>CZLA01000062.1_pt1 | contig 21988 bp, 20 predicted proteins | sample 1122381 | NCBI WGS metagenome assembly CZLA01 (sample SAMEA3539301, study PRJEB10725) | soil metagenome | biome: tundra; feature: field; material: soil | place: USA | collected 2010-05 | depth 0.15 m
CCGGACTGCGGTGGCGCGGCGAAAGCCGCGTCGAGTATCCACCGGGAGACTAACGTTACTGCGCCTGTTCTCGACTCTACTCCCCATTACGCTCATTGACCCCACCGGAGGGGGTTTTTAGTGTAAATGCCTGTAGGTGTTGAAAAACTCCATCCCGCGAAATTCGCGAGAATAAAATCGCGTCAGGATGCTCTACAAACGATTTTCTCGGGTCGCCGAGACATTTTCTATCCCCCCAATTTTGGCTGCTTGGGACGAAAAGCGAGTTTTCAACACCCACGCCTGATAGCAACAACTATGAGCTGAAATCGCCAAGTCCTCAGAGGTCCAAAAGGTGACGCTCATCCTCGTGCTCGTTTGGCGTGCCGAATTAGCGATGCGAATACGCGGAAGCCTCACCAGTCGCAATAGAGCGCCCAACCCAGGCGAAAACGAATAGGACCAGCCCTCCGATCCACGCGCCGAGACTGAAAGCTCCTGAAAAGTAATGTGCGATCACGACGCCCACCGCGACCAGAATTCCCGCGAGGAACAGGAACGTGCGCATCCCGTAGAGAGTAGCGAACGGCAGATAGTGGGCACCCACAAGGACCATCAGAGCGGGAAAGAACAAGTTCAACTGATAGAGACCGACCGGTACAAGAAGCAGCATCGAGAGCGGCAGGACAAATGCGACCTGCATCCCGAGGGCATTGAAGGAATTGCCTTTGCTCACAGAAGCGGGGCGGCCCGACACACGCAGCAGCATTTGCGTGAGCGGAAAGATGAAAAATCCCCCGACGACAATAAGCAGAATAGATGCTTTTGGACTGCCCCATGTGCCTAGAGCCGCAGATACCAGCCAAAGCACCGACGAGACGAGCTGTCCCCAAAAACCGCCAATGTAGATTGACCGCATTTCGCATTGGGCATCTCGGATGTCCATGTAAACCTCCAAAACGGATGGTGGCGTCAGCCGTTCACACTCACAAGCCTCGTTAGTCAGCTTATCAGCAACTCAAAACCATCCCTCAGTTGATGAAAAATCGCCAATTTCACCAACAACCAGGTTTTGACTGTAAATGCGGGCCAACCGCCGGCGTACCTATACTTCCAACCTTGTCACTTTAGTAACCCCGTAGGCACCCCCCGTCCTAACTTTATTCCACCAATGTACGGATAGTCAGGCTGAGGCCTGCGAATCTTTATCAATACCGGGCCGGAGCCGATTCCATGAATCTTACCGAACAGCAGCTCTTGCGGCAGGTTCTCGCGCCGCCCGACCGCCGCCGCGATCCTCGCCACTCCGTTCAGGTCCAGATCGAACTGCGCGAGGAGGGCAGCGACGTTCCCCTCCGTATGAACACTACCGATATCAGCCGCGGCGGATGTTATATCGAATTGATGATGACCCTTCCCGTCGGCGCCTGTGTCACCGCGACGATCTGGCTCAACGATTGCTCGGTGCACCTGCGGGGACGCGTCGTCACCAACCACCCCCACTTCGGCAACGGCATCAAGTTCCTGGAAATCAAAGACAATGGGGGAAAAGTTCTAGCCCAATACCTGGACGCCATCAACGCCAACCCGGCGTAACCGAGGGCGTCGATGCCGGACTGCCCACCCTTCACCTCCGGAGGATGGGCTTCTTACACCCCGAGAGTTGACAAGAAATTTACATTTGATTCCTCGCCTGTGCAGCAGAATGGCTGGGCCCCAAGCGGGGTGCCGGGTTTGGTGCCCACGCACCGGAAATCGTTGACCGGAATCCCTTGACAATTTGTTTCCCCGGTAGCACGATTCCCGGCATCGCAATTCCCACCACGTTTCCCAGGAGGAAACAATATGATCGTCCCAGTCCTACGCACGCTTTTCCTTGCAGCTTTGCTGGCGCTTCCTCTGGCGGCAGCAAACAGCGATTCACCCGACGTTCCAAAAGGGCACAATGAATGGACAGTAGCGCAACTCGAGGCGGCCATGGCCGCCGGCACTCTCACCTCCGAACAACTGACCAAGGAATACATCGCCCGCATCATCGCGCTCGACCAGAATGGTCCAGGAGTCAACGCGGTGATTGAACTGAACCCCGATGCGCTGGACATGGCGCGGCACGCCGACGTGCTGCGCAAGCACGGCATCATCCTTGGGCCCATGCACGGAATCCCGGTGCTGCTCAAAGACAACGTCGAGACCGGCGACAAGATGCAGACCACCGCAGGCTCGTTCGCGCTCCAAGGAAAGCCGGCGCTTACGGATTCCACGGTCGCCGCCAACCTGCGCGGAGGCGGCGCGGTGATTCTGGGCAAGACGAACTTGTCGGAGTGGGCGAACTTCCGCTCCTTCGAATCGGTCAGCGGGTGGTCAGGCCGGGGTGGGCAGACGAATAATCCCTATGGCATCGATCGCAATCCCTGCGGCTCCAGTGCGGGTTCGGCCGCCGCGGTATCGTCGAACTTCTCGGCGGTATCGTTTGGAACCGAGACCGACGGCAGCATTGTGTGTCCCGCCAACGCCAGTGGCGTGGTCGGCCTGAAGCCGACGGTGGGCCTCACCAGCCGTGCCGGCATCGTGCCCATCTCCCACACGCAGGACACGTTCGGTCCGCATGGACGCACCGTGGCCGACACCGCCGTGGCTCTCGGCGTAGTGCAGAGCCGTACCTTCGACGGCCGCGATCCGGCGACCGGCGCTGTTCCCCTGGGATGGCAGGGCCGGTTCCCGCGCCCAACAAACATCCCCACCGACTACACGAAATTCCTCAACCCGAACGGACTGCAAGGCGCGGTCCTTGGCGTGACCCGTGTGGGACTCGACGGGTTCACCAACGTGACCACGCCGCCGCTGGTGCTGGCGCAATTCGAGGCGGCGATCACCGCGATGCAGAACGCAGGGGCGACGATCGTCGATCTCGACGCCGCAGGCTTCACCTTCCCTGCCGCCAACAACGAACTCCTGGTGCTATGCTTCGACTTCAGGAATGACCTGAAGGCTTATTTCGCCACGCGGGTCGGGGTACCCATGGCGGGCAAAACCTTGACCGACGCCATCGCTTTCAACAATGCCCACGCGGACGAAGAGATGCCGTACTTCAATCAGGATCTTTGGGATCTCACCGATTCGCTGGCACCCGGACCCGACGACCCGCAACCGGCCTTCAACGGAGAGACCTACAACCAGGCCCTCGCCGAGGACCAGAACCTCGGACTCAATGGCATCGACGCGGCGCTGAACCAGTTCCATCTCGACGCAGTGGTCACCGCCACCGACAACCCCGCCTGGGCCACCGACCTGCTCTATGGCGACCACTTCATTTACGGCACTTCGGGGCTGGCGGCTCCGGAGGGCTATCCCATCGTTCAGGTGCCTGCGGGCATGGCGTTCGGCGTGCCCATGGGTGTCAGTTTCTTCGGAACGGCGTTCAGCGAGCCCACGCTCATCAAGCTCGCGTCCGGTTTCGAGGCAGTGACTCAGGTGCGCGCGCACAACCTACCCACGTTCGCCGCGACGGTGCCCTTCGACCACATCCAGGGCACGAAGTTGAAACAACCGCATCTGCACAAGCCGCTGCAGGCCGGAACCCAACCGGCGCCGCAGGCCAAACCGACCCCGCAGTCAGGGAAAGAAACCAGGCGGCCGCACCACCTGTGATTCTGTGTGAACGTGGCTAACGATCCAGGGGCTTTGTAGTGCGCCCTCCTATCCGGTCCAACCACGGGATAGGAGGGCTCGCCCTGCAAGGCTGATGAGGACAACAGTCGAAGGCCCCGTCCAACCGGGCCAGGGTCTGACTTCGCCGGGGCGGCGTAGAATTCCAGTATTGCTTCCGTCCGAACTGTTGAGGAAGGCGAAACCATGAGCAAAGCTGCTACCTATCCATTGAAGCTTCCCCTTTCTATTAAGAAGGCTGCCCAGCGGCTCGCAAAAGAAGATGGCGTGGCTTTGAACCAATGGATCGCGGTAGCGGTCGCTGAAAAAGTTGGGGTGGTGGAAACCGCCGCCGACCTTTTCAAGAAGCGGGCCGGCAAGGCCACCGGCGTAGGACTCATGAAGTTTCTCCGCACCGCGCCCAAGCTCGCGCCCGAGCCGGAAGATGCGCTTCGATAGCCTCAGTCGAAATCCCCGCCCAAGCGGAGCTTGGACGAGGACCCCCGTGAGTTGGGATGGGTACGGCCGGCCACCCGCAGGTCAGGAAGAGAAGCCGAACTTGTGGCCTAGATGTCGGAACAATATCGCAGCCGGTGAGCGCTGCAACTCTTGGCTTTGCGCCTGCAAGCTTTGCCACTGTTTTCGAAGATCCGGAATCGAAGGGGCTCCGACGGTGAAAGGTGCGGCGGCTGCCAATATTGCCAAGCTCACATTTTGTGTCAGAGCGGCGGCAATGGAAAGACCACCTACGACGACGCAGCGGCTTACGTCCTGTCCAAAAAACTTCCGCCGCGATGAAATGATCCCCCTCAATTCCCGGTCGTGTTCTTCAAATTTCCGGTCGATGGTAGCGATAACCTCATCCGCAACTCTTGGCAATGAGTCCAGCGACGACAAGTCTATGTCCTTGAGGCCATTTCTTATTGCTTCACGCAGGCTCGCCATCGCGCCTTTTCGTCGGAGTTCGATTAGCGATTGGGGCGAAACTCCGGAGAGCATGCCGAACTCGGTGCTGCCTTCGGTCGCGATGGCCTTAGAAATAACCGTTTCCTGCATTTCTTTCTGCGACATACCCGAGCAATCAGAGTCATATTCATATTTCCAAAGAAGGTACTGCCAAGAGGTCGCTGCATCAATGAGTGGTGTACCTCTATATCCAGCGCTCCGGAACAGTAGATCGTTAGTCTGCATCATTCTTCCGAAGAACGCGCGATAAGTTGTTTCGGCGACAGACGCTCCAACAGTGCCCGGAAACCAGGACGCGGTGTCCTGAGTATAACGGGCGAATTGCTCGGGAAGCGTTTCCGACCAGTCAGAGTCGAACAGGAGCCGCGTCGGATCAACCAGCTTGGCAACCAATTTGTCAGCGGTGAGAAACTGGCTGAGAAACGATTGAAGCGCCTCGGTGGTCGGGAACGTACACCCGAACATTGTAGAAGCATGCTTTACGACATCCTCTTTGGATGTGGCCTCCAAAGCGGTCAGGTACGAAGGGTTAAGAAACATCGGATCGGCTGCGACGACCACAATTGGAGGGTCAACATCTGCGAGGGCCAAGTCCCGATAACCCAGCGCCGACAAGGCGTGCTTCGTAACCAGTCGGCAGCATTCTCTCGGCGCGGTCACCTTCGCCATACTAAGAATCCGCATCAGAGGGTCCGGCAAGACAATCGTGTCCATGTAGAGACCTACGGAACATGCGATGTTTGCGGAGTATGATGGAAACACATCGCCGCCGAAAACCGACTTCAAGCACTTGAGTTCTCTAAGATGAAGTTCGACAACTCGAGCGTAGTATTCCCAAAACTCATGCATGCCGGACGCGAACTCCTCTAGTTCAGCATCGAAGGCACCCACGATTGCTTCTTGTGAGGCAAGGTGCTCTGCGATATGTGCCGGAGTTAAGCCGTGCGCCTTCATCTCAGAAAACGGCTTTCCAAAAAATCGATCGAGTATCTCAAAATAGGCGGCCTGCACGTCGCGTAGCGGGATTTTCCTCATCTCTCGGGTGGCTTTCGCACCGGCAGCGGCGAGGGCTGCTGCTCTGACGCTACCGTTGACTGTGTTCGGATCGACTTTACCGTCGGCATTAAGTCGAACACGATCTAGCGATTCGCGAACGCCGGAGCTCTCCGGAATCTCGATCTCCCCGGAGGCGACGCCATTTTTCAACAACATGACTAAGTCATGAAGTTCGTCTGGGTCCATATCTCAATTCTCGTTACTGCCGATCTGGAAAGCAATACGGCAGTGGCGAATCTGATTTCTGGCAGGGCTCTAATATTGCTCGATCCGCGGGATGCTCACTTTCACGAACTCTCTGAGACTCGGTGGATAACTGTTGAAACAGCGCCACTACACCGGCAACGCTCATTGGCTTGCTGTGGGGGATCTTATCCGTTTTTCTTTTCCAGCTCGGCCCCCAGCGCGCGTAGAGGGAATCGAGCGCCTCTTGAGCCGCGTCCAGTTCGGCATGTGCAAGGTGCCCCAGGTTCGCGCCCGCCTTTTGGGCGCTAACCTGGGCGCTGGCTATACTCACGGAGCCAGTTTTCGTCACAAAAATTCCGTACCCACATCACAGACTTCCCATCCGCCCATTGAAATAATGGCCTCTGATTGGGACAGCGAAGTGTGCGCCCGTCAAGCGACGGGTCTGCCGTGCTGCACCAAACCACCTCAGTGTTCTTTGACAATTGGCACTTGACACGATTTACCTCACTTCAGAGGCCCGGCAAAAGCAACCAATCCCCTAAGTCCTTATTCCGGAATACTTTGATATAAGTCCTTTCGATTCAAAGACCAAGTGGAAAAATCCCCGCTAACTCACTGATTCCAGAAGACCGGGGGGAGGGGGGTAGGGGTACCAGGTAGTAAACATGCTTCCCGAAGTCCCTCATTTCTTCCATATTTCATACACCAAGAAAAAGTATTTTTCACGCGACCCGAAAAGTCAGCGCAACAGCGAAGCGCAGGTTCTTCAAGTGGGCTAGATGCTCTCAGCCGTTCTTTTTTTCCAACTCGGCCCAGCGGGCGTAGAGGGCATCGAGCGCCTCTTGGGCCGCATCCAGTTCGGCCTGCGCGCGTACGAGACGCGGAGCATCCATCGCATTGGCTGGATCTTCTAATTCTGCGCGTTTCTCCTGCACTAACTGCTCAGCTTCTTCCACTCGCTGCTCGATGGTGGAGTATTCCCGCGCTTCAAGGTAGGAAAGCTTCTTTTTCGTCGGAGCTCCCGGCGTAGAACCTGAAGACGTCTGCGAACCAGCCACAGTCGCCGCGTCCGACTTTGAGCGCTGCGCCTGCCACGCCTCCCATTGCCCGTAGTCGGCAAAGGTATCGGCGCCGCCTTTTCCGTTCAGTCCGAGCACGATGCTGGACACGCGGTCGAGCATGTAGCGGTCATGGGTCACGAGCACGAGCGAGCCGGGAAAATCGATCAGGCTTTCTTCCAGGATTTCCAGCGTCGGAATGTCCAGGTCGTTGGTGGGTTCATCGAGCAGGAGAATATCGGCGGGCTGAAGCATGAGCTGCGCGATCAGGACGCGCGCGCGTTCGCCTCCGGAAAGCCGCCCGACCGGCTGGCTGAGTTGCTCGCCGGTAAACAGAAATCTGGCCGCCCATCCGGCGACGTGGATTACGCGATCGCGATACACGACGGAATCGCCGTCCGGTGCGAGCGCGCGGCGCAGGGTTACGTCTGGATCGAGGGTGCGGGTCTGGTCGAAGTAGACGATGCGCAGCCAATCGGCGCGGCGAATCTCGCCTCCGGTGGGAGCGAGGTCTCCTTGCAACAAGCGGAGCAGGGTTGTCTTACCGCTGCCATTCGGGCCGACGAGGCCGACGCGCATTCCAGCCGTGAGGATGAAGTTGAGGCCGTCGAACAACGCGCGAGTTCCCAAGGTGCAGGTGACGTTTTGCAGTTCGATCAGGCGCTTGGTCTTGCGGTCAGTGGCCGAAAAATCGATCTGGGTTGTGGTGCTGCGGGTTCTCTGATTGAGGTCGGCTAGCTCGCCGATGAGCTCGCCGGCTTTGCTGATACGGGCTTTCGATTTGCGAGTGCGGGCTTTCGCTCCGCGGCGGAGCCACTCGATTTCTCCGTGAACCAGATTCTCCAACGCTTCCTGACGCTTGGATTGCGCGTGCAGGAATTCTTCTTTTTTCTCCAGAAAGGCGATGTAGCTGCCGTGGACGCGGAGCGAGCCATCCGGATAAATGCGATTGAGCTCGACCATGTCGGTGGTGACATTCTCCAGGAAATAGCGGTCGTGGCTCACGATGACACTGGCAAATGCCGCTTGCTCCAGCAAGTCTTCTAGCCAGGTGATTCCGGGAAGGTCTAGGTGGTTGGTGGGCTCGTCGAGCAGCAGGATATCGGGATGCTGCACCAGGGCCTCGACAATGGCTAGACGCTTCTGCCAGCCGCCGGATAATTCGGTAGCTTGCGCTTCCAGGTCTTCAAAGCCGGCGCGGCCGAGAGTCTCGGCAAAGCGGGCGCCGCGCTCCGTGCCGGAGACGCCGCAGCGATCGAGAGCGCTTTCGATCACCGCACGAATTGTTGATCCGGGCTCGAACCGCGAGTCTTGCTCGACACAGGCTAGACGCGTGCGTTTGCGGAACGATACTTCCCCGCTGTCGGGATTAACGTCGCCAGCCAGAATTCTTAGAAGAGTGGATTTACCGGATCCGTTTGGACCAATCAGGCCGATGCGGTCTCCATCCGAAATAGTGAAGGAAACATTCTGGAAGAGCGGGTTCGCTCCGAAGGCTTTCGTAATCTCTTGTGCGTTGACAATGGGCGGCAATGATTTGCGGTCTCCTATGGATGGCGATGTCTTGAGAGTATCAGTTGGAGTGTGGCGCCGCCGTCTCGGCGGCTGTCAGGCGGGCGTCCTCGCCCGTCGCGCCGAGGGCGAGAGCCATCCGACAGCCGGCAAGATGCCGGCGCTACATTGCTAGCGAGCAATGCCTTGCTTCATATCCAGCGCGGCTTGCGCGATGTTCTCCGGCTTGCCCAGGTCGCGCCAATAATATTCATCGGCGCGGAAGGCAAGGATTGTTTCTCCCTGCGCAGCGAGACGCAGATACGTGGTGATGATGGAGAACGCGCCTTCTTCGGTCATCATCGCAAGCAGACGCGGAGAAATTACGTGAATGCCGGAAAAGGCCAGCGCGTGTAGTTGCCGCGAGGGCTTGGCGGGTGACGGTCTGACAAGTTCAGGCTCTTGATCGACACCCAATCGCCGACCGCAAAGCCGCAACTGGTCGTCGAACAGCAGGTAGCGAGATGTCTTGCGGTCCTGCACCGCTAGCGTGGCGAGGGCCTGATTCTTAGTGTGAAATTGCATCATGCGCCGCAGATCAATCGTGCTGAGGACATCGACGTTGTGCACAATGAATGAGTCTTCAGGACGGGGACGAATGGAATCCTGAAAGAAATGAGCGGCTTTTTTCAGGCCACCGCCGGTATCGAGCAAGACGTCTTCACGCGAGACGGCAATGCGCATGCCGAAGTTGTCGTTCGCTTTCAAGTACTCCACAATCATGTCGGCAAAGTGATAGACATTGATCATCACCTCGTGAACGCCAATGCTGCGCAGGCGTGAGAGGGTGATCTCGAGCAGCGTGTGGCCGTTGATTTCGACCAATGCTTTGGGGCGATCGTCGGTGAGCGGACGCAGGCGTGTGCCTAGGCCGGCGGCGAGAACCATCGCTTTCATGGATTCAACTGCTCCTGTTCGCGATGACGCACCACCACTTCCACGCCATTCTTACTGCGCAAATGTTTCGCCAATTGCTCCGCTAGATAGACAGAGCGATGCTGGCCGCCGGTGCAGCCGAACGACACCATCAAGTGCTTGAAGCCGCGACGCTGATACGTGTCCACGCTGGCATCCACCAACGACCTGGCACCGGCTAGAAACTGGTGCACGCTCTCCTGCTGATTGAGATAGTCGATCACCGGCGCGTCTTTGCCGGTTAGAGTTTTGAAGCGTTCTTCTCGGCCGGGATTTGGGAGGCTGCGGCCATCGAAAACGAAGCCGCCTCCATTGCCGGTGTCGTCCTGTGGCAGGCCACGATGAAATGAAAAACTGAAAACGCGCACGGTCAACTTTTCTGTCTTTCCCGCTTCCGACGTCAGGCCTTGCAACTTGTCCGAAGCCACCATGCTCTTGAACGCTTCCATCAGCGTCGGCAAGGCGATGGGCAACTCCACGTTGTGAAGCAGCCAGCGCAAGTTCTTCAGCGCGTAAGGCACGCTTTGCAAGAAATGTTCTTTGCGTTCGTAAAAGCCGCGAAAGCCATACGCCCCCAGAGCCTGCATGATGCGAACGTAAACGTAGGGGTAGTAAAACTGCATGAACGCGGGGCGATCAGGATCGAGGAAACCGGCGAGGCTATCGAGATAGTGATCGAGCAATTGCTGGCGCAGTTCCGGAGGCAGGTCGGCTTTGGCATCGTACAAAAGAGAAGCAATGTCGTATTGCAGCGCGCCTTTGCGGCCGCCTTGATAGTCGAGGAAAAAGGGCCGGTCTTGGTCCAGAACTGTGCGCAGCATAATGTTGCGGGATTGGAAATCGCGATAGAGAAAATAGTCGCGGTTGGCGCTCAACAGGAATTTCGTCAAGCGGCTGAAATCGTCTTCCAGCGACTGTTCGTTGAAGGGAATGCCGGCGAGCCTTAGAAAGTAATACTTGAAATAATTCAGATCCCACGCGATGGATTGGCGATCGAAGCTGGCGCGCGGATAGCACACTTTGTAGTTCACATCGCGGCCCGCCTCGACCTGAAAGCGCGGCAACAGGGCTACCACTTTGCGATAGGCCGCGACGGCCTCGGGCGCGATGGTCGCGCCGTCACGATGGTCGGAGAGAAATTCAAAAAGCGTGGTGTTGCCAAGGTCTTCTTCGAGATACGCGCCCTGGCTCAAATCTTCGGCATAAATTTCGGGCACCGGCAGACCGTGGCGGCGAAAGTGGCGGGAAAATTCGAGGAAGGCGACATTCTCTTCGCGCACGTTATAGAGAATGCCGATGGCGCTGATTTTTTCGCTGGAAAGGCGGACGATCTTTCGGCCGGAACCGCCGAGCTGTCCCTGTAGCGGCTGTACGCGCTCGACTGGCGTGTGGAAATGCCGCTCAAACAGTTTTTGGAGAACTTCCATGAAGGTGATTCATTACCCTCATAAAGATAACATCGGGCGCGCGGCAAGCGGGTGGAGCAACGGGCGTCTGGCCGACTCAGCCGGGCGGGGACGCCCAGCGCTCCACTAACGAAGCTCTTTGGTCCGCGCTGATGCTACTTCGCCGCTTTCGGGAACGATGAAGGCATCTACTCGCAAGCCGTCAGGAAGTTGGGCACCGGGGTCGAGTTCCACGAGTGTTTCTAGAATCTTGGTGTCAATTTTTTCCGCGGGCTCGTCGGTGCGGACGTTTTTCGGCCCGAGCTGCTGGCCCACTCGCACAACGCGTCCCCAGAACTTCTGCTTGCCGAAGGCGTCGGCGGTGACATAAGCCTTTTGGCCGACGCGGACTTTGCCGACATCCGTTTCGTCAACATCCACGCGGACGCGCAGCGTTTTACGGTCGCCAATCGTCAGGATGGGATCGGGCACGGTTGAGGAATTAGAGACGCTCTCGCCGCTGCGATGGTGCTTGCGGAGCACGGCGCCGTCGATCGGCGCACGAATGAAAGTCTTGTCATAGCGGGCCTGAGCTTCTTCCAGTTGCGCCTGCGCCAGTTGCAGATCGGCTTCGGCGAGCGAGCGGTCTTCCTCGCGGGCGTGATCGTCTACCAGGGAATGTTGCTCGACTTTCGATTGGTACTGCGCCTTGGCCACATCGGCCTGGCGGGCGTAGCGTTCCATTTCTTCGCGCGAGACTACACCAGCGTTGTAGAGTTTCTGGCGGCGATTCATCTCCGACTCGGAATTGTCCATGACTGCTCTGGCTTCGTTTACGGACGACCAGGCCTCGTCGCGTTCCTGGTGGCGTGCGCCGTTGATGACTTTGCGCAGGACTGCTTGCTTGGCGGCGACACTCGCTTTGGCCGATTGCACCTGCGCGCGGTAGTCCGCATTCTCGAGTTCGGCGAGGATTTGCGAACGGTGGATGATGTCGCCTTCCTCGACGAAAACAGATTTCAGGCGGCCGCTCAGTTCGGAGCCGATCTTGATGTCTTCCGAATAGGGCTCGACGTGGCCTGGGCCTGCAATCAACGCGGGGCCTTGGTTAGTCGCAGCGACTCCAGCGGCGGCGACTGAGCTTTCGCGGGCGTGCCGGAAGGAGAATGCCAGCGAAGCAACTAGCAGAAAGGCAGCGAGCCCTATCAATAGGGCGGTCCGGTTGTTCGTGAAATTTGCGATCGAAAGATTCTTATTCATGATACTTCTCCACAAAACTGTCTCAGTCTCGTCTTACGCCAAACTTAAGCCTGCTTCCGGCAAGCTGCGCACCGGGAAGCCGTGCACCGGAAGGCTGGGGGGCATTTGTGCCGTTTCCGGGACACTATGTCCCGCGATGGCGCCGTCTTCGATCTTTACGATCCGGTCCGCGAAATCGAGTACGCGCGAGTCGTGGGTGACAATGACCACGGCGCGGCCGCGCTGGTGCGCCAGTTCGGTCATCTGCTGCATGACGTTGCGGCCGGTGTGCGAATCGAGGGCGGCGGTGGGCTCATCGGCGAGAATGATTCCGGGATCTCCGGCTAGAGCGCGAGCGATGGCCACACGCTGCTTCTGCCCGCCACTCAAGTCGGCGGGGAAGGCGCCGTACTTTTCGTTGAGTCCGATCTGATCCAATAGTTCGTGAGCGCGCTGCTTCGCTTTCGCGGCGGGAGTTCGCTTGAGGTCGAGCATCAGTTCCACGTTCTCGCCCGCGGTGAGCGTGGGGAAGAGATTGAATCCCTGAAAAACAAACCCGATGTGCTCGAGGCGGATAGCGGGAAGGTCCTTTTCTCGCATGGCGGACACTTCCCTGCCGGCAATGCGCACACTACCCGAGGTCGCAGTGAGGATGCAGCCCATGATGGAAAGCAGCGTCGTCTTGCCGCTTCCGGACGGGCCCACCAGCATCAGCAGTTCGCCGGAGTGAACATCGAGATCTACGCCGCCCAATGCGAGCGTCCTGGCGGTGCCCTCGGTGTACGTCTTGGTGAGCTGACGAACTGCAATCGCAGGTTCCATTTACGTCTCCTTCAATCAACAATTCTTGTGCGGCTGACGGTCAGCCTTTGAAAACCATCGCGGGATCGATGCGCATGACTTTATTGATCGACACCAGCGCCGCGCCAACACACATCGCGAGCGTTAGAAAGAACATGCCGACAGCCATGGGTAGCGGCATCAGAATCGCCGCGCCGCCCTTCTGGCTGGCGTGCACCACAAAGACGCTGACAATCATCCCGAGCACGTAGCCAATGACGGCGCTGATCCCCGCTTGTTTCATGATCACTTTGTAGACGTAACTGTTGGGGGCCCCCATGGCTTTCAGGGTGCCGAACTCGCGCACGTGATCCATGGTTGTCGCGTAAATGGTCTGCGCGACTACCACGAAGCCGACCACCATCCCCAGCACGGCGGCGATCAGTACGGCCACGCCTGCGCCGGTGGTGAACATCCAATAGAAGCGCGTCATGTGGCTGAATTCGGTGGTGGTGTAAACGTCCACATTCTTTACCTGCGCGAGAATGCCCCGGCGCACTTGCTCAAGATCGGCGCCGGGCGCGGCTTTCACCAGGATGTACGTGGTCTGGTCTTCCCTCATTCCGGTGAAATCCTGCCCGTGCTTAAAAGTGGAGAATACGTAAGGCGAGGTGGTAAACGAACGAATGCCGCGCGTGAAGCCCACGACGCGGGCGCGGTGGCCGCGCACTTCGAAGACCTCGCCGATGCCTGTAACGCCTAGTTTCTTCTTGTAAATCTCATCGAGGATCACGGCGTCTGGATCTTTTAAGTCTTCGGCGCGGCCTTCGACCAGATTCCAGGGACGCCCGAGTGGCGAATCCGGGTTGGCTCCAACGATCTGCACCGACTCCTGCGAGCCGTCGTGCAGTTTCCACTGCGTCCACTGCGCAACCAGTTTCTCCGCATCGCCGACGCCGGGGACAGCGCGAATCTGGTTCAGCTTGCGCTCGCTGAACGGTACTCCCATTTCAACGTAAGGAACCTTGGGTGAAGTGACCCACAAATCCGCGCTCGCGTGATCGATCAGGTTGGAAGTGGTGACGGTGAAACCGAAGAACAGCCCCAGTTCCACGACGATCAGCACCACGGCAAACACAATTCCCGTGAGCGTAACCGCAAGCCGGACTTTGTCATGAAAAAGATTCCGCTGCGCCAGAGGAGGCATGGCTACTTGTCCTCTCGCAGCAAGCCGCGCATGGTTACGTCGAGCATGGTCTCGGCGCGATCTTGCATGGGACGCCAATCAACCCACGGATCTTTGCACTTGGCAATATTCAGCGAGATGACTCCATGTACGGCCGCCCACAATGTCTGGGAAACCAGTTCCGCATCCGCAAGTTCTTCGCGAAGGCGCCCCGCACCGATCGCTTGCTGGACAGCCCACTTGAGAAAAGCATACGCATCGAGTTCCGGATTTCCGATCTTTTCGCACTCCTCCTCATCCGGCTCAATCGGAGGATGCGGCGTCATGAACATGAACTTGTAGTGGTTGGGATAGCGCACGCCAAAGTCGATATAAGTCCGTCCGATCTGCTTGAGCCGCTCGACCGGATCGGCCGACATCGCCGAACTTTGAAACACTTCCGCCAAGCGGGCAAAATCCTGCTGGCAGAGCTCCTGGAAAAGTTCACTCTTGTCTGCGAAGTGGACGTAGATGGCGGTGGGCGAGTACTCGATCTTCTCCGCCACCCGGCGCATGGAGATGCCTTCGTAGCCTTCGGTGACGAACAACTCGCGAGCCGCGTCGAGAATCTTGTCGCGAGTTTCGGACTTCTCGCGCTCGCGCCTCTCTTTGACTCCCATAACGTCGATCCCTTGATTAACGATGTTAACTTACCACCGTTAACTTACAATTCATCGGTACATTGTGTCAAGGGGATTTTGCGCGAAGCGCTAATCTATTGAAAAAATGACGATATTCCATCTCCTTGCGGACTGCGTGAGCGAGAATTGATAATGCGGAGGGAGACTCCTATGAATTTTCCTACCAGATTTGGCCAGATGTTCGTCGTCTTGGGGATTGTCACGATGGCGCTAGCATCCGCCGTTCTCGCGTATCAGGCGATCCTCATTCCGGCGTCGCGCCTGATGAACCCTGACGAACTGGTCAAGCTTCTTCAGTCTTCCAAGAGCGAGAAGCCACTCATGATTCAAGTGGGTTCCCGTGTCCTTTACGCGCAGGCACACATCCCGGGCTCGGAGTACATTGGCTCAGGCTCCAGCGAGGTGGGGCTACAGTCGCTGCGGCAGCGGGTGCAATCTCTGCCCCGAAACAAGTTCATCGTTCTTTATTGCGGATGTTGCCCGTGGGGCCATTGTCCGAACGTCAAACCTGCCGACGACGCGCTGCATGTGATGGGTTTCACCAACGTGAAGACCCTCTACCTTGCGGACAACTTCGGGGCGAACTGGGTCGATAAAGGCTATCCGGTTGCCAAGGGGGAGTGAGGGAATGAGCGCTTGTTCACCTGCGGGATGGAAGATTGAGTAACCGGATTCTCAGCGTGCTGGCGTTGCTCGTGGTGGTGGCGGCACTTTATTTCGTGAACCGTCATCGTGTCGCGCCCGCGGGCCTGAGGGGCGTGGGTACCAGCGAACCTTCTCCGGCCTCGGCTCTGGTTCTGGCCCCCAACTTCTCGCTTCTCGACGTAACCGGGCAGAGGGTTGAGCTTTCATCCTACCGGGGCAAAGTGGTGCTGCTGGATTTCTGGGCAACCTGGTGCGATCCGTGCCGGGACGAGATTCCTCATTTCGTCGAACTGCAAAACCGGTACCGCGATCAGGGCCTGCAGATCATCGGAGTTTCCATGGATGATGGACCAGAACCGGTGCGCGACTTCTACCAGCAGTTCAAGATGAACTATCCGGTGGTGATGGGCACTGCGAAGACAGGCGAGCTTTACGGAGGAGTTCTCGGATTGCCGATTGCGTTCCTAATCGGACGCGATGGCCGAATCCGCGCGAGGCACATTGGCGCGACTGACATTGCAGTCTTCGAAAAGGAGATCGTCGACCTGCTACGGAGCAAAGGCGATTCTAGTTCCTCGGAGCCGCAGCCCTGAACTACAGCCATGAACTATGGGCCGATGTTTTTCGCGGCCGCACGTTCATAACCGGTCCACTAGGACCCCGCGGCCCGAAAATAGACTGCAAGTACAGGGACCGATCCCGATCCTGATAATAAGTGCTGCTTGAGGACTTTCCAGGCCTCCAGACGCCTCTTCTGTTGGATAATGATACTAATAAGGTTCTCCAGAACCCAGGTGTAAACAGCCGACCAGAGAAAGCCGTCGCGAGAGCAATCGAGCATGTGTCCATCTCCTGCCGAAGCAACTACGGAATCTGCCCCTCCGCGAGAACACGAGGAGAGTACGCCAGAACATCCCGCGGGTGGCGGCTCCTGGTTCAATGGACAAAGGTTCACGGGACGACGGCGCGACCTGCTCGTCGTGGCCGTGATTGCGCTGGTTGCCGGCACGCTTTTGCTGGAGAGTTTAAAGAGGAAAACCGGGTCGAGCGGAAGCGGCTCGCAATCTCCAAGTGCCCCGACCGGTCCTAGTCGAGCGTTGCGTCTCAAGGGCACAACCGAGGCCGTGCAAACTCGTGCCATCCTCGCGCCGCTTCTGGCAGGCCAGCAAGTCAGCACGCTCACGATCACCCGACTGGAGGTTCGGTTCGATGCATTGCCTGGCCATGTTTTCCACGGAACCGTCAAGACCGTTGGCGGGATGTCGACGCGGCAATTCTGGGAAGCGGATCTGGGAGGCAAATTCGACGTCTCGATTCAACTTTCGAACGAGGACTCACGGCTGCGCCCCGGGCTCACCGCTCAAATCGTGATTTTAGGAGACGAAAAAAAGAACGTACTTTACGTTCCTCGCCAAGCGCTGTTCCTGAAAGATGGCAAGCGCGTTGTCTATGTGAAGAAAGGCAACGGATTCGAACAGCGCGAGGTCACGATTCAAAGTGAAGGCGAGAGCCGCGCGGCCATCGAAGGACTGAATGCGGGGACCGAAGTCGCTCTGATCGATCCGACCGCGCCGCGAAAAGCAGGCAATTCGGGCGCCGCTTCACCCAGCATCGGCGGAGGGACGCCCTGATGTCCACCGCTGCATCGGCCACAACTGGAAGGGTACTTCGCGGCTACCAGCAATGGGTTCCGGATGTGCGTCTGGGGCTGCAGAACCTACTTGTCCATCGGCTACGCTCGCTGCTCACCATGCTGGGCATGATTTTCGGCGTGGCCGCGGTAGTCTCCGTGCTTTCCATCGGCGCCGGGGCGCGGCAGAAGGTGATGGCGCTGATCGAGCAGATGGGGGTGCGCAACCTCATCGTCGAAGCGAAGGAAACCACCGAGTGGCAAGCTCACCAGAAGATTCGCAAGATTTCCCCCGGACTTACCTTCCAGGACTACCGGGTGATTCGCGATGACGTGAGCGACATCGTTGCTTCAACTCCCCGTAAACGGATGACGCCTTCGAAGATCATTCCGAAATCGCAGGAGGATGTGCCGGCCGTTTACGGAGTCAATCCGGGTTACACGGACATCGCAGGTCTTCGGCTGCTGGAAGGCAGATTTTTCGATCAAGACGACGAGAGCCGGGGAGCGCCGGTCTGCGTGCTCGGAGCGCCGCATGGTCGAGTCTGTTTGGAGCCTCCGATCCGATCGATCAGTACGTAAAGGTCAACGAGCAGTGGTTTCGCGTGATCGGAGTGGCGAGCCCGCAGCTCAGCTCGCAGACGGAAGTAGCGGGAGTTCCGACGCAGGATCTCAACAACATCATCTACGTTCCGCTGAATGCGGCGATCCTTCGCCTGGAAGACAGCTATAGCGACGTGCGCGACGAAATTGACGGGATCTATCTTCACTTGCAAGAGAACGCGGACATGCCCGCGGTGGCGCAAGTGGTCAGGGCAATTCTGGATTCGTCCCACCACGCGGCGGGCGATTTCAGCGTGATTGTGCCCGCCGAACTGCTTGCCGAACAAAAGCGTACGGAACGCCTGTTCAATGTCGTGATGGTTGCGATTGCTTCCATCTCTCTTCTGGTGGGTGGCATCGGGATCATGAACATCATGCTGGCCAGCATTCTCGAACGGACACGAGAAATCGGCCTGCGTCGCGCCGTGGGGGCTCGACAGTCCGACATCGTTCGCCAGTTTGTGGTTGAGGCCATGATGATTTCGTTCGTGGGTGGAAGCCTCGGCATCGTGTTCGGCTTTGCCATGTCGCGCCTGATCGCATGGCTCGCCGGATGGTCGACGATCGTGACATTGAGTTCCATTGTTCTGGCATTTGTAGTTTCCATCAGCGTGGGTCTGGTGTTTGGGATTTATCCGGCCGCGAAGGCCGCGCGCCTGGATCCGGTGGAAGCCATTCGTTACGAGTGAGCCAGTCCGCCGGCAGTTCTGGAGGAGGAAAGATGAAGCTCCGTCTCGTGCTGTGCCCTGTGCTGCTGTGCCTGGCCGGAAGCATTCTGCCGGCGCAAACCGCTCACCAACGGGAGACCTTCCGTGGTCTGACCGACCCTCAAACCGTCTCGGACACGCTGCCCGGCCCAAAATATATGAAGGAGCACGTGGTCGATGGCAAACTGCGCCTGACGCTGCAGGATGCCGTGGTTCTGACGCTGGTCAATAACAGCAATGTCAGAATTCAGGAATTGAACATCGAGGCGGCCAAATATGGGCTGCTGGGCGCGCATTCGCCCTTTGATCCCCTGGTGCAGAGCAGCTTTAACGCGCAGCGGTCGATTTCGCAGGCATCCACGGACCTCTCGGGGGTTCCGAAACAGGGCGTTCCGCTGAGCACCTTGAACCAGTTCACGCAGGTCAGTTACAGCCAGACGATCGAGACTGGAACTAACTTTCAGACTAATTTCAACGTTACCAAGCTCTCGTCGAACAGCACTAACAATTTCATCAATCCCTCCATCTCTTCGTTCCTTAGCTTCCAGTTCACTCAGCCCCTGTTGCGCAATCGCTGGTTGTTCGCGAATCGAGCGCCTCTGGTTATCGCGCGCCGAAATCTGCGAGGGTCCCGTGCCATGTTCGAAGTCCAGGTTAGTAACACCATTCAGCTGGTCGTCGCCCAGTATTGGAATGTGGTGCAGGCGCGCGGGCAACCTGGAAGTGGCTCGAACGTCGCTGGATGCCGCCGAGGCCACATACAAGCATGACAAGCGCGCATTGGAGCTGGGCGCGCTTCCACCGCTGGACATTTATCGCTCTGAGTCGCAAGTGGCCGGCCGGCGGGTGCAAGTCATCCAGAGCGAATACGCCCTGAAGCAAACTGAAGATGCTTTTCGTCAAACTGTGGGCGCCGACCTTGATCCTTATTTTCGGGCGCTCGATCTCGATCTGACGCAATCCGCAGAACCCGCTGTGGAGTTACCGGATGTCGATGCAGCCACGGCGCTGCAACAGGCGTTGGGGAAACGCCAGGAACTTGAAGTAGCACGCCAGTCGCTGGCCAATGACGATACCAGTGTCCGGCTAGCTCATAATAATCTGTTACCGGATCTTCGCCTGGGTGGAAACTACTCCGGTAACGGACTCAATCAAATCATCGTTCCGCCGCAGTTGGTTGCCACTGGAGGATTCGGCGACTCCCTGAACCAGTTGTTCGGCTTTGGATATCCATCGTATGGATTCTCGCTGACGTTGGACCTCCCCATCAGGAACCGAGGCGCCCAAGCTGCTCTTGGCAATGCCCTGGTCTCGCGTCGCCGTGACCTGTACACCGAAAGGCAGATTCGCGAGCAGATCACGTACGACGTCAGTAATGCGGTCCATCAACTGGAGCAGGCGAAAATCAGCATGGCGGCCAGCAAGGAAGCCGTCGATCTGGCGCGGAAGAGTATGGCCGCGGAACAACGCAAGTACGAACTGGGACAGGGGCAGATTTTTCTCGTGCTCGAAGCGCAAACCGAACTCGCAACGGCCGAGCAGGGTCGTCTGCAAGCCGAAATCGGCTATCAACTGGCGGTGGCAGCGCTCGATCACGCTACCGGTAGCTTGTTAGAACCTTATGGCGTGCAAGTCGCGGAACTGACGCGGTAATGGTTACTGTGAGACCTCGGGGAAGGACCGGGATCACTGTTGCAGAGTCCGTGTCCCTACAAGGAGGCGTGTACGTACGAACTACTTCTTGAGTACCTCAAGCAGCAAGACGCCGTTCACAGGCACTTGCAGCTTGATTGAACCTCTTGATAGTTGAGAGCGTTGAACCGACGCTTTCTCCGCGACACGATTCAGATCGCGGACCTGCGCTCGTGTTGGATACCGCGGACTCCCCATTTTCTGGAATGCGGCCAGCGTGTTGCCATGTTCGGAGTCGGCGCGACTCACACGCACATGGCTATCGAGCGGCACGCCGTGGAACTCGAAGTCGACGCTGCGCGCAGTTCCCGTCTTATCGGGATCCACCAGATTCCATGCGGCGATTGCGAGGGAACCGTCGCGGCGGCGAGTGACTAGAACGTTAGAGGAATCCGGCAAGATTCTTTCTGGCCCAAGCTTGTGCAGCAAAGCAAAAGCCGAATAACTGGGCTTCTTGATCCCGCCGAGTGCGATCAGGCCGAAGCTACCGTTAAAAGGTTCGCGTCCGGGACCGCCTTCTTCGAAAACGTCGCTGAACGTCCAGAACGACATCATGTTTACGAGGCCATCACATTGCCGGATGTCATCGGCCAGCGCCGCACCGACATAGGATGTGTCTCTGGCATTGAGTGGGCCAAACGACGGGACATTCCACTCGGTCCACATCAAAGGCAGGCCGGGACGCGCCGAGGCCGCGATCTGATCGTGCACTTTCTTAATCGCCAGACAAAGCCTGCGATCCATGGGAATGTCGTCATTCGAACCAAACAGATCTTGCACCGTATCGTCAGCATACCCGTGACTCGAAATGAAGTCGGTAGGGACATTCTGAGAAGCAGTGTGCTGGATGAACTTGTCGACCCAGTGCGCGGATGAGGTCGCAGGGCCACCGACGCGCAAACGGGGGCTCACCGATTTCAAAACTCGGGCGGTATGGTCATATAACTCGAAGTAAGTGGCCTGCTTGGGGTCGCCCGTCCAGAAGTCGATGTTGGGCTCGTTCCAGACTTCGAAGTACCACTTGGCCACCTCGTCGAGGCCGTAGCGATCGACGAGATGCTGGCCAAAGGCGCGGATGAGGTCGTCCCATTTCTTATAGTCCTTCGGAGGCGAGACGATCTGCTTGTACCAGAAAGGATGCACATCCTGACGAAGCGCCAGTTTCTTGGGCATGAAGCTGATTTCGACGAAAGGCCGCACGCCGTTTTTCAGTAAACCGTCGTAAATCTGATCGACATAAGAAAAGTTATAGACGGGATGGCCCTGTTCGTCTTCGTCGTATACGCCGACTTCGTCGTGCAGGATGTTATGAAAGCGGACGTAACTGAAGTCGGTAACCTTCTTTACTTCGCGTAGGTCACTGCGATAACCCTCGCGCAAGCTGAGAATGGCGCGTCCTGATCCGAATGTCTGTTCCCAGAAGTGAGGAAACGGGCGTCCCGGCGCGCGGGCATCGATGACCACTTTTTCAGGGGGAGTCTGCGCCTCGCACAAGGCAGCCAACAGCGCCAACCCGAACAGAACGCGGAGCGCGAGAGGGCACAATCTCATGGAGTCCCTTTACGGTAAGATGTCGAGCTTTGCTTCAGACCCGCTGGCGGAATTCGGACTAACCCATAGCGTAACTTTTGCGGGCTCAACGGCGAATTGATTGCGGTCATTCCAGATCGCGAATGCGTCCGGTTCCAGGTGGAACGTGACTTTCTTCGTTTCTCCCGGGGCCAGCGTGATCCGCTGAAACCCCTTCAGGGCACGAACCGGCTGGGCAGTGCTGGTGCCTTGCAAGCGCACATAGAGTTGAACCAACTCTTCTCCTGCGCGCGAGCCGGTGTTAGAGACAGCGGTCTCGACGGTCAGCGCGTCTGCCGTGTCCGCTTTCCCGGTCAAACCTTGATTCAAGTGCGCAGCGCTGAGTTGAGTCTTGCCGATCTCAGTCGGTCCATAGCCGAAGGTCGTGTAAGAGCCTCCGTAACCAAACGGAAACTGCGGAGTATTTTGCTCATCGATGTAGCGCGACACGTACTTCGACTCGACGTCGTTTGGCGGGTGCGTCAGATCGATCTTGCCGGGTGGCCTTCCGGT
>CZLA01000178.1_pt1 | contig 21659 bp, 18 predicted proteins | sample 1122381 | NCBI WGS metagenome assembly CZLA01 (sample SAMEA3539301, study PRJEB10725) | soil metagenome | biome: tundra; feature: field; material: soil | place: USA | collected 2010-05 | depth 0.15 m
ACGAAGGCCTGCACATTGTGAAGTCGCCGATCGTGGGCACCTTTTACGAATCGCCGTCGCCCGGCTCCCCGCCCTTTGTTAAGGTCGGCGATGTTTTGGAAGTGGGCCAGGTGTTGTGCATTGTGGAAGCGATGAAGCTGATGAACGAAATCGAATGCGACGTGGCGGGAGAGTTGGTCAAGAAGTTGGTCGCTAACGGCCAGCCCATCGAGTACGGTCAAGAACTGTTCGCCGTCCGGCCGGCAAAATAATGGATGTCGCTCCACTAGCGCCCGATCCCCCAGGCAGATCATGTTCAAGAAAATTCTGGTAGCGAATCGCGGAGAAATTGCTCTGCGCGTCATTTGCGCGTGCAAGGAACTCGGCATCCGCTCGGTCGCCATCTACAGCGAGGCGGACCGGAATTCGCTGCACGTGCGTTTTGCCGACGAAGCGATTTGTATTGGCCCGCCGCAACTGGCGCTGAGTTACCTCAACATTCCGGCGGTGATCAGCGCGGCCGAGATCGCGAACGTGGACGCCATCCATCCCGGCTACGGCCTGCTTTCGGAAAACGCCAACTTCGCGGGAGTCTGCGAAGCCTGTCATATCAAGTTCATCGGGCCGACTCCCGATGTGATCCGGCTGATGGGCGAAAAAGAAAAGGCTCGCGCCGCCATGAAGCAGCACGGCGTGCCGATCCTGCCCGGCTCGGACGGCGTGATCGCCTCCGAAGGAGAAGCCTGCGAGTGGGCGCGGACAGTTGGTTTTCCGGTCATTCTCAAAGCCACGGCCGGCGGCGGCGGGCGGGGCATGCGCATTGTGCGCAATGAAGAGGAGTTGCCGGGGTTGTACCGGCAGGCGCAGGGCGAGGCCTCGGCCGCCTTCGGCAACGGCGATCTTTATCTGGAGAAGTATGTGGAGAACCCGCGCCACATTGAATTCCAGGTGCTGGGCGACGAGCACGGCAACGTCGTTAGCCTTGGGGAACGCGAGTGCTCGATTCAGCGGCGCCATCAGAAGCTGATCGAAGAGTCGCCGTCCGTGAAGATGACGCCCGAGCTGCGCAAGGAAATCGGAGACGTCATCGGCAAAACGCTCAGCCAAATCGGCTACCACAATGCCGGCACCATCGAATTCCTTATGGACCAGGAGCGGCGGCTTTACTTCATCGAGATGAACACGCGCATCCAGGTGGAGCATCCGGTCACGGAAATGGTCACGGACGTGGACCTGGTGAAGAGTCAGATCATGATCGCCGCGGGCGAGAAATTGGCCGACGTGCTGCACGGCCCCATTGTGCATCGCGGACACGCGATCGAGTGCCGCATCAATGCCGAGCATCCAGAGAAGTTCACGCCCTCGGCGGGGAAGATTACGACTTTCAATCCTCCGGGAGGGACGGGCGTGCGCATCGATACGGCCGCTTACGCCGAAGGCACGATTCCTCCTTATTATGATTCGCTCATTGCCAAGCTCGTGGTGCGCGGCAAGGATCGCGAGGAGGCTATTTCACGTATGAGCCGGGCGCTGGGAATGTTTATCGTGGAAGGAATCCATACTACGATTCCGCTGCACCGGCGCATTCTGGCTGATCCGGATTTCCGCGCTGGCAATTTCGATACGGGTTTTATTGAGAGATTCCTGGCGAAGAAAGAAAATGTCGGGTGAGGAAGGCGTTTGAACTTGTATCAAGTATCGCGACCGCAGCAAAGCTGGGGAGAATGAATCGAAACCATGACAGGCACCTCAAAGACAATTGCCGATCTTCCGCAATTCGAAGTGTCCGCCGTGCGGCATGGCGAGAACCGTGACGGCGGGCGCACTGACTCTGAGCTTGCCGGTGTATTTGACCGAACCGAAGGTGTGAACGAAGGTCGATGCTGGCTCCTGCTTCCCCGAAGAGACGTTCTGATTGGCCTCACTGGTGAGCTAAGATTTCTTGAGGCCGGTACGGGTAACGCAGTCTATCAAACCTCCGAAGAGCCTATGCCCGATGTGGTTGGGTTGGCACTTGCCTATCTGGGGCCGCAGTGGGCGCCGTATCACGTCTGGATGGTTAGCGAGCCGAAGTGGAGATGGGATAGAAAGTTGTTCCACGCGCTCGACGCGACTGCCAGGAAAATAGAGGGAAACGGCGTCTCGATTGTTGACGGACAGGAAGTAAAGGAATGGATCGAGATCAAGCAGGTCGGGCAGGAGAGCCACCTTTCGAGATATTATCCGGTCTTTCCTGACGGGAGAACCACTCTTCCGCCGATCGGTCCCGACGGCGTCATCAGAGGCGGATGGGATCATGTTCACTGTGAACTTTGCGACCAGCACATCGTTGCGGAAAGCTACGGATACATAGACCCAGGGGACCACTGGGTCTGTGAGGCATGTTACGGCAAGCATGTCGTAAGCCACGACCTCTCGTTTATCAAGACATGAAGCGACTTCCCCGGCTGTACCCGATTCTCGACTCTGCGTTGTTCCAAGACGCTGGGGCGATGTTCACCACCGCCGAGGAACTCGCCGCCGCCGGCTGCACTCTGCTGCAGTACCGCAACAAGTTGGGCAACGCGCGCCGCATGCTCGATGAGGCTCGTGAACTCAGGGCGCGCCTCGGAGCAGGCGTTAAGCTCATCATGAACGACCGCGCCGACCTCTGCCTGGCGGCTGGCTTCGATGGTCTGCATGTTGGCCAGGACGATCTGTCGGCTGAGTCTGCGCGGAGCATCCTTGGGCCCGCTCGCTGGCTTGGAGTCTCAACGCACAATCCTGAGCAACTGGCGGAAGCCGATCAAACTTCGGCCGATTACCTGGCCATCGGTCCCGTGTTTGCGACCGCCAGTAAGGCCAATCCCGATCCTGTCGTGGGACTCGAAGGCGTTCGCCGTGCAAGGGAACTGACGCGCAAGCCTCTGGTGGCGATCGGCGGCATTACGCGCGCCAACGCCCGTTCCGTCATCGAAGCCGGCGCCGATGCCGTGGCGGTGATATCCGACTTGTTACGGGAGCCGCGCAAATCAGCAGAGGAATTTTTGAGGATATTAAGGTAAAGTCGTGGTTCGCGTAGCGCCGGCATCTTGCCGCCGGGACGGCGGCGCTACAAGAACCTAGGAGGTTCGTGAGCACGAACGTTCAACCCCCAGTTCCCGCTTCGAGCGTCAGCGATTGGGAGCGGCACACCCACCAGGACAAAGAGCTAGTCAAAGGTCTCGGCCTGACCAGCGCGACCATGCTGGTCATGGGCTCGATGATCGGCTCGGGCATCTTTATTGTGTCCGCCGAGATTTCCCGCGAGGTCACTTCGCCGGCGCTGCTGATTGGCGCCTGGCTCATCACCGGATTCCTGACGATTGTCGGCGCGCTCACCTACGGCGAACTCGCGGCCATGATGCCGCGCGCGGGCGGGCAGTACGTTTATCTGCGCGAGTCGCTCGGCCCGCTCTGGGGATTTCTCTACGGCTGGACTCTGTTTCTCGTGATTCAGACGGGCACAATCGCCGCCGTGGGCGTGGCTTTCGGTAAGTTCCTCGGGATATTTTGGCCGGCAATCTCCTCCAGTCATTGGATCGTCCACCTGTGGAAAGTGCCGAAGTTCGCGGTTGGCCCGATGATGCTCGGCGGCATGGATGTTGGACTGAACACGCAGAACTTCGTCGCCATCCTGATTGTGATTGCGCTCTCCATCATCAACATTTTTGGGGTAAAGACGGGCGCTATCATCCAGAACATCTTCACGACGGCGAAAGTTTCCGCGCTGCTCGGCCTGGTGCTCTTCGGAGTCTTTCTGGGCCGGAACGCGCAGGCAGTGGCCGCGAATTTCGGCGCCAACTTCTGGAACAATTCTGGCCTGGGCACTTTGCACGACGTTGGCGGGGGTGTGCTGGTATCGGCGTTAACCGCGCTGGCCATCGCGCAGGTCGGGTCGCTGTTTTCCGCCGATGCCTGGAATAACGTTACCTTCACCGCGGGCGAGGTGAAAAATCCCAGCCGCAATCTCCCGTTGTCATTGGCGCTGGGTACGGGCGTGGTGATCGCGCTCTATATCGGGTGCAACTTTATTTATCTGGGAGCGCTGCCGCTGGTGGGGAGTCCAACCGGAGCGACGCTGCTGGAACGCGGAATTCAGTTTGCCAAAGAAGACCGCGTCGCCACCGCGGTGATGACGCAGATGTTCGGTTCCGCCGGTGGAGCGCTGATGGCCGTCGCCATTATGATTTCCGGTTTCGGCTGCTGCAACGGCTTGATTCTCTCCGGTGCCCGCGTTTACTACGCCATGGCGAAAGATGGTCTGTTCTTTCGCAGCGTTGCCCGGCTGCATCCCGGCTACAAGACGCCCGCGGTTTCGCTGATGGTGCAGATGGTTTGGACTTGCGTGCTCTGCATCTCCGGCAGTTACGGCCAGCTTCTGGACTACATTATTTTTGCGGTGCTGGTGTTTTACGTGCTCACGATCTTCGGACTTTTCGTGTTACGGCGCACTCATCCCGAGGCCGAGCGTCCATACAAAGCCATCGGATACCCGGTTTTGCCTGCAATCTATATCGTGATGGCTTTGTTTATCGACGTGGTGCTGTTACGCTACAAACCGCAATACACATGGCCGGGACTAATCATCGTGCTGCTTGGCATCCCGGTGTACTACATTTGGCGGCCGCGAGCCGAGAATACTTAGATTTGACTGCGGGATTTGACTGCGGGTTTAACTGATAGGAGAGACGCTACGGATGACTGACCTCTTTGCGAAAAAGCCGCTTGAACTCCTGCTTCACGAAGCGCAGGAGACTGGCTCGCACAGCTTGAAACGCACGCTGGGCGTATTCCAGTTGACGGCGCTCGGCGTCGGCGCGGTAATCGGAGCCGGAATCTTCGTGCTTTCGGGATTGGGCGCTCACTATGCCGGTCCGGGTCTGATGCTCTCGTTCGTGCTCTCCGGCCTGGGTTGCGCTTTCGCGGCTCTGTGTTACGCGGAGTTTGCGGCCATGATCCCGCTGGCGGGCAGCGCTTACACCTACGCTTACGCCACGTTGGGCGAAATTTTTGCCTGGATCATCGGGTGGGATCTCACGCTCGAATACGCCATGGGCGCCAGCACTGTGTCGTCCGGTTGGTCGAACCACTTCATCGAACTGCTCAATATTTTCCACATCAAGATGCCGCTGTGGTTGGCCTACGACCATTGGACGGGACTCCACACCGCGGAGGACATCGTGGCCCGCCAGATGGCACAGGCCGCCGATGCCACCCTGGTGCCCGGCACGCAGGCTTTTCTCGAAAGAAAGATGGCGATCGTGGCGGCACAATCGCCAGAGTTGTTGCAGAAAGCTCACGATCTGTTAAGTGCGCCACATCTGTTTGGGTATGAAATCGGTGTCAACCTGCCAGCCTTTATTATCGCGCTGGTGATCACGGCGATTCTGGTGATTGGCATCAAGGAGAGCGCCCGCTTCAACGCGACGATCGTGACCATTAAGGTTGCCGTCGTCATTTTTGTCATCGGCCTAGGGTTCCGCTATGTGTCCCACAGCAACTGGGGCACGGATTGGCACAGTTTCGCGCCCTTCGGATTCTCCGGAATTGGGGCGGGAGCGGCATACATCTTTTTTGCTTACATCGGATTCGATGCAGTTTCGACGACAGCGCAAGAGGCCAAGAATCCGCAGCGCGATCTTCCGATCGGCATTATTGCTTCGCTCCTGATTTGCACGGCGTTATATATCGCGGTGGCGGCGGTTCTGACCGGAATGGTGCCGTGGCGCGACATTAACATCGAGGCGCCCATTGCACGCGCTTTCATGGACCGTGGCCTCACAGGCGCATCCCATATCATTACGCTCGGAGCGCTCGCCGGTCTCACCAGCGTGATGCTCGTCATGCTGCTGGGGCAGACCCGAGTTTTGTATTCGATGGCCAACGACGGGCTCTTGCCCAAGAAGTTCTTTGCCGATATTCACCCGCGCTTCCGGACGCCATGGAAGAACACCATGCTCGTCGGCCTGCTCGCGGCGATTGTGGGCAGCCTGACGCCGATCGACGATATCGGAAAAATGGTCAACATCGGAACGCTGCTGGCGTTCGTGATTGTTTGCATCGCCATCCTGGCGCTGCGGCATACGAACCCTGGCCAGCCTCGACCCTTCCGGACGCCATGGGTTCCGTTTGTGCCGGTGATGGGCATCCTTTTCAACGGCTACATGATGTACAAACTCGGCTGGATCAACTGGGCGCGATTGATTGTCTGGCTGATTATTGGCTTGGTCGTCTATTTCACGTATAGCCGGAAACACAGCCGCGTGCAGGCAGCATTGGAAGGTCGCAAGACACCATAAGAAACTTTGCTATAGAGACGCGGTTTGCCGCGTCTCTCGGCCTGGACAGCCGAAGGCGGCTGTCCCTACGCAAACCTAGACGGGCGGGGACGCCCGTCGCTCCATCGACTACAGCTCTTGCGTTTTTCGGGCAATCGCCGTCACCAGGCGGCGTGGCGAGAAGCGCACCGATTGCGCCACCAGCCAATTTTTGAATCCCGAGATCACTACGGGTTTTCCAGCGACCAACGCACGATAACCGTCTTCGGCAACGGTGCGCGCATCCATGGAGCCCATCTTCAGCAGGCGCATGCCGGTTGCATTGGCGCGCTTGTGGAACTCCGTGGTGGTTGCGCCCGGGCACAGGCAGGTTACGGTGACGCCCGACCCGTCTAATTCATTCGCCAGCGCCTCGGACAAATGCAGGACGTACGCTTTGGTCGCAAAATAGACGGCCATCAGCGGCCCCGGCTGAAACGCCGCGGTGGACGCCACGTTCAGGATGCGCCCGCTCTTTCTCTCAATCATCGCCGGGAGATAGAGGCGCGTGAGGTGGGTAAGAGTCGTCACGTTGAGTTGGATCTGGCGCAGACATTCTTCCAGATCATTCTCGGCAAACAAACCGTACTGTCCGAATCCGGCGTTATTGACCAGCACATCCACCTGAATATTCGCGCGCGTGGTTTGATCGAGCACGTACGCGGAAGCTCCGGGTTCGGTCAGGTCGGCGGCCAGAATTAGCGAACGGGCGCCATTGGCCTTCTCGAGTTCGGACGCAAGTTGCCGGAGTTTGTCCGCGCTGCGGGCGACGAGAACCAGGTTGTAGCCTTCGCGAGCGAAGATGCGGGCGAATTCCATTCCGATGCCGAACGAGGCGCCGGTGATGAGAGCGGTTTTGCGGTCGGGCATGGTGCTTCCTATGGGAGATTCCTTGGTGTCCCTTTGTGCCCTTTGTGGTTCGTGCTTCTTCTAACCACCAAGGACACGAAGGAGCACTAAGGAAAAGCAAAGGCGGGCCCGAAGACCCGCCTTGATGCTTGCAACGTCCAGCTAAACCAGCGCCGCTTCCACTTCGTAGATCGAATGCCACGAGGTCGCGGCCTTCAGCTTGTCGTTGACGTTGTGGATGTTCTTCACGCCCTCGGTTTCCAGCCACTTGCGGAACGCGTCGGCTCCGTGTTTCGCGTAGATGGGGATACCGTCTTTCCAGGTGGCGCGTCCGCAGAGCACGCCGTTGAACTTCACGCCGGATTCTCCAGCCAGTTCGAGCGTCTCGCTGAACTCCGCGTTGCTCACGCCCGCCGAGAGATAAATGAACGGCTTGGTCGCAACGTTGGCAGCCTTGTGAAAGAAGTCGATGGCTTCTTTCTTCGTGTATGCCTTCGTGCCTCCAAAGGATTTCGTGCCTTCGACGAACTTCATGTTCACGGGCACTTCGACTTTGAGCACGTCGACGCCGTAGCGCGGTTTGCTGAATTCGCGCATGCTCTCGGTGACGATGTGCGGTTTCCTTTTGGCGTATTCCAGCCCCTTCTCGTCCGCGCCCTCTTCGTAGCCGACAAACTCGAGGAAGTAGGGAATGTCGTTGGCGCGGCACTCGTCGCCAATGCGCTCCACCCAGGCGTGCTTCTTATCGTTCACGTCCTTAGGATCGTCGGGAGTGTAGTAGAGCAGAATCTTGACGCAGTCGGCGCCCGCTTCTTTCAGGCGGCGCGCGGACCAGTGATCGAGCAAGTCGCCCAATCGTCCCGGTCCGGTCTTGTCGTACCCGGTCTTTTCATAGGCCAGGAGCAGTCCGGCACTCTTGGCGCGGCGCTTTGCTGCGGGCAGTCCCCACTCAGGATCGAGCAGGATCGCGCTGGCATGTGGCGTCAAGACTTCGCTCACCAGAATCTTGAATTCCTCCATCATTTGATCGGAGACGGCCGAGCCCTTCTCCTTGGCGAGAGATTTTTGCAGGGAGCCGCGCTGATCCATGGCGGCAGCAGCGATTACGCCGTGTTGATTTGAGACAGCTTTAATTCCGGCCAGTTTGCCGGGGGTAAGTTTCATAAATCCTCCAGAAAAGTCTTTAGATGAGTTCCGTATAACCAGTAATTCTAAACCAAAGGCGGGCCCTAGAGCGGATTCGCAGAGGACGTGCGCGGATCGTAGGTGGAACGAAAGGCCGAGGCAAGACCTAACGCTTGGGAAACTGATAGCGCAGACCGATGCGGGCGAGGAGGGGAGGGCCGAGGCTGGGGACGGGACTTAGGTTTGTGTAGTAACGCTGATCAAAGGCGTTTTCGGCGGCGGCAAAGATTTCCAGACCATGGCCGAGCGAGCGGCCGAGGTACAAATCGACGGTGAAACACTTTTTCAGCAGCAATTGGTTGAGATCGTCGTCGAATTGCTGGCCGACGAAAGTTCCCTGCACGGCGGCGGTGACGATCTTCGGATTGACGTAGCGCGCTTGCAGCGTGAATTGCTGGTGTGGAACTTCGGGGATCCAATTTCCTACGAGTGGTGGATTAAGAGGATCAGGCGTGAATTTGGATACCACTGCGTGTGCGAACTGGTAGCCTCCGGCGATCTGAAGCGTGTTGCTGATGCGAAATTCGCCGTCGAGATTGACTCCGGTCGAGAGCGTGCGGCCGACGTTTTCTTTCAGGCGCAAGGTCGGCGGGGGCGTTTGCTTGATCGTGACGTTCACGATGGCGTCGGTGATGTCGTTCCAGAAGAAGGTCGCTCGCAGATTCAGGCGGTCGGAAACGAGGCTCTGCCGGACTCCAGCCTCCACTCCCGTCAAGTGTTCTGCCCGGAGGGCGGCGTTGCCGTCGGTCACGATGTTGCCTTGGGTGAAATTGCGGTAGAGTTCGTTCAAGGTCGGGGCGCGGAAGGCGCGGTAACCGGAAGCGGTGAGCGACGTTCCAGGTCCGATCCGGTAGAGGAATGATGCGCGGGGGTTGAGAGCGTTCGCGCTGCGATCGGCGTAGGGAGTCAGAGTCGGGACGCCGCTCGTCGGGATCGCGATGAGGCGCGCATTCAAGTCGCTCCAGTGGTCGTAGCCGAGCGATAGGTTCGCGATCAGCTTCGGGCTAAGTTGAAGGATGTCTTCTCCAAAGACACGCTCCGTGCGCTCGTGCCCGCCGCTGAGAGTGCTTCCGTTGGGCACGGATTGTTTGAAGAGGGCGTCATTGCTGGAACCATGCACTTCCCGCATCTCGAAGCCAGCCACCAGCGTCTGCATCCGGCCGACGGGGCGCGACCATTGCGCGCTGCCGCCGAGTGCTTGCGAGGGAACATACTGGTCGTCGGTGAGGGCCTCGGAACTGCGATCCGATTTAACCGACGAAAAAGTCTGATGGTAGGACTCGAAGAGTCCAAAGAGGCGCGCTGAAATCGCTCCCACACTTTTTGTTTCGTAGTTCAAGCCGGTGGAGAAATCGCCTAACCGCGTGGTGTTCTTCTGGAGTACGGTGCCGTTGTGACGGCCTTCGTCGAAGTACGAACCACGGGCAAAAATGCGGCTGAAACTCCCGAAGCGGCGGCCGAGTTCGACGGTGGTCAGTTCGTGGCGAGAGTTGGCGGGCGAATCGACTGCGCCGCGCTGCGACTCCGGCACCGGAATATAGCCATTCGTGCGGAAGAGATCGGTGGCGACTGAACCTTGCCATGGACCGAGTTGCGTGGCGGCGAAGAGCGATACGTCGGGCGTATTTTCACTTCCGAAGGAGCCTTCGGCCGAGATCGCGGTTCGTTCCGGCCGGCGGGTGCGGAACTGAATCACACCGCCCATGGCAGTCGAACCGTAGAGGCTGGCATCGGCGCCTCCACGCACGACCTCGACGTCGCTGATGGATTCACGGGCGACGCGGTCCCAATAGACCCATCCGCCGAAGGGATCGTTGAGCGGAATCTCATCGACCAGCACGAGAGCGCGGCTCGCCCCGCTGGCGCCGACTCCACGCATGGAGACTCCCTGCGTGCCAGGATTTGCGGTGCGACTGCTGGAGCGGCGAAAGAGGGTAAAGCCGGGAACCTTGCGCAGGGCGTCGTCGAGTCCGACGGCCGGGGTCGAGGCCAGGTCGTCGTCGGACAGGGTTACGCTATCGGCGGGGGAATCTTCCAGCGCGGTGCTAATCCGATTGGCCGTGACGAGAACGTGCTGGATGACGTAATCCGGCCCCCAGGGTTGAGGCTGCAAAACAAGTTTCAGTTGCTCAGCACCGTTCTTGAGTTCGTTCACGCTCCATTCGCGCCGCAAGGGGACAAATCCGCGAGCCCGTACGGAGATGATTCCGGAAGGGACGCTTTGGGAGGCAGGATTGCGGGTAAGTCCGGAATCGAGAATCTCGAGTTTGAATTGCCCAACGGGATCGGTCTCGCTCGCAACGCGGTACTTGCCGCTGCTGAACTCCACGCGCGCGCCAACGATCACGGCACCGGAAGGATCTTCAACGACACCCGTGACCGTCGAGGGTGCCGCTTGCCCACGGGCGGACAGTGTGGCGAGCACAAGCCAAGCGGCCACAACCAGGCTGCGGCTCTTGAAGTTCACCATCGGCATCGCTGCGGAGATAAGAGTCATCATTTTAGAATTGCTTCAACTGGAATTGCTTCAACCACGGGCGTCAAGGTTTCAACGACGCAAGGTAAGCGGCAACGGAAATCATGTCGTCCAGGCTCAGCCTCGCGATCTGTCCCTTCATGATCACCGCGCCTCTTCCGGTCCTGGCCCCGGTCTGGATATCGTACAACTGCCTCACCACATAACTCGGTGAACGACCAGCGATCGACGGCACCGCGTTTTCGCCTCTGAGGGCCTTGCCGTGACAGGTGGTGCACGACGCTGCTTTCTCCGCTCTTTTCCCGTTTGCGATGGCGGCGCCTCTGTCGACACTGCCGGCCGGGACATAGGCGATGAACGTGGCCCGAGCGTCGCGACTTTCAAACCGCTCCAGGTTTTCGGGAGTCTCGACGATCCGTTCTCCGAGCGGTTCGGTTTCTTTGCCTTCCCGCACCGCCAGGAACCAGTTGGCGACATACGTCTTCGGCACACGGTCGGTCTCGACCACTCGAATGTTCTGTCTGGGATTGAGCAAAGAAAAGTACCGGGCTGCTTCTCGAATTTCCTCGTCAGTAGCCGCCTTTGCCAGCGCCATCATCAAGGCTTGGGGGAGGCGATGGGGAAGCGCAGTCGACCGGGTCCCCGTCTTGTAGTAGGACATCTGCTGCACGATGTAGGAATACGGCAAACCGGCGAGGCTGGCATTCTCCGGGCCTCCGGGCCCATCCGCCCGATGACAGTAGCCACATGCCAAAACATCAGGCTTGCGGCCATGAGCAACGATATCCGGCATTTTGGGATGATCTCCCGGGTGCCAGTCTGGGGCTGCAAACCGGTCGCGGAGTTGCGTGAGCGTGAACCCGGCGCTGCTGTCCGGAACCTTCTGGATCGTGCCATCGTCAGGTGTGGGTTTGAGGTCAGCTGGAGGGACTGGATAAGCCCACGCTGGAGGCTCTCCGATAGCGGATGGAGGAGCAGCGCCGACGGGCACTCCCAGCAGACACAACAGGACGACGCTGCAAATCCGGATCAATCAGACCCCTCCCCTGTCCTTCGAGAGTAGCAAGTAAGAGTGCGACCAGTGTTGTGACCGAAGTCACTGCCGCAGAGCGAGAGTACCCAGTAACGACTGCTGCTTGGCGATGAGCGACTGGATGCCCTGACGCGCCAGCGAGATCATCTTTGCCAGTTGTGCGTCGTCGAACACCTGGTGTTCCGCGGTGGCCTGCAGTTCAACAATTTTGTTGCCTGCCGTCATGACGAAGTTCATGTCCACGTCGGCGCGCGAGTCTTCTTCGTAGTTAAGGTCAAGCAGAACTTCGCCGTCCACGATGCCCACGCTGATGGCGGCCACAAAATCCTTGATGGGTGCCGCGGTCAATGTCCCCGCATCGATCAGGCGCTGCAGAGCCAGGCCCAGCGCGACGAACGCCCCGGTGATGGAAGCGGTCCGCGTGCCACCGTCCGCCTGGATCACGTCGCAATCAATCCAGATAGTGCGCTCACCCAGACGCTTCAAGTCAGCCACTGCGCGCAGCGAACGTCCGATGAGGCGCTGAATCTCCTGCGTGCGCCCGCTTTGCTTTCCCTTGGCCGCCTCCCGCGCGCTGCGCGTCAGCGTGGAGCGAGGCAACATCCCGTATTCGCCGGAGATCCATCCCTTCCCGGAGTTGCGCATGAATGCAGGTACCGATTCTTCGACCGAAGCAGTGCAGATGACGCGCGTGTTGCCCATCTCAATCAGCGCCGACCCCTCCGCGGTCGAGATGAAGTCGGGAATGATGTTGACGGGACGGAGTTGCTCGGGAGTACGGTTATCGCTGCGGAAGATCATGTCAGAGGATTCTAAATGATCGCAGGCTCTGCCTTACTGATTGCCCGCCTGCACAACCGTGATCACATCGAACGACTCGGATAGATCGGCATGTCCCGCGAGCGTGTCGCGCGCTTTGCCCTCGACCAGGATGTTGACGCGCTGGATTCCCGGAACATTCGCGGCCAGCGTCTGCACCAGCGAATTCACAGTAAGTTGCTCGCTGAGAATGCCGGAGCGGTGCTGGTCGGCGAACGCGGCATTCAGATCGATGACGGCCGCACCCGGATCGACCAGATAGATGCTGCGGATGTCCGCTGCCGGGGCCAGGGGATGGGCGGCGCCCGGTTGCTGGTAGATGTGGAGCAAGGTGCGCAACAGTTCTTCCGCCCGCTGCTGCCGTCCTCCGGGAAGAGGGATCTGTGCCAATCGGGCGCGGAGCATGCCGGCGGCGTCATCCGCCACATACAGCGTCACCGTCTCCGTCGGACCGGAGGCTGGGGGAACGACAGGGGAGGCGTCGGCTGCCGCATACTCAAGTTCCCTCGCCTGTTGCCGCATATGGCGAACATAGATTCCCATCGACACCACCAGCACCAGCAGCGCGGTGACACCGATCAGAAGATGCCGTGGGATCATGGTTGTCCCTTCATGGCTGTGCCCCAAGGCGGTCGCGGACAGAAAGCACGGCATCGGCAATCGCGGACGCGGCCCGTTGTTGATAGTTGGCCGAGGTCAGGTCGGCGATACCATCCTCTCCGGGCGCCAGCTCCACCGCGACTGCCGGCATGAACACATTGTTCAACGGCCGCAGCGAAGCGGAAGAGGCGCGCACCGGGAATTCTCTTTTCTGCATCTCGGCAACAATCGCCGCCGCGACGATTCGGCTGATGGGCAAAGACGGCGCCTGCGCCGTATTCCACGCATGGAATACTCCTTTGCTGGTTCCTTCCACCGGCAAGAGCGCGGTGTAGACCCGCGCGCCGCTGCCCTCCGAAACTGCGTGCAGGCTGATGTAGATTCCGGCGCGGGCGACATTGGCTGCGGCGGCGCGCTGGTCCAGCGTTGAGGTGGTATCGCCGTCGCGCAGCAACGCAACCGCGAACCCCCGCGTCTCCAGTTCGTGCCGCAGCAGCCGGGCAAAGCCCAAAGTGACGTTTTTCTCGGCCAGTTGATCGGTCAAGGCCGCACCTCGTTCGTCGCCACCGTGCGCGGGATCAACCACGGCCAGAACGCGATGAGGGTTGGAACCGGCATTGCCCGTGGCGCTGTTTGCAGCCGGTGTCTCCGGCGATGTGGCCTGCGTCGGATTCTGCGGTCCAGCGCCGCCCGATGTCGCTGGATTCCCATTCGCCGCCATCGCCTGTGGCATCGCCGAAACGATGATCGTCCTTCGGTCGTTACTGAAGCTCGCCAGCAGCGACTCGTTGGCAGCCACGTCCAATTCGGCGGCGCCGTTGTTCTCAGAGTAACTGGCCTCGGTGATGACCTTGTTGTCAAAAGAAATCGACTGGCTTCCTGGGGAGACGACTGCGTCGCGCTTAAAGACCATACGCAGCTTGCCCGGTTCCGTGGAGATCGTCGGATTTACGGGAGCGCTAAAGGTCAAAGTGAGTCGCGGTGGATTGTTCCCATCCAGTTGAAAACTGATTTGAATGCCGACATCGCCGATGAATAAACGGCGCGCGCTTTCATGAAAGTTTACCGGCGCTCCCAGAAAGCGTGGCAGAAACGCGCTCAGCGAGCTTAGCGGAACCAATCCGCGTGAGTTTTCAATAAGGAAGGGCGCCACGAAATCAAAATCGCGTCCGCGAATCCTGGCCCGCGTTTTTCCTGCGGTGAACTCGGCATCCACCGCGTTATATCGGAGTCTCCAATGCCGCCCGTCCGTCTCGGTGCGGACGCGTCCGAGCGGCTCCAGAAGTTCGAGCAGGCCGACATACTCGTGGCTGGCACGCTCCAGAACCGGGAGTGTGTAGATGGCCACGGGAGAGTAGACGGAGACGTGCTTCTCGTCGGCAGCGGGTGCCGCTGACAGAAACATTGTGCTGGCCAACAGGATGGCCAATGTCTTGTTCGTGGTGGAAGGCACTTCTGCTAAACCCTACCGCGCTCAGCACTGCCTGCGCCAGAGCCGTTGCTCGTGAAGGGACGGACGTCTCGCCCGTCTGGCCGGGCGGGGACGCCCGGCGCTCCACTCAAGATTTGTCTATTCCAGCGCATAAATCGTGAGCCCACTTAGCAACTTGGGGTAGAAATCGGTGGACTTCTGGGGCAGCACCTCGCCGGCCAGTGCGATATCGCGAACCTGCTCCATGCGCACCGGATTCATCAGCAACGCCACTTGGACCTTTCCACTGTGCACCTGCGTCAGCGCTTCCGCCGCCTCGCGACAATAGGAAATGTTCTCCTGATTGCGAATGGCCTCCTCCGAGATCTTCAGAACACGTTCCAACAGGCATTTGTGCAATTGCACGACATCGAGCGCTTGCTGGCGCAGAGAAAGGTTTCCGAACAAGCTGGTGCCGATCGTCTTTGGCGTGTGCAGCAGAAACGCACGATCGGCGGTGACCGCAAGCAACGCGGTTCCCGCGTGCCCGGCCTGCTGCAGGATGGTGGTGGCGCGCGCCGCATCGATTCCGGCATCGGCTTCTTCCACATTAAAGAATTTCCGGGCCTCCGCTTGAAAATGTGCAGCCGAGAAAGATGGCAGGCCGAACACCAGGCGGTGCGTCGGCAGAACGACCAAGCCGGGGCGATCTTTATCCGGGCGATCCATGTCGACGAAGGTCATCAGCACCGAGTCGTAAGGAGCGGGGATACCCGATCCCGTGTCGGCCGCGGATCGCCGCTCGTCGCGATAGGTCAAAGCGGTCTCATAACGGTGATGGCCGTCGGCGATGATCAGCTTCCGATCGCGCATCTGTTCCTGCACGGAGGCAATGACCGAGGGATCGGAAATCTTCCACACACGGTGCACCACGCCGTACTCGTCGGTGACCTCAATATCGATACCCTTATTCGGGGCAGCAGCGGAATCAAGCAAGGCATCGACCTTGCCCGCGCCGCTGTAGAGCATAAAGATTTGGCCGAAGTGGGCACGAGTCGCGCGCAGCAGGTCCAGTCGGTCTGCCTTCGGCTTGGCCAGTGTTTGTTCGTGCCGGAACACCACGCCCGCGGAATAGCTCTCGATCCGGCCAAGTGCGATGAAACCCCGCCGCTCGGCCCGCGCCTCGGTTCCCGGGACGCTTCCCGGAACGGTGAAGGTCTGAGAGTAGCGATAGAGCGAGGGCTCTGCATCTCGTCGCAAAACGCCCGTCTGGCGCCAGTTCTGGAAGGACGCAGCCGCCCGGGTATAGGCGTTCTCGGCGTCCCCGTCCCCCGGCAGGCGTTTCCCGAGAATAATTCGCACCAGGTTATAAGGACTGGCCTGGTAGTAGTGTTCCTGCAGGGCAGGGGTGATTTTGTCGTAGGGCTGGGTCACGGCCAGTTGGACCGGTACGTGCTCTGAGGAGTAGCGCCATGCTTTAAATGGATAAATAGCAGCCATAAGGGGAAGGCAGAATTGTAGCAGGGACGATCCGGTCTCGGTCCGAAGAGTCAAGTAAGAGTAAAAGAGAGAAAAAAGATGCGCAATCAGTAGCCACCTTTGGGCTCTACAGAATCCCCTGGGTCGGTTACGAAAAGGTGACAACACTCTTTCGAGACTGTGCTAGTATCCGGCTTAGTAGAGAGTTTTGACCCGCCTTTTGGGATGCGGGTCGCCTTCCTTAACGGCGCGGATTTAGTGGGGCCTATGTTGTACGGCAAACAGTTCTCGGCTCGCGTCTCCTTTGCTGTTCTTCTGGTGGTTGTGTGCGGCGCACTCCCGCTTCTGGCGCAGAGTTTGACTCAGGACGTCCACATCCAGCCCCGCATCCAGCCCCCGGCTCCGAAAGAGCCCGAAATCGACCCCGCGTTCAAGACCCACACCAAGCCTTACAAAGTGGACGTGGAGATGGTGCTGGTGCCGGTCACCATCACCGATCCATTGAACCGGCTCGTTACTGGCCTCGACCGCGACAACTTCAACCTTTTCGAAGGCAAGGACCTGCAGGAGATCAAGACTTTCTCCAGCGAAGACGCTCCCGTGTCGATCGGCGTGATCTTTGACATGAGCGGCAGCATGGGCAGCAAAATCGAGCGCGCCCGCGAGGCGGTGGTCGAGTTCTTCAAGACCGCCAACCCGCAGGACGAATTTTTCATGATCACCTTCGCCGATAAGCCGGAAGAGATTTCCGATTTCACCAGTTCGGTGGATGACATTCAGGGCCGGCTCGTCTACACCGTGCCCAAGGGCCGCACGGCGCTGCTGGATGCGATTTACCTCGGCGTCAGCAAGATGCGCCAGGCCAAATTTCCCAAGAAAGCTTTGCTGATCATCTCCGACGGCGGCGACAACCATAGCCGCTATACCGAAGGCGAGATCCGATCGATGGTCAAAGAGGCCGACATCCTCATCTACGCCATTGGAATCTACGATCATTACTTTCCGACGGAAGAAGAGCGGCTCGGCCCCACCCTGCTCAGCGATGTCACGGAACTGACCGGTGGGCGCGCTTTTACGATTGATAACCCGAACGACCTGGCGGACGTTTCCACGAAAATTGGCATTGAGTTGCGCAACCAATATGTCATCGGATACCGTCCTAAGAACCCAGTGCGCGATGGCAAATGGCGTAAAATAAAAGTGAAGCTGTTACCGCCAAAAGGATTGCCGCCGCTCCGGGTCTACGCCAAGACGGGTTACTATGCGCCGACGGAATAACGCTGCTTTACGGATCCCCTTCCTTTTCCTGTTCACGGCGCTCTTCTTGGCGAACGCCCAAACGAAAGCGACAGCCCAGAGTCCCCCGGTCCCGTCTGCAAGTTCCCAGTCACAGGCGAATTCGCCATCAACGCCGCAACCGCCAACCGCCAACTCCGTTCAGAGTCCAGATTCCACCGACAGCGGAACTTTCGTTTTCCGCAAGGACGTCGAGGAAGTCGTGCTGCATGCCACGGTGATCGACGACAAGCAACACATCGTGACCAGTCTCGACAAGGGCGATTTCAACGTCTATGAGGATGGGCATCCTCAAACCATCACCTCATTTCGCCACGAAGACATTCCCGTTGCGATGGGCATCGTTGTCGATAACTCTGGTTCCATGCGCGAGAAGCGGCAAAAGGTGAACGCCGCGGCCCTGAATCTGGTGCGCGCTTCCAATTCAAACGATGAAGTCTTCATCGTCAACTTCAACGACGAGTACTACCTTGACCAGGATTTCACTTCCAGCATCAACAAGTTGAAAGAGGGGCTGGAAAAAATCGAGGCGCGCGGCGGTACGGCGCTCTACGATGCGGTCGTAGCTTCTGCCGACCACCTGAAAAAAGAGGCGAAGCTCGAGAAGAAAGTCATTATTGTGGTCACCGACGGCGAGGACAACGAGAGCGCCGAAACTCTGGAGCAGGCGGTAAGGCGTCTGCAGGGCGACGGCGGACCCACCGTTTACTCGATCGGCATCCTGGAGGGCGAAGAGCACCCGAAGCACGCCAAACGCGCTCTGCAAATCATGTCGGAGAGAACTGGCGGCATCGCGTTCTTTCCGAAAACGCTGGACGAAGTCGACGCCATCAGCCGCACCGTGGCCCACGATATTCGCAGCCAGTACACGATCGGATACAAACCGACGACGCCGAAAACCCAGGGTGGCTATCGTCAAGTGAAAGTGGACGCGCGTTCGCGCAGCTACGGTAAACTCACCGTCCGCACGAAGAGTGGGTATTACGCTGGAACCGAGCCTGCTTCCGGAGCGCAATAGCGAGAATGGTGTTGCGTTTATGAAATATCCGTTTTCGGCGATCCGCGATGAGCAAGTTCCACGCTCCCGGGTTCCGCTCCTGCAGCATGTCCTCGATACCTACGCCAGCGAGACCAACAAAGTCATTTCTGTCTGGGGAAATTTTGTCGATTCCGATCTGGGCTACCGCCCGCATCCGAGCTCCAGCTCGGTTGCCGACATCATGAAGCACCAACTCCTGTCAGAGCGGCGATTCTTTGCGGAATTCCTCGGTGTGCCGGAAGTCGCAGTGGAACAAGTCCTGCCGCCAAGGCTCTCGGTGGATGACTTCAACCAGCGAATGTTGGAGCTGGCCTTGCCGCGTCTTGGATTCCTGGCGGAGCGCGATGAGGATTGGTGGCGGACGGTTGTTCCTTTCTTCGATACTCGCCGGGAGCGCATCTGGGTCTTCTGGCGGCGCGTCTTGCATACCGCGCATCACCGGACGCAGTTGACGGTCTATCTGCGCTTGCTGGGAAAGACGGTGCCTGCGACGTACGGGCCGACGGCCGACGTGAGTTGGCAAGGAGCCGATCCGACTACGACCGTTGAGGCTGCGGGGCGCTCCGGCAAGACGAGTGGTGATTGACGCTGGTGGCTCGCGTTCCTTACTCTGTAGAGTGCCTTTAACCACCTCAAACTCACGCCTGCGCGTTAGCGACGATATCTCCAAACTCGTCGGCGAAACGCCGATGCTGCAAATGAAGAAGCTGACGCCTGCGGGATCGGCCGATATTTTTGCCAAACTCGAATACATGAACCCGGGCGGCAGCGTGAAAGACCGCGCCGCCATTGGCTTGATTGAGCGCGCCGAGCGCGAAGGCAGGCTGAAACGGGGCGGCACCGTCATCGAAGCCACCGCCGGAAACACCGGCATCGGCCTCGCTCTGATCGGCGTGAGTCGCGGCTACAAGGTTCGCCTGTTCGTGCCGGAGAAGTTTTCGGAGGAAAAAGTAATCATCATGCGCGCCCTCGGCGCCGAGGTGACTCGCACCCCGGAGGTCGAGGGCATGCAAGGCGCCATCAATCGCGCCAAGAACCTGCTGGCAACCGACCCTTCGGCCTTCATGGCCGCGCAGTTTGAGAACCCCGCCAACCCCGACTACCACTACGAAACTACCGCCCGCGAAATCTTTGAACAAATGGAAGGGCGGATTGATGCCGTCACCGTGGGCAGCGGCACCGCCGGAACTTTCACCGGGATTGCCCGATTTCTGAAAGAACGTCTCCCGCACGTGCACACCGTATTAGTGGAAACGGAAGGGTCTGTGTACGGCGGAGGCAAACCCGGTCCGCACAAAGTGGAAGGCATCGGATCGAGCTTCATACCCAAGAATTTCGACGCTTCCGTATGCAGCGAAATCATGATGGTGACCGACGTTCAAGCCTTCGGCATGGTCAAAGAACTGGCCGCACGCGAAGGCGTGCTGGGAGGCTCGAGCGCCGGTGCCAACGTCTACGCGGCGGTGCAAGTTGCGCAACGGCTTGGGGCAGGGAAGCGCGTCGTCACGCTGATCCCTGACTCTGCCGAACGCTATCTGTCGAAGAAGATTTTCGAAGGCGGAATCTAGCACCGCCAACCGACCGTAGCGCCGGCGTCCCGCCGGCAATCCAGCGAGACAGGCGCGTCAGCCCAGCCAAGTCGCAAGACTGTCCAAAATTCAGAACTGCTTGCGGAGTTAATGAGCGCTATCGCGATTTATCGTCTACCGCCGCATAGCTTCCGAGTAGCTGACCATCAATTCGTAGCCGAGCTTTTTGCTTCCCAGAAACCGTTACTTGCCGAGTACAAGCAGATTGCCCCCCACTCCAGGATGCGCCATTCTTACTGCTCCAGCTTGGTTCCCAAACCCGCATACAAATAGTTCTCCCCGTACGCCTTCTTCAATCGCGCAAACGCCGGCTCACCTGTGCAATGTCCCGGCGCAATCCTCTGCACCTTCCACTTCGTCTTTAGATTCTCCACCAGCACATCAATCTCTTCCACCGGCGTCGTCACCAAGTGCAATCCCCCCAACACAATCTCCGTCCTCGGATCGACCGCGCTTGCCGCTTCCAAAATCGCTTCAATCCCCGCGTGCGAGCACCCGTCCACCAGCAGCAGTCCATTCGGTCTTTTGATCGCTAGCGTCAGTTCCGGCAGCTCCAGCGTCCCTTTCTTCTGCGAAACTGTTCGCACCAGAAAAATTCCCGGCAATACTTCCGTCAATTGATTCACCAACACAAAATTCCCCGTGTCATACAGCTTGCCCGCTGTGAAATGTTCCGGATCCCCTCCCCCGAAATACCGCATCTTCGCGGGCAAGCTCTCATCCGCCCGCAAAAACGCATTCGGAATCGGCGCTCCCCCAAATCCATTCGCCCCATCCACGGGCACATAGACCGTAACGTTCGGATTCACCTTCAGCACATATCTCAACCCCGTCGTGTGGTCTGCGTGCCGGTGCGAGATCACCACAAAATCCAGTTTCGTCAGGTCTACGCCCAGCGCCTTCACGTTGTGTTCAAAAATCGCGGCATCATTCCCCGTATCGAACAGAATTCGCTTGCCGTTGTGCTCCACCAAAGCGGAATATCCCCAATCCTTCGTCAGCTCCTTCGATTCCCCGAACGCGTCATAGAGGATCGTCACTTTATCCTGTGCCCCGCAGGGAACTGCCGCCACGCACACCAGCAGGAACGACAGAATCCGCAAAACGTAGATTCGCAAAGAACACCTCCCTTGGAATTTCAGAGTTAGTATAACGAACTGAATGCGGATAGCTGCTGTAATCAGGCGTTAGCGCTCAAGACCACTGACAGACCCGAAACGAAGATCTTCCGACCACTGGCCTCCAGCTCTTGCATATCCCCCAACAGCCCTCTTGACATCGGCTGCTAGAATGAAATCTAGGGCAATCGAAAAACTGTGTCGTAACAGCTTGTCCCTTATAGTGGTCGGGGTTGCAAGGTTCAAAATCGGGAGATAATGGCTCTAAGTCTTTGATTTAAAAATACTTTACGCGTAAGTGCTTATTCCTCAAAGACCTGGCGTCCGACAGCCTCCAAGTCTTTGAGTTTATTAGACCGGGGGAGGGGGGTAGGGTGACTAAGTAGTAATACATCTTCCCATTTTGGGAAAAAATTCTCCTTCGCCAATCTCTCCATTTCGAGGACTC
>CZLA01000088.1_pt1 | contig 21211 bp, 19 predicted proteins | sample 1122381 | NCBI WGS metagenome assembly CZLA01 (sample SAMEA3539301, study PRJEB10725) | soil metagenome | biome: tundra; feature: field; material: soil | place: USA | collected 2010-05 | depth 0.15 m
GCAAACCGCGGCAACCACCTATCAACAGGCCAAGGCCACCGCGCAAGAGATTGATGACAAAAGTGCGATCGCTTACGTGTTGCAAGGTCTGGGCGACGTTGCTGTGGACCGGGGCGATCTTGCAGCCGCCCGCAAGTCTTACGAAGAAGCTCTGGCGCTGCGGAACCAAACCGGAGAAAAGCAGTTTTCCATGGAAAGCCAACTCGGCATTGCTCAGGTTGCAGTAGAGGAAGGAAAAGCGAGCGAAGTCGAAGACTCAGTCCGCAATTTGAAAGAGAAGTTCCATCGAGACAAGGCGGCTGACGACGAACTCGAAGCCGTCACCGTTCTGGTGCAGGCTTTACTGACGGAAGGCAAGGATTCGGATGCGCAAAAAGAAATTGATGCCAGTCAATCTTTTGCCCAGAAGAACCAAAACCGCCTCCTCCGGCTGCGATTCGAACTGGTTGCGGCACAGGCGCTTTTCGCATCCGACCACCCGGAATCTGCGCGGTCACGATTAGAAGGGATCCTCAAGGAAGCCCGTGCTCATGACTTCGTTAGCGTCGGGCTGGAGGCACAGTTGGCGGTCGCCCAAATGGAAAAGAAGTTGGGCCATGCAGGCGCGGCACAGGCACAGTTGATTATTCTAGAGAGGATCGCCCGCGAAAAAGGGTTTGGCTTGATTGCTCGCAAGGCGTCCGACGCCCGGCGCGCGGTCGCAAAGGGGAACGCTCAGGGTTCGCGACTGCTCGTCTGATGCGCAGAGGTCGCAACAAACACTAAAAATCAGCGAGGTGACACACGTGCCTGCGGATAACCGATCAAGTAAGTAACGGGCGCTTGGCCAGACGCTTTTGAATACTCGCCCACCTCCCACCGGTATTCGATTCCGGACAGTCTTGTGATGATCTCACGCAGTTCCTGTGGCCGATAGGTACGGAGACAAGACACCACTCCATCGAACAGCAAGACAAAGGGAATGATGGGAACCACATACGTCCAGAGCAAGCGCGACCAACGGAACGGGCGGATCAACGGGGTAAATACGAACGGCATGAGAGCCCAGGGAAACATAAGCGCGATCGCTAACGGAGCCCGCTTGGTTATTTCAAATATGCCGATGCTTTGGCCGGCATCGACGGCATTTTGGAGTATGGCGCGCGCCTCTTCGGGCGGAAAATGATGAAACGAACTAAACATCGTTCGGAACCCCCGCAATTCACCCGGGACTTTCCGCGCATCAACCGCGTCGGGATGGAAAGCAATGTGATTCCCGGAAGCCCCTCCAACATTTTGGATTGCCCTGAGGTTCGGATATTTATCCGTGAGCAAAATGTGAAGGACCTGTGCATCGGGTTGGAGCTTTCGAGAAAGGTCCAGCCAGGGTCCGCCGCCGCCTGAACACAGGTCAACAATCGATCGGCACCGTGTAGCGTCCAATACGCTTTGAAGGAGCGGAGCGATGGGCGCGTAAGCCTCTAAGAGATTTAGCCCGCACTGAAGCGCATCCGTAATTTCATGTCGAAGGGATGGCGGGAACCACGGTTGTTCATGGAGTTCGATGAACTGTACGCGACGCATGGGAACTTGGCCTCGCAAGTAGTATGAGACACTGCCGCCAACGGCGCGAAGCCGCGAACGCGCACCGGCCTTTGCCGGGAAGAAGGGAACCCCTCCCTGAGTTGAGAGCTCCGGTTGGCTGGGGTGGTGCTTCCCCGTGGTCACTTTCGTAACCCTTGCCCCCCCTGACCCAAGTTTAATACCCAGCCCAGCAGGGATATGATGGTCATAGTGTGAGAGATATCCAGTATTCTCAGAATTTTGTAATGAGGTTGGCACGGGCTCGTGTCGAATAAACAAAAGCCGGGACTCTACGTCGCCTGGAAGACGGTGACGTACCGCAGCGTGCTCATGGCGCTGCTGGGCGTCGCGTTGATCTTTGGCGCCGTGATGCACGTGGCGTTTCCGAAGTTCACCGACTCGACGGTGAAGGCGGCCGAAAATATTTCCACGGGCTTGTTGGAAAAAGTTGCGGGACTGGCGCCTCCCCTTAAGGGGCAGTCGGCTGCGGTTTCGCAACAGGCGCACTTCACCGCGCTCGATGGCACCATCCGCGTACGGAAAAGCAACGGCAATAGCTGGATCAATGGCGACTATAACGTGCCGCTCGAAAAGGGCGACGTGGTGCAGACCGGCGCGGAAGGCATGGCCAAGATTGTTTTCAACGACGGCACCAACTACACCGTGAAACAGGATTCGCTAATCGTGATCGAAGAGAACTCGGCTAACGATCAGCAGCAGACCAACGTGTCGGTGGCGGTCACAACCGGCACGGTGGATTTGACTACGGCCACGTACGTTCAGGGTTCGAAGTCGCAGGTGATTGTCGCGGGCGCGAAGGCTTCTCTCGCTCCCGATTCGTCGGCCATGGTGCACAACAATCCCAGGGACGATCAGCATGAAATCCTGGTGAAGAAAGGCAGCGGCGAAATCGAGCGTAATGGAGAAACGGTTCACCTGTCGAACTGGGAGAAGGTGAGTTTCCAGAGCCAATCGAAGACCATGGAACGGGCCACGGAAATCGGTCCGCCCGCGCCCATTTCGCCGGGCAACATGATGCCGGTTTTCGTCAACGAGGGTGAGAAGTCGAAGGAAGTGGAGTTTGCCTGGACGCCCATGACGAACGCCGCCGGATACCGGTTGCGCATTTCGCACAATCCCTATTTCTCGTCATTGTTGCTCGACCGCAAGGTGGAAACCACGAGCGTGGTTGTGACTGGTCTGCCGGTCGGCGCTTACTATTGGTCCATCCAGTCTTACAGTGGGGCCGGCAAGGAATCGGTGGAAAGCGAAAAGAATCGCTTTACGATCATTGTCAAGGCGAAGGAAAAAATAGATTTGTCGCTCGACATTGATCCTCTGGTCCAGCACGGACACGTGATCGAAGTGACGGGCAAGACGGAAGCGGGAGCGCGCGTCATGGTGAACGGCAGGGAAGTGCCGATCGTCGGCGACGATGGGTCGTTCCACTACTTCACGCCGCCCCTGCCGAACGGGGAAAACCTGGTGACGGTTACGGCGCAGAATGCCAAAGGCGGCGTCAATACGCACCAGGAAAAAGTGGTGATTCAGTAGAGTTTTGATGTCTAGGATACGGTTCGGCAAGATGTTCTCGGGACAATGTTCGGAAAAGTGTTCGGAACGACCGGTGCCCAAGTGACAACCAGTTCTCCTGAATATCGAAGTAGAATAGAAGAAACGTAGAATAGAAGAAGGCGGGGAGAGCGACGCAAACGGAACCGGACGTAGGCCCAGGTTCCAGGGGCGAGACGAATTCCCGGAAGAGAGAAGTAGTGCTATGTCAAACAATGGGTTTAATAACGGCTCATCGCGTTCGCACAATCTGCGTTCGTTGTTCAGTATGTTTTCGAGCGACCTCGCCATCGATCTGGGGACGGCCAACACGCTGGTGTACGCGCGCGGCAAGGGCATCGTGGTCAACGAGCCTTCGATCGTGGCCATCAACAAGAACACCGGCGAAGTGGAAGCGGTGGGCAAAGAAGCCAAGGAGATGCTGGGACGGACGCCCGGCAACATCGTGGCCATCAAGCCGATGAAAGACGGCGTCATCGCCGATTTTAAAGTCACCGAGAAGATGCTGAACTACTTCATCCAAAAGGCCCACAACCGTAAGATGCTGGTGCATCCGCGGATCGTGATCGGCGTGCCTTCGGAAATCACGCAAGTGGAGAAGCGGGCGGTCATGGATTCCGCCTATCGCGCCAAGGCCAGTGAAGTGCACCTCGTCGAGCAGGCCATGGTGGCGGCCATCGGCGCGGGGTTGCCGATTACCGAGCCCAGCGGCAACATGGTCGTCGACATCGGCGGCGGCACCACCGACATCGCGGTGATTTCGCTCAGCGGCATCGTGTATTCGCGTTCCGTACGCATGGCCGGCAACCAGATGGACGAGGCCATCATGAACTACCTCAAGCGGAAATATAACCTGCTCATCGGCGAGCGCACCGCCGAGCAAATCAAAATCGAAATCGGCTCCGCGTATCCGCTCGACAAGCCGCTGACCATGGAAATCAAAGGCCGCAACCTGATCGAAGGCGTGCCCAAAACCATTACTGTGGATGACAGTGAAATCCGCGAATCGCTGAGTGAATGCGTTTCGACGATTATGAATGCGATCCGCGTGGCGCTCGAACGTACCCCGCCGGAACTTTCCGCCGACATCAGCGACCGCGGCATCGTGCTGACCGGCGGCGGCGCGCTCATCAAGAACCTCGACAAACGTATCCGCGAAGAAACCGGATTGCCCGTCTCGATTGCCGACGATCCGCTCTGCAGCGTGGTGCTCGGCACCGGCAAGATGCTCTCGGACTTCAAGCTGCTGCGCAAGATTTCGATCGAGTAGAGCGGCGAGCTGCGAGCCACGAGCGAAAAGCAGGTCCTTCGCTTCGCTCAGGATGACAATCTCATCGCTGAGAACTGACAACTGAGAACTAAGAACTGGTGTTATGGACGTCCTCGGACGCTACCGCAATCTGATCGTGCTGGTGGGAGTGTTGTTCGCCCATGTACTCGGCTTGGCCGTGCAGGTCAAGCGGACGACCGACAGCGAACCGACGCGATTGATCCGCATCTGGGCGGTGGGTGCGGTCACTCCTCTGGAAAAAGTTCTGGTCTGGGTGCAAACCTCAACCGGCAACGTCTGGCACAACTACTTCTACCTGCGCGGAGTGCGGGCCGAGAACCGGAGCCTCAAGGCGCAGATTGAGCGCATGAGTCTGGAGCAGGTGCGGATGAGTCAGGACGCCGATCAGGCGCGGCGTCTGCAGGCGCTGCTCGCCTTCAAGGAGCAATTCATTTCGCAGACCATGGCGGCGCAGGTCATCGGATCGAGTGGCAGCGAGCAGTCGCGCTCGGTCTACATCGACAAGGGAGAAAGCGACGGCCTAAAGCCCGACATGGCAGTGATCACCGCCGACGGGATCGTGGGCAAAGTGTTGTTCGTGTACCGCTCGACGTCGCTGGTGCTGCTGATTAACGACCATAGCAGCGGAGTGGGCGCGATCCTCGACAAAACGCGGCTGCAAGGCATACTGCGCGGGACGCCGGCGGGCGAAGTGGTGCTGGAAAAAGTGATGAGCGACGAAACTGTGCCCGCTGGAGAACTGGTTCTCACCAGTGGCGGGGACGGTGTTTTCCCCAAGGGCCTGCTGGTGGGCAGAGTGACGAAGGTGGCGCCGGGCAGCGAGCTCTTTCTCAATATTCAAGTGCGTCCCGCGGCCGATCTCAGCAAGTTGGAAGAAGTACTCGTGGTAACCAAGATTGATGAGAGGCAGGCTCAGCCCGACCAGACGGGGGCAGCGCGTGCCGTCGACATCCTGGCCGAGCGACTGCCGACGGTTCCTCCCAAGCCGGAAAGTGCCGAGAAGGTTGCCGTGCCGGGAACGGTTGCGCCGGGGACTGTCGCGCCAAGAACTGTCGCACCAACGACTGTCGCGCCAGCGACCACAGGTTCCGGTGCCAAGCCAAAAGCCGCGCCCCCAGAAGCCTCCGCTGCTCGAAAAACGGCGGCGCCATCCCCTTCGAACGGAACTTCTTCTGCAACCAAAGCAACCGCCATCGGTACCGATGCTCCAATAGTTTCCCCGAAGCCCGTGAAGGCGGCGGTTCAACCCAAGCCCCAGCCCGCCGTCGAGGATAGTCCTCACTAACGTGGCCATCACTTACACATCGGGAGAGCAGGTTGAGGTTTACCGTTTCAGTATTCCTGCGACGATTCTGATTCCGCTGACCGCGGTGTTCCTGCAGGCGTGGCTGCCGCTGCGTTTTCCTTTTTTCTCAATCTTCGATCTTCCCCTGCTGGTCACGATCGGTTTTGCGACGGCGCGGCGCAGTCCGCTGGCGGGCCTGTTCACGGGCAGTTTGATCGGCATTCTGCAGGACGCATTGACGCATCAGCTGATCGGGCTCTACGGAATTGCGAAGACGGTCGTAGGATTCGGCGCGTCCTCGCTGGGAATCAAGCTGGACGTGGAAAATGCCGGCGCTCGTTTCCTGCTGACGATTTTCTTCTATGTGGTGCACAAGGTGGTCTACTTCATGATCGCCCGCGGCCTGGCGGGGTTGCGTTTGGCGTGGAGTTGGCCGCACGAGTTCCTGTCGTGCGTGGCCAATGCCCTGCTCGGCGTTCTCGTCTTTATGCTGCTCGACCGCGTCAAGCAGCGCACGTAAACACCTCACCCGCCCATCCTCCGTGTAACCGAAACCGCTGCCCGGCTATTGATCAGGGTCGATTCCTGAGTCTACCCAATCGGCTGCGTGCTTTTGCCAGTTCGCATCGCTCGAAGCATCGATATAACGCTCAAAGGCATAGATGCCTGACTCCTTTCCCAGTCGCTTAAACTGCATCGTCATCACCGGACTGAGCAGAATAACGGCAGAACGCTCCATTCCGGCCTTCTTGTATAGACTCTGGCCTTGCACCATCACGGCTTGCGCGTCTGGCGGCAGCAGCTTCAGAGTTCTCATGTCAACGATCACTCCGAACGGCCCGCTGCACTTCGTCAGTGCTTGCTCGCTTTCTTTGAACCAGTGGACGAGTTCTTCTTTGCTGAGGGTGTCGCCGAAAGTCAGTGCCAGTCCCCCTTTTCGCTTCTCGATCTTGTACATGGCTCTCCTTGCCGGAGTCTGCGAAACCTGGTTGGCAGCCAGCCCTTCTCTCTTGGCTATCGACAACGTCCGTCCGGAGGTTAGGAACTGAGGTTAAGGAACTAAGGAGCAAGAGAATTAGAACCCTCTAACCACGATCCGGTCTGATTCGGATTCCGAGGGCCAGCGCCAGCACGCCGCGTTGATTTCTGGGAGGGTGGGGAAGCGGTTTCCGCAATTCTTGGCGCCCACTTCCGAGAGTTTCATATTTTTGCAAACGTGGAGATGACACATGCCAGCACCGCCGCTGCCAGAGTGGCGAAGAAATTTACCGTTTGATTGCTGATCCAGCCGCGGCGTTGCAGCGTGGCGCCGAGAAGGCTGTCGATGAGCATTCCGGCGAATCCAGCGGCCACCGGAATCCAGAGCTGAGTTTGAGGAATCATCCCGCCCACCGCTCCGACCGCCGCTATCACCAGACCGGCTGCCATCCCGGCGATGCTTCCGAGAATCGTGATGCCGCCGTCGGTCCCTGCCGGGACGCGTTCCCATGTCGTAATCAGTCGAGCGTCGGGGCCGCGAGTTTGCCCGATTTCGCTGGCCACGGTGTCGGTCGCCGCTTCGGCCAGAGCTGCCAGAGCCGCGACCAGCCAAACTGGGTTTCCCGTGGTGCTGAACACAACCGAGCCGAGGGCAGCTACTGCCAGATTGGCAAGGACTTGCCAAGCGTTGCGGCCTTCCCGGCGCTCAGCGAGCCCGAGTGCCAGCTTGCGACGGTATCCCAGGCGGGTGGACACCCACGTCACTACAAACAAGGTTGCGAGCGCGGCGAAAGCGGTTGGTCCGGCGCCCGCAAATAGCAGGAAACAAGTGAGCCCCCCAGCCACGGCACCGGATCGATTGACGCCGCGCAGGGCGCGAGCCAGCAGCGCGAAGCCCAGCATCACCTCGGCAGCGATTGCCAGCCGTTCCGCGGATGACGCCCAAGCGTGCGTGAGAAAAGGGATATGCATTGATAAGGGCGCGATCGGCTCTCAGGTCTCAGCTATCACCTATCACCTATCAGGAGAATCTCACGTCCGCGAAAACTTGATGGCTGAGAGCTGAGAGCTGACGGCTGTATGCACGCGCCGCAGTCGATAACACTATATTCGGTGTCTGGCGGCCACGCACCGCGCCATGTAGTGCTTGGCCTTTGGATTCGCCCCGTAATCTGGCGATCACAACCCGCTCCGTTTAGGCTACACTTCTGTACGCTCGCCGGGGTTCGGGCATCTGAAGTTTCTGTAGAGACGCGGCTTGCCGCGTCTCCGATTACGAAAAGAGACGAGCCAAGCCTCGTCTCTACTTGGGAGAAAACAATGGCGGCCTCTGTCTGGTCTGGATATCTAACGTTCGGATTAATCTCGATGCCGGTGCGTCTGTTCTCGGGCGCGCGCAGCAGCGGCATCTCCTTCAACCAGCTTCACCGTACGGATCACCATCGGGTCAAGCAGCAACTCATTTGCCCGGCGGACAACCAGGTGCTCGAGCGCAGCGATATCGTCAAGGGCTATGAATATCGCAAGGACGAGTACATCATCATCGATCCGGAGGAGATCAAGAAGATCGAGCCGAAGACGGCGAAGACGATGGAGATCCTCGAATTCGTGAAGTCGAGCGAAGTCGATCCCGTGTACTTCGAGTCGTCCTATTACATGGTTCCGGAGGAAGCCGGCCGCCGCCCCTACGCGCTGCTCACCAAGGCGCTGGAGGAGAGTGAGTTCGTCGCCATCGCCAAACTCACCATGCACAATCGCGAATACACTGTTTTTCTTCGCCCGCACAAGGGCGGAATGATGCTGCACACCATGTATTACGCGGAGGAAGTTCGCGAAGTTGAGTCGTTCGGCGCTCCCGATGTGGAGATTAAAGACGCCGAGATTAAGATCGCGCATCAACTCATTGAAGCGCTGGCGGGCGAGTGGGACCCGGAGAAATATCACGATACCTTTCAGGAAAATCTGAAGAAGCTGATTGAAACGAAGCTGGAGGGCGGGGAAGTCCAAGCCGCCGAACAACCCAGGAAACTAGCTCCGGTGGTGGATCTGATGGCAGCGCTGAAAGAAAGCCTGGCTCAGACCAAGAAGCCAGCCGGATCGGAAAAAGTAACGGAGATGCCAGCCGCAAGCCAGCCAAAGACGCGCCGCGGGCGCGCTTAAATCCTGGGTCGCGGAATAATTCGGTCTCGAATCTGCCCCCGGCAACCAAACTTGCCTCTACCGCTTCTCATCAAAGCAGCGAAGAAACTTGCGGGTCGTGCCCCTGTAGTGGATCAATTTGCTAAACCGCTAACCACCAAGGCCACGAAGGTGCACGAAGGAAACGCCTGAGACCAAAAGCCTTCGTGATCCTTCGTGGCCTTGGTGGTTCAGGGTTTTGTGGGTTGCATCGTGAAACTGCCCACTACCTAACCCCCCGCCTGATTTCCCCTCGCGACCCGGTTCCCGATACAATATCGGTTTCCGCGCAACACTAATTTTTTCTACGGAGTTGGAATGAAGCGTTTGCTCTGGCTGGGGTTCGTGCTGTTTGTCTATTTGATCTGTAGCGGCTGCGGTGACACTTTCCGCCCGATTATCATCCCGAATCCTCCAACGTTTCCCGACCCGCGGGGGGCTCACACCGTGGTCTCGATCAACGGCGATGAAATTGACGATAACGGAACCTTCGTGCCCCTGGCCGGCAGCGCCATGGCGATCGACGTCTCCGGCGACGCAGCCGTAAGCGTCAAGGATGTCGGTCTAGCTCCGGTCCATGCGGTGCAGCAAACCGCGAACCAGGTCCTGGTCGTGAACCAAGCCGTGACGGGTTTGAATGTACCAACTACTAGCTGCCTAGTAACCGTTCCGCCCACCCCGCCTAACCATGTGTTCGATGTCTGTTCTTCGATTACCAAGCTGAACTTCAGCGGCACAAGCATCTCCAGTGCGAGCACCATCACTCTGCCGATTTATTCCGGGGCGAACTTTGTGGCCGTTGCTCCGACGGATACGCTGGCGTATGTGACGTTGCCGACCTACCCGCCGGACCCTACCCAACCTCTAAAAATTGTTCCCTCGGTGGGTGTGGTCAACACCCAGAGCAATACTTTTTTCACGCCTCCGACTCCGGTCGGAAAGAATCCGGTTGCGATAGCCGTTACCCCCGACAAGAGCAAGCTCTACGTCGCCAACCAGGGCGACGGCACGATCAGTGCCTTCACTACCAACGCAGGTAACCCGTCTGCGAGGACCATCACCGGCTCGTTGGCTTCAGCGCCGATCTGGTTGGTTGCCCGTACCGACAGCCAGCGTGTGTACGTGCTGGAGGAGACGAGCGGCACTCTCGCTTCCATCGATACCACCTCGACGCCTGGCCCCGACATCTTGACCGAATCGACGATCAGTGTCCCGGGCGCAATCACGATGGTTTACGACAGCAATAAGAATCGCCTCTATATTCCGGGCGGTCCGCAGATGGCGATCGTCGACGTTGCGCAGTCTCCGCTGCAGCTGATCGCCACCATCGCAATACCACAGGTCCCAGGCGTCCCTGCGGTGCCGGCCAACGCGGTTGCCGTGGCCGCCTTGCCGGATGGGAGCCGGGCTTACGTGGCGTCGGTTCCAAGTGCCGCGCAGTCCAGCCAAGTCAGCGTTTCGGCGGTGCAAGGAGACGGCACAACTGCAACCTATACCTATACGTTGACGGGTGGGCACGATCTCACTCCGGGAATAACGGTGGCTGTGTCTGGCATAGCCCCGGCCTACGACGGCTTCAACGGAACGTACGTCGTTGACTCCGTTTCCAATTCCGTTGCCGGCACAACCTGTGATCAAGCTAAAGCGTTGTGCACATTCCAGGCCGCGAATCCCACGCTTTTGGCTTCCCAAACGGCGGTGACTGGTACGGCATTGAGTACGGTCGATAACATCTTCCCGCAGGTCACTGTGGTGGACGTGGCATCGAACAGTATCAAGTCTACAATTTCGATCCCCGGCTTCCCGGATGCGACCAACCTGAGTAACATCCCGTACTACGCTCCGGCCTGCGCCACCGCCCGCTTCCGCATGACCATGGCCGCCGCCGGCGATAGTTTCCGCATCTACCTGGCCAGTTGCGATGGCGGTAATGTCAACATCATCGATACCGCCAACGACGCCCTGAACGACACCTATCTGGAGAGTCTACAGGCGCCCCTTGGTTCGCGCCCCCCCATTCCACCGAGCCTGTTCAACCCGCCGCAGAATCCGGTGTTTCTGTTTGCCGGTCCCTAGTCGAATGCCCCTGAGCTCGTGTGGAAGGGGGCTTTGCCCCGCTCGGACGGGGCAGAGCCCCGTCACCACACGATCAAATCTGTTTCTTAGGGAACCGGAAACTGGGATGGATAAGTTGCAGCGCCGAGCGACTGGCGACCGACGACTAACGACCTATTTCTTAGCCCGCGACCGCCGCACGTTCCACTGCCCGGCGGCGGTGGTAGCGTAGCGCCAGATTCATGAAGACGTTTCCGCTCGACGTATTGAAGCCCATCACCAGGGCTTCCGTGTCTTCGCTGCTCTTGCTGCCTTGTTCGGAGGTGTGCTGGGTGGGTGGACGAACGTGAAAGTGAAATCCCTGGTCGTTGAGGGTGGTGATGGCGTTGCCGATGATCTGGTTGGCTAGCTCACAGACCGCCTCCCGCACCAGGTCGTCGTTGGTTTCGGATGCTTCGACGCCGCTCAGGCGGCTGGCCAGTTGCACGGCCGCTTCCTGGTCCACATCGAAGATGATTCGCCCTTCAATCTCGCCCGTAAGGAAGACCTCTGCTGCAATGCCTTTTCGCCGGTATGCCTCCTCTTCCATGCTCAGGGTCTCGATGGAAACAGGGGACTGCAGCCCCTGCGCCAGCACGGCGTCGGCCGAGTTAATGAAAGGCTGAATCAGGTCCATCCGCATGACTATGCCCCAGCTCCAGCGCCGGCGCCGTGGACCGTCGTTCCGTCGTCACGCATCACGTACTTGATGACTTCGTAGAGAACTTCCGGCTTCACCGGTTTCTGCACGAAGTGGCGGGCACCTCGCTGCAAGGCGGCCACGATGTTCTCCTGGTAGCCGACCGACGACACCATTACGATGCGGGCGCTCGGATGGTCGCGCACGATCTTCTCCGCCGCCTCGATGCCTTCCATCTGCGGCATGGTGATATCCATCAGAACGATGTCGGGCGTGAGCCGGTCATACTCGCTGATCGCCGATACTCCGTCGCCCGCCTCGCCGATGACCTGTCCCCCGAACGATTCCACCATCCGGGCCAGGTTCTTGCGGGCGAACACCGAGTCATCCACGATCAGATAACGTACCGGCTGTCCGTCTTCGCTCCGTTTTACGGGCGCAAACTTTTCCATGACACTCCTCCACAACTATCACTTAATCACGATCTACATACTTTCGATAGATAACTCTAGTTACTTCCGGTACTGGTCGCCCGCTTGACGTCGCTGCTCTCTCCCCGGTTGCGATCGGGCGCGCATTGCGCCTGCAAAATACGCGGCAGTTCTTGGAGGTCCGCGATCCGCATGACGTAGCCCCGTTCGATGGCCGCCTTGGGCATGCCGAAAACCACGCATGTCTCCTGGCTCTGCGCTACCGTGAATCCCCCGGCTGCCCGAATCTCTCCCATGCCGATGGCCCCGTCTTCTCCCATGCCGGTCATCAACACGGCCATTGCCTGCGGACCAAACTCCTCGGCGATGCTGCGGAACAGCACGTCCACCGAAGGCCGGTGCCCGTTCACTGCGGCATCGTCTGACAGCACCGCCACGTTACCCAGCGGTAATTTCTTTGCTTTCATGTGCCGGTTTCCGGGACAAATCAGCGCTCGCCCGGCGACCAGCAAGTCGCCCGATTGCGCTTCCTTCACCCGGATCGGACAAGTCTCGTCCAGGCGTTTGGCAAACAGTTCGGTGAATCCGTCCGGCATATGCTGCACCACGAGGATGCTGCCTGAAAATTCCACCGGCAGTTGCGAAAACAGGTATTGCAGGGCGTTCGGACCGCCCGTCGAAACGCCGAGGGCGATGATGTGCGTCGGTGCGATCGGTCGCAGCTTGGGCGGCAGAACCCCTCGTGTTTCTGCCGGCAGGAACTGCGTCTGCACCCCCGCGCTCTGGGCGGCGGCGTGGATTTTCTTAATCAGCTCGGCGGCAATTTCGGGCATGCGCGCCGAAACATCCTTCGGCTTGGCCACGAAATCGAAGGCGCCGAGCGCCAGTGCCTTCAGTGTGATCGACGCTCCGGCGGTGCTGTGCGAGCTGACCACGATGACCGGCAGCCGCCAGTGGCGCATGATCTGTTTCAGAGTATCAATCCCATTTAGACCGGGCATTTCGAGGTCGAGCGTCACCACTTGCGGCGAAAGGTCCTCAATTTTCTTCAACGCAAAATGGCCGTCGATGGCCGTGCCCACCACCTCGATCGAGGCATCCTGTTCAAGGATCTTCGGAATCAGCTTGCGCATCAGGGCCGAGTCATCCACCACCAGCACCCGCACCGGCTTGCTCATAACTGGCCTCCGGCCGTGCCGCGCGCCCGCATCTCGATACCCACACCGCTGGCAGCAACGGGTGCGATACTGGTCAACAGGCCTACCATCCGCGGGCCGGTTACGTCCGCCCGCCCACGCGTGAAGCGATCCATCAGCGCGATCATGTTCAGGATCAGTACCACTCTCCCATCGCCCAGTATCGAAGCTCCACTCACTAGGTCGGTCGTAATCGACTGGTCGTCGAGTGCCTTGATGACCAACTCGCCTTCGCCCTCAAGGTCGTCGACCACGACCCCGAACTTGCGCTCCCCGCTGTTGATCACCAGCACGAAGACTTTGCGGCGCGCCGCTTCCGGCCCAGACGCGGGCTTCGCGCCCAGGCGCAGCAGCGGCAACACGTCGTTGCGCAGTTGCAGCACGTCGTAGTGCTCCACTTGATGGATCTCTTCTTCAAACGTGCGCGCGATTTCCGCCACCGCGTTCAGCGGCAGGGCATAGAGCCGCTGCTCCACCCGGAACATCAACGCCCGGATAATGGCCAGCGTCAGCGGCAGCCGCAGACGGAAGGTGGTGCCCCGTCCCAGCACAGTTTCGATCTGCACCGTTCCCTTTAGGCGTGCCAGCACGCTCTGCACTACGTCCAATCCCACACCGCGCCCTGAGAGTTCCGTGATTTCTTCCGCGGTGGAGAAGCCCGGCTGCAGAATCAGCTCCAGAGTTTCCGTTTCGGTCAGGCGGCCTGCCAGTTCGGCTTTCAACAATCCCTGGGACAGGGCGCGCTGCCGGACTTTTCCCGGATCGATGCCAGCCCCATCGTCGGAGACCTCGATGACCACCTGGTTGCCCTGGTGATAAGCGCCCAAGCGCAATGTTCCCTGCGGCCGCTTGCCGGCGCGCACGCGCTCCTCGGCCGTCTCGATGCCATGGCCGATCGCATTGCGCACCATGTGGGTTAGCGGCTCGGCAATTGCATCCAGAATGCTCTTGTCGAGATCGGTTTGACCGCCTCTGACGATCAGCTCGACTTCTTTTCCGCATTGACGCCCGACGTCCCGTACCATACGCGGGAACCGGCGAAACAGTTGATCGACCGGCACCATGCGAATCTTCATCACCGAGTGCTGCAGGTCATTCAAGACCCGCCCCTGAAACGCCATGGCGTCGGAAAACTTTCCCCGCAGCACATCTTTCGGAAAGCGTTCCCCAAATTCCAGCAGCGCCTGCTGCAACATCGATTTCGCCAGAATCAGTTCCCCGACCAGATTGAGTACGCTGTCAATTTTTTCCGCATCCACGCGCAGCAGGGTGTCGGGACCGCTCGCCGCGGCGGGCGTGGCAGAATATTCCCCGGTTGACGGCGCTTGTTTGGCAACGGCTTCGGCAGCGGCTTCGGCAGCGGCCTCGCCAGCGCTATCGGCGGCCACAGCCAATGCGGTCTCGTGCATGCCTTCAGCCGCGGCAGAGGACGCCAGCGGGAGCGGACTCGACAGGGTTCGGGCGCACAGGGGAGACACGCGGACGTTCAGCGCAATCGTGGGAATGCTGCACTTTGCCCGGATCTGTTCCACCGGTTTTTCCGACGCGAGAGCCGCTTCCACGCGAGTCATGGGCCCAATACTGCCTTCCACCGGATAGAGAGCCAATATCTCGCCTAGTCCGCCAAGGGCCAACTGGATCATCTGACGTCCGGCAATCGGCATGCTGCACTGGGGGTCGATCTGCACCACCACGTGCTGCACCCGCTTGCCGCTTGCCACCGCGCGGGTGATCGCCAGTTGCTCGTATTCCGACCAGCGGATGGTTTTCGCGGCGACTTTCTTTCTCGTCTTTCTTGCTTTGACCGCCCCGTCCCGCGCCGGGTGTGCCAGACGGGCAATGTCCGCGCGCAAAGACTGGATGCTGGGAAGTTTCGTCCCTTTTTGGTACGCCTCCAGCAAGGCGGTAAACACGTCGGCCGCGCGCAACGCGATTTCCGGAACCGAAGCCGCCGCTGCCATGTTCTCCGGCGTCAGCACGTCTTCGAACTCATGCGACAGTTCGCTGAGCTCCCGGAAGCCGCAGGCGGCCGCATCCCCCTTCAGCGTGTGCACCGTCCGCCGCAGGCTGCGGGCCGTCTCCGCATCGCCCGGCGATTTCTCCAGCTGCATCGCTTCTTCGTTCAGCTTCTGGACGAGTTCCCCCGCGCTTTCGAAAAATAGCTGGCGCAGCTCGGACATCCGATCCTCGGGCGGGCCGGTCACTCTCTCACCTCGACTCGCTGGTACGCCGTGCCGTTATTGCGATGCACCATTTGAAATTTTTCCGTGAGCCCCAGCAGGCTTTCGGCATGGCCGACAAACACGTATCCATAGGAATTCAAACAACGGTAGAACTTCTCGACCAGCCGCTTCTGCTCGGCTTCGTCGAAGTACATCATCACGTTGCGGCAAAAAATGATGTCGTTGCGCTGCGGCAGGTACTCCGTTTTCAGATTGTGAAAGTCGAAGTGCACCATTTCCCTGAGGCTCCTCTTCACCGCGTAGCGGTCGCCTATCTTGTCGAAGAAGCGCAAACGGTAGCCATAATCGACCCCCGCCATCTGGTGCTCACTGTAGGAACCCTCCTGCGCCGCGCGCAGAACCGAATAGTTGATGTCGCTGGCCAGGATCTCCACCCGCCAGGGCGCGGGGACCAGAGGCTTCGGAACCGGCGATTCATAAGGCAAAGGATTCCGCATGTAGTGATACGACAGCACATCGGCCACCTGCATGGCCATGGTGTAAGGTTCCTGTCCCGTGGAACAGCCGGCGCTCCAGATTCTCAAGCTGTAGTCCCGGCGCTCCTGCTTGCGCCGCAGAATCTCGTCCATCACGTCCCGCTGAAACAGGTCCAGTTGCGCTTTGTTGCGGAAGAAGCTGGTCTCATTGACCGTGAGGTTTTCCAGCAGTCGCGAGAGCTCCTGTTTTCCCTGCTGGCTGATCAGCAGGCGATAGTAGCTGTAGAACGAATCGATCTGGCACTCTTTCAAGCGGCGCTGCAAACGGTCCTGGAGGAAGGACGTGCGCCGATCGTCGAAGTGCATGCCGCACTCCTGGTAGATCAGAGTCTGCAGGAGTTTCAATTCTGCGTCGGTGAGTGCGGGTACCTCGCTCGCGTTCATGTAGGCTCGTTCTTCCTGCTACTTCCCGGCCGAGGCGGTTTTCGTTCCCGTTCCCACCTTGGTCCCCGCTTTGCCACCACCGGCGGCCGCCGGTCTTTCCGCCGCCGGCTCCTTCTGAGCCTCGGGCGCTGCCAACACCTTGCTGATATCCAGCAGAATAATCAGCCGTCCGTGGTACTTGCCCAGTCCCGTCACACAGTCCAATCCGCCTTCCTGCATCATGGCGGGCGCGGCTTCAATGTCGCTTTCGGGAATCTTCAGCACTTCCGACGCCGAGTCCACAATCATGCCCGCCAGTCGGCCGCGGTGTTCTACCACGAGAATGCGGCTGCGCCGGTCGAGGCCCGTCTCCGACTGTCCGAAGCGCTTTCGCAGGTCCACCACCGACACGATCTTCCCGCGCAGGTTGATGACCCCTTCCAGATAATCGGGCGCGTCCGGCACCGCGGTGATTTCCGGCACGCGCACGATCTCATGCAGCGCTGTGATGGGCACGCCGTAGGTCTCGCGGCCTACACGGAAGCCCACAATGTGCGTTTCCCCGCTCATGAATGTCATGCCCTCAACGCGATCCCGCCGCCGCCGTCCGGGCGGCGTTCCCCTGCCCCGGCGTGCTGTTGTTCGCCGGGTCGCCGAATTTGTCGTTCGCTCTGTCGTTCGTCCGGTCGTTCGGCCGCAGCGCAAAACGGTCCATAGAACCGAGCAGGCCCTGCGACATCTTTGACATCTGATCGGACGAAGCGGCCAGTTCCGTGGAACTCGACGTGGACGACTGCACCAGTTCCCGCATGCGCTCCATGGCCTGCACCACCGCCCCCGCTCCGGAAGCCTGTTCTTCGACCGCCGAGTTGATCTCGTGCGTGATTTCGTTCAAGCGCGTGGTGGCGCGCGCGATTTGCGCCGAGCCGTGCGACTGCTCGTTCGTGGCGGCCCCGATTTCCTGCGCGAACTTGTACACCTCGGTCACCACGTTCGAAATCTTGCGCAGCGCGGCATTCAGTTCCTGTCCCAGATTCAGTCCTTCGTTCACAATCGTCGTGCTCTTCTCCATGTTGTCGACCGCTTTGCGCGCTTCTTTCTGGATGCTCTCGATTAGCTCGGAAATTTCCTTGGTGGACTGCGCGGATTTTTCTGCCAGCTTCCGCACTTCGTCCGCGACCACCGCGAATCCAAGGCCGTGCTCGCCCGCCCGCGCCGCTTCGATGGCGGCATTCAAGGCCAGCAGGTTGGTCTGCTCCGCCAGATCGTCGATCACTTCCACGATCTTGCCGATGTCGTCCGCCCGTCCGCCGAGCGCGTCAATAATTTCACCCGAAGAGCGGATCGTCGTATTGATCCGGTTCAGGCCGTCGGTGGTCTTTTCCATGGTGCTGATGCCGCCGTGCACCTCTTCCCGCGAACGGTTGGAGATATCGAGCAGAACCTTCGCCGTATCCGCCACCCGTTGGATCGAGGTCACCATCTGGTCGATCGATGCCGAGGTTTCGCTGACGCTCGAGGCCTGCACCTGCGTGCTCTTGACCATGTTCTGCACGTTTACGCTCATTTCGTGCATCGTGCTCGTCACTTCATCGATGGCCGAAGAAGTTTGCAGGCTGTTCCGGGCCGACTCGTCGGAAGCACTGGCGACCTGGCTGGAAGCGCTGGCCACCTGGGTGGCGGCATCGCGCACGTGGCGCACCATCCCGCGCAGGCCTTCCACCATGCGCGTGAACGCGCTCGCCAGCGTGTCGTTGGCCGAGCGCGGACGGACTTCGACCGCCAGGTTCCCCCCGGCAATGGCCTCGGAAACCGCCGCCATTTCCTTCAGGTACTTCACCATCGAGTCGAATGTTCTGGCCAGTTGCCCGATCTCATCCTTGCCGTGAATTTCAATATTGTGTTCCAGATCCCCCGATTGGCCGATCTGGTCCGCCACGTGGATCAGCCGGTTCAGCGGTCCCGTGATTCCTTCGGCAGTGCGGTAGGCAATAATCACGCCCAGACCCAGAGCGAACAGGGAACTGATCACCGCCACCAGAATCGTAAACGTCGCTGCCAAGTCATCGGAGTGGCGCCGCTCCTCCCGCAGTTTGCGGTTCTCCCGGTCCACATCAACCAAAACATCGCTCGAACGCGATACCCAGGAGTTCGGATCTCTCTGCAGATAGAAAATCTGCAGTTCGGCCACGGTGGCGTTGCCGCTGTCCACGGCTCGCCGCTTTTCCACCAGCGGGGTGGCAAAATCAGCGCCCCAAGCCTGCTCCAGCCCCTGCACTTTTTCCAAACTGCTGCGCTGCTGCGCGGAATCCGCCAGTTCCGCGGCGTGGCGAACGGCATCGCTCAACTGGTGTTCGCCGTCGGTCATTTTTTCCACGTCCCGCGTGTCTCCGCTGAGCAGGTAGTTCTGCAGGTGAAGCCGGTTCTGCATCATTTCGAAGCGCACGGACGAAGTGACCTCGGTCATATCGATCGAACGCTGCGCCGCCGCCTTGGTCTCATGCTCGCGTTGCACCGCGATCAGGTTGATCGCGAGCAGCACCAGAACCGTAAATAAGATGACGCCGAAACTGATGTAAAGCTTTTTCCCGATGTTCATGCTGCAACCTTCCTCCGCCGGCGCTTCGGTGCCTGCGCCGCCCGCTTACTGGGTCGGATCAAAATGGAATTCCACAATCCCCGTTGACTCTCCCGCGCCCGTCTCGAAACGCCACTTCTTCACCGCATCCATGGCGGCGTTCGCCAACACCGGATGCCCGCCCACCAACTTTGCGTTCTTGACCGACCCGTTGGCAGCCACCGTGACCTGGACCTTCACCGTGCCCGTGATGTTCATGCGCTTCGCCAGTTCTGGATAAACCGGCGCGACCTTGGTCTTTGGCTTGCGACTAAATTCGTCCTGTCCCCATGCCAGGGGAGCGCTCGTTGCAGCCCATCCGCCAAGCACCAGCAGACCCACTGCGAACACACGATTTATGGCTCGAAAAGACACAATCCCTCCCAAGTCGCTTTGTTCTTACCTATACTCGTGCACGGACCGCACCGGCGGATACCGAAAGTTCCATCTGTGCATTACTTTCGTGATCTCCGCAAAGCGATGAAGCATCGATCCTTAGCTCCTTCCGAAGCTCCTTCCCATCCCACACTGCCGTTTCCCAGACCCACGAGTGTGGGGTGTAATCCGGCCACTCCCCGATCTTCCGATTGCAAGAATTGAGACGCCAGTATCACTTTGGTGCCATTTCACAAGTCGGCACTCCACTCCATATTCCCTTGACTCAATTTGAGAATCAAGCGTACGTTTTATATGTAATTCAATTGTTTTCAACCGCTTAGCTAAGCGAGTGGTGCGCACTGACAACCCACACCGGAAATTCGGGTCCCGGCGACGCGTCTCAGTCTGACGCGGCTTTCCAGGAGCTTCTCCTGGAACTTTCCCGGGCCGCTTTTCAGAGCAGCGATCCCAGCCAGCTCCTCCTGTCTTTTTGTGCCCTCACGCGCGCCTTCTTCCACGCCAGCGGTGCCTACTTTTGGAGTCGTTCCCCAGACGGTGAACTCGTAGGAGCGGAAGCCGACGGCGATCACGCTGCCTCCTTTCGAGGCATGCGCCTGCGCGCCGCCGATTCATCCATCGCCCCATCCCTCGCCATCGAAGCGGTACAACGTCGTCGCCCCTTCTTCCTGAACCGCGTCGACGTCGCTCGTTACCCATGGCTGGCCGAATGCCACGCGCAGGCCGCGATGGCTGCGCCGCTGCTGGTTTCAGGGGAGGTGGTCGGCGCCATCGCATTCCTGCAGAGCGCGCCCGATGCCGGCTTTGACCATGGCGGCGAACATGCCGGTTTTGACGACGACGCCGTAGCCAAAGTCACCATCCTCGCCGCCCAGCTCGGCACCGCACTCGAAGCCCTGCGCTTGAACCAGCTTTCCCGCGAAGAGCGCCGCCGCGCCAGCATTCTGGTCGAGGTCGCCACCGCACTCCATGGCTTGCCCGACACAGCCGCCGTAATGGAGAGCATTGCCGACCGCCTGCGCGTGCTGCTGCATTCGCCCGCCGTGCTCGTCTTCGTGCAACAGGATAAAGTATTCCAGTTGCAGGCGGTCTCGACGGAATCGCCCAAGCTCGCGCTCTCCATCCGCTCGCGTTTCGAGCAGAGAGACCTGCGCTCGTCGATCGAGATCGCCACCCGCGCCGTCGCCGCCGGCGAGCGTATTACGGTGAGCATCGACGGCGCCTCGCACTTCGGAGAAGATTCGCCGCCCGGAGTTCTGATCGCGGCCCCTTTCCGCACCTCGCGCTCGCATGGCGCAATTCTGGTTTACCCCCGCCTCGCCCAGCCCTTTACCCATGAAGATAAAACCTTGGTCTCCGCCCTGGCCGGCTTTGGCGCGGTGGCCATCGCCAACGCCGAGTTGTACGGCATGGCCCGCGCCCAGGCCCACGAACTGCACGAAATTCTAGAGATTTCCTTCGAACTCGGTTCCGCCGGAAAGCTCGACGAGTTCATGCAAACCTCGGTAATCCGCGCCGCCAGTTTCCTCGGCTTCCAGCGCTGCTTCATCGGACTCCTCGAAGATGCCACCTTCCACATTCGCTGGGGAGTGGAGAATGGCGTGGCCCGTCCCGTCGATATCCCGCTCTACGACGGCGTCGCGACCAGCGCGCTGAAAAAGAAAAATGTCTTCTTCACCGAAGACGCCTCCAAGACTCCGGGCGCCAATCTGGATTTCGTTGGAGCTTTCCATATCCGCCAGCTCCTCGCTGTCCCCCTGCTCGGTTCGAACGGCGATGTGCTCGGGATGTTCGGAGTGCTCGACCGCATCGAGCCCGGTCCCATCAACAACGAAGACGCACGCCGCGCCCGCGCTCTAGCCGCGCAGGTTGCCATCGCTCTCGAACT
>CZLA01000228.1_pt1 | contig 20978 bp, 26 predicted proteins | sample 1122381 | NCBI WGS metagenome assembly CZLA01 (sample SAMEA3539301, study PRJEB10725) | soil metagenome | biome: tundra; feature: field; material: soil | place: USA | collected 2010-05 | depth 0.15 m
GGGCGCGATGAGTGGGGCAGCCGGCGTTGACGCGCGGCGAGAAGCAGGTCCTTCCCCTTCGGCAAGCTCAGGGTCAGGATGACAGGGTTTTGGGAAAAGGTGGCGGGCCAGGAAGAAGGACTCGCCGAAGTGGCGGGTTACGATTTCTTCTTCCTGGCGGATGGCGGTGAGGTTGATGCGGGCGTTCCAGCGCTGTAATAGATCGATGTATATCGATATTTGATCGAGCTGGGATGGGGGAAGCGGTTGCTCGAGGAAAGGTTGGAGAAGGGCGGCGATGCGGGCGGTGTCCATGTCGTGTGGTTTCTTATAAGATACTGGGGCGGTGAGTTCGAGTCGATGGATTTCAACTTAATAGGAGAGACTCTTATGTTCAGAATGCGTTTTGCGATTTTCTTGACGATGGCGTTGTCGCTGCTGCTGCTAGGAACCGTCGCGGCACAGGGGCAGATGGGTGGAGACGCGGGACAGTATGTGATTCTCAACGCGCAGTATGGCTCGGAGCGCAACCATGTGGACGTCACCAACCGGCTAAAGGATCTGGCACGTCGGGACCGTCCTTTTCGGATCAGCGACGAATCGATGGCGGTCGATCCGGATCGCGGGCAGGCAAAGATGCTGCGGGTGTTTGCGCGTGGGCCCAACGGGCAGGAACGGATGTTTGATTTTCCCGATGGCACCGTGTTTGACGGAGCGCAGTTCCGCAGTTGGAGACGCGGCGATTGGGGCGACGAACACTGGAATGGCGGCTGGAATGGCAGAGCGAACAACGACGCAGGCCAGTATGTGATATTGACGGCGCAATATGGGAGCGAGCGGCGGCATGTGGACGTTACGCAGCAGCTGCGGGAAATGGCTCGCCACGATGTAACGTTCCGGTTGAACTACGCCACGTTTGGCATGGATCCGGACGAGGGCAATGCCAAGTCGCTGCGAATTTTTGCGCGGGGTCCGAATGGGCAGGAGCAGATGTTCGAGTATCAGGACAATAGCGTGATCGACGGAGCGCAGTTCCGCGGCTGGGGTGGTGGCGAATGGGGCCAGGGCGGTTGGAGCGGAAATTGGAATGGCGGAGGCAATGTCGCAGGCAATGGCCGCGATGCCGGGCAGTTCTTGATTCTGAGTGCGCAGTATGGGAGCGAGCGCCGGCACGTGGATGTTACGCAGCAGCTGAAGGAAATCGCACGTCGCGATGAGTCGGTTCGGCTGGACTACCGAACGTTCGGTGTGGACCCGGCGGAGGGCCATGCGAAAGTGCTGCGGATCTATGCGCGCGGGCCGAACGGGCGCGAGCGCATGTTTGAGTATCGCGATGGCAGCGTGATTGACGGAACCCTGTTCCGAGGCTGGGGCCGTGGCGAATGGGGCCAGGGCAACGACCGCTGGAGCGGGCGCTGGGAAGGGGAAGAACGCGAGGAGAGAGAAAGAGAGCGGTAGAGGTAGGACGAATCCCGGACACGGGGGCCGTTGGTTTCGGCAGTGCTAGTGCAGCGGTGTGCGGTTTGAGGAACGGCGCGAGCCGTCTAGAGTGAGGGTGTGTGCGAAATCCGGGGGGAGGGGCGCCGCGGATGCGCAAACTCTTTCATCTTGATCTTTTTATTGGCGCATAGCAGAATTGCTGGATTCGGAATCGGCATTGGGCTCGACTTCGGAAAATCAGCAATCGTCTTAGCCCCACGACGGTGCGCTGTTCACTCAAAACTCAACTGAAGGCTGGCCCGCGCCGGCTTGCGAGGCACCCCTTATGGAACTGCGTGTCATGGAACTTAGTCTTTGGAACCGCTATGTGTCCGGCGCCTATTTACTGGCGGTGATTCTGCTTCTGGCGATGCCGGGTATGGCGGCGCAGGATGTCCTGACTTATCACGGCGACAATCAGCGCACGGGGTGGTTCTCGGCAGAAACTCAGTTGACGGTTAGTAACGTGAACGCGCAGTCGTTTGGGCTGCTGCACAGCCGAACGGTGGATGGACGGGTGGACGCCGAGCCGCTGTATGTTTCGCAGCTGACAATTCCGAACCGGGGCGTACGCAACGTCCTGTTTGTGGCGACTGAAAATAACACCCTCTACCGGATGGACGCCGACACGGGCGCGTTGCTTGGGTCGCGCCATTTCGGAGCAGCGGTTCCCTACCAATATAAGAACTACGATGACAACGTATTTCCGGTGATGGGAATACTGGGCACGCCGGTGATTGATCGCAGTGCGGGAGTGATCTACCTGGTGGCGGACACTTATAACGGGAAAGTGGATGTCTTCCGCCTGCATGCCATTTCCATTAGTACGTTGAAAGATGTGGTGCCTGCGGCGGTGATCAAGATCAGTGCGCGGCTGGCGGATGGGACGACCTGGAAGTTCAACCCCAAATATCATCTGCAACGGCCGGGATTGCTGGAAGCGAACGGGAGTATTTATGTGGCGTTCGGGAGCAACGGGGACACGCAGCCGGACCAATCGCGGGGCAACATTGCGCGCTACGACGCGACCACGCTGGTCTTCCTGGGCAGCGATGTAACGGACACGCTGAGCAGCAACACTTCTTCTTATTACCTGTCTGCGATCTGGCAATCGGGGTATGGCGTGGCGGCGGATTCCCGTGGCGATATTTATTTTTCGACAGGGAATAGCGATCCCGGTATGCCTACTTATTCGGCGTCGTTCAACCGGCCGGATAGTGTGGTGCATCTGTCGGGAGACTTGATTTCGCTGGTCGATAGTTTTACGCCGAGCGACTACTTTCAACTGGATCAGGTGGACGCGGATTTCGGATCGGGTGGGGCGATGCTGCTTCCGGATCAGACGGGTTCGACGCCGCACCTGGTAGTGGCTGGCGGCAAGGATGGACGGGCGTTCCTCTTGAACCGCGATAATTTGGGGGGCTATACGCAAGGCGGTCCGGACAATGTTCTGCAGAGCGTCAATCAGGGCGGGTGCTGGTGCGGGCCTGCGTACTTTGTGGGCTCGGATGGAAAGCCTTACGTTCTGACTGGCGGAGGAAATGGGATTACGAGCTGGCAACTGAGTTTACCGGCGGTGCAATTGGTGCAAAAGAGCTCGGCTGGTTCGGGCGCGACGGACGGTCTGCCCGATTATGGTGGATCGATTCCGGTGGTTTCGTCGAATGGAACGACGGCGGGGTCGGCGATCGCATGGTTCGTGCAGAGGCCGTCGTCATCGTCGGACACGGATCCGGGCACTCCGATAACGTTGTGGGCATTCGATGCGTCGAATTTGCAGAAACAGCTAGTGTCGATTCAGGCGGGGACGTGGACGCACGCGGTGAACAGCAATGCGGACATTGTTCCGACGGTAGCGAATGGCAAGGTGTATGTGGCGAGCAACAAGCAAGTGCAGATTTTCGGGTTGTTGCCCCATGGCGCGCGGGCGCAACACCGCGTTTTAGCGCGGGGGCTCGAACCTTCCCAGGCGGATGTAATCGCATGCCCTGCGAACGAGCCTGCACTCAGCGCGGTGGGAGGGGCGGTTCAAAGCGCGGGCAGTTCCGTGCATCAGTTCACCGGAAGGGTCTGTCAAGTGGAGGGCAACCAATTGCAGTTGGCGCTGCGCAGTGGGCGAAGCATTTCCGTGGACACCAGCGCAGCGTTTGCGAAGCATCGGAAGGTGGTACTGAGTCCGGGCAGGGCGATTCGTGTACGGGCCCGGATTGATGCGAAGGGCGTGGCATACGCGGAGAGGATTTCTCCGTCGCATACGCTATCGCCGCTTACGCCGGCGGATCGGTAAGCCAGCAACTTACTGCCTGGCTGTGCTACTGTTTGGCTATTCAGCGCAAGAAGACCAAAGTGGGGGAGCCTGGCGGCTCCCCTTTTTTGACGGCAGACACTTCTCGGCGTAAAGGCCGTTCATTTGTTTGTAACAGTCGGGGCGTATGTTCTGGGGCTCGCTGGACTGGGGTTCTTTCCCCTTTATCTTCAATGATGCGCGTCTTCGATCACGTTCTGCTGCGACAGTTTTCTGGTGAACTGGCGTCCCTTTGTGACGACATGCTTCGGCTGGAATCTTCCCTGCTTAAGAAACCTCTGGCGGTCAACGAAGCGCATCGGCGGAGCGCGCGCAATCTTGCTGTGCGGCAGCACGACGTCCGCGGAGACATGGCGGCGGAATGCGGGTATCAGCGGCTGGCGGATATTCTTAAGCGCATGCAGGCGCACCAGGAAAAGAAGCGGTCGATGCTGCGGGAACTGCACCTGGCCACTAGCTTCTCCAGCGCCCACTAGTTAGGAATGGAGTCTCCAAGCGGGGACGAGGGAATCGTAGTGCAGCACGGAGCTGAGAAATATGTGGATGACGATGTAGATTGCCCAGATGAGCACGTAGGCGGTTGCCATTTTTTTCGGCTTTCTCAGGACATACCAGAGCAGGAGAATGTCCAAGGGCACGGGGGCGGCAACTACAGCCCAGGCAGGCGCGCCGAGACTTTCGACACTGTATCCGAACAGGCATACAAAACAACCGATGGCGAGCGGAGCAAAGATGTAGACCTTTTTGTCGACCAGGAAGAGACCGAGCCCCCAGGATAGGGCGGTGAAGAGGATGGCGATATCTAGGAGGATGGAGGTGGGTAGGGTGTTGAGCATGGGTCTCAGTCTATAAGCACGTCATTGTGCGGGAAGGTCTGAGGGGAAACAAGACATCAATTTCCGTGGCGAATGCGGCGCAATTGGCCGGGCGGGATTCCACGGACGGGAGTGTCCGCGCTACACGATCTTGACGTGCGATACTGAAATTTATGACGCTGCCGGATTTCACGCCTCGGGTGGGGAACGATCCTAAGTCGGTGGTGATTCATTTGACGACGGGGACGGGGATGGAGATTGAGTGGAAGGATGGGCATCGGTCGGTCTACACGTTTGCGTTTTTGCGGGATGCTTGTCCTTGCGCACTGTGCGAGGATGAGCGGTCGAAGTCGGGACGCAAGGCGGGCGAGGCGGCGAAGCTCGCCCCGGGGGCGTTGCCGATGTTCAAGCCGGCGGTGAAAGCTTTGGCGGCGGAGGCAGTGGGCAAATATGCGCTGAAGTTTTCCTGGAACGATAACCACGATCTGGGAATTTATTCGTGGTTTTATTTGCGGGAAGTTTGCCCTTGCGGGGAGTGCCGGGCGGAGCGAAAGAAAGAGAAATAGCCGTCAGCCATCAGCCGTCAGTTAAAGCCAAATCCTACAGGGGCGTCTGATTTTTTGGCGTCCCTACGCTAAGTGGTGATGGCGTCGAGGTAACGGCCTAGGAGTTGTTCTGCCTGACCTTCGAATTCCATGAACATGATGCCGTTGCCGAATTGGGGATGGCGCGTGACGACGAGTCCCCGGATGACGATGGGGTAGCCGTCGAGCCAGAGGGTGGCTTGAAGGCGGGTGCCGAGCGGGAACTGGATCATCATCTGGACGTAGCAGCCGCCGCGACTGAGGTCGGTGGTTACGAGGCGCATGGGGACGTCGTTGCCTTCCTCGCGGAGTTCAATTTGGATCTGGACGGTGTAGCGAGGGTGCAGGCGGCGATCGGGTTTGGTTACAGCGGTGGGCGCGGGCTGGGCGTCGGGCGAATTCATGGATCGGCTCCGGGGCTCGGTGGACGGCGCTTGATGGCAGTGCCCCTGAGGTGATCATCGGCGGAGTGGTAGGGGAGGTTAGGGCGGTAGAAGCGGAGAAGATGTTACTAAGGAACGTGCCGGGTGTTGTGCTAGTTCGATGTAGAGCGAGGCGGGATTACGGGTTCCCGCGACCAAGTTCCTTCACCACCAAGGACACTAAGGGTCACGAAGGAAAATCAAGAACCCAATCGAAACCCTTGGTGGTTAGAGAATTTGGCGGGCGCATAAGTTCATTTGCAATCTCGCTCATGGGAGTGTGCGTTACAGTATAATCTTCGCCTTGAACGAAACGGCATGACTGACACCAACCAAATTACGACCGACCCTCCGGCGCCGGCAAAAACGGGGATGGAAATTGGGGACATTCTCAAGATCCTGCCGCATCGCTATCCATTTCTCTTGATCGACCGGGTGGTTGAACTGGTGCGGATGAAGAGCATTGTCGCGTTGAAGAACGTGACCATCACCGAACCTTTCTTTCAAGGACATTTTCCGGATAAGCCGATCATGCCGGGCGTGCTGATTGTCGAAGCGATCGCGCAGGCGGGCGGGCTGTTGCTGCTGACGGAGATTCCGAACCGGGACGAGATGCTGATGGTGTTCACGGGAATCGAGAAGGCGCGATTCCGGCGTCCGGTGGTGCCGGGAGATCAGTTGCGAATTGAAGTGGTGGTGAAAGCGTGGCGGATTACGGCGGCTCGTCTGGAAGGCAAGGCGTATGTGGACGGCAAAGTTGCTTGCGAGGCGACGGTGACTTGCCGGCTCGTGCCGCGAAATTTGGGCGCGGGAGCGGCTGACGCGGCGGGCGACGAGGCGTAAGAACTGGGTCGTCCCTCCGGGACTTGGCTCCCTGCTTCGATCTTCCCCAGCGCTGAAGCGCTGGGCTAAGCTGGTTCGCCCCTCCGGGGCTGGATTATGAAAGCAACTGCCATTTGACGATGTCCATCCATCCTACGGCGATCGTCGATCCGAAAAGCAAAGTACATCCTTCGTGCAAGATTGGGCCTTATTGCGTGCTCGGGCCGGAGGTGGAACTGGGCGAGGGCTGCCATCTGGTTTCGCATGTCGTGATCGAAGGGCCGACGAAAATCGGCGTGGACAACGGCTTCTCCCCTTTCACTTCGATTGGCATGACTCCGCAGGACATTACTTATGCGGGCGAACCTACGCGGTTGGAGATTGGCGACCATAACGAGATTCGCGAGTTTGCGACGATCAATCGCGGCACGGTGAAGGGCGGGGGATGCACGCGGGTCGGCGACTACAACCTGATCATGGCGTATACGCACATTGCGCACGATTGCCAGGTGGGGAGCCACATCATCATGGCGAACGCGGCTACGCTGGGCGGGCACGTGACGGTGGGCGACTGGGCCACGGTCGGGGCGCTCTGTCCGGTGCATCATTTTGTGCGGATTGGGACGCATGCTTTTATTGGCGGAGGCACCACCATCACGCGGGATGTGCTGCCATTTTCCAAGACTTCGGCGGAGCGCGGGACGCACGCTTATGGAATAAATGCGGTGGGGTTGGAGCGGCGGGGATTCACGAAAGAGCGGATTGGGAAGATTCATCATGCGTATCGGGTGTTGTTGGCGTCGAAGCTGAACACTTCGCAGGCGATTGAGAAGCTGAAGGCGGAAGCCGATGGCGGGGACGATGTGGAGATGCTGATTCGCTTTATCGAGGATTCGGAACGGGGAGTCATTAAGTAGTGGGCAGTGGAGAGAAACTCGGCCTGATCGCCGGCAATGGGAAGTTCCCTTTCCTGGTGCTGGATGCGGCCCGTGCGCAGGGTTTTGAGGTGGTGGTAGCGGCGATTCGCGAAGAGGCTTTTCCCGAGATTGAGTCGAAGGGCGCGGCTTCCGTTCACTGGCTTTCTCTGGGTGAATTGTCAAAGCTTATCGACACTTTTAAGGCCGAGGGCGTTACTCGCGCGGTGATGGCGGGACAGGTTAGGCACAAGCAGATTTTTTCCGCGATCAGGCCGGACTGGCGGCTGGCGAAGCTGCTGCTTTCGCTGGGCACGCGCAATACGGATTCGCTGCTGGGGGCGGTGGCGAAGGTGCTGGCGGATGAGGGCATCATGCTGGAGAACTCGACCGCGTTGCTGGAACCGCTGCTGGCGAAAACGGGCGTGCTGAGCATGCGGGCTCCTAGTACGCAGGAACGCAAGAACATCGAATACGGACGCGCGGTGGGGCGGCGGTTGGCGGAATACGACATTGGGCAGACGGTGGTGATCGCGGAAGCGGCGTGCGTGGCGGTCGAAGCGATGGAAGGCACGGATGCGACGATTGAACGGGCGGGCGAACTGATGCGGTCTTTGGCAATCGAACGGGAAGGCGAGGCCTCGACGCTGAGCCGGGCGCTGACCGTGGTGAAGGTTGCCAAGCCCAAGCAGGATATGCGGTTTGATGTTCCGGTAATTGGCGTGAAGACGATTGAGACGATGGCGCGCGCGGGGGCGAGTTGCCTGGCGGTGGACGCGGGGCGATGTCTGCTGCTGGATGGTGATGCGACTACGCGGGCGGCGGATGAGGCGGGGATTGCGGTGTGCACGGAGTGATGGGACGCGCGTTCGGTAAAACGATCACCACCAAGGGCACTAAGGATTACGAAGGAAACCAACTTATGTCGGAAGCAGCCCGCATTGCCGATCAACTTCGGCGCGCGTTTAATGGCAAGGCTTGGCATGGCGATTCCGTGTTTCAAATTCTGAAGGGCGTCACGGCGGCGCAGGCGGCGGCGCGTCCTATCAAGTCTGGCCATACGATCTGGGAGCTGGTACTGCATATTGCGGCGTGGGATGGCGCGGTGTTGCGGCGTATGGGCGGGGTCGCCGGGACGCTTTCCGCTGCGAAGAATTTTCCTCCGGTCAAAGATACCAGCGAGGCGGCATGGCGCACGACGGTGGCCGAGGTGCGACGCGTCCACGAGGAACTGATTGCGGCGGTTGCTGCTTTTCCGGATTCGCGGCTTGACGAGATGGTTCCGGGTAAGCGGGGAGCGCACCACACCTTCTACTACATGCTGCATGGTGTGGTGCAGCACGAGCTCTATCATGCGGGGCAGATTGCGTTGCTGAAGAAGGCGTGAAGGCGGGACAGCCGAGGACGAGCCTTGCCTAGAACGAGTAAGGGTCCTTCGACTGCGCCGGGCCAATCGCTTCGCCCTTGGCTCGGCTGCGCTCAGGATGACAAGAGTTGAAAATTTGTCTTGGTTTGCGCTTTCCTATCGCGGGCTGGAACTGCGACAATAGCGCGTTATTTCTTGGTTCTGGAGCATTCATCTGAGCACGGAATTTCCCATCAATGTTGCGGTAATTGGCGTGGGCGCTTTCGGGCGCAATCACGCGCGTGTCTATCGGCAACTGCAGCAGGCGGGCAGGGTGCGGCTGGTGGGCGTGGTCGATCCGGATACAGCGCGGGCGGACGCGGTGGCTCGTGAGTTCGGCTGCAAATCGTTTGGGTCGGTCGAGCAGATGCTGACTACGCACAGCGAGGTGCAGGCAGCGTCGGTCGCGGTGCCTACGGTCCAGCATATGGAGGTGGCGCGTAACCTGATGGAAGCTGGGGTTGACGTGCTCATCGAAAAGCCGGTGGCGGCTACGCTCGGCGAGGCGGACGAACTGCTGCGCGCGGCCTCGGCGCACAAGCGGGTGGCGCAGGTTGGGCATCTGGAGCGCTTCAATCCGGCGGTGCGGGCTGCTTTGCCGCTGATCAACCGGCCGATGTTTTTTGAAGTGCACCGGCTAAGCGAGTTTTCTCCGCGGGCGCTGGATGTGGATGTGGTGCTCGACTTGATGATCCACGACCTCGATGTGGTGCTGACGTTTGTGCGGTCGGGGGTGAAGGAAATCCGGGCGGTGGGGCTGCCGATTCTTTCGGGCAAAGTGGACATCGCGAATGTGCGCGTCGAGTTTGAATCGGGCTGCGTGGCCAACTTTACGGCCAGCCGGGTTTCGACGGAGCGGGTGCGCAAGCTGCGATTCTTTCAGGCGGGGCAATATATTTCGATCGATTATGGACGGCAGGATGTGCTGGTGTTTTCGGTCGGCGGTGTCGCAGGAAGCACGGCGGGAATGGCCGCCGCGCCTAGCGTGAATCCGCAGATTGCGGTGTCTAAGCCTGCGATCACAGCGGAGGAGCCGCTGCTGGCGGAGATCAAAGCGTTCCTGCAGTCGGTGCGGGAGCGGTCGCGTCCGGTGGTTTCATTGGACGATGGGCGGAGAGCGCTGGAGCTGGGGCTGGCGATTCTCGCGGAGATTGGGCGGCACGCGGGGCGGATCGGGGTGGGGAAAGGTTAGAGGTCAGAGGTTAGATTGCAGAAGTGAACCCAAACCTCTGCAATCTGACCTCTGACCTCTGCAATGGCCTCTGCAATCGCCATTACTCAGGTACTCACTCGCTTGGCGCAAAAAATGCGACAATAGATTCAACGGTCGCAACTCCAGCATTTACGTAACTTTACGTTGGAACTTTACCCGTAATCTTACGCAACCTTGGAGGCTGCCCGTGGCTCTAAGCTTAATAGTCTCTGCCCGATGTCAGTCACCCAAATTCCGTCTCGCGATCCGCTGTCCCGCGATCCACGTTCTGGCGAATCATTGACTCCGCCTGCCCAGCCGCCAGAGCAGCGCGATTTGTTCGAAGCGCAGCACTGGGAGACGGCTTACCGCGGGTTCAATCCTGACGATGTTCCGCATCTTCTGATCCAGTTACAGGACGATCTTTCGCGGGCGCGCAAGCGGGAAGCGCTATGGCTGTCGGTCATTCTGCATTTGTTCGTGATCATTCTGTTGTGGAACAGCGAGAAGCTGATGATGATGCTGCCGCGCCGGACGGTGGAACTGGCGATGCGGACGGATGCGGACCGCTCGAAGGATGCGACGTTTTTGGAGCTGCCGCCGGACGCGCAGAAGCTGACGCGGCGTCCCGATGCGAAGGTGATTTCGGATAAGGACCGGATCGCGACCAGCAAGGCGCCGCAGATCAATCGGGAAGAGTTGAAGAAAATACTGCAAAGCTCGCGTCCGGGACAGCCGGGCGCGAATGCGCAGCAGGCGCCGGACGGGGGTCAGCCTCCGCAGAATCAGGTGGCGCAGAATCAAGCGCCGCCAGCGCCGCAGGGATTCGCGCCGCCGCAGACTAACGATCAGGCGGCGCAGTTGCGGATGCCTCCGCAGAACCGGCCGATGCCGGATTTTAAAGCTTCGATGACGGCGGGCTCGGCGATTGCACAGGCGGCGCAGGCTGCGGCCCAAAACCGCGGGCGCTACAGCGGTTCTGGACAAGCGGGCGATTACGGGAGTCCAAGCAGGAGCGGGGCCAAGGCGCTGGATCAGGCGGAAATCCTGACTGACACGATGGGCGTGGATTTCGGGCCTTATTTGACACGGGTCGTAAAAATTGTGAAGCAAAACTGGTATAACCTAATGCCGCCATCGGTGTATCCGCCGATTTTTAAACAGGGCAAGCTGGCGATTGAATTCGTCATCATGAAGGATGGCACGGTTCAAGGCTTGGTAAGGAACACGACGTCCGGCGACGTAGCGCTCGACCGGGCCGCGATGGCTAGCATCATCGCATCGACGCCGTTCCCGCCGCTGCCGAAGGAATTTCCCGGCAAACTCCTCGGTCTGCGTTTTTATTATTTTTACAACCTCGAACCCGGCAGCGGCGACGTGAAGTAAGCTCGCGAAGCCTGGAGGGCCTCCGGCTCTTTGATGACGCTGGCTTCAGGTGCGCGAACGCGCTGAATTCGCTACCATAGGGACATTGTTGGTTCGATCCGCATCCAAAGAACAATTATGAAGATTCAACGACTCGTGCCGCGCCTAATGCTGTGGTCACTGATTCCGACTTGTCTCTTTCTGCTCTGCCTGCCGGTTTTCGCCGAGGAAGTGCCGGAGGTTTTGCGTCCGCCGAAGGGGGCGCAGCTTGCGATTGTGGTTTTCGAAGACCTGCAATGTCCGCAATGCGGTCGAGTCGCGCCACTGCTGGCGCAGGCTTCGCGGACTTATAAGATTCCGCTGGTGCAGCACGACTTCCCGTTGCCAATGCACAACTGGTCGTTCGATGCGGCGGTGCTGGCGCGGTATTTCGACACGCATTCCAAGGAGACGGGGAACGCGTTCCGGGATACGGTGTTCGAGCACCAGATCGAGATCAACCCACAGAATCTGCGGGGATTTGCGGAGAAGTTTGCCGCCGATCGCAAGATCGGTTTGCCGTTTGTGGTGGATCCGGCGGGCAAACTGGCGGCGCTGGTGAAGGCGGATAAAGAGGTGGGCGTGAGTCTGCACCTCGAACACACGCCGACGATCTGGGTGGTCAGCAACAAACGCACGGGCAAGCCCTATGTCGAGGTGACGGACACCAAAGAGCTGTATGTGTTGATCGACGCGATGAAGAAGGAGTAGGGCGAGGTTAGAGGTCAGATTGCAGAGGTAAGCCTCTCGCGGTGCGCACGGAACTGACGAAGATTGCGACTAGTTCGTTGGCTTCGCGTACGAGATCACTCATCTTTTCCGCCGGGAAAATATTTCCCTCCTGAAAGAGTTCTAGCCAGAAAACCGTCTCGTCTGCCTCTTCCAAAACGATTCCCAGTTTGGCTACGAATTCAGCACGAGATCTTCCGCGGCACGCTGCCCGGTAGTTTGCGCCGATCGATGTGCTGGAGCGAAGAAGCTGGGTGCCCAAGATTCGCGCTTCTTCAGTTCGAGGGAGGGAGCGATAGAGTCTGAGGACTCGCAAAGCGAAGTCCTTGGTACGGAGCTTCAGCGCCTCGGAGTCCCGCGTCATGCCACGCCTCGTGAGGCGATTCTATTCTTTGGTTTTCAATCTTGACGGTGATGATGCTCACATCGAGAATGTGACAAATTGCAGAGGTGAGAGGTCAAATTGCAGAAATAAAAACCTCTTGGCTTCTAACTTCTGCAATCTGACCTCTCACCTCTGACCTTCTTTAGTTCTTATTCCGTCCATCTACGGAAGAGCAGCGCGCCGTTGGTGCCGCCGAAGCCGAAGGAATTCGACATGGCGTATTCGAATTTGGTTTCGCGGGCGTGGTTGGGAACGAAATCCATGCCTTCGGTTTCAGGGTCCTGACTCTCGAGGTTGATGGTCGGGGGCAGAATTTGATCGCGCAGCGCCAGCACGGTCACGCCAGCTTCTAATCCGCCCGCTCCGCCGAGCAGATGTCCTGTCATGGACTTGGTGGAACTGACCGGGACTTTCTTGCCAAACAGATTTCTGATGGCATGCGCTTCGAGCGTGTCGCCGATGGGCGTTGAGGTGCCGTGGGCGTTGAGGTAGCCGACTACGCTGGCGTCGAGTTTGGCGTCGCGCAGGGCGTTGCGCATGACGCGGAAACCGCCTTCGTGCTCGGGAGCGGGTTGCGTCATGTGATAGGCGTCGGCGCTCATGCCATAGCCGACGATTTCCGCCAGGATGGGAGCGCCGCGGCGGCGGGCGTGCTCGAGTTCTTCGAGGACCATGATGCCGGCGCCTTCGCCCATCACGAAGCCGTCGCGGTCCTTGTCCCAGGGACGGCTGGCGCGAGCGGGGTCGTCGTTGCGAGTGGAGAGCGCGCGCATGGCGGCGAACCCGCCAACGCCCATGGGAGTGATGGCGGCTTCGGCGCCTCCGGCAATCATGACGTCGGCATCGCAGTGCTGGATGATGCGGAAGGAATCGCCGATGGAGTGAGCGCTGGTGGTGCAGGCCGTGGCCGTCGCTTCATTGGGGCCCTTGGCGCCGAAGCGCATGGAAACGTGTCCGGCGGCGAGGTTGACGATGGCGGCGGGAATGAAGAAAGGCGAGATTTTGCGCGGTCCGCCCTGGAGAAGCGCGGTATGTTCGCGTTCGATCACGTCGAATCCTCCGATACCGGAGCCAATGTGTACGCCGACGTTCTCGGCAATTTCAGGCGTGACCTGGAGCTGGGACATTTTCATCGCTTCATCGGCGGCGGCGATGGCGAAGTGAATGAAGCGGCCCATCTTCTTTACTTCTTTTTTCTCGATGAATTGGAAGGGATCGAAGTTGCGGACCTCGGCCGCGATCTGGCAGGCAAAGGCGGAGGCGTCGAACCCGGTAATGCGGTCGACGCCGCTCTTGCCCGCGAGCAGAGCCTGCCACACCACGTCGGTGGTGTTGCCCACGGAACAGATCAGGCCAATGCCGGTGATGACGACCCTTCTTCCCAGATTGCTCTCCGAATTACTCGCCAAATTACTTGCCCGCCTTGGCGTGCTTGCCGATGTAGTCGACGGCGTCCGATACGGTGCGAATCTTCTCCGCATCCTCGTCGGGGATTTCGATATCGAAGGCCTCTTCGAAGGCCATCACGAGCTCGACGGTGTCGAGGGAATCGGCGCCCAGGTCGTCCACGAATGAAGCGCTGGGCGTGACCTCGCCCTCGTCCACACCCAACTGCTCGACAATAATCTGTTTCACTTTTTCATCAACGGCTGCCATTGTTTCTCCTCGTTTACAAGTCTGGGAATCGCGGGTCCGGATTGCGGGCCGGCGTTTGCTGATTTACGACTGCACGGTGCTCAATGGATCGAATGAAGTCGGAACCAGTAGTCTAAAAGGGATCGGAAAAGTATGCAAAGGAAGTAAGGGAAGAAAGCTGGCCTGCTTGAACCTGGTATGTGTGGAGTTCACTACGGAATCCTAACTGGCGGCGGGGAGAGTGGTCAAACCGAGAGGCGGAATAAACCAGGGCCGGGCGACTGTGCCCGGCCTCGATATGGCTATAGAGTTTCGCAAGCCTCGAAAGCGGCGGCATCGTCGCCCTTGTCGAAAGCGGCCTTGGCGGACTGGATGGCGGCTTCAACGTCCTTGGCCTGGTCGGGCACGTACTGGTTGGCTTGGTCGGCTACGGCCGCGTAAGCCGTCTGAGCGCTCTTGATGGCCGCGTCCGCACCGGTTTTCCGAGCATTTTCGCAGGCGGTGAAGAACATCATTCCCGCATCCCTGGAGGGTTTCCTTCGTGGACCTTTTGCCCTTGGTAGTTATCGCTCTTGCCTATTGCGCCGAACTCGTGTCAGGATTTGCACGTGAAAATCCTGATCCTGCTTGCTGTTCCGCTGGCGCTCGTGTTGTCCGCACTCGCCGCCGATTGCCCGAAAAATCAGCCAAAGACCGAAGCCGCGCTCATCGACCTTGAACAGAACTGGGCGGCGGCCCTCAGCCGCAAGGACGCCGACGCCATCGCCTGCCTGGTGGCGGACGAATTTGAAGATGCCGACGTCGATGGCTCGCTGCATTCGCGCGGCCAGATGCTGGAGCATATTCCTAAACGGAAGCCGGGCGTGAATCACCTCTCGGAGATGCGCGCCCACGTTGAGGGCAACTCCGGATTTACCCGCGGACTCGCTACTTTGGTGGACGCTTCCGGCAAGGTTGTGGCCCGCGTCCGCTTCACCGACGTCTTCACTTACCGCGATGGACGCTGGCAGGCGCTTGCTGGACACGAGTCGCTGCTCGGCGAGGCCAGCCGCTAGATGCGCGCCGTGGTGCAGCGCGTGAGCCGGGCGCGAGTTACGGTCAACAGCGAGGTCACCGGCGAAATCGGCCTCGGCTTGCTGGTGCTGCTTGGCGTGGGCGCAGGAGATACCCGCACTGAGGCCGACTATCTTGCCGAGAAAACGATTGGGCTGCGCATTTTCGAAGACGTCGGCGGCAAGATGAATTTGTCGGTCGCGGAGGTCTCTGGCGCGTTGTTAGTGGTTTCGCAGTTCACCCTCTACGGAGATGCGCGTCGCGGCAAGCGTCCATCGTTTGACGCTGCTGCTCCGCCCGAGCAGGCTCGGGAACTTTACGAATATTTTGTGGAGAAAGTCCGCGCCGCCGGCCTGCGCTGCGAAACCGGACGCTTCCAGGAAACGATGCAGGTGGAACTGGTCAACGAAGGGCCGGTCACGATCCTGCTGGATTCGGCGAAAGTGTTCTGAAGTGCTGAAGAAGTTCCGGTGGAGCGCCAGCCGTACCCGCCCGGCTGAACCCTGCCCAGAGCAAGCTGAAGGGAATGAAATGAACGGATTGACAAGCGCAAACCTAGCGTCGTCCGCCCGCGCAACTGATCCCGGTCCGTCGCAACCAAGCCGGTTGACTCCCGCGCAGAGAGGGATTTCGCTGGCGGAGTTTGTGCTCGGTGGCGCGATTGTGATCGGCCACAACGTCTATCACATGATTCCGAACGAAGTGCCCATTCTCGTCGTGCTCGGTTTGATTTCGCTGCGGGTGCGAGATGGCGGCTGGGGCGTGATTGGACTGCGCTGGCCCGTTTCATGGAAGCGAACTGTCTTGTTCGCGCTGGGAGCGGCTGCGGCAAGAATCCTGCTCGGTCAACTGGTGATTGATCCGCTGACCGCCCACTTCTGGCCTGCGGCCGTTGGGCCGAGTGGCTTTGACCAAATCACCGGCCATTGGATGGTGGCGCTCCGCTGGCTTTTTATCATCTGGACCTTTGCTGCATTTGGAGAAGAGATCAGCTACCGGGGCTACCTGGTCACGCGCGCGGCGGACGTGGGTGGACGATCAAAGGTTGCGTATTGGGCCGCCGTCTTGGCCGTCTCCGTACTCTTTGGGTACGGACACTACTACAAAGGCCCCTCGGGAATCGTGGACTCCGGCATGGCGGGCCTGGTTCTCGGAAGTGCTTACTTGCTATCTGGACGCAACCTCTGGGTGTGCATTCTGGCGCATGGGTTCATTGACACGGTTGGAGTGGTTGCTTTGTTTTTTGGATGGGCTAATTAGATCCATGAGCCCATCCTCAGTCATTACGACAAAACAACGGGCGTGTCGCATGTCAAAGAACCGTTGTACCGTTCTGCATGCCCGCATCACGGGCAGGTGAGCGTAAGCCGCCGCAGCTCGCCGTTCTTCCACCCCGAGCCATCGATCGGCAAGTGCGTAAAGTAGACATAGAAGGTCTTTCCCAATACGTGCGGGTCATCACCAAGACCGACAGCCGTGGGATAGGCGGCAATCGGGCCGAAGGTGCCGAGCGCCAGGGGAAGTGTCCAGGTCAGACCGTCGATGGATTCGGCGTAAGCGAAGGTCGTGTCGTTGGAGATGATCATCACATAGCGCTGCAGCGCGCTGTTGTAGTGGATATCGAGATACCCTTGATACTGGGAGTTGGGATTGAGGTCGGTGGAGGCTCCGCCGATCGCGGGTTGCAAATGCCAATTGCCCTTATAGAACTTCTCGAAGGCGATAGCGTGGTGGGGCGCGGGTCCGAAAGCGGCGTCGAGTACGGAGGAAGCTAGCGCACGAGCCACGGAGACATTTGTGGTGGTCGTTGTGTGAGGTGTGCCATTCGCGATCCAGTCGGGAAAATATAAGTAGAAATATTTGCCATCGGGCGAGAGCACGAGCGGGCCATCGCCGATTTCGAAGCCGTCGAGCCCGACCGCGTAGGCCTGGTTCAGGCGAATAATTTCGCCGAGGTCGGTCCAGGTCAGCCCGTTATCCGATGACGCGGCCAGCCCGAGGGCCGCGTACAGCGCGTCGTTGGGAAGCTCGGCGTGATAGGTAGCCAGCAAGTTGCCGGCTCCGGGCATGCCCGGCGGAACTTGAAAGACCGGGCCTCCGCCCATATAGCCGTAACTCGGATAGTTGGGGTTTACCGAGGGAATGGGATTCGGGGAGACGCTGACGTCCTGGGGATTCCCCGAGCCGAGTGGATTGTCGAGCGTTCCCGCCGTGGTGACAACCGACCCTGACTTGTTGTTGCCGACCCAATGGCCTTGCCACATCTGCCGGTTGTGCGCACCGCCATCGCTGGCAAAAAACTCGTAGCCGTTGCCGGTTTTGATGATGCCCAGGGGCGTGTCGGGCCAGGCGAAGGGGTTATAGGTGTCCGTGAGCGGTGGCTGAGCCTTGCGGCCGGCTTCGAGGCGCTGCGTCGGCGAGGCGACGACGATCGGCTTGGTCGCCGAGGGCTGGCAAACTTGGGCGACGCCGACACCGGAAGAGACCTGGAAGAAGCTGGCAATTAGGGCAACAGAGGCGAGTGGAGAACGAAAGCGCATAAGGCATCCTCAAAACTGGCGTTGTGTAGCCGGATGGGACCGGAAGCCTCGTTTTGTAGAAGCGTCGCCATCAGTCCACATTGCGAGAAACACGAGGATCTGACGAATGTTGCGGGTCATGGCGACTTCCGTTTGACCGATTTCCACAGCGCACGATAGACTAGATGAGTTTGCCTGTACTTGCGGACCCGTTCTGGGGCCGCGCCGCGTTTCCGGTCAGAAGCCGTTGCGGGAAAACAGCAAGCATACTAGGGTATTGGGCCGAGCTTTGCTTGGCTTGGACAGCCGAGGGCGGCTGTCCCTACGCGAGCACAAGGAGAGTCTATGTACGCGGTGATCCGCGCAGGTGGAAAGCAGTATCGTGTCGCCCCGGGCGACGTGATCCGGGTGGAAACGCAGGACGACAAGGACGGCAAGGTCGAGTTTGGCGACGTACTGGCGGTATCGGCCGAAGCGGGCAGCGTATTGCCTGCGGGGTCGGGGGCGCTCGTAACTGGCGAGGTGGTCGAGCAGGGGCGCGGCGAGAAAATCCTGGTCTTCCACTACAAACGCAAGAAGCAATACAAGAAGCTGCGCGGACACCGGCAGGACTATACGGCGGTCCGCATCACCGAGATTGCTTTTGACGGACAGTCGTTTAAAGCGCCCGAGCTTCCCAAGAAGAAAGTGAAGAAGGCGGTCGAGGGCGGCGGCGAGGTGAAGGCTTCGAAGCGGCCGGGGAAGAAGGGGACGAAGCCCGTAGCGCACGCGCACGGCAAGAAATCGGTGCCGAAGAAAGCCGCGGCGAAGAAGAAAAAGAAGTAGCAGGTGCTGCGCTTCGCTCAGGATGACAATTGAATTTCGCCGGATGAGAAGTTAGTTTGGCAGGACGAGCATTTGAGAATGAAATTACTGGCAACTGGCCAATGAGAACCGGGAACTGATTTTATGGCGCATAAAAAAGGACAAGGCACTTCACGAAACGGGCGCGACTCGAACGCGCAGCGGCTTGGGTTTAAGGCATTCGGCGGACAACTGGTGCCGGGCGGGACGATCATCGTGCGGCAGCGAGGCACGCGGGTCAAGCCCGGACTGAACGTTGGACGCGGCAAGGACGACACCCTCTTCGCCAAGATCACGGGGCGCATCAAGTTCCTCGACAAGGGATCGATGGGGAAGTTTGTGATGGTCGAGCCCGAGGCTATGGAAGCGACGTAGTGTTTTTTGATTCAGGGCGGACCGGGGCAGAGCCCCGGTGCCACACAAGCCACAGCAGCAGCCTCGGCTTCGCGTCGAGGCTTTTTCATTGCGGCGAAATTGCGGAGCTTGGCTCCGCTGGACAGCCGAGGGCGGCTGTCCCTACGTGAGTGTTTCTGGTGCTCACTTTTCGCGGACAGGAGTGTCCGCGCCACACAATCTTGTTTCACACATCATGTTTATCGATGAAGCGAAAATTCGAGTGAAGGCGGGGGATGGCGGGAACGGCTGCATGGCGTTCCGGCGGGAGAAGTACATTCCGCGGGGCGGGCCTTCGGGCGGCGATGGCGGCAAGGGCGGCGACATCTGGATGGAATCGAGCGAGCGCCACAATACGCTGGTGCATTTCCGATTCAATCCTGAATACAAGGCCGAGCGCGGGCGGCACGGCGAGGGCTCGAAGAAAACCGGGCGCGACGGGGAAGGGATCGTCCTGAAGGTGCCGGTGGGCACGATCGTTTACGACGAAGACACGGGGGAGCAAGTCTACGATTTTTCGCGCCCCGATGAACGCGTCGTGATCGCGCGCGGGGGACGCGGCGGACGCGGCAACGCGCAGTTTGCGACTTCCACGCATCAGGCGCCGCGCGAGCACGAAGACGGACGCCCCGGTGAAGATCGCAACTTCCGCCTGGAGTTGAAGCTGCTCGCCGATGTGGGCCTCGTGGGATATCCGAATGTGGGCAAGTCCACGCTCATTTCGGTCATCTCGGCGGCGCGGCCTAAGGTTGCGGATTATCCGTTTACCACACTCGAACCAAATCTCGGCGTGGTGCTGGCAGGGGACAAAGGAAAAGAAGAGAGTTTTGTGGTGGCCGACATTCCGGGCTTGATCGAGGGCGCGCACACCGGATCGGGGCTCGGCACGCAATTTCTGCGGCACATCGAGCGCACGCGTTTGCTGGTGCACATGGTGGACGTCTCCGACAGCAGCGGGCGGGCCGACGTGGTGAAAGACGTGGAGGTGATCCGGGACGAGTTGGCGAGTTTCGGAGCGGGCCTCGAAAAGAAGCCGACACTGATGGTCGCGTCCAAGATCGACGTGGCGAACCCGGAGAAGCTCAAGAAACTGAAGCAGTGGTCGACGCGCAAGAAGCTGAAGCTCCATCCAATTTCCGCGGTTACGGGCGAGGGGATTGAGAAGCTGAAGTACGCGATGGCGGAGGAAGTGGATAAGGTGCGGAAGGAGCTGGCCGCAGCGCACGCAGAGGAAGCGAAGATCTCCCGCTCCGGCGCTTAGATTGACCAGCGGCTCTAAGGTGCGGTTGTTGGTTAATTGATTTTTCAGCAGCTATGAAGCTCTGAGTGCAGCAATACCGCGTCGGTCAGCCTCCAAGCGTCGCAGGTCCTCTACGAATCCATCTACTGCCGTCGCTTCAACAGGCACAAAGAAGAGTGCTGATTCAGCCTCGCGCGCCTCACCGTGTTCCGATTCGATTCTGGCCTCGACAAGCGCATGGCCCGCAGCATCTTTACAGTAGAAGGCCATGCAGAGAGCCCCGCCAGCCCGCTCAGGGCCGAACACTCCGAACTGTAGCTCCCTTTTGTCGGACGGATGGCGCGGGAAGCCCTCGATTTTTGTTGCGGCTTTTGCCAGTCCGCCTATGGGTACGTAGACGGCAGTCGAGCCACCGAACGTTCCGTTCCAAGCAGAGACACGAACTTCGAGAACGTCATTGTCATTCCATATGACTTCGAAATGAAACCCTCTGTCCATAGCAGTGCCTGACGCTTTCGGCGTTGGTGTTTTGGCGGAAGCTCTGAGTTCCGATGCAATGGCCCGCAACCGGTCGAGACCTTTCTCGTTACACCAGCCAACACGGCCGTTACGCGGAAACTCTTCCTCAACCTTGAAACATTCCTTCTGAGCCCAGTTGATTCTCTCGTTTTCAAAATGGGTACTAATGAAGTAATCCCAGTCCCAGCGGCCCCCAGTACCGTTAGCAAATTCCTCAATGAGTGCAGCGATTTCAACCTCTGTCTTTGGGACCGGTTTGCGAGAAAAAAAGCGTCCGAATATTTCCATTTTCTCGTTCCCATCATAGTTGACGTTAACAGCGATTACACTCAGAACCGATC
>CZLA01000081.1_pt1 | contig 20946 bp, 19 predicted proteins | sample 1122381 | NCBI WGS metagenome assembly CZLA01 (sample SAMEA3539301, study PRJEB10725) | soil metagenome | biome: tundra; feature: field; material: soil | place: USA | collected 2010-05 | depth 0.15 m
AGGACGGGCGCGCGATGCTGGCCGGGACGTTTGTGGAGCGGGTGGAAGAAAGTAGCGCCGGCGTCCCGCCGGCAGATGTGGGGACGGGCGTCTCGCCCGTCCAAGCCGAGCGCAGCTCGGCAGCGCTCTCGCTGGATTCCGTAGCCGAGAGCGACACGGATTTCAATCCGGGCAACTTCAGTTTTGATTTTGCTGCGAGCGATTCCCCCGCCATCGATGGAGCGACGGGCGCCCTCGCGCGTCCCACCGGCGAAATAGTCGAGGGTTTCCGCGCTCCGGGGGCGGTGGCGAATACGGCTGAGATCCTCAAATTCCTGATCGACCGTACCGGATACATCAAGCAACTGGAAGAGGAAGACACGCCGGAAGCTTTCTCGCGCATCGAGAACCTACGCGAACTGGTGAACGCGGCCATGGATTCGCGCGATCGGGGAGAGACACTGGATCAGTTTCTCGATCATGCAGCGCTGGTTAGCGATGCCGACCAGTATGACGAGCATGCCCAGATCACGCTGATGACGCTGCACGCGGCCAAGGGATTGGAGTTTCCGCTGGTGGTTCTCGCCGGAATGGAAGAAGGTCTGTTCCCGCATTCACGCACCATGCTCGAGCCCGATTCGATCGAAGAAGAACGGCGGCTGTGCTACGTCGGCATGACGCGAGCCATGGACACGCTGATTTTGTCGCGCGCGGTGTATCGGCGGCGGTATGGCACGGATATGCCCGAGGCCAGCGTGCCGTCGCGGTTCCTGGAAGAAGTTCCGCCGCGGTTGGTGGAAGAGTTGGGAGGATCGCGGGCAAGTCGCAGCCGCCAGCCGGGAGATCGTGGAGCGACGGGCGCCCTCGCCCGTCCAGCCAGAAGAAGTCCCGCGTCCTTCACCGGAGAGAGCACCCACTACTCCTACGAAGACGAAGACCAGAGCGCCGCCTGGAACCCGGCAAAGGTCAAGCCGAAGACGGCGACTCCGCTCGCGAACTACAACTCCATCGACAACATTGCCGATTTTTTTTCCTCTCGCGGCAAGAAGTTCAACGTCCCGAAAATGCAGCCCGAGGAGCCCAAGGGCAGGCGAGGATTCCGTCCCGGGCAGAAGGTCAAGCATCCGAAATATGGGGAAGGGACGGTCTATCGGCGCGAAGGGGATGGGGAAGACGCCAAGATTACGGTACAATTTCCTCGCTTCGGTTTGAAGAAGCTGGTGGAGAGATACGCCCAGTTGGAGAAGGCTTAGAGCTGCGAGTTTCGAGCCGCGAGCTTACGATACGAGCCACGATTTCAGAGAGGATTTAAAACGCACTGATGGCAAACACAAAGAAGTTGACTAAAGAGGAACGCAAGAAGACCAAGCGAGCCGCCCGCAAGAAGATGAAAGCGGAAAAGCCGAAGAAGCCCCGTGACTACGCGCGCGGATCGAAGAAGCCCAAAGTGAAGAAGCTGGCACGCGGTCAGGCGAAGCGGTAAGCCGCGAGCCTGAGCCGTGAGCGGTGCCGGGCATGGGCCAACGCCCATGCCCGACTCCAGCTGTGAGGAGACAACGACTCTTGTCACAATCATCTGAGCCAGGCGCCGGCGTCGTTCGTACTTCCAACAGCCAGCTTCTCTGTTGCAAGTCCATCGACAAACTGATCTCGGAGTCGGAGAACCCGGAAACCCGGCTCAGTAAAACACTGGGGCCGTGGTCGCTGACAGCGCTCGGCATCGGCGCCATCATTGGTTCCGGAATCTTCGTGCTTACGGGAACGGCGGCGGCCGGAGAATATTTCCAGGCTCCTTCTATCCTGCACGCGCAGGCGCTCGACGTGATCGTGAATCTTCTGCGCACCGGCAGCACGGCCGGAGCGCTCATGCACGGCCGCCCGCCCGCCGGGCCTTCCATTGCAATTTCGTTCTTGCTGGTGGCGGTTGCCTGTAGTTTTGCGGGATTGTGCTACGCCGAACTCGCGTCGATGATTCCCATTGCCGGCAGCGCCTACACCTACTCGTACGCGACGCTCGGTGAAATTTTTGCTTGGATCATCGGCTGGGACCTAATTCTCGAATACGTGGTTAGCAACGTAGCGGTGGCGGTGGGCTTCGCCGGTTATACGAAAGCGCAACTGGCGGCGTTCGGTGTCATCTTGCCCGATAAATGGGCGAGTCCCGTCTGGGCCTCTGGACAGTGGACGGGCGCTTACTTCAATCTCCCGGGATTCCTCATCGTATTTATTCTCACGCTGTTGCTGGTGCGCGGCGTGAAGGAATCGGCCGAGACCAACAACATCATGGTGGCGGTCAAGATCGGCGCCATACTCACCTTCCTGGTTGTCGGTGGAATGCTGGTGAAGCCGGCAAACTGGACGCCCTTCGCGCCTTCCGGGTTTGCCGGAATCGTCACCGGCGGCGCGATCGTTTTCTTTACCTATATCGGCTTCGATTCCGTCTCAACCGCGGCGGAGGAGTCGCGCAATCCGCAAAAAGATTTGCCCTTCGGCATCATCATGTCGCTGATTGTCTGCACTCTGCTCTACGTCGGCGTCGCCATCGTGCTGCTCGGCATGATGAAGTACACAACTTTCGTTTCCGGAGAAGCCGCCGAAGCCCCCGTCGCCTACGCCATGAAGTATCTGGGAGTGCATCCGTTCTTTCGCTCGGTGATCGTGATCGGCGCGCTTACGGGGATGATCTCTTCGCTGCTCGTCTTTCAATACGGGCAGGCGCGCATCTGGTACGCCATGTCGCGCGACGGCCTGTTGCCGAAGCTGTTCTCGGCGGTGCACCCGAAATACAAGACGCCGCACTGGTCCACCTGGATCGCCTGCTTTGCCGTGGGAATTCCCGCCGGGCTCGTGGATATCGGCGATGCCGCCGACCTCGCCAACATTGGGACGCTCTTTGCCTTCGTGCTGGTCTCGCTGGGAGTCATCTTTCTTCGACGCAGGCAGCCCGATCGCAAGCGTGCGTTCCGCGTGCCGTTCGTGCCGTGGTTCCCGCTGATGTCAGTGATTCTGTGCGGCGGACTGATGTTCGGGTTGACGCTCATTACCTGGCTGCGCTTTGTGATCTGGCTGGCGCTGGGGTTGCTGATTTACGTCTTCTACAGCCGGCATCATAGCGAATTCTGCAAGAAGAAAATCGGGTGATCGGGCCATCTCGTCATCTGGTTTTGATTTTGAAGTCAGATCACCCGATGACCCGATCATCCGATGGCCCGATCCATCACCCGATCCTTTAGAATCGCAGTATGCCTTCGGAGCCATCCCGCTTCATCCTCTCGCTCCCCAAGGCCGAACTCCATCTGCATCTCGAAGGCTCGATCGAGCCGTCCACGCTGCTGGAACTGCGTCAGCGCCACGGGATGGAAGGAGCGACGCTCGCCGAGGTGGAGCAACTCTACAACTACAAGGACTTCACGGGTTTCCTCGCGGCTTTCAAGGATGTGACCGCGCACTTGCGCACCCCGGAAGACTACGAGCTGATTACTTACCGGCTGATGGAACGGCTGAAAGCGCAGAACGTTCTGCATGCGGAGGTGATTGTTTCGGCCGGCGTCTGCCTCTGGCGTAAGCAGGATTTCCCCGCGATTTTCGAGGGCTTGGAACGTGGCCGCGAGCGTGGCGCAAACGATTTCGGCCTATCGCTCGTGTGGATATTCGATGCCATCCGCCAGTTCGGGGCGGAGAAGGCGCAGAGCGTGCTCGATCTCGCCATACAGTTTCGCGACCGCAACGTAGTTGCCTTCGGCATTGGCGGCGACGAGCGTGCCGGCCCGCCGGAATGGTTCGCGGCGGTTTACGGGCGCGCCGCCGAGCACGGTCTTCATCTCACGGCGCACGCCGGGGAAAGCGCCGGGCCGGATTCCATCTGGGGCGCGCTGAACCTCAAAGCGGAACGCATCGGCCACGGCCTTACCGCCGCGCAGGATGCGGAGTTGATCGAAGAGTTGGCCGAGAGCCAGATCCCGATTGAAATCTGCGTGACCAGCAATCTGCGGACGGGCTGCTGCGCCGAACTCGCGCAGCATCCCGTGCGCCGTTACTTCGACCAGGGACTGATGCTGACGCTGAACAGCGACGATCCCGCCATGTTTCGCACATCGCTGGTCGAGGAGTACGCGCTCGTGCAAGAGGCGTTCGGCCTCACCGACGAACACCTGCGCGAAATGGCGCGCAATTCGTTTGAGGCGTCATTTCTTCCGGCAGAAAAGAAAATAGAATTCCTGAATCTGTTCGATTCCGCGGCCACGCGGGCGTAAAACGCGCTGTTCGTCGTTCGCTTTTCGCAATTCACGTCCGAAGCCGAGAGAAGGTCCGCGATCCGCGAACCGCAAACGACGAACGACGCTCCTCCGCCTATAATGTCTCCCTATGAAACTCGACGAGAAGATTGCCGAACTGAAAAAGCGGGATCAGATGGCCCAGGAAGGCGGCGGGGCACAGCGGCGCGAGCGCCAGCACAAAGAGGGCAAGATGTCGGCCCGCGAACGCGTGGATTTCCTGCTCGACGAGGGCACCTTCGAAGAAACCGACAAGCTGGTCACGCACCGCTGCCACGATTTCGGAATGGCCGAGCACAAGTTCTACGGTGACGGTTTCATTACCGGCTACGGTCGCGTGGAAGGACGGCTGGTCTTTGTCTTCGCCCAGGATTTCACCGTGTTCGGGGGCTCGCTCTCCGAAGCCAACGCCGGCAAAATCGTCAAGATCATGGATCTGGCGGCGAAAATGGGCGCGCCCGTCATCGGACTGAACGATTCGGGCGGCGCGCGCATTCAGGAAGGCGTGATGTCGCTGGCCGGCTACGCCGACATTTTCCTGCGCAACACGCTTTACAGCGGAGTCGTCCCGCAGATCTCGGCCATCATGGGCCCGTGCGCCGGCGGCGCCGTGTACTCGCCGGCCATCACCGATTTCATTCTGATGGTGGACCAGACTTCGTACATGTTCATCACCGGACCGGACGTGATCAAACTCGTCACGCACGAAGAAGTCACCAAAGACCAGCTCGGCGGAGCGCACACGCACAACGAAACTTCTGGCGTGGCGCACTTCATGTGCCGCGATGACGCCGAGTGTCTGTCGATGGTCCGCGAGCTGTTGAGTTTTATTCCGTCGAATAATCTGGAAGACCCGCCGCGCAAGCCTTGCACCGATCCGATCGATCGTCTGGACGAAAAGCTCGACACGCTGATTCCCGATCAATCGAACGTCCCCTATGACATGAAAGACGTGATTCACACGGTGGTGGATGACGGCTATTTTTTTGAAGTTCACGAGCACTATGCCAAGAACATTGTCGTGGGGTTTGCGCGCTTCAACGGGAAGCCGGTTGGGATCGTGGCCAATCAGCCCGCGATGCTTGCCGGCACGCTCGATATCAACGCATCGGTGAAGGGCGCGCGCTTTGTCCGCTTCTGCGACTGCTTCAACATTCCCCTAGTGACGTTCGAAGACGTGCCCGGATTCCTGCCCGGCACGCAGCAGGAGTATGGCGGAATCATCCGTCATGGCGCGAAGTTGCTGTATGCGTTTGCCGAAGCGACCGTGCCGAAAGTGACCGTGATTACACGCAAAGCCTACGGCGGAGCGTACTGCGTCATGGCGTCCAAGCACATCCGCGCGGACGTGAACTATGCCTGGCCGAGCGCCGAAATCGCGGTGATGGGGCCGGAAGGCGCGGTGGATATCGTCTACAAGCGCGAACTGGACGGCGCTGAAAATCGCGAAGCGGTTCGCCAACAAAAGATCGAAGAATTCCGCGAGCGGCTGGCGAATCCCTACGTGGCGGCTGATCGCGGGTTCGTCGATGCCGTCATCCAGCCGCGAGAGACGCGCAAGAAGCTGATCCAGGCGCTCGCGATGCTGGAGACTAAGCGCGACAAGAATCCGCCGAAGAAGCATGGGAATATACCGCTGTAGGTTCGTGTAGCGCGGGCACTCCTGCCCGCGAAAGGCTGACATCACGATCCCGCCTGCGAGGAGCCCAACAGATTCAGTTCACTCGCGCTACTTCTTCGGGTGAAAATTGTTGCGCTCGGCGCGGAGATAGGCTTCACCGCCGCCATTTTCGGAGAAGACGTGCTTCAACGCGCCCCTCAGGCTGTGCCAGGAAGCATCTTCGCGTTCCAAGTCGTCAAACACGTCGTCTGCCGGCCGCCCCATGCCTTTGCGGGCTTGTGCAAGCCCGCGGCGAATGCGCGCCACGGCGTCCAGTTGACTGGCTTGACCGGATACGGCATCGGGGAGCATGGCCTCGGCTTTGCCCTTCTCGACGAGCAACGGCGGACGATCGGTCTTCTTCCTGTGTTTCATCAGGCCCTCGCGGCTGCGGCAACTTTGAAACGGACTCGTTCTTTGCGCTGGAGATACTCGACAATCTCGAACAGGTTGCGGGCCTGCGGGTTGCCGGAAGGGCTCAGCATCCGCATCAGGCTCTTGGCAGAGTGGTGCGTGACTTCTGCGAGTTCGGCAAATCCGATGGTGGCGTTAATGTAATCGCGCAGCACAGCTTTGCCGGTATCGATGTCTCCCAGGAGGAAGCTCTCGACACTTTCGCGCAAAAGCTCCTTGCGGAACGCGGCGTCGCGCTTTACGCGGGCTTGTATGGTTTCTTTGAAACTGCGGGTTAAGGGCATGGTTGATTCACTTGTGCGGCTTTCTCTTTTTGTAGTCCTGCCATTTGGCTTTCGCGTCCTCAATGTCCTTCTGCTGCCGTTTCTTGGTTCCACCACCGAGCAAGATGACCAGGCGTTCCCCGTCCTTCCCGAAAAAAATCCGGAAGCCAGGTCCAAAATTGACTCGGTACTCGTAAACCCCGCCGCCAACGCCCTTTACATTGGAGAAGTTGCCCAGCGCCAATCTCGTAATCGCCACGGCCACTTTGGCTGCGGCTGGCGCGCTCAGGTTCTCGAACCACTCGGCGTACGGGCTGCAGCCGTTCAGGTCAAGATATTCGAGGATCTCAACCTCGTGAAATGGTAACATATGTGGTACCGTTGTCAAAGACTTCCAGAAGTCGTTGTGGCCGCAGGCGACTGCCGAAGTGCGCTCGACTTGGGCGGCCGAGGACGACTCCCTCACGCGGACGGATACGGCGACAGTGAAACTTTATGGTCGCCAGATCAAGCTCATTCGCAAGAAAACAAATGAGTGGGGCACCCGAGGTCGCGCCAGGGAACGAACCTGCGCCAGGCGCAAAACGCTACTTCATTAAGGCCCACAGCACACCTAGCACGACGGGCAACAAAACGAAAATTATCCACAGATGCTTGATGATTCTACTAGCGATGTGCTTGGCGTCCGCGGAGACTTCAGCGCGCGAATCAAAAGGATTTTCTAGCAACTCTGCTCGCTTTCTAGCTCTGGCATCATCCATCTCCACTTGAAGCCTCGCCAGTTCGGCGAGCCGCTTCGTTAGAAACGCGGCGCACTCGTCCTTCTCAATACAGTCCAGATCCGTCGCCCATTTCTGAAGTTCCTCATTAGAAGCTGCCCACAGTTGGGATACTGGCGCGTGATATCTGTTGGTTTTCTTTTTTGCACTGAACAAACTCATCGCTTCTCCGATCAAGTTAGACGCCGGTCTATGCGCTCGTCGTTACACTCACGATTCTTTCTTCGCATCAGTCTCTACAGACTTGACGCCGGCATGCCGCAATAGTTCTAGTACGCCCTCTGATATCTTCGCGGTTTCAGCGGCCGTGAAAAGGTAACCGCGTTGAGCTTCAGTGTATGTCGAGACCACACCTGTCCCAGGATCGTAAGAGCGATAGATCGGACGGGTTAAGAGTTCTTTTTCCAATTGCTCTTCCTTCTCTGGTACAGCGACGTCAAACGCCTTCAGAGCCTCCGACAAGCTCGTATACAACACGAGTGTTCGCTTTCGGCTTACTCGATCGCTGAACTCGTGCCGCAGATGGTCGTTGATATAGGATTTGTTTTCGATCGTGATCCCGTAGTCTGCGTCCCGGGAAACAATCACGAGACCTGCCTGTTGCTTACTTGCGCTGTAGACCATCCACTCCCAGTTGAACGCGTCTCCGTAGGACGTGTCCCCTTTCTTCCCTGGCGGACAACCGTGCAGGAGCCTTCTATAAGCGGCGCGCCGGATAGATCGTTTGATAGGATTGTCCCGCGTTAGCGTCAGATCGTCGGATTTCTGAAAGACGCGCTGGCAGACCTGGTAGACCGGATCGTGCTGTGCTGGATCCTCTAGCGCCCGGATAAGTCGTGCTTGAAGGTGCTTCGCACGCTTGCCCGCTTCCTTCAGATTGTTAGCCATCACTCGCGTAGCTGCAGCGTTTGAGAAGATTCCAGGACTCGGAATCTGCGACGGTTCCTTTAGCTGCTTCATACCTTCAAGGATTGCGGCTTGTCGGTTTTTCTTGAATTCGCTTTCGAGCTGATAGGTGACGACCAGCTTGTCTGCGATCTTTTCAACTCGTCCGAGTAATTGCAAAGCCGTCTCGTTTCTGGCTCGGTAGAAGTCCAGCCAGATGTTGGTGTCGATGAACAGAAGGTTCGGCTTCGCCATGGTGTGACTCGCTTGGCGTAGGATATACGGAAAACCCAGGCTGATGCGTGTGAAAGTTCAGGGATGGGCGCGGTCAAGTTAAATAGGTACTTCGCTTTCGCCCAGGATGACGCTGGATTTATGCCACTGGGGTTTGAAACAAAGCGCGCGGCTTATATAAGTGTTTTTCGGTGCGCATTTATGATCGCCCGGGCACCCAGCAGGAATTTCACCAATTCAGGAGATTTCGATGAGACAAACAGACGAAGAACTTATGAGCGAAGCGATCTCCTTGGCGGAATATTGCAAGCCGATCGCGGACCGAATACCCAGAGTTGGTGCGGTGATAGCTGTGGATGGCGTCATAATCGGTAAGGGGCATCGCGGAACTGGAAACTCGGGCGATGACGACCACGCTGAAAAGGTCGCGTTGAAGGGGGTTGTGGACAGAAAGCAACTGCCCCAGGCTACCGTCTACACAACGCTGGAGCCGTGTACCCCAGAAGTGCGTTCCGAACCTTTAGATTGCTGCACAGAATTGATCCGACAAGCGGAGGTAAAAAGAGTATTTATCGGAATTCTCGACCCCAATCAGGGCGTTCGCGGAAAAGGTCTTTGGGAACTTCAAAGCCGGGGAATAGAAGTAGAACTCTTTCCGCCAGAACTAGCCAAGAAGATCCGGGTGCTGAACGACAAGTTCATCAGAGAGCAGCAAACATTGGGAATTCGGATAACCAATGTGAAAGCAGGTCAAACAATCAGAACCTACGATAAAGGAGGTGTGTTTGAACTAGAGGGTACCTTTCTAAATCCTCCTGGAGATGATGTTTTCGCCTTAACTAACATCGGCGGCCAATGGTGGCCTCAGCCGTATTCGCTGCGCTTGAATGGGAACCGCACGTGGTCAGTAAAAGTTCATTTTGGAGGTTACGGGCCGCATACGCTCTGCATTGTTCGAGCAAACGAGCTAGGAGTAGGCCTAATCAGGTATTACCGGAAGATCAGCGCCCAAAATCAGAAGCGGAGCGGTCGAGTAAAAGAGGTCATTCGCGATATCGTGCTAGAAGATGAGGGGGCGTTTCTCAGGAGTTTGGGCAGCGATTACCCGGGCATTGAGATGGGGAGGTTACCCAAAGGCATCGAACTGCTCGACCAAGTAGACATTTTGGTGGAGAATCCGCCAATTCCATCGAAGTGATGCAGGGGCACATCAGAGCCGCCCATGAGTCTTAACTCTCACATCGAATGGACCGACGCGACCTGGAACCCCGTCCGCGGCTGCGTCAAGATTAGCCCTGGGTGCAAGCATTGCTATGCCGAGACGTTTGCCGAGCGGTTTCGGGGGGTTAAGGGACATCCTTATGAACAGGGGTTTGATCTGCGGTTGGTGCCGGAGAAGCTGACGGAGCCTTTTGCTTGGCGGTCTCCTAAGTTGGTGTTTGTGAATTCGATGAGCGATCTTGTTTCAGGCGGGAGTGCCGGATGACTACGCGGAGGCGGTCTCGCGCGTGATGGCGACGGCGAATTGGCATACGTATCAGCTGCTGACGAAAAGGTCGGAGAGGCTGCTGCAGTTGCTCAAGGGCCGGCTACGTTTTGCGGCGGAGCAGGAAAAACATCTGGTGGGGCGTCAGCGTCGAAGATCGGAAACATGGTTTGCCCCGAGTGGATCATCTTCGGCAAGCCCCCGCGAAAGTTCGATTCCTCTCGATTGAACCGCTGCTCGAAGACCTCGGCGAAATCAACCTGTCTGGCATTACCTGGGTGATTGTTGGTGGTGAGAGTGGGCCGGGGGCGCGTCCCATGAAGCGAGAGTGGGTCGTCTCCATTCGGAAGCAGTGCCGGATGCAGAACGTCCCCTTCTTCTTTAAGCAATGGGGCGGCGTGCGGAAAGCTAAGAACGGAAGACTGCTCGACGGCCGCACTTACGACGAATATCCAGATCGCGTGGTAGCACCGGTTCCAGACCGGGCAAATTGTTTGAGGTACGCCGACGAGTTCGTGCGGTCATTCAGAATCGGGCCGGAAGCTTTGATACAGCTCACCGCGTAAGAGGGTGCCGGGGTGTAACCATTCCGCCCTCAGAACAGTTGTCTATTCAGGGAAGGAACGTTTTTCTTGGATGCCCCCGGGTCGCCGGAGGCCACCTTTGTCAAGATTGACTTTTCAATCGGGATGAAATGGGTGGTCAACGGAGGGCCGTAAGCTAAGTCCTCATTCCAGAATACTTTGATATAAGTCCTTATTCTTCAAAGACCGACCCGAAAATTTCCCGCTAACCTTCTGATTCTTATAGATCAGGGGGAGGGGGGGTAGGGTAATCAGTAAGTAAACTTACCCAGAAACACCGGGGCCGGAGGGCCACCCGGGAGGTTCCGTCCAGAAAAATATTTTTGGGTGGGTTGCGTAGGAGCTAGCAGCCAGAAGCTCGTAGCCAGAAATAGAGAGTCCCGAGGTGATGTTGAACTCATTCCTCTCGGCCAGTAGCTCGCGTTTAGACCCTTGCTGACCCTTTCCTACAACTCCCTTGCGGGTTCATTGTAAGACGATCTTTGCTCGGGCTCCGGGCTCACCGCCAACCGGATAAACCAGTTCAACGCCTCGGGACTCTATCCTGCCTTCAACAGAGGCTCTTGTTCTCCTCGACCAGCGCTTAGCTATAGACCCTTGCTCGCCCTCCCAAACTCACCTCGCGGTGGTCTGAGTGACTACGCTTGAGCCCCGGACGCTGCACCAACCGGAAAAACTTCAGAACGTGTCAAAGAACGATTATGTTTTTAACACGCTCAGTTCTTACGTCAATGAAATTCATGCGTCTGTAAGTTCTTATTCATCAATCGAGTGCAGCCCGTGCACAGGCGGGTGACTCGCAAATTGTGCAACCGCCGGCTCCCGATTTAAAAATCACCAGCATCCATGCGGTGTTTCGCGGATTCTCCCCGGCAAACTCCCCTGCCGTCGGAAATGCGCATCCGTCCGTGACTGTGCAAATCAACGCATTATCCGCATGAATACTGTTCTTCTCCTTGCCCGGAGCTCCGGTTCTCACCCAGATACTTACTTGTGCCCATCGCTTTCTCTACAATTCCACTTGTCAATAAAGGAGTGTGCAATGACCATCTTCGATCCTCCCCCCGGTCACGGCCGAGTTATCGATATGCAGGGCGGCTCCCTCCTCCGTGTGGTGGGAGTGCTTGTCATCGGTCTGCTGATTGTGATCTTCCTGTTTTCCGCCGTCACCCGCGTGGACTCAGGCGCGGTTGGTGTCTTGACCCTTTTCGGACGCGTTACGGGAGAGGCTCTCCCCGAAGGCATCCACCTCATCAATCCTTTCAAGACCAATCACGAACTCTCCATCCGCACCCAGGAAATCAAGGAAACGGCCAGCGTGCCTTCCAGCGAAGGCCTGGTCATGAGTCTCGATACGTCGTTGATCTACCACCTCAATCCCGAGAGGGCTGCCGATGTCTTCCAGAAGATCGGGCCTAACTATGCGGAAGTCCTGATCGAACCCAACGTGCGGGCTGCCATTCGTGAAGCGACCGCTTCGCACACGGCGAATGCGCTCTATACCGGCGAACGCGAGATGGTTGCCAAGCAGATCTTTGACGAACTCTCCAATCTTCTCGGGCAGCGCGGCTTCGTCGTGGAAAGCGTCCTGCTGCGCGATATCCAGCTGCCCGCCACGCTCAAAGCTTCCATCGAATCGAAGCAGCAGGCCGAGCAGGAATCGCTGGCCATGAGCTTCCGCCTGCAAAAAGAAAGGCAGGAAGCCGAGCGCAAACGCATCGAAGCCGCGGGCGTCCGCGACTTCCAGCAAATCGTGGCCCAGGGTATCAGCGCGCAGTTGCTGGAATGGAAAGGCATTGAAGCGACGGAAAATCTGGCCAAGAGTCCGAATGCCAAAATTGTAGTGATCGGCAGCGGCAAGAACGGGTTGCCGCTGATCCTCGGTCAGTAGAAGCCTGTGGACAGTAGCAGCCAACGGCTCCGGCGGCGAATCCTCTACAATGCTTTTCTCATCGTGGGAGGACTTTTGGTGATGCGAAGCGTGCGTGCGGCGGCAATGGTTTGTTTGCTCGCCGTTCTTTCTTTGACACAAATCTCACGGGCGCAAAACGCTCGGGTGCAAAACGCGGAAGAGAAGACGGCGAAGTATCTGGAATCGGTGCGGCATCAGCCCCCTTTGCTGCTGGCCTTTCTGCAGGAGATGCCCAAGGGCGGCGATCTGCATGTCCACCTGAGCGGAGCGATCTATGCGGAGAGCTTCATCGACTGGGCATCGGAGGGCGCGCTTTGCGTTGACCGCAGCACTTCGAAGCTGATGCACGCGGCATGCGATTCGTGCGAACCCTACAAGAACAAGCCGTCGGTGCGCTGTGCCTATCAGGACCACGTTCTCTACAACCAGCTCGTGGACGCATGGTCGATGCGCAACTGGCACCGCGAAGAGGAATCGGGCCACGACCACTTCTTCGCCACCTTCGACAAGTTCGGTCCAGCGATGGAGAAGCACGTCGGCGATGCGTTGGCCGAGGTGGCTTCGCGAGCGGCGGCCGATCATCTGCAATACGTGGAGGTGATGCACACCGCTGACGGAGCGGGGGCGGCCATTTTGGGCGACAGGATTGGATGGGATGACGACTTCAGTAAACTCCGCGACAATCTGCTTGCTGGCGGAATGGCCGATGTGGTGGCGTCGGTGCGCAGCCAACTCGATTCCGATGAAGCCCGCAAAAAAGAAGTGCTGCATTGCGGGACGGCGCAGGCTGCTCCGGGATGCGAAGTTACGATCCACTATCTGTACCAGGTGCTGCGAGGCTTGCCCCGCGAGCAGGTGTTCGCACAGATATTGCTTGGCTTCGAACTGACGAAGGCCGATGCGCGCTTCGTCGGCTTCAACCTGGTGATGCCCGAAGACTACTACGTGCCGATGCACGACTTCGATCTGCACATGCGGATCATCGAGGCCTTGCACAAATTCCATCCGGCGACGCACGTGTCGTTGCACGCCGACGAACTGGCAATGGGACTGGTTCCGCCCGAGGGCTTGCGATTTCATATTCGCGAATCGATTGAGCGCGGCGGTGCGGAACGGATTGGGCATGGCGTAGCCGTCATGAGCGAAGACGATCCGATCGGGTTGCTGCGGGAAATGGCCAGGAAGAATGTGCTGGTCGAGATCTGCCTGACGTCGAATGATGTGATTCTGGGCGTCAGCGGCGACCGCCATCCGCTGCCGGTGTATATGAAATACGGAGTGCCGGTGACGCTTGCTACCGACGACGAGGGCGTCTCGCGCAGCGATATGACGCACGAATATCTGCGCGCGGTTGAAACTTATGGCTTGTCGTATGCCGATCTGAAGCGCATGGCGCGCGCGAGCTTGGAACATAGTTTTATTCCGGGTGATAGTCTTTGGAGCGATGGACGCGCATTGCGCCGCGCTGCGGCGTGCGCAAATGACAAAGGCTCCGGCGAGCGTGTTTCTGGCAAATGTCAGAAGTTGATTGGGGCGAGTGAGCGCGCTCGCGTGCAGTGGCGATTGGAAAAGGGTTTCGCCGAGTTCGAAAAACAGTTCTAATGCAGAACTCCTTCGTGTACCTTCGTGTCCTTTGTGGTTTAGCGAAATGCGTGTAACCACCAAGGGCACGAAGGTACACGAAGGGAACTCTGAGACATGACACAAGATCTCTTTACCCGCGCTGAATCCGCAGCCACATTCATTCTTTCCCAAACAAAGCTGCGTCCACAGATCGGTCTCGTCTTGGGTTCCGGCCTCGGAACTTTTGCCGACGACCTCACCGAGGCCGTGCGCATTCCCTATGCCCACATCCCGACCTTCCCGCGTTCGACCGCGGTTGGACATGCCGGACAGCTTGTGGTGGGCAAGTCCGGCGATGTTCCCGTTGCGGTGATGCAAGGACGGGTGCATCTGTACGAAGGCTATTCGGCCGCCGAGGTGGCCTTTCCTACGCGTGTCCTCGGGCGAACCGGCATACGCGCCTTGATTCTCACTAACGCCGCCGGGGGCATTAACCTCGAATACGGACAGGGCGCGCTAGTCATCCTTCGCGATCACATCAATCTTCAAGGACAGAATCCGCTGACGGGTGCGAATGACGAGCGCTTTGGCCCGCGCTTTCCCGACATGAGTTACACCTACGCTAAGCGTTATCGCGAGATCACGCTGGAGGAAGGGAAGAAGCTTTCGATTCCGCCGCGCGAGGGAGTGTATGCGGGGCTCGCCGGGCCGAGTTATGAAACTCCGGCGGAGATCCGCTATCTGCGCACCATCGGCGCCGATCTGGTGGGCATGTCAACCGTCCCGGAAGCAATCGCCGCGCGGCATATGGGGATGAACGTCCTGGCCATTTCGTGCGTAACGAATATGGCTGCCGGAATTCTCGATCGGCCGCTCGTCCACGAAGAAGTGCTCGAAGTGGGACGACGCGTGATGGGGCAGTTCATCGCGCTGCTAAGAGCGGTGCTGCCGCGGATGGCGGAGGAGTTGCGGACGGCGGCCTGAATTCTGCCTCGCAAAAAAGAGACGCGGTAAGCCGCGTCTCTGACACTGCAGATTCTGCTACGTCTTAGAATGTCAGCTTCAATCCCAACTGAATTACTCGTGGGCCGCCGCCACCGAGTCCAGGGTTAGTCTGCGCTTGGTCCGGGGTTTGGGTGATTACGCCAGCCGGGAAGAAATTGCCATTCGAGTCGAGCGCCTGTGGATTCTTCTGGATATTGGGGTTCCCCGGTGTCCCAAGATCTACGTAGCCGGGTGTGACGAAAAAATTGGGTAACGCAAAATTCGGGTGATTGAAGATGTTGAAGAATTCTGCTCGGAACTGGAGGCCCACCCGCTCAGAAATACGAGTGTTCTTCGCTAGAGAGAAATCGACGTTCCAGAAGTGCGGTCCGTAGATCGAATTCCGTTGCTGGGTGCCGAAAGTTCCCACCGCCGGCTGAATGAAGGCCGCTGGATTCAGATAACCAGTCGAATCAGGCGCTGACTGCCAGTTGGAAACAGTCGGGTCGACTCCCGGGTACATATTCGGCCGCTGGTGAAAGTTGGCAGGAGTGGAGGAGCCAATACCGCTGGTATCGCTCGTACTTACTATCGGCACCGGTCTGCCGCTTTGGGCCGTGACGATCGTGTTCAACTGCCAACCGTGAGCCAACCATCCAGGTCCGACAAGCTTGGGAACATCATACGAGAACGCTGCCGTAAAGCGATGCCGCGTGTCGAAATTGGAAGGCCCATGCTCGGCGTGAAGATTGAAAGAGTTTTGCGGGAACGCTACCGTGGAGAAGTTGAAGTCGATTCCGTCCGAGGCGTCATCCAATGACTTCGACCAGGTGTAGCCCGTGAAGCCGGAAAGCTCGTGCCAGCCGCGAACCCGCACGGTCGCCTGCAGGGCGTGATAGGTGGAAGCGCTTACCGGCGAAAGAGAGTCGATCTTGCCGTAATTTGTATTGGTACGATTGCCTTGATAGTCCGGTTGGTTCAGATCAAGCAGCCGAACCAACTTAGTCCCCTTGCTCCCCACGTAGCCCAGTTGCAGCGCCAAGCTTTTCACGACTTCCTGTTCGAGGTTGAGGTTCCAGTTCTGTGTGTAAGGAGTCGAGAAATGGCGGGGTGTAACAAAAATGTCGCACGGGCAGGGCTCGGAGAAGCCGGTAAACACGGGCCCTGGAGGATTGCCGGTGAAAGAACTCGGGTTAAAACCAAGTGGCAGGATCGCTGACGGGCCGATCGGGTTTTGCGTGAGTCCTGCCGAATTTGTGAAATTGGCGATCAGCAAGTCTTGGGGAACGTAGTCGTAGAAGAGGCCATAGCCGCCCCGCAAAACCGTGGATGCATGCGGGTTCCAGGCGAAACCTAGGCGTGGACCAAAGTCTTTCCATGCACGAGCGTATGCGCCATCCACACCGTCGGTGCCCACCATCGCAAGTTGCCCATCGCGGCCGAGATTGGAGAGGAGATTGTGGGCCTCGCTGATTGGGCCAAAGTACTCCCATCGAAGCCCGTAGTTCAGCGTGAGATTTGAGGAAACGCGGAGGTCATCCTGGGCAAAGAAGCTCAAGCCGTTATTGTAGGTGGTCCGTTGCGTGTTGCCCGTGACGGCAAAGGCGTTATAAGAGTTTCCGAGATAGAAATTCGCGAGAGTGGTAATCGCGGCGTCGGCGCACTCGGTGAAGCGTGGATCGGCCGGATCGAAGGGGCAAATGCTATTCGGAGGATTATTGGGAGCACCGAAAGTGGAGGATCCGAATTCAATCTGTCCGCGCTCCAGGTTGTTGTTGAAACTGTCCACCGCTACACGCCGGTATTCGCCGCCAAACTTGATGGTGTGGCGGCCTTTGATCCAGGTGAAGTCGTTGAGGATCTGATAGCTCTGGCTGGTGCGTCCACGTGGAATGCTGAAGGCCGTGGCTCCGAGATTTTCGAAAATGCCTCCGAAGTCGATTTCCGGCAGACTCAGCTTGCCGGTTCCGAAATCAATGCCAAGCTGGGTGGCGGGATCATAGTTCGCATCTTTGGAGCTAAAAGAAGTCCGGTACCGGCTATAACCAAACCGCACCTCATTGAGCTTCGCGCCGCTCAAGATCGAGAGCCAGCTCGCCGAGACCACCTGTACCCGGGTTGGGGAAGTCTGCGCGAACTGCGGTAGACGAGACGCCGCGCCTCCTCCCAATCCACCCAGAGGGAACACCTGATCGCTCTGCGCAAATGCATAACGACCTGTCAAAGTTTCCGTGGAAGTGAATTCGTGATCAATCTTGGCAATCAGACTGTTCACATCGTTCTTGTCTTTCACCGTACCGGGCAAAGACCCGCTTTGGGAGGAAGGGAACAGGCCCAGCAGCTTGGTCAGGGCCGGGTTTACCGGGGTGTCGCTGTTGTTGGCCTGAGCAATAATGGCCGCTTCCTGAATCTGGTAAGGCGTCGGCACCAGGAACGTGAAGTCCGATCCAACCCGCTCCCGCTGTCCCTCGTACGCGCCGAAGAAGAACGTCTTGTCCTTGATGATGGGCCCACCGAGCGAGGCTCCGAACTGGTTATTACGGAATGCCGTTTTCTGAACAGGAAGGCCAGTGCTGGGATCGATGGTGCGGTTGAAAAAGTTGCGCGCGTCCATGGCGTCGTTGCGCAGGAACTCGAACACAGAACCGTGGATCTGATTGGTCCCCGACTTGGTAATGATGTTCACCACGGACCCGCTGTTGCGTCCGTATTCGGCGGGGAATTGGGACTGCAGGTTGAATTCCTGAATGGCGTCGATCGGGAGCAGAGACGCCGGCGCGCCGCCAATGCCCGTCTGATTCAGCGCCGAGTTATTGAAGAAGGGGTCGTTATTGTCGGTACCATCCAGCGTGTAATTGTTGGAGCGATCGCGGTTGCCGTTGATGGCGAACTGCCCGAATCCGCTCTGAATTGCCGCGACACCCGACGGTTCGACCGTGGCGCCAGGAACGAGCGCTACGAGTTTGCCGAAATCCCGCCCGTTCAGCGGCAAATCGGCAACCAGTCTGCGGTCCACGACTTCACCCAGCACGTCGCGGCTTGCTTCCACCAGCGGTGCTTCTTCGGTTACCGTCAACTGTTCCTGCCGCTTCGCCACCTTGGTCAGATCAAAATTTGCGGTTGTATCGCGCCCCACGTTGACCTGCACATTCTGCGCGCTGGGAGACAGTCCAGCCGACTCTGCCGTGACCGTGTATTCGCCGGCGGGCAACTCGGCTAGTACGTAAGAGCCATCCGAGCCGGTGGTGGCTTCGCGTTGCAGGCCGGTGCCTATGCTTTTTGCGGTGACCTTCGCTGCGGCGATTACGCCTCCGGTGGGGTCGGTTACCGTGCCGCGGATGGACCCGCGAAAGCTCTGTGCCCATGCGGGCGCGGTCAGCAGCAACAGTGCTGCTGCGCCGATTATCAGGGTCGAGATTGCTAGTGTCTGGGGAGTGGTGCTGCGTCTATGCATGATTGCTTCCTTGGGCGAAATCTTGTTTGTACTCGTTTTTCAAACGCTTGTTTCGGGCTTGTGTTTTCCTACTCAATTCTTCTTGCGGCGTATAAACACAGGCTGCGGCGGACTTACTTCGTACGTCGCTGCGAAACTGGCCTGGTTGAGCGCGAAGCTGGCTCGTCCGCGCGAATCGATGAACAGCAACGGCTGTTTGAGCGGCACGTCGCTGAACGTCTTTACGAACGGCATTTCGACTTCGCGGCCCGCAATCGTCACCTTCAACTTGTCGCCGCGCCGATAGCCTAGCTTCAGGAAATCATCGGCGTTGATATTCGTGATCAGGTTGCCGAAAGGACCATCGAGGGCGATCACTTCTCCGGTCAGGCCTTTGTCGTCCACGGTTGCGGGTTTCAGATCTAGCCGGACAAGCTCTTTGACTGCGGGTCCGACCTGGGTCCAATCGTCGCCGCGCGCTAGGTGTGCTCCTACCGGAGAAAAAATGTCCCGGCCATGGAAGGTGGAGGAAATTTTGGCGCCGACCATCCAATCCGGGTTGGTGATTTCGCGAATGGCCTCGATGCCGTCGCGGTCCTCGACCATCGTCATCAGGCCGTTGTCGGGCAGCACGAAAAATTCGCCGCGCTTGGATTTCACCACCACAGGCTTGCGTGAACTGCCAACGCCGGGGTCGACCACCACCACAAACACCGTTCCAGCGGGGAAGTAGGGTGTGGCGCCGAACAGAAAGCGAGCGCCGTCTCGAATCGAAAAGGCGTTAACCTGATGGGTAAGATCGACGATGCGGAGGTTGGGTGTGATGCCGTACATGACGCCCTTGCAGAGAGCCACCGAATCGTCGACGACGCCGAAATCGGTCATGAACACGATGGTGGGCGGAGGTTGCACGGCAGATGGCTGCGCCGGAAGCGGGTTCGCAACCAGAAATAAGGCGAACCACAGACAGAAAATTCGCGACGATTTTCTTGCCGCGACTGATTTCATCCGCATCGAATCGAACTCTCCACAAAGGCTACTAGTTTACTGGGGATTAAGAAAAACGCAACCAGCCGGCCATCGGCAAGCCCACTACCAGTGGCCGGGCCTGATTTTGCTCGTTTGGTGAAGCTTATGATTGTACCCGCTCGGGAGCCGGAACCCAAAGGTCGCTTCCGGCATCTATAATCGAGGCGGCAATCATTCGAGCGGTAATAAAACTGACCCAGGAGAGAGCTAGCCATGTCCAATGTCATTCCTGAAAAATACGTTGACCTTTTTCAGAAGCGCGCTTTTGCCAGTCTCGGCACCCTCATGCCCGACGGACGGCCGCAGGTCACTCCAGTGTGGTGCGACTTTGACGGCCAGCATGTCATCTTCAACTCGGCGCGCGGACGGCAGAAAGATCGCAACGTGCGCCGCGATCCGCGGGTGGCGCTGGCCATCGTCGATCCCGATAATCCCTATCGCTATCTGGAGATCCGCGGCACCGTGGTGGAGATTACCGAAGACGGCGCCGCCGAGCACATCGACAAGATGGCGAAGAAGTACATGGGCGTCGACAAGTATCCCTACGCGCAGCCGGGAGAGGTTCGCGTGCTTTACAAAATCCGGCCCGAGCACACCACCGTGATGGGCTAACTGTTTTGGTGTGGCGCGGACACTCTTGTCCGCGAAAAGCGTGCAGGGGATGCACGCTCCCAGGGAAACTCTGTTCGGGCCGCTGAAAGAGCGAAGGCAACAGCGACGACAACAGCCGCGGACAAGAGTGTCCGCGCCACACGAGTCTCTTTTCGCCGATAACCTTTCTTCACCAAGCGAGTCCAACTGACGACGGAACTTCCTGGACTCCTTTCCCGTATCAGACAAGAGTTGAGGGATTCTCGTCATAGTGTGTGCAGGGGAGGGGTTTATGGAAATTGGGAAAAATGGGCGCGATGGTTTGCACGCGATCGATGCGCAAGCCAATAGCGTTTCGGCGCAGCAGGTGGTGAAGTTGGCGCACGAAGAACTCCTCCAGCTCATGCGGCAGCGCGCCGAGATCATGAAGCGCATTGGGACGGTGAAGCAGACGATTGCCGGCTTGGCGAATCTTTTTGGCGAGCAGGTGCTCGGCGACGACTTGCTGGAACTGATCGACCGGAAGCCCAATGGCCGTCAGCCGGGCTTCACCAAGGCGTGCCGCAGGGTGCTCATGGAAGTCCGGCGCCCGCTGGGAGCCCGCGAGGTTTGCCTGGAGCTGGAACGCTATGCTCCCGCAATTCTGGCGCGGCACAAGGACCCGCTGGCCTCGGTCACAACCGTTTTGAATCGTCTGGTGGATTATGGCGAGGCCCGCAGCCTGAGCAACGACCGCGGCCGCCGAGTCTGGGAGTGGATCAGCGACACCGAGCCGTCGGCGGACGCGGTGGCTTCGCGGAGAACGGCGTGAACTGTCGTCCTCAGCGGCTAAGCCGCGTCTTATGCAGCGGCACTTAGGCCGCGACTGAAGTCGCG
>CZLA01000051.1_pt1 | contig 20451 bp, 14 predicted proteins | sample 1122381 | NCBI WGS metagenome assembly CZLA01 (sample SAMEA3539301, study PRJEB10725) | soil metagenome | biome: tundra; feature: field; material: soil | place: USA | collected 2010-05 | depth 0.15 m
AGATGCATGGGTCGGACTGAGTTCCCGACCTGAAACGGATTACGAGCGGGCCTTGGTTGGGTAGGGCAGAACCTTCAACGAGAGCGAAATGGCGCGCTCTTCGGAGTGCACGGAGCAGTACGCTCAAAAAGTGTTTGACAGCGCCGGCATTGTCAGAGACGCGATGTATGCGATCCCAATGAGTGAATCCGCGACCGCGTGGGTCCACACCAGTGCTGGATTCCTCAAATAGCAGTAGAGATGAGGCAGGAAATCGGTGGACAGCAACCGCTCTGACAGCCGCGGCCAAATCACGAAAGGAGTTATTGCCAGCGCGGATGCGATCCCGACGGCATAAAGCTGGCGCTTCGCGGAACGGAAAGGTTCGAGGAAACGAGGAGTTATGGTAGGCGTCGACATAGGCCTCCGTTCCAGGAAGTTTGCCGAAGAGAGTTGATTTCCAGGCAAATTACCGGTGCCACAGGTCTCGCGGTTTTCGAGATATAGGACCCAGATCCGGACGTTTCTGACTGCCAAGCCTTGGCCGGGCTACGCCACCGCGACTTTCGAAGTCCGCAACCTCCGGTACAACCGCATATAGTCATCCACCATGCGGCGCGCCGTGAAGCGCTCCCGCGCCCGATTGTAGGCGCGCGTCCCGTACGAGCGCGCCAGTTCGCGGTCTTCGTCCAGTTGACCAAGCACTTCGCTGAGGCTCTCGGCGTTATTGCGCTCGAAGTACAGCGCCGCGTCGCCCCAGAGTTCGCGATACACTTCGGTGTCGTTGGCCACGAGGGCGCAGCGCGAGAACGCGGCCTCGATCGATGCCAGTCCCGTAGGCTCGTAGCGCGAAGTCGCCGCAAAAATCGTCGACTTGCTGTAGAGCGAGCGCAGTTGCGCTTCGGTCTGCGCTCCCTTCACCGAAATTTCGTGCTCGCCGGTGGAGACGCGCACGTCCGCCCGGATCGGCACCGGCGGCGCCGGTATCGGATTGTCCGCCCCCACGATGCACACCGGCAGGCCATGCGTGTGCTGGGTGAGCAAAGCAACTTGCTTCCCCGTATCCCACAGACGCCCGATCGCCAGCACCGACTCTTCCTTGTGTACAAACGGATTGAAGTAAATCGGATTGCGTCCCGGCGGAATGATGTGTCCCTCGAAATCGTCGCCGTAGGCAACGCGCAGCATCTGTTCCATCCAGCGCGAAGTCGTGACCACGGCCTCGGCCCGCTTCAACCCCGCAACCATTGTTTCGCGATACCATTTCAGCCAGGCCGAAGCTGCGGGTTCGTGTCCGTGGATACTCAACCACCACGTGATCACATCGCCGTGTGCCACCACGAGTCGCGGCGTCGCCACCGGCAGCGCTCCAAAACTCAACTGATTCAAATGCAGAAAATCAGGACGCGTGTCGCGCACGATCGCGCACAGATAATCCTCGGCCGCGTGGAAATCCTGCACCCCTTCCTGCATCCAGTCCAGACGAAACGCAGTGGGATGATACTCAAGGCCGTGCAGCCCGTCCATCCAGGCAGTCTGATGAGGAAGTGGGATTTCTCCGAAGCTGACCAGCGTCACTTGCGCCCCGTGGGTCACCAGACCCGAAACAAGTTCGCGCGCATAGGTCCAAACTCCGCTGAACGTGTCAGCCGTAACCAGTACGCGCACAGAACCCCCGGGGTTCGAGGGCTGGGAGCTACCCTCGGCCTGCTTGCCACCAGTTTAGTGTCTACGAGCACGACTAGGAAAGAGTTTTCTTGCGTCCCGCAGAGGAGGACGGCTTTTCAGGGGCATGCCTTCCGCCCTGCCCTTACTCTTCGAGAACACTGGCCAGTAATTGCCTCAACTTACGATTGCCATCCCAGTCATAAACGCTTTTTATCCCGCTCATAAAATTAAATTCTTACTAAAAGCTTCGATGCAACACAGAAAAAGTATGAGTTGGACTTAAATGTGACCGCCCCGTAGTTTGCAGTGACTGACAGCGGATGTCGAAGAACATTCGGTCGCATGTACCAGGGGAGAAAGAGAACTGTACGGATGAGGCGGTTTCTGAGTAACGCAGTTTTCGCGATGGTTGCAGGTCTATTGCTGATCTCTTTGGCCCGGGCCCAGACCCCAGGCGAAGATTCCGCCGACGCCAGCCCAGCGGCAAACGAACTTCTCCACCGTCGCATGCTGGAACTGGAAAGCGAAGTGAAAGAGCTGCACGCGGAAATGCTGGCACTCAAAACTTCTAGCGGAGCCGCGTTTGCGCCGGTCGCCGTTTCTGCACCAAGCAATCTCGTTCCGGCCGCAGTCGCTGCCGCACCTGCCGCTCCGCCCGCCGCTCCAACCTTGGCCGGATTACTGGGGCCCACCAGGCTGAGCGGCTTCGTCGATCTGTATTATGGCCAGAACTTCAACAATCCCGCCGGCCAAGCCAACAATCTGCGCTTTTTCGACGCAGCCACCAACCAGTTCGGATTGAACCTGGTGGAATTGGTCGTCGACAAAACTCCCGACGCGGCGAGCAGCCGTACGGGCTACCACATTGCTCTAGGCTTCGGGCAGGCGATGAACGCGGTCAATGGTTCGGAACCACGGGCTGGTTTGGGCTTCGATCAGTATTTAAAGGAAGCTTACTTCTCCTATCTTGCGCCGATTGGCAAGGGGTTGCAGGTGGATGTCGGTAAGTTCGTCACTCCTCATGGCGCCGAGGTTATCGAGGCCAAGGACAACTGGAACTACTCCCGCGGCCTGCTCTTTTCCTATGCCATTCCGTACTACCACTTTGGTATGCGGGCGAAATATGCGTTCAACGACAAGTACTCGCTCACCGGATATTTCGTGAACGGATGGAACAACGTCGTCGACAACAACACCGGCAAGACTTACGGCCTCAGTTTCGGCTGGAATCCCAACAAGAAGTTCGGACTGACGGAAACCTACATGGCGGGCCCAGAGCAGAACAACCTCAACTCCACCTGGCGCCAGCTCACAGACACGCTCATCACCTATTCGCCGAACAGCAAGCTGTCATTTATGGTCAACGGCGACTACGGACGCGGCGACCGGATCGACTTGGGTGAAGGTGTGTTCTCCAAACCTGTGTACTGGACCGGGGTGGCCGGCTACGTCAAGTACGCCTTCAACGGCACCTCGGCCTTCAGCACCCGCTTCGAGCACTACGACGATCACGATGGCTTTACGACCGGTACCGCCCAGCACATCAACGAGTTCACCACCACCTTCGAGCGGCTAATTGCGAAACACATCATCAGCCGCCTAGAGTTCCGGCGCGATATGTCGAACAAGGATGCATTTCTAAAAGGCAACACACCAGTCGGCGTGCAGAACACCATGACCGCCGGACTGGTGTACACCTTCGATACACGAGAGTGAATGGGAAGACATGAAAGTGAACACAAGGATCGCACAGAAAAGTCAAATCGCTCTCGATTGGCTGCATTCCCGGCCGCTCCTGATGTGGGAATCAGCGGCCAGGATTGCAACTCCAGTCAACCCCTGGTTCCAGTACTCTGGCCGTCCCCCGCTCCATCTTTGCCCGGTTGCGAGCCGATGCGGCGCTTCTCTGCCGCGTGGCTCGCGCCGGAAGTGACACTCGGTTTATACAGCTCGGAGGCTCTGCCTCCTCGACAAGGAGAACTGTTAATGTCCGGCCCAACACCTCGCTCTGGCAAGCTCTCTCTCGCCGAAAAATTCCTTCGCCTTCGCACTCGTCTAAACGAACCGAAGGGGCGCCGCTACAGCCGGTTCCTGCTGGCCGGCAAAGCCATGGGCGTCGTCATCGTGCTCGCTCTCGGAATGTTCGCTGGGCTATCCACGGCCTGCTTTGCCGACGATGGGCCGAAGCCGGACCCATCGGGCATAGCGACTGGGGACAAGACTGCCGCGGTGGACGCGGTCGGCAATTCCTTTGTTGTCGCCGAGCCTACCGACAAGGCGGCGCCGGACTACGCCACGAACAAGAAAGCATTCGACGACTATCAAGCGCAGGCGGCCAAAGAGCCGCTGGCGGTGAAGCTTGCCGACAGTGTGGGGCACGTCCGCGTGGCGACCAACTTTGCCTGGACGCTGAATACCGGTTACTTGGTCCTGTTCATGCAGGCCGGTTTCGCCCTCCTCACGTGCGGGCTGGTTCGAAAGAAAAATGCCGCCCACTTGATGATGTTGAATTTCGCGGCGTACGTCTTCGCCTTCATTGCGTACTACGCCGTCGGATATGCATTCCAGTTTGGAGCGGTTGCCATCAATGCCGCGCCCACGAATCTGGGCGGTATCCCCACGCTGAACCATTTTCTGATTGGGAGTGGCTCATGGGGATTCGTGGGTGGCAAGGGTTTTTTCCTCACCGGTCCGGCCTACGATAGTGCCAGCAACTGCCTGACCCTGTTCGAAGTCGTGTTCATGGAGACCGCGGGCTACATCATCGTCGGCGCCATCTGTGAGCGGATCACCTTCTGGGCCTTCCTGCTCTGTGAACTCTTCATGGGCGCGATCCTCTACCCAATCTCAGGCTGCTGGGCGTGGGGCGGTGGTTGGCTCTCACAACTGGGTTCGACGTTGAAACTTGGCCACGGGTATGTCGACTTTGCCGGCTCGACGGTCGTCCACGCCGTGGGTGGCTTCGCTGCCATGGCCCTCGCTATTATTTTGGGGCCGCGGCTGGGGAAGTATGGCCCCGGCGGCAAGATCCGCGTCTTTCCAGCTCACAACATCGTGTATGTCGTGACCGGTACCTTCATCCTGCTCTTCGGATGGATGGGATTCAATCCCGGTTCCACTCTGGGAGCGACGGATCTTCGCATTTCCGTGGTCGCGGTAAATACGAACCTGGCCGCCGTCGCCGGCTCGGCGGCGGCGATGCTCCTGTGGTATTTTCTGTTCGGCAAGCCCGACATAACCATGGCGTGCAACGGCATGCTGGCTGGATTGGTCGCCATTACTGCTCCCTGTGCCTTTGTGAGTCCAACCTCGGCGGTGGTGATAGGGATACTGGCCGGGCTCCTGGTCTGTGGTGGCGTCCTCTTCAACGACCGGGTCCTCAAGGTTGATGATCCCTGCGGTGCGATCTCGGTACACGGCTATTGCGGCTGGCTGGGAGCGGTTAGCGTGGGCATTTTTGCCGACGGGGTCTATGGCTCCGGTTGGAATGGGGTTGGTGCCACGAGCTACTTGGGTCATGCCGGCCAGGGGGTAACGGGCTTACTCCACGGTGATACACGGCAATTTCTGTGTCAGCTCATGGGAGCAACCTTGTATGCCGTTTGGGCGTTCGGAGCAACCTACGTCGTCTTCTGGGGAGTGAACAAAGCAAAATCTATGCGAGTCTCGCCGGAGTCGGAGGAAGCGGGTCTCGACGTCCCCGAATTTGGCGCACCGGGCTACTCCGAAGATGCGCTGGTTACGGCGCCATACTAACTACGATGGGGCGCCGGATGACTCTTCGCGAGAGATATTCTTCCCGGGCTTTTTCCGGCCCTGTCTTCACATTCTTTACAGCGTCGCCGACGCGTAGTTTGCTTTGTACCACTCGTACCGGGGCTGGCTTGTGTCTCGAGCGAGGTGGAATTTAGAGTGCGTTTGTTAAAGGACAAACCTAATGATCAAAGTTGAAGCGATTATTCAGCCGAACAAATTTGAGGCGGTCAAGGAAGCTTTGGTAGGGCTCGGTGTGGAGGGAATGACAGTCTCCGAGGTGCGTGGTCATGGAAGGCAGAAAGGCCATACCGAAATGTATCGTGGTCGGGAGTATGGCGTGGACTTGCTGCCAAAAATCAAGCTGGAGCTCGTGTTGCCGGACAATTTGGTGGCCGCTGCCGTTGACGCCATCCTGAAGACCGCGTCCACTGGGAAAATCGGCGACGGCAAGATTTTTCTCTACAAAGTCGACGAAGCCATTCGCATCCGTAACCAAGAGCGTGGAGATTCCGCACTCTAGGCAAAGAAGGCGATTGGATTGAGCATCGTCTCTAGTTACCCGTTCTGGCTGGCAGTGATTCGGGAAAGAGGCGCCACCTTCTGATCGCAGTAGAGGCCGCCGCCACAGCTCGCGTCGCGCCGGACGCCCTCGTCCGGGGAGCGAGCCAAGCAATATCGTCTGAAACAAAGGCGCCGAGGCGCCCGCGCCTCATCAGGTCGAGTCCGCCCATTGCGCCATCCCACGTTCGTCCGCCCGCTGCCCCGCCATCCTCATCAGTTTCGGTTGCGCCAGGGAACGCATCGTCCGTAGCAGGTCGTCCAGGGAGGTCCCAAACCCGAAGTGAGCATCCACGAATTCCAGTTCCGCAGCCGGCAGTTCCGCGCGGCTCGAGAGCAGTACCACGGGAACATCCGGCACCAGGTATTTGATCTCCTGGGCTAACTGCGAGCCCGCCATCACCGGCATTTCATAATCAAGAAGCGCCAGATCAAAATCGGTTCTCTGGCAAACCGCGAGCGCCTCCACTGGATCATTCTTCGCAATCACCCGGAACCCGCATTCTTCAAGAACACTGGTCAGCAATCGGCTGGATTTGGGATTGTCGTCCACGTAAAACACTGTCGTTCGGTTTTCCATTACAAACCTCCGTTCCTTTCCCCCAAGAACGCCGCCCACGCACCGCCCTTGCGAATACTTTGTGCAGAGATTTGTAAACGAATCGGGATTGATTCAGAGGCCGTTGTTCCGAAATGTTCTTCCGCCGTAGAGACGAGGCAAGTCTTCTTTTACAGGCTGTGCGCCAATACCTCCTTCGCCGTAGCATCGCCGGGCAAAGTGAACTTGAAAACCGAGCCCTGGCCAGCCCGCGCTTCGACCCAGATCTTCCCGCCATTGCGCTCGACAATCTTCTTGCAGATGGCCAGACCAATTCCGTTGCCCGGGTATTCAGTCCGCGCGTGAAAACGTTGGAAGACAGCAAAAATACTTTCTGCGTGCTCCGGCGCAATGCCAATCCCGTTGTCACTCACACTGAATCGCCACTGCGCGCCCGCCTTCTCGGCCTGTACCGAGATCACTGGCGCCTCGTTCCCGCGGAACTTGATCGCGTTCCCAATCAGATTCTGTAATACCTGCGTCATCTGCGACCGGTCCGCCCACACTACCGGCAGCGCCGCATGTGTGACCACCGCGCCGCTCTCTCGCATCGCCGGACCCAGGATCAGCAGCACCTCTTCCATTACAAATCGCAATCGACGCGTCCGCAAGCAGGGTCATTCCGCCCTACCCGCGAAAAGGCCAGCAAATCCTGAATCAGCGTTTGCATACGGAGTGCTCCCTCCTTGGCATAGCCGATGAATTTGTCCGCGTTCCTATCGAGTTGGCCGCGATAGCGTTCCGCCAGCAGTTGCGTATACGCGGCCACCATGCGCAACGGTTCCTGCAGATCATGTGACGCCACATAAGCGAACTGCTCGAGGTCCGCGTTGGAGCGGGCAAGCTCTTCGACTTTCCGTTCTAGTTCAGCATTGAGTTGCCGGATCTCCTCCTCGGCCCGCTTGCGTTCCGTGATATCCGCGCGAATGGCTACGTACTGCCGGGGCTTGCCCTCGGAGTTGACGAACGGAACGATGGTGGCGTCCACCCAATAGATCGAACCGTCCTTGGCGCGGTTCCGCATCTCGCCGCGCCAAACCTGGCCATTTGCAATCGTGCTGTACATCTGCTGGAAGAACTCTTTCGGATGGTAGCCGGAATTGAGAATGCGGTGATTCCGGCCAATCAGTTGATCCTTAGAGTACTGGCTAATGGCGCAGAACTTGTCGTTGGCGTATGTAATCGTGCCCTGGACGTCAGTCACCGCCTCGATGGCGTGTTGGTCCAGAGCGAATTTTTGGTCGGCCAGGTCTTTGAGCGCAGCCTCGCTGGTGGCGAGGCTTTCTTGCAGCGCCTGTTCGGCGCGCGCACGCTGGACAATTTCCTCTTGTAACTTGCAATTTACCTCCTGCAAGTGCACCCGGCTAGGCAGCGAAATGATCATCGGAACCAAGGGTATGAACATCGCCGCGGTGGCTACGGACACAGCCGCCGTGATGGCCTTGATCACGCCCGCCACCAGGTAGCTGCCATGCCAGACGTTCCAAATCTCCATCAGGTGGGTCGTGCCACATGCCAGGAGGAAAGTCCCGAACATCCAGAAACTTCGATTAAAGGGGGGATCGCGATTCTTACGAATGAAATGATAGATGAGGGCAATTGGAATGCAGTAATACGACAGTGTGATCAGGCCATCTGATATGACGTGCAGCCACACGATTCGCGGATCCCACAGGTAGCAGAAACCGTGCGGCATAAAATCAGGAGAAAGCAATTGTTGGAAGAATCCCATAGCCCAGGTTTCGCCTCACTCGAGATATCGGCAAGACGGTTACCGTTGCGAGTGGAGAGGCAGGTTACTTAGGGTCGGGGTGAACGCCGGAGAGGGAGGATTCCGAGTCGAGCGCGAATTCCGATGTTTCTATCGGCCCCAGTGCGGGAACCGTTACACGTGGGCAACGGGTTCGGCTTCTTCCGTCGGGCCCGTGTCCTCCAATTGCCTTCGGAGTTTCTGCACCAGTTCGTGAACCGACTCCAGCTTTTCGGCCGCCGCCGGCAGGCCGGGGGCTTCCAGGGCCAGTTCGATGGACAGCAGCAGCGCCGTGACCGTGCCATTCAGTTCACTGTGGAGCTTACCGACCGCCGCGTGGCGGGCCCGCACTTCCTCGCGCTGGCGGCGCCGCACCGCCGCCCGCACCTCCCGCACCAGACGCTCCATTCCACTGATCGCCAGATTGACCTGCACCAGGATAGCGGTGCCCATGTGCTCGAGCGTGGTCCCGGCTTCATCCGCTTCGGTTTCGAGCAGGTACTGATCGAGCACCACCGCCAGGTAGCATTCCGCCCGCAAAAGCGTGGTTGCCCGAGCCAGACTCTCCGCCACCGCCACCACCTCGCCCGTCGCCTCATGCAGCGCCGCCGCGCACTCGGATGCCCGATCGCTCAGCGTCACAAGAAGAATCATGCCGAATCCCTTCGCAACTTCCGGGCCAATTGTGTTTGCCTGAAAATAAATAAGTTATGGGCTCGGCCTTCCCTCGAACTCCCGTTCTGGCACCAGCGCTTGGCCCGACGCTCAGTTTTGGGAATCAGGGTAGTGCGGAATTTGTGATTGGTAATCTTGATCCCAGGGAGCCGCCCAATTGTCAATTACCAATCACCAATCACCAATCACGAATTCGGTTGCGACTCGTACTCTTTCAACTTGCGGTACAGCGTCGTCTTGCCGATGCCCAGCAGTCGCGCTGCCAACATTTTGTCTCCGTTCACCTGCGTCAGCGCGTTCAAAATTGTCTGTTTTTCCAACTCCGCCATCGGTACGATGCCAGTGCTCGGCGCGCTCATCCCCATCAATTCGACGGGCGCGCTGTAAATCTGGGTGGGAAGATCGCGCAGCTGAATCTCGTGCGCGCTGCTGAGCGCGCACGCCCGCTCCAGCGAGTTCTCCAGTTCGCGCACGTTGCCCGGCCAGTCGTAATTCAACAGCGCCTTCAGCGCCTCGTCCGAAATCGTCTTTTCCATTCCGGCATCGCACCCGATGCGCTCGAGAATATGCGCCACCAGCAGCGGAACGTCCTGCCTCCGCTCGCGCAGCGCCGGAATCCGCAGCGTCAGCACATTCAGCCGGAAAAAAAGATCGCGGCGGAACGTGCCCTCGGCCACCGCTCGCTCCAGGTCGCGATTGGTCGCGGCCAGTATGCGCACGTTGATGGGAACCCGCTTCACGCTTCCCACCGGACGAATCTCCTTCTCTTGAATCGCCCGCAACAGCTTCGCCTGCAAGTCGACCGGCAATTCGCCAATCTCGTCCAGAAATACCGTGCCCCCTTCGGCGATCGCCAGCCGTCCGTCCTTCGGATTCGTTGCACCCGTGAAGGCGCCGCGCACGTGCCCGAACAGTTCGCTTTCGATCAAGGTCGGCACCAGCGACCCGCAGTCGACCGGAATGAACGGCTTGTTGCGGAACATGCCGGCCAGGTGAATGGACTTCGCGACCAACTCCTTGCCCGTCCCGCTTTCACCCAGAATCAGCACCGGATGAGTGCTCTGTCCCGCTTTTGCGATGATGCGGTAAAGCTTCTCCATCTCCGGCGCCCGCCCGATGATGTTGCCGAACCCCTGCCGCGATTTGATGGTTTCCCGCAGCACCCGGTTCTCCGTCCGCAGCCGCAGATGCCCCGCCACCCGCTCCAGCAGCAGCCGCAGTTCTTCCATGCTGAAGGGTTTGGTGACGTAGTCGTAGGCGCCATCTTTCATCGCCTGTACCGCCGACTGCACCGTCCCATAGCCGGTCACCACGATCACCAGCGCGTCCGCGCGATGCTTCTTGATCGCATGCAGCGCTTCCAGACCGCCCGCGCCCGGCAGCCGCAAGTCCAGTAGCACGGCGTCGGTGCTCGAGCTGTCGAGCAACCGGTAGGCCTGTTCGGCGGACTCCGCCACTTGGGTATTGAATCCGAGCGACTGCGCCACCTCGCGGCAGGTCTCGCGGACGGCACGGTCGTCGTCCACAATCAGTAGGTTCAAGAAATTCGCTCCCTCAATTTGCGCAGCATGGCTGAGGCTAGGACTAGCACTCAGACCAGAATTAGAGCTACGACTAGAATTGAGGACGGTGGCGGTCGATGCAGTGAACATGGCGCAATCTCCCTAGTGGTTGCAGGTGCAAGTGTGACTCGTATCAGGGCATCGCTTTAGCGATGCCGTAAGTTCTTCGAAATCAGTCGACCCTTCAGGGGCTGCGTATAACTTCCACCACGCGTTTGATCAGAGCCCTGCCGGAAAATGGTTTGCGAATCAGTGCAACCGCGCCGCGTCCATCGCGCGTGTGCGGATAACCGGAAATCATTAGCACTTTCAAGTCCGGCTTCTGCCCCAGCAATGTTTCTGCGACTTCCTGCCCGTTCATCCCGGGCATCGTGAAGTCGGCAATCAGCAGGTCGACTGCGCCTGCATGTTCCGCGAATACCTTCAACGCTTGCTTGCCGCTGGACGCCGCCAGAATCCTGTACCCTGCATTCAGCAAGACGCGCTGCATGGACTTGCGCGCCGGGGCGTGGTCGTCCACCAGCAAAATAGTTTTGCCGCCGCTTTCACCCGTTGCTTTGCCCGCGCACCGAATCGACCCTAGCGGGCTCGCCTGCTTCGTAAACACTTCGGGCAATGCTGGCATGATCGATGACGGTTCGAGCGACAACTCCCGCGCCGATGGTCGCTCGATCGCCGGAAGCAACACTCGAATGCAGGTGCCGCCTCCCGGTTCGCTCTCCACCTCAATCATCCCGCCGGCTTCGCGGACGATGCGCTGCACCGTCGCCAGACCCAGCCCCGTGCCCTCTCCAGGCTTCTTGGTGGTGAAGAAAGGCTCGAACAGACGCGCCCGAGTTTCCGCATTCATCCCGCAACCGTTGTCTTTTACCACCAGCGACACCGCCCGCCGCGCGCTCCCGGCCTCGGCTTCGCCGGAAAATTCACGCGACAATTCCGCCGCCCGCGTGCTTAACCTGATCTTTCCGCTCTGCGCCATCGCATCGCGAGCGTTCAGCACCAGGTTCATCAGGATCTGCCGCAATTGTGCCGGGTCGGCGAACACCTGTCCGGCCCCGCTGTCGAGCTCGGTCACCAGTTCAATCTGCTCACCAACCAGCCGCTGCAACAGATTCTTCGTGGACGTCACAATCTCGTTGATCGGGATCGGGCGTGGCTCCGCCGCTTGCTTGCGCGCGATCGCCAATAGTTGCTGGGTTAACGCCGCCCCTTGCTCGCCCGCCATCCGCACCTCTTCCACCTGCTGGCACAGTTCGATTCGCTCCCACCCGCCTCTCTCCAACCCAACGCTCAACAGGTCGCAATACAGCAGAATGCCGGTCAGCAGGTTGTTGAAGTCATGTGCGATTCCTCCCGCCAGACGTCCGATGACTTCCATCTTCTCGGCTTCGCGCAGATGTTCTTCCACGCGCTTGCGCTCGGTCGCGTCCACCAGCATCGCGACTAGGAAGGCGGGCTCCCGTCGCCCGTCCCGCCCGGGCGACACCGCCAGCGACACCGTTAGGTGTCCCCAGAGTTCGGAGCCGTCTTTGCGCAGGTAGCGCTTTTCGATTTCAAAGGAGCCGCGCGCGCCCCCAAGCAGCTCGCCCAGCAGTCGTTCTTCCTGCGAAAAATTGTCGGGAGGAATTTCGCGGCCGATCTCGCGGTGAACTTCGGCATATATGTCGGGTCGAACTCCGGAAAAGAAATCGCCCGCATGCGTACCCGTCAGTTCCTGCGGGCTGTAGCCAAGCATTCGGCCGAGCGCCGCATTCGCTTCCAACATCAGGCCATCAAGCTGGCATATCCCGATTCCAATCGCGGCCCCTTCAAACATCGCCTGGAAGCGCAGTTCGCTCTCGCGAGCCGCCGGAAATTGGGTCACGACACTCATACCGACACCACTCCTCTAAGATCTAGCTCGCCGCCCGACCCATCGCCACATCCTTTTGCGGTCCGGAGAAACCGCAAGAAAATCCTGGGTAGCGCCGGGACATCGCGACATCGCGATCTTGCGATACCAAGCTGGGAAAAAATGAGCCCAACTTTTCCGCGAATGAACCGCGCTCGCCTGATTAGGGAAAGTGTAGTGCGACCCCCCATCGCAGCTAAGTGCGAGCCATCACATCAATTTGTGATGATTCCGGTGATGTTTGGAAAGAAAGTAGTGATGCCGGCGCCTCCAGGCACTTGCTATGACTTAGGACTGGGGCAACAGCTCACTAGTTGCTATTCTGATGGGGGCGAACATGCCATCCCACGCCGATCGTAGCGCCGTCGTTCTGTTGATGCTCAGCCTCATCTGCGGCTGTGGCCGCCCTCCCGCGGAGAACGCTTCGAACGCTGCCGAATCGCAAAAGCTGCCCTTCGACCGCCAACCACGCTCGACTGGAATTTCGCCGAGTCAGTCGCTGATTCCGTCCACCACGAAACTGCCCGAGGGAACGCCCATCCCGATTCGCCTGCAGAGCGCGCTTTCGAGCGCGTCCTCGCTTGCGGGAGACATCTTCAGCGCAACCGTCGATGAGCCGGTCGTGATCGACGGCCAGACGCTGGTCGCCCGCGGCACGTCCGCGACCGGACGCGTGCTCGAAGCCAGGCCCTCTGGACATGCGCCCGGAAGCGCGCTAGAACCCGGCTATCTCCGCATCGTGCTGGTGAGTCTGAACATCGGCGGCAGGCCAGTCACCATCGAGACTTCCAGCATCTTCGCCAAAGGCGGTTCCCGCGAGGAACGAAACCCTTCGCCCGGCACGCCTTCTGGCGCCAGTCAGAAAGATAGGGACAAAGACAAAGATATTGTTTTCGGCACCGATCGCCGTCTCAACTTCCGTCTCGCTCAGACCGTCGACTTGCAGTAACCCTATAGTTGCATTGACCCGGCCGCGACCAAACCAAACCATGCGGGATGATCTGCTGTCGTGTCTTGGCGTAAAATTATCCTGAAGGGGACGTTCCTGACGACATCGTGAGCCCCACTTTCGGAGCTGGCGTCTATGCAGGCCAGACGTTTCCAAGTTGGCCTCAAACGTTGCAGGCCGGCAATCTCGCCTCTCAATCCACGCAACCCGCAGCAGCAGAGCAACACCGGGCAAACGAGGGATGAGGGGCTATTTCGGCGAGGGTTACGAAGGCGGGCGCTGGGACCACGACCGCTTTTTCTACAACCGTTCCGTGACTAACGTAAACGTCACTGAGATTCACAATGTTTACAACACAAGCGTGAGGAACAACAACGAGAACCACGTCAGCTACAACGGCGGCAACGGTGGAATCAACGCGCGTCCAAGGTCAGAAGACGAGGCTGTGGCGCGGGAGAGACATATCCCGCCGGTAGCGACTCAAACTCAACATGCGCAGGCGGCCCGAGCCAACCCGCAGCAACGCGCGTCGTCGAATATGGGCAAGCCAGGCGTTGCAGCGACACCCAGGCCCGGAGATTTTAATGACCGTGGCGCTGTCCCGGCCAAAGCGGCAGGAGCGCCTTATACTCCAGCCAATCGCGGCGGAAATCAGGGGCGTTCAGAGAACAACGCTGCCCGACCCAGCACGCCCGTCCATCCTCGTGACCTTCCGCCTGCGGCACGACCCAGCGCTTCCAATACAGGCAAACCAAAGCAGGACCAGAAGTACCAGCAGCAGCAGGAAAAGGTATTCGCGAAACAGCAACAGGAACGAGACAAACTCCAGCAGAAGCAGGACCAGGAGCACCAGAAGCTGGCGAAACAGAACGCGAATCAAGCGAAAAACCAGCAGGTAGAGCAGCGGCACCAACAACAGACGCAGCAATTGCAGCAAAGACACGAACAGCAGCAACAGAAGTTACAGCAGAAACAGCAGCCAGCGAGCAAGGAGCGGCCCAAGCGTTAGAACCGCCCTCCGAGGGAAGAGTCCTAATCCTTCAAGAATCGGGCGAGGTTGTCGGCCAACTGCTGGATGCCTCGCCCCTGGCCGTTATGGTTCCGGGGCCCTCTCGCGACCTCACATCTCGACCTCAAATTTCGACATTACGTTGTGAAATCACACAGCACTGTGACGTCGAAGATTGCCAACGCCTGATCCTCCGTGTCCAATGAACAGGGCACGCCGGAGGGTGAGTGGACGTTTGTTGGCCAGCCCGACCTGAAACAAATACAGAGTCGCTAGGTTGCCCCAAACGGTTGACTCTGAGGCGCTTCGTGGCCCGAAGGCCCGGTGATGGAGGCGGGGAGCATTTAAGGGTAGAGGAGACGTTCGCATGAGTATCAGTCTTGGTTTCGATGTAGGCGCAGTCAGCGTGAAGCTGGCGGCTTTGGGTGCACCCCAAGACTATCCCGTGCTCGCTCACGTGGCCGAAGTCTCCTCGGCGTTCTTTCTTCCGAACCTGCCCAAGGGCAACGGAATGGCAGACCGTTCCGTGGTGCTCTCCAATTACCGGCGCCTGCAGGGCAATCCGCTGCAAGCCGCCACGGACCTTCTGCGGGAGTTCTGCGCCGTTGTGCCGAAAGAGGCGATTGCGGGTATTCGCATCACGGGGTCGGGTGGACGAACCGTGGCCCGCGCCTTCGACGCCGGATTTGAAAACGAGTTTCGCGCCCTGGCTCGAAGCATGCATGCGCTGTATCCGCAGGTGCGTACCGTGTTTGAGATGGGTGGGGAGACTTCGAAGTATATTCGCCTCGGCGCGGCGGATGGCGCCGACAACCTTGGAATTCTGGACTACCAATGCAGTACGGACTGCGCCGCCGGGACGGGGTCGTTTATCGATCAGCAGGCTTCGCGGCTGCTCTACGAGGTGGAGGATGTGGGCGCGGCTGCCTGCGCCGCCAGTTGTGCCGCCCGGGTTGCGGGCCGCTGTTCGGTGTTTGCCAAGACGGACATGATCCACGCCCAGCAGAAGGGATACACCGCGGACCAGATCCTGCGCGGGCTGTGCGAGGCGGTGGCGCGAAACTTCAAGTCCAGCATTGTGAAGGGCAGGCAGGTGGTTTCACCCGTCGCATTTGTTGGCGGGGTGGCGCTGAATGCTGGTGTGCGCGATGCGGTCCGGGAAGCCTTCAGGCTCCAGGAATCGGATTTTCTGGTTCCCGACCTGCATTGCTGGATGACCGCGCTGGGCGCAAGCATGCTCGCGGCGGAAGGGAATGGCCATGGCGCCACAAGCACATTCCTCCGTCTGCAAGGGGAGACCGCAAGTGCGGAGGAGTTCCCCACCACCGAAGCGCTCTCGCTCGACCAGGTGACGTTGCTGCGAGACACGGGTTCTCCGGCCGACCTACCGGGGGCCGGCCACCGTCTGGATGCCTACCTCGGCATTGACGTGGGGTCGGTAAGCACGAACCTGGTCGTGATTGACTCGACGGGCAATTTGCTGAAGGAAATTTATGTTCCCACCGCGGGCCGGCCGATCGAAGTAGTCACTGCCGGGCTGCGCGAGATTGAGGAGGAACTCGGCGCGCGAGTCCATATTCGCGGCGTTGGCACCACTGGGTCGGGTAGGGAACTCATTGGCGAACTCACCGGAGCCGACACGGTAAACGACGAGATTACGGCGCACAAAACGGGCGCGACGCATGTGTGCCGCCAAATGGGAATGCCGCTGGTGGATACGATTTTCGAGATTGGCGGGCAGGATTCGAAATTCATTCGCATCCGCGACGGTGTAGTGGTGGACTTCACCATGAATGAAGCCTGCGCGGCGGGGACGGGCTCGTTTCTGGAGGAGCAAGCCGAGAAGTTGGGAGTTGCGATCAAGGGCGAATTCGCGCAGTTGGCGTTGTCGTCGCGCAACCCGATCCGCTTGGGCGAACGCTGCACGGTCTTCATGGCGCGGGATGTGAGCAGCCTGATGCTGAAGGGTGCGGCCGTCGCCGATTTATGCGCGGGATTGGCCTACTCGGTGGCCTTGAATTATCTGAATCGCGTGGTGCGTGGACGGAACCTCGGGAACGTGATCTATTTCCAGGGCGGCACCGCCTATAACGATGCGGTTGCCGCCGCCTTCTCCGTCATTCTGAACAAGCCCATCGTTGTTCCTCCACATAACGGCGTGATTGGCGCGATTGGTATGGCGCTGATTGCACGAGATCGCATGCAGGCCAGTGGCGAGACCAGTAGATTCCGCGGCTTTGACCTGAAGCGGGTGAATTTCACCAGCCGCGATTTTGTCTGCCGCGCCTGCTCCAACTATTGCGACATGAAGGAGTTTCTCATTGAGGGCGAGAAGAGTTACTGGGGAGATCAGTGCTCCGACAAATTCCGCAAGCGCTCGCGCACCGACCGGGAGCCGGTGATTGAGGATCTCGTCTCTTGCCGTGACCAATTGCTGGAGGCGGCACTGGAACCACCACGAGCGGGACGGAAAACGATTGGTATCCCCCGCGCCATGTTCTACTACGATCGCTTCCCCTTCTGGTGTACTTACCTGCAGGAACTGGGATACAACGTGGCGGTCTCGCCCCCCACCGACGGACGCATCGCGGCCCAAGGCGAAGAACTGGCGATTGCGCAGCCCTGTTTCCCGATCCAGGTGGCGCACGGGCACGTACACGCACTGCTGAAACAAGAAGTGGATTACGTTCTGCTACCCAACACCGTCGATGCGGAAACGCCGTTCATGCAAGCGGAATCGAAGCTGTGCCCGTGGAACCAGAGCTTGCCGTTTATGGTGCGCGCGGTGGAGAAATTGGAAACCGATCTCGACGGCAAATTGCTGTGTCCGACCATCCACTTTCGCCAAGGGCCCCGGCATGTGCGCGAGGAGTTGCGAGTTCTGGCGAGTACATTAGGACGAAGCAAAGCGGCCAGCGATTCGGCAGCGGAGCGTGCGTACCGAGCGCAACAACACTTTGGCGAGAGTGTGCGGCGAGCCGGGGAGGCCGCGTTGCAAGTACTGCGCACTACACGCGAGCCTGCGATCGTGCTGCTCGGCCGGCCTTACAACATCTACGATCGGACGGTGTGTTGCGACATTCCTCGGAAGCTGCGGACGTTCTACGGCATCAACGTGGTGCCACTGGATTTTCTGCCGCTCGACGGCGAGGATGTCTCTGCCGTCAACGACAACATGTACTGGCACTCCGGCCGGCTGATTCTAGCCGCAGCGCAGTTTACCCGCCGCAATCCCGGCTTGGACCTTATTTACATCTCGAACTTCAAGTGTGGCCCGGACTCCTACCTCAAATCTTTTCTCGATGATGCATCCGGCAAGCCCAGTCTGGTGCTGCAGTTTGACGGGCATTCGAACGACGCCGGCTACATCACACGGTGTGAAGCTTATCTCGACAGCAAGGGATTCTTACGATGCAACTCCGCAAACACCGCTGTGTAACCCGGAAGATTGGCGCCGACCATCCCCTGGCGGGGAAAACGGTCTACGTCCCTGCCATGGCCGAGGGCAGCATCGAGGCGTTGTGCGCCGCTTTGCGCTGGATGGGCGTTGCGGCGCATCCTACACCGCCTTCGGATCCACGCACACTTGAGCTAGGCGGCAAGCACACGAGCGGTGACGAGTGCTTTCCCGCCAAAATTACGACCGGCGATTTCCTGAAAATCGCGCAGCAGCCGGGCTTTGATGCCAAGCGCACAGTTTTTTTCATGGCAAGTACCGACGGGCCATGCCGCTTCGGGCAGTATGCGCCGTTTCTGCGAAAGGTTCTGCGTGAACAGGGCCACGGTGACATACAAATCCTCTCTCCACGCGGAGAACGTGGCTACAGCGACTTCCTGGACTTCGACACCGCTTTCGTACGGACGGCGTGGCGTGCCGCAGTCTCGGCGGACATTCTGCGCAAGGTAATGCTGCAGACGCGGCCTTACGAAACGCAGCCGGGAGAAGCCGACCGGGCCTTTCGCGAATCCCTGGAGGATTTTTGTGAGACGTTGGAACAGAGTTGCTCCGACACTGCGTGTCAGATGCGCTCGCTGACCGCGTCGTTGCTACGGGCAAGATCTCGCTTTCATGCCGTGCCCGCGAACTTCGACAACCGGCGGCCGCTGATCGGCATCGTGGGCGAGATTTTCTGCCGTCTTAACAACTTCAGCAACCATGACCTGGTGCGCCGACTGGAGGCCCAGGGCGCGGAGTGCTGGATGGCCGACATTGCCGAGTGGATCGCCTACACCAACATGGAAGAGATGCGCAATTTGCGCCTGGCGGGCCGGGCCTACTCCTGGGGGATGATCAAGTCGAAACTGCGTTCCCGAATCCAGCACGCCGACGAACACGCGCTGCGTTCACTATTCGTCGAGGATTTTGCCGGCTACGAAGAACCCGATGTTGAAGAGGTGCTGACGCTGGCGCAGCCCTATCTTCCCTTTCCCGGAGCCGAAGGCGAGATGGTCATGAACATGGGCCGGAGCGCGTACCTTGCCATGCACGGCGTGAACGGGATTGTGGATATCAGCCCATTCACCTGCATGAATGGCGTTGTGAGCGAAGCCATCTATCCCAAGCTCAGCCGGGATTATGGGGGAATCCCCATCCGCAACTTCTATTTTGACGGCCAGCAATCGGATCTCGACCGCGACATCGGAATCTACCTCGAACTCGTGCGGTCGTACCAGGAGAAAAAGCTGCATAAGCGCTTTTACCCTTCGCGGTTTTCACGGCAGGAAAACGTCGGAATGCCGGCTGTGTTGCGCTAGTATCCAGGGTCGAAACACTGATTCCGCCCGAGTCCCGGCGAACCCTGATTTTTTGTGGTGCCCTCACAGGAGCGCCTCGCGCTGGTTCAGGCCGGCGGTTCCTCGCGGCGATCCGGTCTCGCGGCTGTCGCGGGGAGCCGCAGGCGGAACGTGGTGCCGGCTCCGACGATGGAATCGAATTCCACCGAGCCATAGTGCCACTGCATGATCTGGTAGGTTTGCGCCAGGCCGATTCCGCTGCCGCCTTGGTCGCCCTTGGTGGTGAAGTAGAGTTCGAAAATTTTCTCCTGCGCTTCGGGCGGAATGCCGCAGCCCTGGTCCATCACTTCGGCGAGAATCATTTCGCCATCGCGCCGGGCTTTCAGGGTGAGCGTTCCTCCCTCGGTCATGGCCTGCACGCCGTTCAGCACCAGGTTCAGAACCGCCTGCTTGATCAGATCGGAATCCACTCGCACCGGCAGGGCGTCATCTTCATGGGGCAGTTCGTCGTTCCGCACGTCTCGGCGGGGTAGTTCCAGCACTATGCGCACGCCGTGACGCGCGGCGTCGGGTGAGGCCAGCCCCGACACGCTCTCCAGAACCTTGCGCAAGTCCACGTCTTCCAGCCGCAAATCGCGCGGACGGGTGAAGTCCACAAGGATTTGCACGACACGGTCGAGGCGGTGGATTTCGTTGCCGATAATATCCATGTGGCGGCGCGTTTCGGGATCGTCCTGCTGTAGTTTGTTTTGCAGCAACTGCAGGTGCAGCACGATGGCGTTGATGGGATTCTTGACCTCGTGGGCCACGCCCCGGGTCATGCGGCCGCTGGCGGAAAGACGGCGTGAGATTTCAATTTCGTTCTCGATGCGCCGCACCGATTCGGCATCGCGCATGGTCAGCAGCGCGCCAATCGGGGTTCCTTTTTCCTGAATGAAGTCGAGTGACACTTGAACCCGCCGGCCATCGGCAGCGTCGAATTCGTACTGCACCAGCGGCCGCTGCTTTTGGAAGGCCGGCAGAACCACCGCGCCCAGAACCGTTCCATCGGAAAAAATCTCTTCCGCGGTGTGTCCGAGGATTTCGCGGCGTGGGCGGCCCAGAAACTTTTCCGCCGAGGCGCTCACCAGCACGACTCGAGTGTCGCGCGTGAACAGCATGAGCCCGTCCTGGAGCTTGGTCATGACCTGCTCGACGTTGTCTTTCAGCGCGGAAAAAATCTGATTGGTATCGCGAATCTGGCGGCCCAGGTGAGCGATCTTCAGCGACACCAGGCCGACCTCGTCCTCGGAACCGGACTCTTCGGCGGGCACGAGATCTCC
>CZLA01000106.1_pt2 | contig 20164 bp, 20 predicted proteins | sample 1122381 | NCBI WGS metagenome assembly CZLA01 (sample SAMEA3539301, study PRJEB10725) | soil metagenome | biome: tundra; feature: field; material: soil | place: USA | collected 2010-05 | depth 0.15 m
GGCCATGAAAGCCGCAAAAAAACCGGCTCCCAAGAAGAAGGCGAAACCGGCCAAGAAAAAAGCGGCGAAGAAGCCAGCCAAGAAAGCGGCAACGAAGAAGGTTGCCCACAAGAAAGGCCGCCGTTAGCGGTTCGCTCTATCAGGTCAAGTGATGGCGGAGGCCCGCTCGGCTTCCGCCATGTCACTTATTTTCCATCGAGCTTCCCTTCGGGCACGATCGCGTCTGCTTCGATTTCCACCAGCATCTCTGGAGAAACTAGGGCAGTGATCGCCATCATGGTGCTGGCGGGTCGGATGTCGCGGAAAAACTCTCCGTGCGCTTTTCCTACCTTTTCCCAATCCGCAATGTCGGTCAGGAACATGCGCGTCCGGACAACATGTTTCAATGAGGCTCCGGCCTGCTGCAGCGCGCGTTCAATGTTCTTGAGGGTCTGAACCGCTTGCGCGTAGGCATCGCCCGCGACGATCTTGCCGTCGACTCCAGTGGCGGTTGTACCCGCAACCTGGACGTGCGCGCCTACTCGAACCGCACGAGAGTAACCGACAACCGGCTCCCACGGCGTTCCGCTTGAAATATTGATTCGCTCCACTCTGCCTCCGTTTTCCTATTCTTCTTTGGTAATGGATTCAGTGAACCAAAGTTTTGATCCACACGATGCGGAAATTAGCAGCCGCCTCGTTTGCCTGCCAGCAGATACGGCGGAACGCCGCGCCCCTTGCGGGCGTCTAACTTGACGATGGCTCCAACGGGTACTTGCGTTCGATCAGGATTCACGGTATGTAATCCGCACAAGGTTCTGTTCCGATAGGAGCCATAGGGGACGTTTTGGAGAGGAAGTAGGGCCATGGAAATTCCGGAGACGCATCCGCTGCAGCAACTGTTTGTTGAACTGGTCAGCCGTCACTATGCCGAGGAGATTGGAATTCGCGATCCGCAAATTGTGGGCTACGTCGCACACCTGCTGGCGGAGTTTTGCGATGCCGAGCAGTTGTTGAAAATCCGCAATGCGGCGGGGAAGCCGCTGAACGATGTGGGCGAGATGCTGATCGAGTCGGATCCGATCTACGGCCCGGCGCCCTGCTTCGACCGTGAGCGCCAGGTCCGCAAACATATCGGCGACTTTACGCTTTTCTATGCCGGCATGTTTCCGGAGAGCATCAATCACTATCGCCTGCGCCGCCAGCGCGTCGAGAATTTCGTCGATTGGGTGAAGGCCGGAAAAGAAAGCTACTACGTCGTCTCCAAGTTCGAACACTTCGAATACGCCAAGGTGGCGCCGCTGTTCGCGCAGCTATCGCAAAAGTTTGAGCAGTGCGTATATGGACTGAACCTGGTGAAGAACGAGCTAGAAGTGATGCAGCACCCGATCGCGCGGAGAACGAACGAACTCATTATGTAGGATTGCATGGGATTGCAGAGGTCAGAGGTCAGATTGCAGAGGTGAGAACCGGCGCGCCTTTGAATTTTTGGATTTTTACCTCTGCAATCTGACCTCTCACCTCTGACCTTTCACCATCCGCCTGCCGGCAATCTCAAATTTCCCTTCCAGCACAATCTTGATCGCTTCCGTGTATGCAATGTGTTCCTGCTCAAGGATGCGTGCCGCCAGCGTGTGCTCGTCATCGGAGTCCAGCACCGGCACGGTTTTCTGCACGACGATGGCGCCGTGATCGAGTTCCTCATCCACCAAGTGCACCGTGCACCCCGTAACTTTCACGCCGTAAGCAAATGCCTGTTGTTGCGCTTCGAGGCCCGGGAAGGACGGCAGCAACGATGGATGGATGTTGAGAATCTTCGCCGGAAACTGCTGCACCAACCAGGGCGAGAGCAACCGCATGTAACCCGCGAGGCAGATGAGATCGACTTTGTTGTCCCGGAGCGCAGCCACCACTTCGCGGTCGTGCTCCTCGCGGAGCTTACCTTTTGATGGAATGACGAGCGCGTTGAGGCCTCGCAGGCGGGCGGTTTCAAGACCGGGAGCATCGCTACGATTCGAAATCACAACCCCAATGCGGGCATCGGGTATCCTGCCCGCCGCAATGCTGTCGGCGATGGCTACAAAATTGGAGCCGCGTCCGGATAGAAGGATGCCGAGATTCTTCATACGACATCATTATTCACCACGGAGGCACAGAGACACAGAGAAAACCAAACACAGGGGAGACCAAGAACCAGAAGCCAGAAGCCAAGAGCCAAGAGCCAAGAGCCAAGAGCTAAGAGCTAAAAGCCGCTCTAGCTGAACACGACCTTGCGATCGCCCTTCACAATCCGGCCGACGCTGTAAAATTTTTCTCCGGCGCGCTCCAGCAGGATCTGTGCTTTCTTGAATTTCTGGGCGGGAACCACAATCAGCATACCGAGACCCATGTTGAAGGTGCGTAGCATTTCTTCCTCAGCGACGTTGCCGAGTTTTTGCAGATGTTCAAAGATGGGCAGAACCGGCCAGGTGCCGAGTTCGATCACGGCCGACGTGCCTTTGGGGAGCACGCGGGGTAGATTTTCGGTGATGCCGCCGCCGGTGATGTGCGCCAGCGCCGCGACACAGTCACCCGCGATCATCTTCCGAATAATCGACCAGTAGCTGCGATGGGTCCGCATCAGTTCGTTGCCGACCTTGTTCTTGATCTCGCTGACAAAGGTCTCCAGGGAATAGCCTGCAATTTCAAAGAGCAGCTTGCGAGCCAGCGAGTATCCGTTGGTGTGCAGGCCGTTGGAGGGCAAGCCGAGGACGCAATCCCCCACCTGCACGTCTTTGCCGCTGATGATACGTTCGCGCTCCACCACTCCGACAATAAATCCGGCAAGATCGTACTCGCCTTCGGGATAGAACCCCGGCATTTCGGCAGTCTCGCCGCCGATCAGGGCGCAACCGTTATGCTTGCAGGCATCCGCCAGGCCGCCCACAACTCTTTCCGCAACTTCCGGGTCCAGCTTGCCCGTAGCCAGATAGTCCATAAAAAACAGCGGCGCCGCACCCTGCACCGCGATATCGTTCACGCAGTGATTCACCAGGTCGGCGCCGACCGTGTGGTGCATTTTCATTTCGAACGCCACTTTTAATTTGGTGCCCACGCCATCCACGCTGGAGACCAGCACCGGATCCAAATATTTCTTATCGACCGAGAACAACCCGCCGAACCCGCCAATCTCGCTCAGGACTCCCTTGGTAAAAGTCTTGTGGGCAAGATACTTGATGCGCTGCTTGGTGCGGTTGCCACGATCAATGCTGACGCCGGCGTCCGCGTAGGTGATCGAGTCGCTTGGAGCGTTGGGTTTCTGGGCCACTTTTTCAGTCCGTCATTGCCGGGTTGGAGAGATCTGGTGCGCCACTGAGCCGGAGGAAGCGTTTCAGGCGCAACAAATTCTAGCACGTCTGCAGTTACCTCCGTCGGGGCGAGAAGTGTAGCCGCAAAAATTCCCGGAGGGTCTGCCGTGATTGTGCCGAGCCAGCGAAATTGTAGTCCTTGGGACGAGGCTTTTCCAAGATCGATACGTCAAAGACGTTATAATGCTGGTCCATTTCATTTCTCCCGGAGACAAGCATGAGGATTCTGGCAGTTCTCCTTTTCGGTGTGATGACGATTCCATTAGCGGTAGCGCAACAAAACCAATCTCAGGACACGTCGTCAGAGAGCGCAAAGCAGCCCACGTCCCGGAAAGATAAAGCAAAGAAGGAACCAACGCCGGCCAGCGCCGCAACTCCGGAGAAGTCAGCGGAAAGCGGCAAACCCGCGGAGCCGCCCAGAGCCCAGTCAACCGAAGCTACGGACAAAGATGATAAAGATAAGGAAGAGCATTACGATGTGGCCGAAGTCCCGCCCGTAATCACGCATCACCAGATCGTGTTGAACGGCAAGACTCTCAGTTACACCTCGACGGCCGGAAGGCTTCCCCTCAAGCGCGGCGACGGCAAGACGGAAGCGGAAATGTTTTTTGTCGCCTACGCGCTCGACGGACAGGAAGCCGCCAAGCGTCCCCTGACGTTCTCGTTTAACGGCGGTCCCGGCTCCGCCTCGGTGTGGCTGCACATGGGCGCACTCGGACCGAAGCGCGTTGTGCTGCAGCCAAACGGTTTTATGCCGGCAGCACCATATCGTCTCGAAGACAATCCCGACACGCTGCTCGATCGCAGTGACCTCGTCATGGTGGATGCCATGTCCACTGGCTATTCTCGGGCCGCGACCGCTGAACTTACCAAGAAATTTCTGGGCGTAAAAGGCGACGTGCAGGCTTTCGGAGAATTCATACGCCTCTACATCTCCCGCTACGATCGCTGGAGCTCTCCGCTCTTCCTGCTAGGGGAAAGCTACGGCACGACGCGCGCCGCTGGCATCGCCGGATATCTGGCCGATCATGGCATCGCTTTCAACGGCGTAACCCTGCTCTCCATGGCCGTCGATTTCCAGACGCTGGAATGGAACAAGTCGAACGACCTGCCTTATTTTCTGCTGGTGCCCACTTTCAACATGATCGCCGGCTACCATCACAAGCTGTCCGCCGATCTCACGCAGGATATGGCGAAAACGCGCGAAGAAGTCGTCCGTTGGTCCGCCAATGACTACGCACTCGCGCTCGGCAAAGGCGACGCTATCACACCGGACGAACACCGCAAGATTGTCGAGCAACTGTCGCGCTATATCGGGCTGCGCCCGGAAGTCATCGAAGCGCACAATCTGCGCATCGACGTTCCTACCTTCACCCACGAACTGCTGCTCGATCAAAAACTGGTCACGGGCCGCCTCGATGGCCGCTTCAGCAGTCCCAATCCCGACGAAGATCGTTTCTTCTATGATCCGACCAGCGCCGCCATACTGCCGCCTTACACCTCGGCGTTCAACAACTATCTGCGCACCGAACTGAACTACAAGTCCGACATGCCCTACAGGGTTTTCGCCTACGACGAACCCGGCTTCCAGAAGTGGGAGTGGGGCAACGCGGTGGAAGGCTTTCCCAGCACGGCAGGCGGGTTGCGGTCGGCCATGATCAAGAATCCGTATATGAAGATCCTGGTGATGGAAGGCTACTACGACTTGGCCACGCCCTTTACCGCAGCCAACTGGACCATGGATCACCTGAACCTCGGTCCGCAGTTCCGCCAGAATGTTTCGTACGCCACTTATAACTCGGGGCACATGGTGTACATCGATCGCGGGGAACACGACAAGATGAAAAAAGATCTGGTCGACTTCATCGGGAAGTGCCTGCCGAAGTAGTGTTGGTCGTTGGCCATTCGTTTTGCGGCGGCGCATGTGTTCTAATGCTCAACGTTTAGCACTGAACCCATGCGCGCCGCCGTCATCTTCGGGTTGGGAACCTCGCCGGCAGACTTGAAGCCGTTTCAATCCGGCTCTCCGACCGAGTGGATGCAGGGACTGCCCGCCTCTTCCAGCGACGCCGATGTCATTTTGATTTTTGGCGGAGACGGCACCATTCATCGTCATCTGCCGGCGCTGGTGCGTCTTCAGCTTCCCGTGCTGATCGTTCCTGCCGGCAGTGGAAACGATTTTGCCCGCGCGCTGGACCTGCGCTCCGTGCGAGACTCCTTGCGCGTCTGGCGTAATTTCGAATCGGGGAAAATTCAAGCGCGGGCCATTGATCTCGGAGTAATCGTTCCATCGGCTGCGCCGGAACGCACTCACTATTTCTGCTGCGTCGCCGGATGCGGCCTGGACTCTGCCGCCACTCGGCGCGCCAATCAGATGCCGCGCTGGCTGCGCGGACACGGCGGTTATGCCCTGGCGCTACTGCCCCTGCTGCTCAAACTTCCGGCCTTTTCCATGCGGCTGACGCACGTCAACGGCAAGGATCGCACCGAGGCTGAGAAGCACACCTTGCTCGCCGCCTTCGCCAACACCCAGTTTTATGGCGACGGCATGCGCATCGCGCCGCAAGCGGATTTTGCGGATGGCAAGCTCGACATCTGCCGGATTTCGACGCTGAATCCTTTCCACTTATTTTGCATGTTTCCGACCGTTTATTTCGGGCACCACCTGCTCTCGCCCAAAGTCGAGTACGCGAAGGCAGAGCGCGTGCTGGTGGAGACGGGAACTCCGCTCGATATCTACGCTGATGGAGAGTTTGTATGCGAGACGCCCGCCGAGATCTCAGTGGTCGCGGGCGCACTGCGCGTGATTCATACGTCGCGCTAGATTCTGTGCTTCCGAGTCTCTGGTGGGCCCACCTGGATTCGAACCAGGAACCAACAGATTATGAGTCTGCTGCTCTAACCGTTGAGCTATGGGCCCTCGGCCTCATTATCCCACGAACTCAATCCCCGACTGAACTCGCACAGATAGGAAACGGCAACCTTACGCACTTGGGTAATGTCCCCGCCTACTGCCACTCGGCGTATGATTTTTTTGCAGCCCCTGCGGCCCCATGACCAAGTCACGCTTCTTGCTTTCGGTGACCAACGACGATAACGATTTCCAGATCGAGCAGGTGACAACTGCGCGCCAGGCAGCCAGCAAGGCGCGCGTGGACCTCGAAATCCTCTGCGCCCGGGATGACGGCATCCTGCAGAGCCAGCAACTCCTCAACCGAATCCAGTCCGCTGCCGATCTTCGTCCCAATGCCATCCTCTCCGAACCGGCCGGTTCCACCGCGCTTCCCCAGGTGGCTCGCGCCGCCGCCACGGTTGGCATCGGCTGGGCCCTGCTCAGCCGCAACGCCGAGTATCTCAACGAGCTTCGCCAGACCTTTCACGTGCCCGCTTTTGTTGTGACCCCCAACCATGAGGAAATCGGCCGCATCCAGGGACGCCAACTTGCCGCTTTGCTGCCGGCGGGAGGATTGGTCCTCTGCATCCAGGGACCCAGCCAAAGCCTCGCTGCCAAGCAGCGGCATGTCGGCCTGCTGGAAACAAAGCCGGAAAACATACAATTGCGCGTTCTCAGGGCCCACTGGACCGAATCGAGTGCGCACAAGGCCATTACTTCATGGCTCTGTCTTTCCACTTCTCGCGCAGCAGAGATCGCCGCGGTGTGCGCACAGGACGATTCCATGGCCATCGGTGCCCGCAAGGCTTTCCAGCAGTGCACTCATGAATTGCGCAAGTCTTGGCTGAAGATCCCGTTCCTGGGTATCGACGGCATGCCCAAGACGGGTCAAGCATGGGTTCGCGATGGCCTTCTCACGGCCACCGTCTTTAGCCCTCCGACTGCGGGCACTGCGATTGAACTGATGGCTCGCTTCATGCAGCAGGGAATCATGCCACCCGTGTGCACTGTGACCGAACCCAGGTCCATCCCCGCCCTCGACGATCTCGCTCAGCGGGCGCGGGCAGCGTCGGCCCAATAGCGTGGCACATCTTCAGCATAATCCGGTTACCACGGTTACACATCACCCGCTGCGCGGCGGCGTATCATTGCGCCAGAAGCATCCATCGGCATGAAAAAGTTGCGCTTCCTGCTTTCACTGACCAACGACGACAACGATTACCAGATCGAGCAAACCTCCGCTGCCCAGCAGGCGGCTCGCAGACTGGGCGTCGAACTTGAGATCGTTTATGCCCGCAACGACGGCATCGTGCAGAGCCAGCAACTGCTGACTAGCATACAATCCACTAGCGCTCCACGACCCGACGCCATCCTCTTCGAACCGGCTGGATCGACCGCGCATCCTCAGATTGCCCGCGCCGCCGCCGCGGCTGGCATTGGCGTGGTGCTGCTCAATCGCGACGCCGATTACATCGTCGAACTTCGCCGCCTTTCCGACGTGCCCGCATTTGCCATCACCTCGAACCACGAAGAGATTGGCCGCATCCAGGGACAGCAACTGAGCACCCTGCTGCCCGCTGGCGGAATCGTCCTCTGTATTCAAGGTCCGGCCGAAAGTCCAGCCGCCAAACAGCGCTACACCGGGTTGCTCGAAACCAAACCCGACGGCGTACAACTTCGCGTCCTGAAGGCCCATTGGACCGAAGCCAGCGCCTACAAAGCGGTCAGCTCGTTTCTCCGTCTTTCCACTTCGCGCCAGGCACAACTGGAAGCCGTCTGCGCGCAGGACGATTCCATGGCCATGGGGGCCCGCAAAGCCTTCGAAGAATGCCGCGAACTGCGCGGGCAGATGCAGAAGATGCCGTTTCTCGGTTGTGATGGAATGCCCAAGACCGGGCAGGAATGGGTGCATCGCCAGTTGCTGACTGCCACCATTTTCATCCCGCCGAACGCGGATCTGGCGATGGAGATGATGGTCAAATCCATTGCCACCGGCGTGCTGCCGCCAGAGCGAACTTTCACCACCGCCAAGTCTTTCCCCACCATCGAAGTCCTCGCACAGGCGACACGCGCGCGCGCCGCAGCCCGCTAACCGGACGCGTACCCCCGAGATTTGTATTCGCCAGTTTTTACTTGTGAGCCGGGAAACGCAGGCTTGGGGAAGGGCATGACTTCGCCGGCTACGGAAGGATTGTGGCGAAAGGAGGTCTGGTCTTGTATCAGGGCATCGCTTCAGCACTGCCGAAAAACCGCCAGTTTCGACCGGCCCCTTTTGGGGCTTCGTCACATCTAGTGCGTGCTGGGTGCCGCAGACGCGGGCGGCGGCACGGGAACAACTTCCGGTGTCTTACTATTATTCACCAGATCTTTCAATTCCTTGCTGGGCTTGAAGAACGGGATCTTCTTTGCCGGAACATCCACCCGTTCGCCCGTCTTCGGGTTCCGGCCCACGCGCGGCTTGCGCTGGCGGGTGCGGAAACTGCCAAAACCTCGTATCTCGATCTTGTCGCCTACCCGCAGCGAGCGCACCACGCTGTCAAAGATCGTATCCACAATCACTTCGCTGTCTTTGCGAGTGAGTTCCGCCAGCCGGGAAACTTCTTCGATCAGGTCTGCCTTCGTCATAAGCCTCTACTCCCTTTGGGGACCGTTCCCTAGTAGGGATCCGTGTGCCCGAGGGCTTTTCCGCCCCCCGCCTGCCTATAACCTTCTCAAATTCAAGGGGTTCTGTGCAAGTACAGTTCCCGGTTCCCACAGTTCCCAGTTCCCGGTGAAGGAAACCGGAGCTCTTTCTGAGAACTGGCTATTTCCAAAGATAGTAAAAGCCGATCTGCTGCTCCAACAGCTTCTCCCGCGTGGGCAAATAATCGGAAACATCGCCGAACAGCAGATCGAGACCCGACCGCCTGTCTTTCGGCGGGTAGACCAGCGTCGGTTCGCCCGAGATATTCACCGCCCGGGCCGTATCCTTCACCGCGCCTTCAAAGTCTGTAATCTGATCCACCAGTTTCAGCTCAGCCGCTTGCTCGCCGGTCCACACCTTCCCGTTGGCGATGGCGCGGATGTCGGCTTCTTTCGCATGCCTGCCGTCGGCGACCGCCTGGATGAACTGCGTATGCATGTTATCAATCAGGCCCTGCATGTACTCGCGTTCCGGAGCAGTCATTTCGCGGGTCGGGCTGCCCGTGTCCTTGAATTCTCCTGCCTTCATCGTGATCGCGTTCAGTTTCGCCCAGCGGAGAAGCTCGCCATAGTTCACCCACTGGGCAATCACTCCGATCGATCCCACGACGCTGCCCTTGTCCGCATAAATCTTGTTGGTGGCCGACGCTACGTAATACGCGCCGCTCGCACCCACCGTCTCAATCGAAGCGACGATGCGTTTCTTCTTTTCGTCGCGAATCCGCTTCACTTCGCGGTAGATCTCCTCCGACGCGGCCACGCCGCCTCCGGGCGAATTCACATGAATGATGATGGCCTTGACGGAATCATCATCGGCAAACTTCTTCAGCTGTGGCACGATCTGCTTGGGAGAGAAAATTACGCCGTCGAGCTCTACCACGGCAATCTTGGAGCCGAAGCCGGAAAACGCTTCGTCATCGTGGCCTCCGAAACTCAGGTAGACCAGCGTAAACACCGCCACCACGAACAGCGCAAACAGTCCGCCGCCCACGAGAAACCATATCCAAATACGCGAACGCCCTTCAGCCATAATCAGACGAGTGTAGCACCGAGTTAGGGAGGTCAGAGGTCGAGGTCAGAGGTCAGAGGTCAGAGGTCAGAGGTCAGAGGTCAGATTGTAGAAGTGAGGAGCGGGTGGCACTGGCGATCCTGCTTGCACCTGCACTTTACCTCTCCAATCTAACCTTTCACCTCTGACCTCTCCTCTAACCTCTCCTACCCTCGTTTTGCCGTAAACTCTACCCACATGCGTGATCCTGTCGAACTCGAGGTCTTCAAGAACCTCTACCACTCCATCGCCGAAGAAATGGGAGCCGCCCTGCGCCGCACTTCCTTCTCTCCCAACATCAAAGAGCGTCGCGACTACTCCTGCGCCGTCTTCGATTCCGCAGGCCAGGTCGTCGCCATGGGCGATCACATGCCGGTGCACCTGGGCTCCATGCCCATGTCGGTTGCGGCTGCTGTGGAGCAGTGCGCTCTCGAACCCGGCGACGTGGTCATGCTCAACGACCCCTTCCGGGGCGGCACGCACCTTCCTGATATCACGCTGGTGATGCCGGTGTATGTGAGCGGAAGAAAGCACCGCGGACCCGATTTTTACGTCGCTTCCCGCGCTCATCACGCCGATGTTGGCGGAACTTACCCTGGCTCCATGGGTCCGTGCCGCGAGATTTACCAGGAAGGCCTTCGCATTCCGCCCGTCAAAATCATGCGCGGCGGAAAACTTGTCGCCGATGTGCTGGCCCTCCTGCTCAACAACGTCCGTACACCCGAAGAACGGGAAGGCGATCTCGGCGCCCAGATCGCCGCCTGCCAGACCGGAGCCCAGCGCCTCCGCGAAATCTGCGCCCGTTACGGAGTCGCGCGCGCGAATAAGGCCGCTGCCGAGCTGCTCGTCTATTCCGAAGAGATGATGCGAGCCTTCTTGCGCACCATCCCGCCCGGCTGCTACCAAGCCGAAGATTTCCTGGATGACGATGGCGTAGAAAACAAACCCGTGCGCATCGCCGTAACGATTGAAGTCAAAGGTCCGTCCAAGAAGAAATCTTCCGCTGTAGAGACGCGGCTTGCCGCGTCTTCGTCGGCATCGAGTAAGAAGCACAACACCCAGGTCACCATCGACTTCACTGGCAGCGACCCGCAAGTCCCAGGCGCAATCAACGCGGTCGAGGCCATCACCTACTCCGCTTGCTTCTACGTCTTCCGCTGCCTGCTTCGCGAGGACGTGCCCGCCACCTCCGGCCTCATGCGCCCCATCCGTGTTATCGCGCCCTCGGGAACCGTGGTCAACGCCAGGCCTCCCGCCGCTGTTGCTGGTGGCAACGTTGAAACTTCGCAGCGCATTGTCGACGTGCTTCTGAAAGCGCTGGCGCAGGCGATTCCCGACCGCATCCCCGCCGCCGCGTCCGGCACCATGAACAACCTCACCATCGGCGGCATCGATCCCCGCACCGGCGAGCCCTTCGCCTATTACGAAACCATCGCCGGAGGCATGGGCGCGCGTCCCAATAAAGACGGCGTCTCCGGCGTCCACACCCACATGACCAACTCCCTCAACACGCCCGCCGAGGCCCTCGAATATGCGTACCCGATTCGCCTTCGGCAATATTCTCTGCGCTCCAAAAGTGGAGGAGAAGGACTCCACACAGGAGGCGACGGAATCGTCCGCGAAATCGAAGTCTTAACCGACGCCCAAGTCACGCTGCTCGCCGACCGCCGTTCCCGCGGACCCTACGGCCTCGCCGGAGGTGCCGACGGCGCTCCCGGTCGCACCACGATCATCCGGCGTGACGGTTCGGAAGAAGACATCCCCGGCAAGACCAGCGTTCGCCTGCGGTCAGGAGAAAAAGTCCGCATCGAATCCCCGGGCGGAGGCGGCTGGGGACGACCAAACGCCTGAACCGCAGAGGGCGCAGAGATTTTGTAACTGGCTTTCCCCTGTGTTCCCCTGTGCCCCCTGTGTTTAAGAATTTTCTCTGCGCACTCAGCGTCCTCTGCGGTAAATCCCATTCTTTCGCTAGAATTCAAACAGCACTCTTTCGAGGATTAACCACGATGAGATTCTTGCGTCCTTTTATCTTCGCCATGGTTCTGGCGTTCGCCTTCTTCTACTTCACCACCTACCGCAACGGGCGTCTCCATCCCCCGAGCTGGATGAGCCGTCCACAGCACGTCGAGCTCACGGAAGCCGCCGGCAGCGAATCGTTCGACGCCGAAGAGCAGAACAACATCACCGTCTACCGCAAAAACATAGCGTCCGTAGTCAACATCACCTCTCGCGTCATGACCTTCGACTTCTTCTATGGCCTCGTCCCGCAGGAAGGCCAAGGCTCCGGTTTCGTTATCGACAAAGAAGGACACATCCTCACCAACTATCACGTAATCGCCGACGCGCGCCAGGTAGAAGTCACGCTCCACAACCGCAAGAAATATAAGGCCACCATCGTCGGCACCGACAAGTCTCATGACTTGGCCATAGTCCAGATCAAAGCCACCGACCTGCAGCCCATGACCTTAGGCGACTCGACCAATCTGCAAGTCGGCCAGAAAGTCTATGCCATCGGCAATCCCTTTGGCCTCGCTGGAACCCTCACCCGCGGCATCGTCAGCTCCATCCGCCAGGTGCAAGAACCCGACGGCTTGGTTATCGACGAAGCCATTCAGACCGACGCCGCCATCAACCCCGGCAACTCCGGCGGCCCGCTCCTCAACGGGCACGGCGAAGTCATCGGCATTAACACGATGATCGCCTCCAGCGTCGGACAAAGCGCCGGTATCGGCTTCGCCATCCCCATCAACACCGCCAAAGCCGTAGTCAACGATCTGGTCACGCTCGGACGCGTGCGCCGTCCCGCGCTCAGCGTCCGCACCATCCCCATCGATCCCGAAATCGCCAGCGAGCTTGGCCTGGCCGCCGACTACGGACTGCTCATTGTGCAAGCCGTCCCCGGAGGCTCCGCCGATCGCGCCGGATTGCGCGGCGGCACCGAGCGCGCCTATCTCGGCAACACTCCCATCATGATTGGCGGAGATTTAATCGTCGCCATCGACGGAGAGAAAATCGAAAGCCAGCAACTCCTCGCCCAGATCATGAACAGGCACCGCGCGGGGGACACGGTGAAAGTAACCATCTTTCGGGGCAAGAAGCAGTTGGAAGTATCGGTAGTGCTGGGAGAAGCAAGAGACCAGGTGTAGCTCGTGTAGCGCGGGCACTCCTGCCCGCGTGCACTTGACTTGTTTCGATGGAGCGCCGGGCGTCCCCGCCCGGCCCGCATGAGCCATAGTCGTTCGCGTTCCAAGGAACCCCCTTTGCACTACACTTTGCTATATAGCATGATATATATCAAAGAGGACCTCATGACGCCGATTTCGAAAGCAAAAGTTTTCTATAGCGGCAGGAGTCAGGCAGTGCGAATTCCCGCCGAGTTCCGCTTCACGACCGACGAGGTTTACGTCCGCCGCGACCCGCAGAGTGGAGATCTGATTCTTTCGGAGTCTCCGGCAAAGACCTGGGCTGAAGTTTTTAGGGCTCTCGATGACGCCAAGTTCCCTGACGATTTCCTGGAAGATCGAGATCAGAGACCGCCTCAAAAACGCGACGATTTATGACTCGACTCTGGATGCTCGATACCAACACCGTGAGCTACATTGTCCGTGGGAAGTCGCCTGCGGCAAGAACCAAACTGTACAGACTTCAAGGCGATGAAATCGGCTGCATTTCGGTGATTACCGAAGCCGAACTCCGTTGCGGTACGTCCAAGCAGGCCCCAGGATCGGCGCGGCTTGCCGCGCTGAATACCTTGTTCGACAAGCTGCGAATTCTTCCCTGGACCCGCGAGGAAGCTCTTGTTTATGGAGACCTGAGGGCCAAACTGGAACGGGCCGGAAAAGTCCTGGGCAATCTGGATATGCTAATCGCAGCGCATGCCATCAGTGCCAACGCAACCCTCGTTACCCGGGATAAGGCGTTTGCTCAAGTCGAGGACCTGCGTCCGCCCGTAAACTGGGCAGTGGATTTGTAGGGCCGAAGACGGCCTTCAAGGCTTGATTTCGATGGGAGTGCCCACGCGAACCAGTTTCCAGATTTCCTCCATCTCCTCATCAGCAACCGCAACGCAGCCGTCTGTCCAATCATGCAGGGAATGGGCCTTCCCTACCCATGCATACTCTTTCGGAAGTCCGTGCAGCATGATATCTCCCCCAGGACTGGCGCCTAATTTCTTGGCGGCTGCAATGTCGCGCGCGTTTGGATACGAGATGTGAAAGGCCTTGTAGTAGTGGCTGTTAGGGTTCCGCGAATCGAGCACGTAAAGCCCTTCAGGTGTTCGATGGTCGCCCTGTCGAGTCTTCGGCCCGACCGGTGCCCCTCCCAAGGCAACCTTGTACGACCGAAGTTCCTTGCCTTGTGACAAAAGCACGAGCTTTCGCTCTCGTTTATAAACTACGAGGCGATCCACGATGTCGCTGGTGTTCTGCGCAAACGTGAAAGGCCACGATGTGAGCAGTATGATAGCCGTCAGAAAAAGCCTCATGGAGGATAATTTTATCCGTAATGGCCGATCGACTGCCGCAACGCAGGACCTATTCGTGCTGTCCTTTCCCGCGCTATCATTTTCGCGATGCCCGACGCCGACTCTATTCGTGCCTTCTGTCTCTCCCTTCCGGACGCAACCGAGGACATGCCCTGGCACGACGACCTCTGCTTCAAAATCCGCGGCAAAATCTTCGTCAGCTTGGTCCTTTCCGACGGCCGCTTCCCCCGCACCGTCTTTAAATGCACGCCGGAAACATTCCACGAACTGCTGGAGATCGAAGGCATCTCCATCGCTCCCTACGTCGGACGCTATAACTGGGTGACACTCGCCAACTCCAACATCCTGCCCGCCGACCAACTCGAGGCCCTGATTCGCCAGTCCTATGACTTGGTTGAAGCCAAAGCGCCCCAGAAGAAATCCGCAAGCGAGAGGAAATCACCAAAACGTCGCAAAAAAAATAGGTTTTCCCCCGTGTTCCTCCGTCTACTCCGTGGTTAAAGCCTTTGCCTTTCTCGCATCCTCCGCGTCTCGGCGGTGAACCGGGTTTGACTCCCCGCAACCCGCTAGACTAGCCTCGTACTTCGCCCAATCCATGCGCATGCAACGTAGTTTCCTGGTCTTCTGCTGCCTGAGCGCTCTGCTCGCCGCCAACATGGCCGCCGCGCCTCTGCGCCCAACCCATGCTCCGCACGCCATCGTCACCAGCGTCCACGAACTCGCCTCCCGCGCTGGCATTGAAATGCTGCGCGCCGGAGGCAATGCCGTCGACGCCGCCGTAGCCACCGGCTTCGCCCTAGCCGTAGTCCATCCGCAAGCCGGCAATCTCGGCGGAGGCGGCTTCCTGCTACTCCGCGACGCCACCGGCGAAACTCGCTTCATCGACTTCCGCGAAAAGGCGCCCGCCGCGGCCACCGAAAACATGTATCTCGATGCCCACGGCAACGTCCTTCCAGACTCCAGTAAAGATTCCAGTGTGGTCGGATACAAGTCCATCGGCGTCCCCGGCTCCGTGGCTGGCCTCGTCTACGCGGAGAAGAAATACGGCAAGCTGTCGCTCGGAAAAGTAATCGCTCCCGCCATCAAGCTCGCCCGCGAGGGCTTCCCGCTCGCCTACGAAGACACGCAAGATCTGAAAGAAGACGCGTACCTCGCGCAGTTTCCCGAATCCAAACGCATTTTCCTGCGCGAGGGACACTACTACCAGCCCGGCGAACTACTGAAGCAGCCCGAACTCGCCCACACTCTCGAGCGCATCGCCAAGAATCCCGACGACTTCTACCATGGAGCTATGGCCCGCGAACTGGCCGCGGCCATCCACAAAGGCGGAGGCCTGGTCACCGCTGCCGACCTCGCTGCCTACGAGGTCAAAGAGCGCGAGCCCATTCGCGGCTCCTATCGCAGCTACGACATCATCAGCGCTCCCCCGCCATCTTCCGGCGGAGTTGCGCTCATCGAAATTCTCAACATTCTTGAAGGCTTCGACCTCGCGAAACTCGGCAACCGTTCCGCCGACACCATCCACCTGACCTCCGAAGCCTTCCGCCGCGCCTTTTACGATCGCGCCGATTTCCTGGGAGATCCCGATTTCGCCAAAGTTCCCGTCGCGCAGCTCATCGACAAGAAGTACGCCGCCGCCTGGCGCGACTCGATCGACCTCAACCACGCGAGCCCGAGTAAGGATCTTAAGCGCCCGGTCTTCAGTGAACTCGAGCGTGTCGCTCAGTCTCGCCCGATCGCCGTTCGCGAGCCCGAAAACACCACTCACTATTCCGTAGTCGATGCCGAGGGCAACGCCGTTTCCGTGACCACCACGCTCAACGACTCCTTCGGCTCCCGCGTCACCGCCACGGGCCTGGGCTTCCTGCTCAACGACGAGATGGACGATTTCGCCGCCAAACAAGGCGTCCCCAACGCCTACGGACTGATCCAGGGCCCCGCCAACGCCATCGGCCCCGGCAAGCGCCCGCTCTCCGCCATGACGCCGACCATCGTGCTCAAGAATGGCAAGCTGTTTCTCGTTCTCGGTTCTCCCGGCGGCCCCACTATCATTACTACCGTCGCCAACGTCCTCATCGGCGTCGTGGATTTCTCGCTCGATATCGCGGAAGCCGTCAACGCGCCCCGGTTTCATCATCAGTGGCTCCCCGATGAGATTCTCGTCGAAGACCGCCTTTCTCCCGATACAATGAATGTTCTCGGTTCCAAAGGACACCAGCTGAAGGTCGAGCATTTCTGGGGAGACGGCGAGTGCATCATGGTTGACCCGAAAACCGGCGAGCGCCTGGGCGCCAGTGACGGACGCAATAACGGGAAGGCGGTAGGCGACTGATGCTGAGGGCAGTATCGACTTACGTCTATGTGAAAGAACGGCTCCATCCGGGCTTGCTCGACGAGCTCGTCAAGGCGGGAGCCCAGTCGATTGAAATCTTCGCCGCCCGCCAGCACTTCGACTACGCCAATCGCAAGCAGCATGTCCGCGAAATTGCCGACTGGTTCCGTTCCACCGGCATTCCACTCAACTCCGTGCACGCTCCTTTGTACTCCGATTATGAGTGGGGTCGCGCCGGTTCGCCGCCTGTCAACATTGCCTCCACCGACCGCTCCGGCCGCATCGATGCCATGGACGAGATCAAACGCGCGCTCGAAGTCGCCGAGCACATTCCCTTCCGCTTTCTGGTGCAGCACATCGGCAATCCCAACGACGCCTTCGACGAGAAGAAATTCGAAGCCGCCATGACCTCGGTCGAGCATCTGCGCGCCTTCGCCAAACCGCTCGGCGTCCGCGTGCTGATTGAAAATATCCCCAACGAACTGTCCACGCCCGACCGCCTGGTTGAGTTCATCAAGACCATGCATTTCGACGATATCGGCGTCTGTTTCGATTGTGGGCACGCCCACATGATGGAAGGCATTCCCGAAGGCTTCGCCATCCTCAAGAATCACATCTGCTCCACTCACATACACGACAACAACAAAGACAAAGACGCGCACCTCTGGCCCGGCAAGGGATCAATCGACTGGAAACAAACCATGGAATTACTGCGCACGGCGCCGCAAACGCCGCCCCTGTTGCTCGAAATCGACGGCGAAGAAAAGAAGAGCCCCAGCGAAGAAGTGACCGCAACCTTCCAAAAGCTGGAAGATTCGTAAGAGCGAGGTTAGAGGTCGGAGGTCAGATTGCAGAGGTTAACCCCCAGCAGCCAACCCGACCGGTTTTACCTCTGCAATCTGACCTCTCACCTCTGACCTCCGCGAGTTGCACCGCGTAAGCACCGAAGCTTTTATGTCCTCACCCATCAGCACCATCGCACAAATCGGCGCCCACGAAGGCCAGTCCGTCACCATCCGCGGATGGCTCTACAACCTCCGCGAGAGCGGCAAGCTCCTCTTTCCCCAATTTCGCGACGGCTCTGGCGTCATTCAGGGTGTAGTCCCGAAGAACGCCGTGCCCCCCGAGGTCTTCGACGCCATCAAGGGCCTCACTCAGGAATCCAGCGTCATCGTCGAAGGCAAGGTCCGCGCCGACAAGCGCGCCCCCGGCGGCTATGAACTCGACGTCTCGAACGTTCAAGTCGTGCAGCGCGTGCCCGAGTCGACTCCCTACCCCATCACCCCCAAAGAACACGGCGTGGACTTTCTAATGGAACACCGCCATCTCTGGCTGCGCTCTCAGCGTCAGGCATCCATCTTGCGTGTGCGCGCCGAAATCATTCGCGCTGCCCGCGATTTTTTCGACACCAACGGATTCACCCTCACCGATCCGCCCATCCTCACGCCCGCCGCCTGCGAAGGCACCTCCACGCTCTTTCCCGTGGACTATTTCGAAGAGCAGGCCTACCTCACGCAGTCGGGCCAGCTCTACATCGAAGCCACGGCCATCGCGCTCGGCAAGGTCTATTCGTTCGGTCCAACTTTCCGCGCGGAAAAATCCAAAACTCGCCGCCACCTCACCGAGTTCTGGATGGTCGAACCGGAAATCGCCTATGGCACTCTCGACGACCTGATGGAACTCGCCGAAGGCTTGCTGACTTTTTTGGTGAAACGATGTCTAGATCGCCGCCGCCCCGACCTCGCAACCATCGGCCGCGATCTCGCGAAACTCGAAACAATCGACGCGCCCTTCCCGCGCATCACCTACGACGAAGCCGTCAGTAAGTTGCAGGAAGGCCATTCGCAAGGCGTCCTAGAAAACAAATTCGAGTGGGGTGGAGATCTCGGCTCGCCCGATGAAACTTATCTCTCGTCGCTGTATGACCGGCCCGTCATGGTCCATCGCTACCCAGCCAGCGTGAAGGCGTTCTACATGGAACCCGATCCCCAGCACCCCGAACTCGCTCTCTGCGTGGACGTGCTGGCCCCCGAAGGCTACGGCGAAATCATCGGCGGATCGCAGCGCATAGCCTCCCACGATTTGCTCCTGCAGCGCATTCACGAGCACAATCTGCCCGAAGAAGCCTTCAAGTGGTATCTTGATCTCCGCAAATACGGCAGCGTCCCGCACTCCGGCTTCGGCATGGGCATCGAGCGAGCCGTGGCCTGGATCTGCGGCTTGGAGCACGTCCGCGAGACCATTCCCTTCCCGCGCATGCTCCATCGCCTGTACCCGTAGTGCAGTTGTCAGTTCTCAGTAAGTCTCGAACTGGTCTAACTGAGAACTGACAACTGACGACTGAGAACTCACTATGGCTCAACGAAACACGACCTACAGCAATATCACTCCGCGCCACATCCGCGTGATCGGTGTTCCTCTTGACCTCGGGCAATCGCGCCGCGGCGTTGACATGGGGCCTTCCGCCGTTCGCGTCGCTGGACTCGAAGCCCGCCTCGAAGCCATCGGGCACATTGTCGAAGACGCGGGCAACATCGCCGTCGCCATCCCCGAACAGAAAAAAGAAGGCGCGGCCAACTCCAAGTACCTCAAGGAAATCACCGCTACCTGCACCAAGAGCGCCGACTTGGTATTGAAAACGCTCGAAGCCGGCAAAGTTCCGTTGGTTCTCGGCGGCGACCACTCCGTCGCGGCGGGCACGGTGTCAGGAGTCGCCGAGTTCTTCCGCCGCAAGAACCAGAAGATCGGACTGCTCTGGATCGACGCGCACACCGACATGAACACGCCCGACTCTTCCCCGAGCGGCAACGTGCACGGTATGCCGCTCGCCGCGCTCATGGGCCTTCCCCCCTTCGAACTCGGCGCCATTTACGACTTCTCGCCCAAAGTACAGCCGGAAAATTGCGTGCTCGTCGGCATCCGCGACGTCGACAACTTTGAAAAAGAACACATCCGCAAGTCCGGAGTCGAAGTCTTCACCATGCGCGACATCGACGAACGCGGCATGCGCGCCGTCATGGAGGAGGCCCTCCGCATGGCCGGCCGTGGCACCGCCGGCTACCACGTATCGCTCGATATGGATTGGATCGATCCGGAAGATGCGCCCGGCGTCGGCACTCCGGTGTGGGGCGGCGCCACGTATCGCGAAGCCCATCTCGCCATGGAAATCATCTCTGATCATGGACGCATGACCAGCTTCGAAATCGTGGAAGTGAATCCCGTTATCGACGAGTGCAACCAGACCGCCGACTTAGCCGTGGAGTTGGCACTCTCGGCCTTTGGCAAGAAGATTCTCTAGCTAGCTACCGGTCCGGATCCCCCAGGGTGAAGACCTTCAAGCAGTTAACTTCAAGGTTTAGCTGTTTGACGAGCCCATTCATCTCTTCTTGCTGGTCTGCAA
>CZLA01000050.1_pt1 | contig 19896 bp, 12 predicted proteins | sample 1122381 | NCBI WGS metagenome assembly CZLA01 (sample SAMEA3539301, study PRJEB10725) | soil metagenome | biome: tundra; feature: field; material: soil | place: USA | collected 2010-05 | depth 0.15 m
AACCGGACTGAGGTGATGAGGCGAAAGCCGAGTCGACTATCCACCGGGAGACTACAGTTACTGCGCCTGTTCTCGACTCTACTCGCGATAGCGCTCATTGACTGAGTCGTGAGCGTAATCGAGGTCAGGGCAGTTTATCCCTTCGGTTCATTGTGAGAAGGCTTTTAGGGAAACTCTGATTAAGTCTTCGTTGGCAAGACTGGATGCGATAAAGAGGCGACCCTCAGCGGCTAAAGCCGCTTGTGTGGCGGGTTCTACCGGCATGGCTGAAGCCATGCCCCTTCAAAGCGATCTGGGAACGCATTGAATCAGAGGTTCCTTAGCTTTTGCGGGCGCGCCCAGTCGCCGTCTTCTTGGCCGCAGCAGTGAAGTGCTCGATCCGGTTCCGGCCTTTCTCCTTGGCGGCGTAAAGGCCGCCGTCGGCCTGGTTCAACAGCGCTTCCACTTCGTTCTTTCCATCGCGAGCAGAGACCGCGACTCCCATACTCATGGTGATGAGTCTCTCCTCGCCGGAATAAACCACGGGAGTGGCGGCAACGATTTCGCGCAACTCATTGGCGCGCAGCAGAGTATTGGGCAAGTCACAATTTGGCAAAATCATAAGAAATTCTTCTCCGCCGTAGCGGCCAACACTGTCGTAGACGCGGAGTTGGGCGCGCAGCCGCCGGCCGATTTCCCGGAGCGCCTCATCGCCAAAAAGATGGCCCAGGGTGTCGTTCACGCTCTTGAAATGGTCGACGTCGCTGAGAATCACTCCTACTGGTTTGCGCGCCCGGCGCGCTCGCTCTAGTTCCCGCTGCAACATGCCGACAATCTCTCCGCGATTCATCAATCCGGTGAGGCTATCGTGGGTGGCGGCGTGGCGCATGGACTCGCGGGCGGAAACCAGTTCCTCCTGCAAGTCGAGAATGCGCTTGCCGACCAGCAGGCGCGCCTTCAATTCCATCTCATCAAAGGGCTTGACCAGATAGTCGTCTGCTCCGGCTTGCATGGCGTCGAGCATGTTCTGGCGGCCCTCGTTGCTGGTCAGCAGGATGACGTAAACGTAAGGGCCGGACGCTCCCGCTTTCCGAATGCGCTGGCAAAGCTCGATGCCATCGAGATCGGGCAGCACCCAATCGAGCAGAGCGAGCTTGGGAGCATCCGGCTTCTCCAGGATCCGCCAAGCCTCGGAGCCGCTCTCCGCCAGGGTGACGCCAAAACCCCAGCTCCGCAAATGATCGCCGATCAATTTGCGGTAGACAGCGGAATCATCGACCACCAACGCCTGCATGAGTCTCGAACCTCCGACCTCCGCTGCGCCAAAGAACGAACGGCCGCTCATGCATCCTCCGTGACTGATCGGTACACCATGAAACCTGACCCCGACATCATACGGCCAAGAGGTTGCTGGAGGGGCTGGCAATCGGCTGGCCCGTGCATCCAGAGATACGTTTTGTAGAATCGGCAAACCGAGCCAGATGCTTTAGCTCCCAGAACCGGCCGAAACTCGGGCTTCCGAAAACACCAGAATGACTGCTGTTGGCCCGGGAAAATGCTCGTTTTCACAAGTAGGGAGCAGCACCAATCATTTTGAGCGGGAAGGTAGGGTTGACCCGGGCTTCGCTCGCGGCCTAACATAGCCGCCGAAGGCACTGAGGCCCTCGGAATGATCGGCCAGACAGTCTCCCACTATCACATCGTCGGCAAGCTCGGTGGGGGAGGCATGGGCGTGGTCTATGAGGCGGAAGACACGCGCCTGGCCCGTCGCGTTGCCCTCAAGTTCATTCCGGTGGAGATGGTCCACGACAAGAAGTCGCTGGACCGCTTCGTGCGCGAGGCCCGCGCCGCTTCCCAGTTGAACCATCCCGGCATCTGCACCATCCACGATATCGAAGACAACGGCGGACATCCCTTCATTGTCATGGAGAAGCTGGAAGGGGTGAGCCTGAAGGAGAAGATTCGCGGGAAGCCGATGGAAGTCGACGAGGTCCTCGACATCTGCATCCAGGTAGCGGATGCGTTGGCGGCTTCGCATGCCAAGGGGATCATCCATCGGGACATCAAGCCAGCGAATATTTTTGTGTCGCAGACGGGGCAGACAAAAATCCTCGACTTCGGATTGGCCAAATCGGCGCGCGACCCGAATTCGAGCGAGGCCGCACTCGAGGACTCGCTGACGGCGGTGGGCGTGATTCCGGGAACCGCGGTTTACATGTCTCCGGAGCAGGCTCGGGGTGAGGAACTGGATCCGCGGAGCGATCTGTTTTCGCTCGGAGTGGTGCTTTACGAAATGGCGACCGGCAAGAAGCCTTTTGCCACCGGCAACGTGATCACCACCCTGGACGCCGTACTCAACCAGAAGCCGGTCTCTCCTCTTAGCCTCAAACCGTCGCTCCCCCCGGATCTCGAAGGCATCATCGGTCGCGCCATGGAAAAAGACCGGGGACACCGCTATCCGAACGCGCTGGCCATGAAGGGCGATCTGCAGTCGCTGAGGAAGGAAACGGAATCGGGGTTGACGAAGAGCGGCGCGCGGCGGCCGGTCCTGCCGTATCGAATTGCCACCAGTACGTTTCAGGCCACGAGCAAGTTTTCCACTTATATTCTGCTGGGAGTCAGCGCCCTGCTGCTCACGGTTCTGGTCGCGGTCGGGGCGTGGTGGTTCAAACAACGTCAGATGGCGGGCAGCGCCGCGCCGAAGAACACGATTGCGGTGCTACCGCTGCAGAACATGAATGGCGACATCAGCGTGGAGTTTCTTCGCTTCGCGCTGGCCGATGAAATTGCCAACACTCTTACTTACACCCGGACGCTTGACGTTCGCCCCTCCGCGATCACGCGAAAGTATGTTGGCAACGACGTCGATCCCCAGCGGGCGGGCCGCGAAGTGCACGTTGCCAACATTCTTACCGGACACTTCCTGAAGCAAGGCGACCGCCTGATGATTACGCTGGAAGCGATTCAGGTCGAAGGCAACCGGCTTTTGTGGCAGACCAACGTGACCGCACCCGCTCAGGATTTAATCGCATTGCAATCGCAGATGGGCGCGAAGATACGTCAAGAATTGCTGCCGGCGCTCGGTGCGGGCAGCGGTTTTCTCGACACCGGCACGCGCCCGAAAAACGCGGAGGCCTACGATCTCTACCTGCATAGCCTCGCGCTGCCTCACGATGCCGGGCCGAATAAGGATGCGATCGCGGTTCTGGAACACGTGGTCGAGGTGGATCCAACCTACGCGCCCGCATGGGAACAGCTCGGATTTCGTTGCTACTACGATGCCGATTATTCCGACGGTGGCGAGCCCATGTTCCAGCGCTCCAATAAAGCCTACGAACGTGCCCTGGAGCTCGATCCGAATCGAGTCGTGGCCGCCGGACAGCTGATCACCAACCATGTGGAACGCGGCGAACTGGGCAAGGCGTATCAGTCGGCGCAGGCGCTGGTCACGCGCCGTCCCGAGAGTGCGCAAGCCCATTTCACGATGAGCTTTGTCTATCGTTATGCCGGGATGCTGGAACAAGCGACGAGTGAATGCAACACGGCGCTGGCGCTCGACCCTAGTAACTATGCATTTCGTTCGTGCGCGTGGGCGTTCATGGAACTGGGTAAGACGGAACGGGCCGCGGATTTTGTTCGTCTGGATGCCGGTTCGGAATGGGCCGCGTATGTGACGCCATCCATCCTTTTGCGCGAGGGAAAGATTCCGGAAGCGCGCGAGGCGGTGAAGCGTATGCCAAACGCGCCGCGCTATCATCGCGATCTCCTGGAGGCTTGCTTGCAGTTGCGACCGGCCGCGGATCTGGATCGGATGGCTCAGGAAGCCGAAACCAGTTTGCCCACCGAGCCCGACCCGGAGACGTGGTATTACCAGGGAGCGCTGTTCGCGTACTGCGGCAAGAAACAGGCAGCTCTCCATCTGCTCCAGAGCGCGGTCGAGCAGAACTATTGCGCGCACGCGAATCTGCTTTCCGATCCTCTGCTGGCGAAACTCCGCACAGATACAGCGTTTGACAAAGTGTTAACCGCCGCGGGTGCTTGCCAGGAGGCGGTGCGCGCGGCCGGCAACACGCAGAGCCCGTGAAACCGCAATTAGTGTTCGAAGCGGCAGCCTGCAAGCTGATACAATCTCGCTTGTCTAAAAGGTGCGCTTCCGCTGATTATTCCCGCAAAAAATATCTCAAGAGGATCTCTCGTGATTTCTATCCAAAGTTTTTTCGCGTTCGTGGTCGTCGGCTGTGTCATCGCCTGCGCCTCCCTGACAGCAGCCCAGGAGGCGCAAGAAGGCCGCTTGCTGCGTTTCCCCGATATCTATAAAGACAAAATCGCATTCATGTATGGGGGCGATCTCTGGCTGGCGTCGAGTTCGGGAGGCACGGCCCACCGCATCACTTCGCATCCCGGGCGGGAACTATTTCCAAAGTTCTCACCGGATGGCAAGTGGCTGGCATTCACCGGCCAGTACGACGGCAACTTTAACGTGTATGTCATGCCGTCCGAGGGCGGTCAACCGAAGCAGTTGACCTTCTACCAGGGAGAGGCGCAGCCGCTCAGCGATCGCATGGGGATTCTCAACCAGGTGATTGGCTGGACGCCGGATGGCAAGAGCATCGTTTTTCTTTCGCGTCGCGATGCGTCGAACGGCTGGATCAAGCGTCCGTTTACGGTGAGCGTGGAGGGCGGGCTGCCTCAGCCCATGCCCATGGACGAAGGCGGGCTGCTTTCGTACTCAGCGGACGGATCCAAGATCGCCTACAACCGGATCTTCCGCAACTTCCGGCAGTGGAAACGCTATACCGGTGGCCTGGCGCAGGACATCACGATCTACGACATCAAAAATAATGTGGTGGAGCAGGTTATCCCGCACACGGATTACACCGACACGTTTCCGATGTGGCATGGGAATACGATTTATTTCACTTCCGATCGCGGGTCTGCACACCGGCTCAATCTCTATAGTTACGATCAGAGTAGCAAGCAGGTCGAGCAACTTACTAAGTTTGATGAATTCGATGTCATGTGGCCGAGCCTTGGCCCCGATGCAATTATTTTCGAGAATGGCGGTTACCTGTATACCTTCGACCTGCAAACCCGGCAGCCGAAGAAACTGGCCGTTTATGTGAATGGAGAGCGCGACCAGGCCATGAAGCACTGGGTGACCGCGAGCCATAACATCACCGATTTCGACATCGCACCCGACGGCAAGCGAGCCGTGCTCGCGGCTCGCGGAGAAGTCTTCACCGTTCCCGCGAAGGATGGAAGCACTCGCAACCTGACGCATTCTCCCGGCGTTCGCGAGCAGAAGGTGGCGTGGTCGCCGAACGGGCAATGGATCGCTTACGTTTCCGACCGCACCGGTGAAGATGAGATCTACATCACCGCGCAAGACGGACTGGCCCCCGAAGAGCAAGTCACCAGCGGACACAAGGGTTTCCTGTTCCAGCCGGCGTGGTCTCCGGACAGCTCGAAGATCGCCTGGGCCGACAAGGACCTGAAACTCTGGTATGTCGACATCAAAGAGAAAAAACCAGTTGAAGCAGACCGAGGCAAGTACGGCGAGATCCTGAATTACGGCTGGTCCCCGGACAGTAAGTGGCTGGCTTACGATAAGAATGTGGAGTCAGGTTATTCGGTGGTTTACCTGTACGGGTTGGACGATCGTAAGATCACTGCCGTGACTTCACCTCTCAATAACAGTTACGCCGCGGTATGGGACCGGGACAAGCGCTACCTGTACTTCCTTTCGGAACGCGATTACAACGAAGTGCTCGGCAACATTGATTTCGAGTTTGCGAATCCGAAGACGACGCGAGTTTACGTGATCACCTTGACCGCGGACGAGCCTTCGCCCTTTCCAGCCTTGAGCGACGAAGTGAAGGTGAAGAGCGAAGAGCCGGCGGCGGCTCCGGGGCCTGAGCCGGGCAATAGTAATAAGAAGAACGCGAAGCAAACGCCAAACAAAAAAGAACAGGAAAAGAAGGGCGAAGAGAAAGCCTCGCAAACCGAGACCAAGGAGCCTCCGAGAGTCTTTAAGATTGATCTCGACGGTATCCAAAACCGCATCGTGGCGCTGGCCATTCCACCGGCGGTGATTCACAGCCTGGACGCTTCCAAAGACGCGATCTATTACTCGACATCGCCCATTCAAGGACTGTCGGGACCGCTCGCCGGAGAAAATCCGGCAATCCACGCCTACGATCTGAAAGAACGCAAAGACAAAGTGCTGTTGGATGGCGCCGATCATTTCGCGCTTTCCGCGGATGGCTCGAAGTTGTTGTACCGGGCGGAGGGCGACGGACCGGTTGGGATCATCGATGCCAAGCCTCCGGACGCGCCGCACAAGGTGGGAGATGGCGCGCTCAAACTGGACGGCATGAGAGTTGAGGTTGATCCGGCGCAGGAATGGAAAGAAATTTTCAACGAGGTTTGGCGGCAGGAACGCGATTACTTCTTCGAAGCCTCGATGAACGGAGTCGATTGGCAGAAGACTAAAGATCAATATGCCCAATTGCTTCCGTATGTCGCCGATCGTTATTCGCTGACTTACGTCATGGGCGAGATGATCGGAGAGTTATCCAATTCGCATACTTACGTCGGCGGCGGCGATCTGCCGGAACTGCATCCGGTGAATGTGGGATTGCTGGGGGCGGACTATGAAGCCGACGCTGCGAGTGGCATGTACCGCATCAAGAAGATATTCACCGGCGAAAACTGGGACGCGCACACCCGCTCGCCATTGACCGAGCCGGGCGTCAATATTAAAGAAGGCGATTACCTGGTTGCGATCAACGGGCGCACGCTGCACACTCCCCAGACGCCCGACGAGTTGCTGGTCAACGCGGCCAATGAAGTGGTCACACTCACCGTTAATTCCAATCCCGCGGCGGACGGCGCGCGCAAGGTGGTGGTGAAGCCGATTGGCGACGAGTTCAGTTTGCGCGAATTGAACATGATCGAGACCAACCGCAAGAAGGTAGACGCGGCCAGCGGCGGGCGCATCGGTTATGTCTACCTGCCTAACATGGGCGACGAAGGACTCAACGAATTCGTCAAGCAGTATTTCCCGCAAATTCGCAAAGAAGGCATCATCTTCGACGTCCGCTACAACGGCGGGGGCTTCGTGGATCAACTCATCTTTGCGCGCTTGCGGCGCGTGCTGGCCGCCATGAGTCCGGCGCGCAACTGGGAGCCGGGCACAATTCCGGGCAACGTCTTCTACGGATACATGGCGTGCGTGACCAATCACTACGCCGCCTCCGATGGAGATTTCTTCAGCTATTTCTTCAAGCAATACAAACTGGGACCACTGATTGGCGAACGGACATGGGGCGGAGTGCGCGGCATTCGCGGGCAAATGCCGCTCATGGATGGAGGTTACATCACGCGCCCGGAGTTCTCTTTGTATGGGCTCGACAGCAAGTGGCTGATCGAGAACCGCGGCGTGCAACCGGATGTGGTGGTGGACAATCCGCCGGACTTGGTTTTGAAGGGACAAGATCCGCAACTGGAAAAGGCAGTTGAGATGCTGATGGAACAGATCAAGGCCAATCCAAAGAAATTGCCGGCGCGGCCTCCGGATTTGCCGACCTATCCGGAAGGGCCGGGGCTGTAGGGCCTAGCTCGTGTGGGGACGGGGCTCGGCCCCGTCCCCACCAGGAATCTGGAGGCCTCAAGTTCCTCGCGATTACGACTCAGGTAACGGGGCACGCGCCATGGTTATTTCTTTTTCCCCGCGGCGGTGATCGGCACTTCGATCGGGCTGCCCGGAGCGCTGGTCACAATGTTTAGCATGGCGGTGTCCGTGCCTACCGCATCGGGAGTGAAGATGACCCCGATGGTGCAACTCTTCCCGGCTCTGAGTTTGGCGGGACAGACGTGGTCAAAGCTGAATTGGGATGGATCTCCAGTGGTGACGGTGAACGAAATGGGGCCGACCTCCACCGAGTTGGTGTAAAGGTTGTTCAGGGTCACAACTTGCTTGGCTTTGCGGCCCAAAACAACCGTGCCGAAGTTAATACGGGTGGGCGAAACGACGTCGAGCGCGACATTATAGGTAACACTCACCGGTGGGGCGATATTGCCGGCGTTGTCGGTGCCGCCGCTGCAGGTCGCGGTAAATTGCCCCTCGCCGTGACCATTTCCGCCGGTGACCGTGACCGTGGCGTTGCTGGCCACACCCGAGAGTGCATCCGTCGTGCTGCAACCTGCCGCGGGAACAGAACCCAGGTTATAAGTAGCTCCCTGGGTCACGCCGGTAACGCTGACCGAAGGCGGGGTCAGGTCAATGTTGACAGCCAAGGAAGCGAGCGGGCTGATATTGCCGGCGTTGTCCAAAGCGCGCAGCGCGGCGCTGTTTGTGCCCGCGCCACTGATCTGGGTGCTGGCGGAAGCGCCCGCAACTGAGGTGACGGCGCCGTTATCGATCCAGTAACGGAGTTGTTGCACGCCGCTGCCGGAATCGCTGGCACTGAAATTGACGGTCACCGGACTGGAGTTGATCCAGCCGTGGCCATTCGCCGCAGGAATCGTGGCGATCGATGCACTCGGTGGCGTGAGATCAATGCTTACCGGGTAAGGCAGCAGCAATGCGCCGGTGATGCCCGCGAGCGTGATGGGAATGTTGCCGCCGGTTACCGAATAGGTGGCCCCGCTGATCGCGTCCTGCAGTTCGGTGCCGTCGACGAACAGGCCATTGACCGGAATGGTTGCAGCGTTGCTGCTGGAGCCGTTGTTGAGGGCGACGATGGCTGTGTCCGCGTCGCTCAATACCCGGGCAAAGGCGTAGGTGTTGGCAGCCGTGCCGGATTGCTGAGTATCGCCCGTCAGCAAGGTGACGAACGATCCATTGCGGAGAGCTGGATACTGTTTACGCAGGTGGGAGAGGTTCGTGTAATACGACTGCACACCGGTGTCCGGCGGTCCGTAGATGTTCGGATTACCCGCCTGGTCAAGCCACGGATAGGGCGGACGCGTGTAGGGATCGCCCAAGGGGCCGTTGCCGGAATTGGCGAGCGATGGCGAATTCACCGCGACTTCGTCCGCGTAATACACCATGGGCGCGCCCACGTAGGCGAACTGGAACAGCGCCGCCAGTTGCAAACGCTGCTTCGCTTGGACCAGGCCGGTGTCGCCGGTTTCGGTCATCACATAGAGGGCGCGGTTGACATCATGAGAATCGAGCAGGTTCAGCATGGCGGCGGTGGCCTGCGGAGGATAGTCGTCGCGCACGGCTCGAATCGCGTGATCGAACTGACTGGGCGTCAGGCCCGGGATATCATTCGTGCCATTGTTATTGTCGTCGTGCCATTCTGCGTTGCGTACGAACCCGGTGATGTTTTTGCGGAAGCGGTAGTTCATGACCGAATCCATCTGGTCGCCGGCCAGCCACTGGCTGCCATTGGGCCAAATCTCCCCGATCAACGGACCGTTGCTGTTGTAGCTCTTGGCGTAGCTTCGGTAGTCGTGCCACCAGGCGTGGGGGAAGTTGCCATCGTCCGCGACATCGAAGCGCCAGCCCGAAGCACCCTGGTTGAACCAGTGCTGAGTGACATTGCCGCTGGCGCGGTAGAAGAAGTCTTTCACCGCATCTATGTTGTGGTTGAAAGTCGGCAGGCTATCTAAGCCGAACCAGCCGATGTAGTCAGTGGAAGTGCAGGGTACGTTGGTATCGGTGAAGTTGAACCACGTCCGCCAGGTGGAGCCCAGTGACAGGCAAGCGCCAATGTTCGGGTCGGTGCCGCCGTTGCGATCGTAGCGGTCAAAGTACATACCGTCCGAGGAGGCGTGGTTAAATACGCCGTCCAGGATGATCTGCATGCCGCGCCGGTTCATCTCGGTCTGTAGGGAGGTGAACGCGGCGTCGCCACCGAGTGCCGGATCGATGTGGAGATAATTGTCCGTGTCGTAACGGTGATAGGAGCGGGCAGAGAAGATTGGGTTCATGTAAATCGTGTCCATGCCCAGCGACTGGATATAGTCCAATTCGTTCTGGATGCCGAGCAGATCGCCGCCGTAGAACTGGTTGCTGTACTGGCCATAGCATCCTGAAGTTGGATCGCGGGGATCGCAAATCTGGGTGTTCCACTGGTTATAGGTGAAAGCCTGCTGGCTTCCGTAATAGACCGGACAGCCGGTGGTGCTGCCCGCGCGGCAGTAGTCGTTGGTCTGGTCGCCGTTACGGAAGCGGTCGGGCAGAATGTGGTACACGTTCGCATTCTGCAACCATGTCGGCGTCTGAAAGTTAGGATCGTAAACCGTGATCTGGAAGGACGGGAAAGGCTCGCCGTCGCTGGCGGCCCCGGTGCCGTCTTTGTGAACGTTGTCGTTATCGTCAAGGTAGTCGTCGCTATACCAGCCGTTGGTTGAGCCTTTAAAGATATGGAACTTGTAGTAGTAAACCGTGGTGGAAGATGGCATGGGGAGCGTCACCTTCCACACGTCGTACTCCGTCCCATTGAGGGTGATGTTCTGGTCAAACGGCATGGGGGTGTCCACCGGACCCGTGGTAGTGCCGGTTGCCGTGTCGAAGAGGTAGGCGCGTACATTCACGCCGTCCACATCGAAGTGGCCGGTACGGAAGCGAAGCGTCACGTTGCTGTTCTCGGCGACTGCGCCTTCCTGGTCGCGATAGAAGGAGTCGAAGGTGTCGTGTCCCCACCGCGACTTCACATCGGCGCCAAAGCCCCCCGGCTGTTCGAGGGAAAACGGCGGCGTGCTGGTGCCATTTCCCGTATTCACGACGGAGAAGTACTGCGTATAGGTCGCGCCGGTCCCGATAAACGCCCCAGGGTTGTCGCTGGGAGCTTCGCCGTACACGTACCCGCCACTGGAAGTCAGATAACCAAAGAAAACAAAGGACGAGGGAATGCCGCCGCTGTTGATGGCACTCCAGGGAATCGCGAACTCACGCACGTTTCCAGTGCCGGAACTGGCGTAGGCGGCGTAATTCGAGGTTGGCCCACTCCAACTCCCGGTGGTTGAGGTGCGATATTCGTTGTACCCGTCTTTCACGTAGGTTACAAATTGCGCGCAGAAGGGCAGGGAGGAGAAATCTGTGCCGTCGTAATTGAAGCCGGTCGAGCTGCACGTAACCGAGTTCTGGGGATTTACATAAATGACCGCTGCCTCTGACAAGTTAGCGTTGGTGATGGCGACATACAAATTGTTGCTATCCCAGGTCATATACCACGTCTGGCCCGTATTGCCGGCGTTGTTCAACTGATTGTTATTTCCGTATTCTCCGCTGCCGATGCTGCCGTCAATGGTCGGCGTGGCCCATTGCCCCCAGGCGGGTACTGAGGCAAGAAACGTGAGCAGAAGAGCAAATCTTGGGACGAAGGCACGAGGCATGGCAGGCTCCCTGTGGTTCCGGGCAGTTTCGGGTCAAGCGGTCACGAGTGGTTCGCTCCCCTAAACAGTCAATCGCCGCCTGCTGCCCGGCGGGGCACGCTCGACGGGAACCGAGGAGGCGTTGCGAGCCCACAATAGGAAACCACGAAGACTCCACTCAGAGCTCCACCCGGGAACTCGGGGAGAACAGTACAACCGGTGCTGAGCCGGTGTCAAGATGCCGAGTTTGGCGTGGAAGATTCTGTAGAGGGAAGATTCTGTGGCGTGTGGCTCCGCTTGCAACCGGACGGTCGGTCGGTTAGTATGAATCCACTCTTTGGTGCAAAGGTGCCGAATGGGCGAAGGTTTTAGAATCCCGGGAGTCCGAGTATGCCTGTCCATCGCGATGCGGGGGAAAGAGTGAGCTGATAAGCTGGAAATCGTAAGTGCTCCCGAATCCCACCCGCCAGAAGCGCTGGCCAGGTGGGTTTTGTTTTTTCGCGGAGCGGCTTTCGAGGTTCGGCCCCTAAAGGGGCACCTGATTATTGAACTTGCGGTATCGCTAAAGCGATACTCTGATACGAAGCTTGACGATACGAAGCTCGAGGATGCGAAGCTTGAGTTTTTCCGCAGCATGAACGGATGTACTGGCAGGGAATCGCCCGCACTACGCACTGGCAGGGAGGTCGCATGACGGATCAGAAAGCCACGCCAACCATGAGTAAGAACAAGACGACGATGACCGGGGCCAGCATTCTTTGGGAATGTCTGGAACGGGAAGGCGTGAGGGTGGTGTTTGGCTATCCGGGCGGCGCGATTCTGCCTGCTTATGACGCGCTGAAGGGCAGCAAGATCCATCACATTCTGGTGCGTCACGAACAAGGCGCAACCCACATGGCCGACGGTTACGCGCGCGCCAGTGGCGAGGTGGGAGTTGCGGTCGCGACCTCCGGGCCCGGAGCGACCAACATGGTTACCGGAATCGCCACGGCCATGCTCGATTCGTCGCCCATTGTCTGCATTACCGGGCAAGTTGGCAGCAAGCTGATTGGGTCGGACGCGTTTCAGGAAACCGACATCACCGGCGTGACTCTTCCGATCACCAAGCACAACTATCTGGTGACCCACGCCAGCGAAGTGGCACGCACGATCCGTGAAGCTTTTTATGTGGCGAAGTCAGGGCGACCGGGTCCGGTGCTGGTGGATATCACGAAAGATGCGCAGCAGAGCACCTGCGAGTTTGATTGGGAAGCGGCCAAGCCGCAATTGCCGGGCTATCGTCCCGACCTTTCGCCGGCTCCGCAGGAGTACGCGCAAGCGCTGGAGTTGATCCACAATTCGAAGCGGCCTGTGATCCTTGCCGGGCACGGCATCATCATTTCTGGAGCCATGCGCGAGGTGCGCGATTTTGCCGAACGTGCCGGCATTCCGGTTGCACTCACGCTGCTCGGACTCGGCGCGTTCCCCGCATCGCACCCGCTCAATCTCGGCATGATGGGCATGCACGGAGAAGCCTGGGTGAACCACATGATCCAGGAGGCCGACCTGCTGCTGGCTTTTGGCATGCGCTTTGACGACCGCGTCACCGGCAACCTGAAGAATTACGCGCCCAATGCCAAGAAGATTCACATCGAAATCGATCCGGCGGAGATCAACAAGAACGTCAAGGTCGATGTGCCGCTGGTCGGCGATTTGCGCGAAGTTCTGCTGGAATTGATGCCGAAGGTCGAATCCATTGATCGTAGTGACTGGCTGGATCATATCGACAAGCTGAAGGGTGATTCTGCCGTGCGCGACATTCAGAACCTGCCCGACAGCGGCCATCTCTATGCGGCGCATGTGATCAATGATCTGTGGCGGCAGACGCGCGACGGCAAGACCATAGTCGTGACCGACGTTGGCCAGCACCAGATGTGGGAGGCGCAGTATTACAAGCATGAGCATCCGCGCTCGCTCGTTACTTCCGGCGGATTGGGCACGATGGGTTTCGCGCTGCCCGCCGCCATTGGCGCGAAAGTCGCGTGCCCCGACGCCGAGGTATGGGTGATCGTGGGCGATGGTGGATTCCAGATGACCATGTGCGAACTGGCGACGCTGGTGCAGGAAAATCTGAAAATCCATATTGCCATCATCAACAACGGCTATCTGGGCATGGTGCGGCAGTGGCAGGAATTTTTCTACGACCGCAACTACGCGGCGACGCCGCTGCTCAATCCCGATTTCGCGAAGTTAGCGGACGCTTACGGCATTCGGAGCATGACCGTCTCGGAACGTTCCGAGGTCGTGCCCGCCGTCCAAGCGGCGCGCCAGCACGACGGACCGATGCTGATTAATTTCAAGGTGGAACAGGAAGACACTGTCTATCCGATGGTTGCGGCCGGCGCCGCACTGCACGATATGATTCGGCGACCGAGTCCGATTGTCGAGACGGCCGACGACGAATAGAGGAGCGCTACTAGCTTCTGGCCACTCGCTAGAAGCTGGAAGCCAGAAGCTAGCAGCTAACCACGGTCAAAATTATGCTGAATACCTTCATGGTGTACGTCGAAAATAAACCGGGTGTGCTCACCCGCGTGGCTTCGCTGTTTCGGCGCCGCGCCTTCAATATCGATTCGCTGACGGTGGGGCGCACCGAGAAGCCGGAAGTGTCGCGCATGACGATTACGGTTGACGCCGACCGCGACCAGGCCCGCCGCATCGAAGCGAATCTCTACAAACTGGTGAATGTGCTGCTGGTCGAGAACATCACCAATCAGTCGGCCATCGTCCGCGACCTCGCCATGATACGAGTGGCGGCCAAGTACGAAACGCGATCCCACGTGCTGGAACTCGCCAACGTGTTTCGCGCGCGGGTGGTCGATGTCGCGCCCGAATCATTGACCCTGGAAATCACCGGCGCAGAAGAGAAGATCGACGGGCTGCTCGAATTGCTGCGTCCCTATGGTGTATTGGAGATGGTGCGCACGGGCATCGTGGCCATGCGACGTGGCAGCAAATCCAGCGACGCTGTGCCCGCGAGGGAAAGCACGGCGCAAGACGCTGCAGATGACGGTGCCTCCTACTCGGTGTAGCCACCAGGAGACAGCGGAGAACTTGTCGTGTTTTCAGACGCACCTCCCCTCGGAGGCTAAAGCCGAAATTGGTTTCGCGAACATTTTCCGGTGCGGCTGTTAGCCCCGGTGGTCGCTCTTCTGCGGCAGATTGACTTTTTCAGCAGCCTCTGAAACCGCGCCCTTCAAAGCTAGAGAACCCGGGTCTTCTCGGGGATGAACTAGAGATCCCTCCTTCGGGCGAGACGTTTTTCGCCCATTCCGGAAGTCCAGACAAAGATTCACGGCACAAGTTCAGGCACAGGACTGTCCGGTCCGTCCATTGGAGACTGTCGAAGGTGATGGGCGCATGCCGATTGGGCCCCTCGAGTGCTCCCCTCAGGAATTGTCGAGCCGTCCCGTGAGAGCTTTCTAATTGAGTCGTGACTTAACGTGCGATCGATTGGTTTATCGAGAAACGGAATCGAGATCTGCCGAGCACCTTCGTGCTCAAGCGAGAGCAGGGCCGGGCCGATGAAGAGGTATTCGCCATGAATGATTCCGACGACATTGTCAAAGAGTTTCTGGTGGAGAGCTACGAGAACCTCGACCGCCTGGACCGGGACTTGATTACGCTCGAGAAAAATCCCAACGACCGCGAGGTTCTAGGAAGCACTTTCCGCACGATTCACACCATTAAAGGCACGTCGGGTTTTCTGGCCTTCGACCAGCTGGATTGCCTTCCGAGAAAATCAAACTGGAAAAAGTGGTTGAGCTGATCTCTTACGATGGGGCGATCGCGGTGCAATGCTTGCGCCTGGCCAATTCTCCCCTCTACGGAAGGCGCCAGAGCGAAACCGTGCGTTCCGCGGTCATGGCTCTTGGCCTGGAGAGAATACGCTCCATGCTGTTCGGTTTGTGTGTTAATCGAATTGTCCCCAAAGATAAGTGGGTGATTGAGCCGGACGCGTTCTGGCGGCATTCGCTCGGCTGCGCTTTGGTCACGCAAAGGATGGCAAAGAAAATCGAGTATCCGGAGCCTGAAAAAGCTTACCTGGCTGGATTGTTGCACGACCTGGGCTTTCTCGTGAACTCCGTTCTCTATACCAAGGAATTTCGAGAATGCCTCCGCCAGGCCGCCGAGCAGCAAGTGCCCCTTCATGTCATCGAAGAGCAGGTTCTCGGTTTTACGCATTGCGAGACAGGGCAGATGCTTTGCGAACATTGGGGCCTGTCAAAGGAGTTGGTGGACGCCGCTCGCTGTCACCACGATGTAAGCCTTCTGCCGACTGCCGGACCGCTGGCCTGCCTGGTGCACTTGGGTGATCTTCTGTGCCGGGTGCGCTACCTGGGTTACGGTTATGACGAGGTGATGGCGGTTGATCTCGGTGGTGATGCGGCATGGCAAACCCTGGTCACGACATATTCTGCGCTTAAAGATATGGATCTCGTCCGCTTCACGCTCGACATTGATGGAGCCATGGACCAGATTGTAGCCACCGTAGATTCGGTTTTTGGCGTCAAGACCATCGCCGCCCCGGCTACCAGCTAAGCTTGAAAAAGCTATTTGTCTGGTGACTTACTGAGCGCAATAAAAAACGCCCTAAGCGGTTACGCTCAGGACGTCTTCGGCAGCCCTCCCCCAGAACTGCCAAACCACGTGCCCATCCTATGTCCACTTGGCCGCGCTGTAAATGTCACTTCCGTAATGGAAAGCCTGCAAATCAGTACCGCGGGGTCATGCGCGAAGGTAACCTCACCTCACCGAGCTAACGGACGCTATCTGCCTGAAAGTAAGCAGGGGGCACCCATCGAAAGAGTTATTCCCGGTGGCCCTCGGTTACCCGGCTCATTTCTTCTCCCAGGTCTTTCCGGCGTCGGAGCTGGTCCAGATTTCGTGGGTACGGGTGGTAAGTACAATATCGAGCAAGACGTGTGCGTCACTGCGTGCATCAGTGCGCGCAGCACTGTGCGCGTCGCTGCGCAGATCGTTGCCGCGGAGATCAATGCGAGTTATATCGGAACTAAGTCCCTGGCCATTGACGGAAGGTTGCACCGGCACCCAAGTGACTCCGCCGTCGACGGAGTGGAATAGCGTGCCCGCTTTTCCGCCCGCCCAAACATCCTGGTTGTGACTGGCGTAGCACCGCAACGGATGGTCAGCGCGCAAAGCGTCTTGCCAGCTCTTGCCGCTGTCCACAGATTTTCGCAGCACGCCCGCCTTGATGGTCCAGGTTGGGCTCAATGTCACCAGCGACTCGAAATTTCTGCCGCTAAGAGGGAGTTCACTGATAGCAGCAGACGAGACGGTGCTCTGCAGTTGACCTGCTTCGGTAGTCACCGCGGGCTTTGCCTTTTCAACCGCCCGTGCGTTGTTCCGAACCATAGCGAGGTCTTCGGTAGAGGTCTCCGTCTGCACTGCGGGGGATGCTGCGGTAACCTCGACCATTTCAGACACGCTTCCAGGAATCGGCTGGCCGCTCGCCCCGCCGACCGCCGCGGCCCCGGTCGTCGGCCCGGGCGCTGGCTTGTCTGCGAAGGCGGCATCCTTCCCGTCGCCGGGTCTTTCGTCACGCCTAATGTCAAGCTTATTTTCGGCGAGCAATACTCCTTGCTTCGCTCGCGCCGCCTGCTCCGCCGTGACTACTGTCACTGCCTGTTCACCCGCCACTACTTTCTTGGACAGAGGCGATTTCGCCCGGGATCGCGCTTCATCAGTTTGGGCAAATTCTGTGAATTGGTTCGTTGGCGGCGCCGGGATCTGCTGGCTCGAAGCTGGTTGCTCAATCTTCGCGACCGGAGAGTTTACAGAAGGCAGCGTCGCTTGATTCAGCTTTCCCGGATGCATCAGAAGCACCGAGGCGGCCACCGCGACACCTGCGGCTAGTGCGGCCCAGCGCAGAGTAGGCCACGCGAAGAGTTTGTGTGGCGCGGGCGCCCCCGCCCGCGAGACCGTTGCTGGAACCGCCGGTGCCTCGGCCGCCACGGGAGTTGCCACAATCTCCGCAGCCGGAACCGCCAGCGCGACCACCTCGCGGCAGTCTCCGCAGAGCGCCAAATGCGCAAGCACGCCGTCACGCTCGGCCGCCGAAAGCGCCTGTTCGGCAAAAGCCGTCAGCAGATCCGGGTCCGGATGCCCCGGTTCGGATGCGGCGTGCTCCAGCGCCGCAGCACGCAGGCGGCCAACCACGATTTTGGGTACTTCAGTCATCTTCGTTAATCAGTGCTTCCGTCGCCCGCTCGGGGCGCTGGGAGCTTTCCCTCAGGGAACGTTTTCGCCCCCGAATCTTGCGTCAAACGCGAGCGCAAATTCAACTGTATATCCCGGACGTCGGTGTCCAGCGCTTCGGTAGCCTGGGCATGGCTCATTCCCTGCGCTCGCAACCCCGCCAGAATGCGCTTCCGGAGCCCCGTTGCGAGCCGATCGAGCCGCCGGCTCACGCTCGACTCGTGCAGCCCCAGCGTGAGTGCAATTTCGGCCAATGTCCGTTCATCCAAATAATAAGCCGCCAGCGTGAACCGGTCTTCTGACGAAAGTTCCGCCAGGGCCTCATCAGTTGCCGCTTCCAGCCGCTGGTCTGAGGTGCACGCCGCGTCAGGAACCGCCGCCGCAAACTGCACGCCCTCTTCCGTCTGCTCTTCCAGACTGACCGTGCGTTTCTGCTTGCGATAGCGATTGATGAACTCCTGCGCCATCACCGTGCGTAACCAGCCTTCGAGCGAACCGCGGCCGGTGTAGGACAAGAGCTTCGACCTGCGCACTCCATCGCGTGCGTTCACGCCATACAGATCCGCAAATAGCGAATCCGCCAACTCTGCTGCGTGGGCGCCGTCGCGCGTAATGTGCATCGCCATGCCGTGCAGCTTCTGCCGGTAGCGGTTGATGAAGTCCTGCCACGCCCGTTCGTTTCCCGCAGCAGAGGCGCGCGCCAGCGCCAGTTCTTCCAGACGCAGCCCGGCACAGAACGCGGCTTTCTGTTCCGCCGAAGCGTGGACCGCACTGGGCGCCGAACTTGGAGCCGAATTGCGCTGAAGATGTTTGCGCAGAATTTCATCGAGGATTGCCGAGAACTGCTCTGCGCTCACGCCATACGCCGCAGCCCCGCTACGCTCGTAAAGCGCCGCAGCGGCGTCAATTCCTTGGCCAGATTGGTCGGACCTTGGCATATCCCAGATGATGCTAGCAATTTTTTCGACGCAAGGAAGAATAAATCGTGCGTTCTTTGTTCAGCGAGCAGAGAAAGACACTCCTGGAAGCCTCGCGATTGATCCCCCCGGCACGCTCGAACTTTGGCGTGCCGGGGGGAGCGGCGCAAGCGACGCGCGCGCGCGCGCGCGGGGGCCTCGGTGTCTTTACTGCGGGGAGGCCCAATTATGCGGCTGGTCATCACGGTTGCTGGAATCGTTCTGTTAGTTGTCGCGGTTGTTGCCATTCCTTGCTTGCTGCAAGCAGGCGAAGTAACGCCCGCGTCTGGGTACTCACTCCTCAGTCCCATTCGCAGCGGCAGGCTGACCGTCTTTCCCGTTGTAGCCGGCAAGTCGTACGAGACCGCAGAGTTCCTCACTCTCGATGAAGGCCTGCGCAACGGCGACATTATCGTCACGGAAGCGGGTCAGGCACGCGGCCTCATCCGTCACCGTCCCGGCGACCGGGAAATCATCCACCCCGTACGCGACGCCGCGGTGAATCGGCTAGTCCTGGTCAATAACTCGAAGCGCCCGTTGTTACTACTCGCGGGCGAAATCGTGACTGGCGGCAAACAGGACCGCGTGATCGGCAAAGACCGCATCGTGCCCGCCGAAAGCGATCCGGTCGATCTCAGTGTTTTCTGCGTCGAGCCCGGACGTTGGGTAGCGGCGAACGGCAAATACGAATTCAACAACCGAGGAGGCAGTACGGTTGGTCTTCTCGCTGCTCCCGTCGTGCGCAGCAAAGCAATGGCCGCCAAGGATCAGCAGCAAGTCTGGGACAGCGTTCGCAGTTCGCAGCACGCCATGGCCGAGAGCGTAGAGGTAACCGGCGCCGCTCCCGCGGTGAACGCTGAAAGTTCTTACGCGCGCGTTATGGATAATAAAGAAGTTCAAAAGCAGGTCGATGCTGTTGCCGAACCGATGCAGCGTAACTACGAAAGCGTGATCCGCCAACTGCGCGATAAAAATGCGGTGGGCGTAGTGGTCGCGGTGAACGGAGAAATTGTCTGGGCTGATATTTTTGCGAGCACCCACTTACTGCAAAAGTATTGGCCAAAGCTTGCCCGCTCTTACGCCACGGAGGCGGTGGTAACGCGGGCCAAAGGTGGAGAAGCCAGCAGCAAAGAGGCGCAGAAGTTTCTCAACGAGTTGGAGGGCCGCCACGAGACCGCCGAAACCGAGCCCGGCATCTATCGCCAGACGGAAATCACCGGCGATGGCTTCAAGGTGTTTGAGCTAACCTCGCTGCTACCCAAGACGGGCTTCGCAGTACACATCGCGAAAATGGCTGACTAGCGCGGATAGTGGAGGGACGGGCGTCTCGCCCGTCCAATCCACTCGTTATCGGGAATGCCGTGCCAGTCCCTTG
>CZLA01000205.1_pt1 | contig 19662 bp, 19 predicted proteins | sample 1122381 | NCBI WGS metagenome assembly CZLA01 (sample SAMEA3539301, study PRJEB10725) | soil metagenome | biome: tundra; feature: field; material: soil | place: USA | collected 2010-05 | depth 0.15 m
CTCGTAGACGGAATCGATGAGATCGAGCGCGTGGCGGGTGAAGTGGCCCTGGTTGGTTTCCGGTTCCACCCAGATGGAAAAGAACTCGGCGCCCAGGTTTCCGGCTTTCGCCTTGTCGAGGCTGATATGGCCGGGGTCTTTGGGATCGGTCGATCCGACGTCGTAGTTTTCGTCGAGGAAGCGCTGCGGGGTATCGGCATGCGTGTCGATGACGATGGCCAAGTTGTGAATCTCGCGGGCCTTGGCGCTGACCGTTTGCCCGTGGACGGGAATGATACATGAAAGCGCCATGGCAACGGCGAAAGTGGGCTTGTTCATGATGAACAAGGATTCTATACGATACGGTCGCGCTTCAAGCTCGGTGGAGTGCCGGGCATCCCCGCCCGGCGGGCACGGGACTGGACGGGCGAGACGCCCGTCGCTCCATCGGATCGTTCATTTCGCAGTCACGGCGGCGAGCGCTTGCTGGAGGCATTGCCCCATCGCCTGCTCAGAGTCGATCGTCGTTTTGGGGTAGGTGATGGGTTCGCGGCGGGCTTTCACTGCCACGTAAAGCGCGAAGGTCCGGTTGTGCGCTGGGTGCGAGGGATCTCGTTCGAGGTCGAGACGCTGGCGAGCGGATTCATCCGAACAGGTGCACTCGATGATCACCCAGGGCTGAGCGAGTTCGCGGGCGAATTCCAGAACGTGGTCGATCTGGTAGCGGCGGGAGAAGGTGCGGCCGTCCAGAAAGACTTTACGAGTGGGATTATTTTGCAGCAGGAAGCGGGCGGCTTCGAGCATAACCTCCATCACGAAGTCGTCTTGCTGGACGGAGTATTCGACATCTTCCGGTGCGAACAACGCGGCGCGAATCTCGTCTTTGCTGAGTAGCGCGCCCAGAGTGAGTTCGGCTAGTTCGCGGGCCAGCGTGGTTTTACCGGTTCCCGGGAGACCTGCCATGAGGACGATCATGTATTTGGAGAGTCTAATTGCTGTGGAAAGTTTAACGGAGGCAAGCTTAGTTGGAGGCGGTCATTGCAGTGGCAGTGGCGGTGGCTGGGGCGGCGACAGGTCCCTCCACCGGCGGACGCGGGAAGATCGTCTGCGTCTGGCGCCAGTCACTGTAGCGGTCGGAAACCATCACGTGGAAGCACCAGTGGCGGCGCTCTTCTTCGGGCTCGACCAGGCCGAGCGCGTTCAAATAGAACAAGTAGCGTTCGACGAAGCGGATCTCTTCTTTCGTCAGGCCGCGGCGCTGGAGGTCGACCGTGACTCCGGCGAGATGAGACGACGCTGTGTCGCCTTCAGCCGGAGCAGCATTGCGATTGCGACGGCGAAGCTTCTTTTGCACCTTCACCGTGCGGACGGCGGAGTTTACCTGGATCTTGTCGTGGAACTGGCGGTAATAGGCTTCGGAGAGGTCGGCGACGAAATCGCGGGTCCACGGACGGCAAAAGCGGCGCGAGGGATCGAGACCGCGCTCAATCTTCAAAGAGTCGCTCTCCTCGATCGGCACCAGTGCGCCCGAGGCCTTGAGCGCTTCCAGTTCGGCATCGTCTTGAATGCGCGGCAGATCGATGCGGTCGATTTCTTCGTTCTGACGGATCAGGGAATCATGCGATGGGCGGAACAGCGGGTTCCAGAGGATGCCACGCAGGCGATGCAGTATCCGGTGGCGGTGGTTGACGCGGTGCAGGGCGAACGCGGGCTCTGGCGATGCGACCAAAACAAAGGCCGCAAGCAGCAGCGCACTCACCATCAGTAATTTTCCCGGCAGTTTGGAGCTTCGCGTCATTGCAAGTTTGTCAGCTTGGAACATCTCCGGGAATGGCGGAACGGCCCATTTCCCTAGCAGCTGCGTAATTGTAAACCACAGATGAACGATGTTGTGAACCAATTCGAGCTAACCTCAATTACTTAAGGGAGTTATCGGTGGTTACCGGACGGCAATTTGCTGTTTTTCAGGCGCCAGTGTTGAAAAAACGCCGTTTGAGGAATGACGAAGTGACGCCCGGGGCCATTTCGCGTAGAGAGGCAGCTTGCCGCGTCTTCGGGGGAATCCCGGGTCGGGGGGAGACGGGGCACGCCCCGTTTCTACATGAAAAATTACTTGCGCAGCAGGTCGCCGAGCGCTTGCTTCGTGACCTGGCCGCCCACTTCGGCTATAGAAGTGGTCAGCGGGATTTCCTTTGGGCAAATCTCGACGCAGTTTTGCGCGTAGCCGCATTCCTGTATGCCGCCGTCGCCCATCAGTGCGGATAGACGCTCGCGCTTCAGGGCCTGGCCGGTGGGATGCGTGTTAAACAGGCGCACTTGCGAGATGGTGGCCGCGCCTACAAATCCCGTGTCCTCGGTGAACTGCGGGCAGGCTTCCATGCAGCAGCAACACGAGATACAGTTCGACAGCGGATAGGCTATTTCCTGGTCCTCCATGGTCATGCGCGGACCCGGACCGAGGTCGTAGGTGCCATCGACCGGCACCCAGGCTTTGACCTTCTTCAGGTTCTCGAAGAGCACGCTGCGATCGACGGCTAGATCGCGGATGACGGGAAATTTTGAGAAGGGCTCGAGTTTGATCGGCTGATCGAGGTGGTCGAGTAGGGAAGAGCAGGCCATGCGAGCCTTGCCGTTGATGAGCATGGCGCAGGAGCCGCAGATCTCTTCGAGACAGTTCGAGTCGTAAGTGACGGGCGTGGTCTGCTTGCCGTCGCGGGTGACGGGGCGGGCCGCGATCTCCATCAGCGCCGAAGTGACGTTCATGTTCGGCTTGTAAGGAATCTCGAACTCCTCCCACGACGGCTTGGCGTCGGGGGTAAGTTGGCGTTTGATTTTGAGGATTACCGATTTGTTGTTATTTGCCATTAGCTCTTAGCCTTTAGCTCCTAGCTCAACCGTTGCCTAAAGTCATCGGGCGCTACTTTGTACTTCAGTACTTCCTCGGACGCGGCGGAATCAGCGACGCATCCACCGCCTCGAACTCGAACTTCGGCTCATCCAAATCGGGCGCGAAGACTGCTTTTGTGGTCTTCATCCAGTTCTTGTCGTCGCGGTCGGGGAAATCCGGCTTATAGTGCGAGCCGCGGGATTCGTCGCGCATGGCCGCTCCTTGCGCGATGACTCGCGACAACTGGAGCATGTTGTAGAGTTGGCGCGCGAAGGCGATGGTCGTGTTCGCCCACTGCGATCGATCGCTCAGGTTGATCTTCTGGAAGCGATGCAGCAGGTCGACCACTTTGGCGTCCGCCGCTTCGCACTTCTTGCTGTGGCGAATTACTGTGCAGTTCTCGGTCATCAGCGCGCCCAGTTCACGCCACAGCAGGAAGGGATTCTCGTTGCCGTCGGCTTTCATCAGGCTGGCGTTGATTTCCTGTTGCCGTTTGCGTTCGGCGTCGAAGTGTCCGTTGCCGGGCGTGGCTTGCAGGTTCTTTGCGTACTGCACGGCATTCGGGCCGGAGATGAAGCCTCCGTAGATGCACGACACCAGCGAGTTCGCGCCCAGCCGGTTCGCACCATGGTACTGGTATTCAGCCTCTCCCGCGGCGAAGATGCCAGGAATGTTCGTGGACTGTTTGTAATCGACCCAGAGGCCGCCCATGGTGTAGTGCACGCCGGGGAAAATCTTCATGGGCGTGACGCGCGGATCGTCGCCCACAAACTTCTCGTAGATTTCGAGGATGCCTTCCAGCTTGCGGTCGAGAGTCTTGGCGTCGATGTGCGTGAGGTCTAGGTAAACCATCGGCTTGCCGTCGATGCCGAGGTTGTGCTCGTACACCACTTTGAAAATCGCGCGGGTGGCCACGTCGCGCGGCACGAGGTTGCCGTATTTCGGATACCACTCTTCGAGGAAGTACCAACGGTCACTCTGCGGGATGCTCTTTGGGTCGCGCTTGTCTCCCTGCGTCTTCGGAACCCAAACGCGCCCACCTTCGCCGCGCGCCGATTCCGACATCAGGCGTAGCTTGTCTTCGCCGGGGATGCACGTGGGATGCACTTGAATGAATTCGCCATTCGCGTAGTAGCAGCCCTGCTGATAGAGCGCGGACTGCGCCGATCCGGTGCACACCACTGAATTGGTAGACTTCCCGAAGATGGCGCCACAGCCGCCCGTCGCGATGATGATGGCGTCGGCGGGGAAGGTGCGAATTTCCATGGTGCGCAGGTCCATCGCACAGATGCCGCGGCAGACGCGGGTTCCGTCGAGCACGGCGGAGAGAAATTCCCAGTGCTCGTACTTTTTCACCTTGCCTTCGGACTCGTAGCGGCGCACTTGCTCATCGAGCGCGTAGAGAAGCTGCTGGCCGGTGGTGGCTCCGGCGAAGGCGGTGCGGTTGTAGAGCGTGCCTCCGAAGCGGCGGAAATCGAGCAGGCCTTCGGGCGTGCGATTGAAGGGGACACCCATGCGGTCGAGCAGATCGATGATGCCGGGAGCGGCTTCGCACATGGCCTTGACCGGCGGCTGGTTGGCTAGGAAGTCGCCGCCGTAGATGGTGTCGTCGAAATGGATCCAGGTGGAATCGCCTTCGCCCTTCAGGTTCTTGGCTGCGTTAATGCCGCCCTGCGCGCACACCGAGTGCGAGCGCTTCACGGGGACGATGGAGAACAGGTCAACCTCACCGCCCATCTCGGCGATCTTGATGACGGCGGCCAGGCCTGCGAGACCTCCGCCCACAACGATAATTTTCGGAGTTGCTGCCATGCTGTATGAATCCGATCTGCCGGGCCCTCAGGGGCTAAAGCCCGCGGTCTTATTGACTCTGAGCGGCACGGCTGAAGCTGTGCCCTTCCCCGAACCATTGGTGACACACCTTCTAGTACAAACTCGCACAATCTCTAGCGCATTACGATGTTTTCCGAAGCTCCGTTTGTATCCAAAGGCTGCGGCGGTACCCTCAGAAATCCGCACATACTGGCCGCGCCGATTGAAACCAGGCCGAGGGCGAGCGCCAGGCAGAGATAGCCAAAGCGGCGGCGCGCCCTTTCGCCGGTCGTAATGCCCCACTTCGCGGCGAACAGCCACAGGCCGTAGCTGAAATGCCAGGAAGCGGCGATGATGCCAACGGCGTAGAAGGCGATCATCCACGGATTCTGAAATTCTCCCTGGACTTTGGCGAACGACTGCATGGGATGGGTCGGCAGGTGCACGCCCGTGAAGCGCAGGTAGTACGTATGCTGCACCATGTAGACGAGCGCGATGATGCCGGTCCAGCGCTGCGAGGTGTAGAGCCAGTTCCCAGCCCACGGATAATCCGCGACATTGGTTTCGCCGCGATACCAGATGTAGACGCCGTAGAAGCCGTGATAGAGGATCGGAATCCAAATAAAGAACAACTCGAGCAGAAAAACGCCGGGCAGGCTGTTCAGAAACTCGACTTGCTTGCCGTAGGCCAGGGGGCCTTTGAAGGCTTCGGCGTTCGAGATGAAGTGTTCGAGGAGGAAGGCTCCGATGGGCACGACGCCGCTGATGGAATGCAGGCGGCGCAGCAGGAACGAAGTTCCCTCGCCCGCGCGCAGTGGAGCGACGCCCGATTTGATCTTTGGAACTGGAGCGACGGGATTGGCAGTTGACGCCACGATGACGGCTCCTTACGTGGTCCAATGTGCAAACTGGTTATTATCGTTTTGGGCGCGAATAGAAGTCAAGGCAAGAACGGTTTTCGTCCGGTTTTCGTGGAGCGCCGGGCGTCCCCGCCCGGCCACGACACCATCGAAACAGCACTTCAGGACGGGCGAGGACGCCCGTCGCTCCACTATGTTTCGCGATACCACGACAGGAATTCGCGAAACGCTGCGCCACGATGACTGTACTGGGCTTTTTCTTCCGCGCTCAGTTCGGCGAAGGTCCTGCCGATTCGCGGGAAATAGAATAGTGGGTCGTAGCCGAAGCCGTTGTTGCCTCGGGGAGTTTCCAGAATCACGCCTTCGGCGGCACGGCGGAATGTGCGCAAAGTCTGGCCATCGCGGGCCACGGCCAACACGCATACGAATCGCGCGGTCCGCTTATGTTCTGGGACCCCCTCTAGCTCGCGCAGCACTCTAGCGTTGTTGGCTTCGTCATCGGTGTTGCTTTCTGTGGCATGGGTTTCATCGGCGGCATAGCGCGCGGAATGCACGCCGGGCGCCCCAGCGAGCGCGTCAATCTCCAGGCCAGAATCGTCGGCTAGAACCAGTTCTCCGGGAACGGCCAGGCTATAACACTCTGCTTTCTTGCGCGCATTCTCTTCGAAGGTAGTCCCATCTTCGACAACTTGGGGCAGCGACGAAAACTGCGGGATGTTCGCGATGGTGATGCCGAAGGGTGCGGCGGCCCCGGCGAAATCGTGAAGCTTGCCGGTGTTCGAAGTTGCCAGCAGAACCGTGCGTGAAATCATGCGGCGGAGTTCCCGAGGTTTGGCGGTCGTCTCTGCGACGGTCTCGTTTTAATCCAGACGACAAGCAGGAGAGCCATGCTGATCAGCGAGACAACGTTTCCGACTACACGATCCGTCGTCCGGCGGAAATGGATGCGCACATCGTTGTCTCCAGCGGGAACGGGAATGACCATCAGGCCGGTAACTTCAGTTGTCTCGGTTGCGGCGGGCTTGCCATTTACGAGGACGCTCCACGCCGGGTAGTTGAATAGGCGCACGGTTAGATTCTGCGGCGCGGCAGCGTGAACCGTAAAGTGTTTTTCCGCCAGGCCCCACGCCAGCATCTCGTTCGGAACCGGTACTCCCGCGTGGTCGCTGACACGCGGCAGACTCTTGTTCAATTCGTAGGGGTCGGCTCCGGCCGGGACGTATTCGTCGGTGCCCTCGTAGCCGGTGCGGTCCGACAGGGCGTCGCTCATCTCGCCAATATCGCTGGCCGCGTCCCACCACGGTGGCTGAATGCGATAGCCGGCCATGATAACGGCAGCCAGCAGAGCGGCAGAGAGGAGCCAGCGCGTGGTCCAGCGTTTGGCTGCAATGGCAAAGAGCATTGCCAATGCCGCGTTCATGCACAGCAGCCAGCGGAAGGGAAGCTGCACGAAGCGGAACTTGGGCAAGTGTTGCCAGAGCAAATTGCTCGCGGGAAGCATGAGGAGCGCACTGCCGGCACCCCAGGCGGAGAGCAGCATCCCCGGCATTTGCTCGGAAATTGCCTCTTTAGCGCTGGGCTCGCCCGGACAGCCGAGAGCCGGCCCTGAGCCTGTCGAGGGGGCAGCTGTCCGGGCGCGCCATGTGCGCGAAAATAAGATGGCTAATGCGAGGACGCCAATTTCGGCCAGGGCTACGGACGAGACTAGAAGATTGAAGCGGTTGTGATCCGGATTGGCAATGTTAGTGAAAAGAAAATTCTCCTGCGGCCGGACTCCCGGCGACAGCACCTCGCCTACGTTGATCCATCCTTGTTCGTAGATCGCGGGGAGCAGATAAAACGAGGCGAGGCCGGCTCCCATCAGTATCGCCAGCGCCGTCCTGACTAGCGGACGCCAGACATGTGGATCCCCTGATCTTGTTCGCACCGCTTCACGCGCGGCCAGGAGAGCCGCCAGACCGGCGGTTGAGTAGTGGATCATCACCGCTGCGGGTGCGTTGGTCAGCCAGGCTGCGGCCAGCGTGAGGCTCAACCACAGCGTCGGACGCAAGCTTGACCTGCGAGTTTCTTCGAGGTCTTTGCAATCAGGCTGGCCCGGAGCGGGATGGTTGAGCCGCAGCAGACAAAGCAGCAGAAGCGGCAGCAGGGCCGCGGCCAGCAATTCGGCGTACGCGCTCCGCCAATAGACGATCAACAGGTGGTAGGGATTCAACGCATAGAACACGGCCGCAAACCACGCGTCCGGGGCCGGGAGCCACTCGCGGGCGAGCCGGTACATGGAAGCTCCGGCCAGCGTGAGCACAATCCAACAATACGCGCCCGGCACCATCTTCCAAGGCATGATAGCGCCGAGGGCGGCGCCCAGCGCCCAGGAAGCGGGCGGATAAAACAGGAAGCGAGCCTCGCCGTATCCCCAGTGCGCCAGCGCAGCCCAGCGCGGATATGCGATGCCGGCCTTCCATTGGCCGAGGACTTCCATCCACGAGAACATGTGGAACTCGAAATCATGCCCGGACGGGCTGCCCCAGTAGAAAAACGGAGTGATGGCCAGCAGACAGGCGCCAGCTAGCAGCAATGCGCGCGAGATCGGACTCCTGAGCAATTTGAGCTTTACCTTATGTTGGGCCAGGCCCTAAAGGGGCCTCTGATTTTCTGGCAGAGCAATTCTATTGCATCAGAAAATTCTCGGAAAATTAACCGCAGCGAAATTATTCAGGAAGGGGTGTCGAGGTAGTCTGCGGTCAAAGGTGGAACAGACCGCCGGGGACTGGGCCGACACTAAAGACGGGGTGTCGGTCTGGTTCCCGGTTTAGTTTGCGAGATCGGTTTTGCTGTCGGGAAGGTATTGGCGAACGTGGACTAGCCGGCTTAATTTGGCGGAAGTCTAGGGCTTGTTTCTATTGGCTGACGCTCGCCGGCGTGCGCTGGCGGTGCAGTTCGGCGAGAAACGCTTCTTCGTCCAGAGCATTGCCGGTTCGCAGCAGTTCCAGCAGTGGATCCTCCGTGTCGGTCGCAGCGTTGCCGGTCTGGCTGAGGTCAACCAAGTCGGCGACGAGAGAACGAGGAGAGGTTTCCAGTTGAGGAGTGGCGCCCGGTTGGCCGGTGAGGAACTCGATGAACTCGCCGACGCTCTTACGCTGCTCTTCTGTGCGGGCAGGGAATTCTATGCCCATGCCATGTTCGGGATGCATAACCCGAACCAATCCTTCTGTATGAATCTCCAGCCCGGCCGCGCGCAGACATAGGTCGACGGCGGAAGACTGCGGAAAGGGAGATTCGGTCTGAACATAACAGCCGCCCAGACTTAGGTCCGTCAGTTTACATTGGCTGACCGCGTCCGGCTCTTCGGGCAAAGCATCGTGCGAACGGGCCGCCAGCCACTCACTCAATTCTTCGCGCATCTTGTCGTCCATATCGAGAAAGCGCAGGCCCGTTTGGCCGTTGGCGCTACTCCAGGCAACTGCGGCGTCGCCTTCAATACCAGCACCTCCGTCGGGAAGTTCGAATGAGACGCGAACCATGGCTGCGGATGGCAGTGGCCTGGCCGCCAGCACGTCCATGCCGCCCGTGCTCAGGTCGAGCAGGATGCCTTCCACCCTATTGCTCTCGTCGAGATGAATCGAAACCGCCGCCTGCACAGCCACCCGCAATGATTGCCGCCTTTCTCGTTTCAGCAGCGCGGTGGCAGCGCGCAAGGTTTTTTGGGCCTGCTCGTGGGTGATGGGCTTGGTCAGGATGAAATGAGCTCCCGCGCCGAGGATCGAACGGATCTGCGAGGCATCGTGCAGCAAGGCCACGGTGACAGGCGGATTACGGTCGGCGCTGGCGGGCCGCCGACAACCTTCGAGCAGCAGTGAAGCCGTTTCCGGATCATCGAAATCGACGATGACCTGATCGAAGCGCTCCTCCGCCAGTCGCGTCACAGCGACATCGGCCGCGTTCGACCGCTCAACCGCAACCCCGAACTGAGCCAGGACCTGAATCAGCGTTTCCGCAGCCAGGTCATCCTTTGACACGAGCAATGCCTGCAAAATCATGGAACCGAGCCCCTCCCCACCTCGCGCTTTGCCTCTACCGTCCGGCTTCTATGGCCAGCGCGGAGTTACGCTACGCCCTGGCTTGGACGCGGCCGGCGAGGATTGGGCGCTAGCCTTGGCGGCCATCGCATTGGAGTTTTCGTCGTCCACTTCCGCCAGTACTGCGCTATCGTCCTCGTTGTCATTTTCGGCAAGCAAGGGCGCGACTTCTCGCAGTTTCTCGGCAGCCTGCTGCAACAACTCGATCTGCTTGCCCAGTTGCGCATACTGCCCCTGCTTGCGACGCAAAACCTCATGGATATCCTTCATACATCCCCCTGCGCCTGACTCTAGGTTTGGACAAGGGCTAGGTCAACGGCAAAGGCATCGCGAGCCGTTACCGCAGTAACCGACGGGAGTTGTAGGAGACCGGGTTCAAGGAGTGGTGTCCCGCGTCCGGGCCGAGCCATACGTACGCAGCGTTCACACCGTCGTGAGGAGGAAGCCAGCAAGCTGACCTAGGAGCGTTGTGCTCTAAATCAAAAGCCCCGCCTTGCGGCGGGGCCATGAGTTGAGTGTTCTGGGCGAACCAACAAATCTAAGTTACGCCCCGATCAGCTTGCGACGGAACATTCCAGCGATACCTACAAGCCCGGTTCCGAGAAGACCCAAAGTTCCGGGTTCCGGGACGACGAGGTTCGAGCCGCCCACCATGATGTGCCCCCTGCCAGCGATCCATTGACGGTTGGTGGCGGTGAAATACTGGGTGGTTGTTCCACTCACGGTGCGACCGTCATACAACATGCCTTGGATCGTGCCGGTGAGCGCAAAAGTCTTGGTGTTCGCGGTCTGGCTAGTGAGGGTCCAATTAATCGGACCGGTGAAGCTGCCGCTGAAGAGCGTTACCGGGTTCTTGGATTGTCCGGTTAATGTTTTTGCCCATTGGCCGACTCCAAGGACCACGAATGTCGAGCCCGTGGATGAAAACGTCCCGCCGGTCAGGTACGATCCGCTGGTCATAGCGCCGGTTGTGAAGCTGACCGAACCGTGGACACCTGTCTGGTTGCCCCAGCTCGTCAGTTGCGAGCCCTTCGAACTGATGCCTGCATTCGAAATCGCAATCGTGCCGAACTCGTTTGTGATATCAATTCCACTCGCCCAAGCGGCCATCGGCAACGCCAATGCCAGCAATGCTAAAACTACCACTCGCCTCATTTGAATTCCCTCCCAATTTATTTCATTTCCGAGATTCGCCTTGAAACTACGTCCAAGGTATAGGTCGCCTACAGCCTCTAGTGCACTTGTCGTTCCAAAACTACTGAAGGACGTTTGTTGTTGTTTATCAACAACTTACATTCGTTTTTCGTACTTGTCTTGGTTCCTGTACTGCAAACTGCTGCACACTAGCAACATCCACGTTCCCTAGATCGTCCACAAGATCAGCCCCCGAGTTCTGGCCGGCCGACTGCGAAATGGAACGACCGTAGGTTCGGAGTCGGCAGGGGAAATCTCGCCCAAACCACCAACGTGGGCGACCGCTTCCGGAACCCGAGTGCGACTGGGAGTAACCAGTCGCAAGGTGACTCATGTTACCACGGACCCGTCGCTTGGCAAGTGGCTCGTTGGTGCCATCCAGTCGCTCAAGAGTGGGATTCTGCCCTTCCGCCGGGTGTCCTATCCTTGGGGTGAGCAGTTCTGGGGGAGGGCTGTTCGGGCGCCCTGAGATTCTTTGGATCCGGGGCGCTCTTTATTTTTGTAGGGTTTCCCAGCTACTCCCGAGTTTCCACGCGGATGCGCTGGCTTACCATGCTTGCTTACCTTGGATTGCCTGCTGGGGGCCGTCTGGAGAGCCTCGTTACCATTTTGGTACCTCTTCATTTTTTCCGGAAGACAGGCTTTGATAGGCGGCGTCCAGAATGAGTTGATTCTGCCAGCCGTGTTGGCCAAGTACTGGAAACACTTCCCGCCCTTCAACCGCGGCCGCGAAGATGTCCACCTGCCTTGCGTAGGCCAAATGGTTGGAAACGGTTTCTTCGGCGACACGCTGTCCAGCGCGCCAGAGCTCCAACTTAACCGGCCGTTCGACGTTCAGCACATCGTCGGCGCGGAGCACGCCGGCGTCACCGACAATCTCCAACGGCGTGCGATAGTGGGCCCGAAATGAAAGCAGCACCGTGGCCAGCGTGCCCCGCTGGAACTTCAGCGTCAGGACTGCCGCTGCTTCCACGTCTCCCGATTCTTCGTCTGAGCAACCGAGCGCGCTCACCAGCTGCGGCTCATCCTGCAGGATGTAGCGCAGGGCATCAATGCAATGCACGCCCACGTCGGCGATGGGTCCACCTCCGGACATCGAACGGTTGTAAAGCCAGATTCGGTGGTGGCCGGAACCGGGAAACGAGAACTCCGCCCGCGCAAAGATCGGACGGCCAATGTCGCCCGCGGCGATGCGTTCGCGAAATCTTGACGTGCTTTCTTCGAAGCGAAAGACTTGGGCGACTCCGAGGAGAACGCCCGCGCTGCCCGCCGCTTCGACCATCTGGCGGCATTCGTCCGCGTTCATGCCCATCGGTTTTTCGCACAGCACCGGCTTGCCGGCAGCAACCGCGGTGAGCACGTCCTGCAGGTGACAGGCGTTCGGAGTGGTGACTAGGACGGCGTCCACTTCGGGGCAGCGGCAAAGCTCTTGTGTGGTCGCGAAGACATGCGGGATCCCATACTCCGCGGCGGCCTCGCGTGCTTTGCCGGAGTCCCGGCGCGATAGGGCGACTACTTTGCAATTCCGTGCAAGCGCGAAACCCGGCATCAGACGCCGCACCGCGTGCAATCCGAAACCTGCGATACCAAAGCGAATCATGTGAGTTTCACCGGCTCCATGCGCTTTCTATAAATCTAAGTGTATGGATAAAAAACGAAAAACAGCAGCGACAAAGCGGTCAGAGCCCAGAGCGCCGGACGCACATCGCGCAATCGTCCCGAAACCAGCTTGCAAAAAGGATACAAGACAAAGCCCGCCGTCATGCCGATTCCTACGTTGTAAGTAAACGCCATCAGGACGATCACGCCAAACGCTGGAACCAGTTCCGTAAGGTCGTCGAACGGAATACGGGTGATCGGAGTCAGCATAAGCAATCCCACAAAGATCAGCGCCGGTCCGTAAGCTTGGGGCGGGATGGCGGAAATGAATGGCGCGAAGAATAGAGCCCCGACAAAGCATAGCGCCGTGATGACCGCGGTGAGTCCGGTTCGGCCACCAGCCTCCACTCCCGTGGCGGACTCGATATAGGCGCCGGAGGTAGTGGTTCCGATTACGGCGGCGAAGGTTGTGGCCAGCGCGTCGGCCATCATCGGGCGCTCGATCTGCGGCAGGTTCCCGTCTTTGTCGAGGAAGCCCGCGCGTGCCGAAACGCCGATGAGCGTGCCCATGGTGTCGACAAATGCCATGACAAAAATCGTGAGCACGACCGGGAAAAATCCCCAGGTGAATAGACTGTGCAGATCGAACTGAAAAAGCACGGGCTGAAGGCTGGGCGGACGACTGATCCAACCGGTTGGCGCCGGAGCCACGCGGGACACAAAACTCAGAAGAGCAGTGGCCAGGACTCCGGTAAGAATCGCGGCCGGGAAACGACGGATGGTGAGCACCGTCATCAGCAGAAAACCGAAGATGGAAAGCAACACGGAAAGCGACGTCAGATGGCCTGGCCGAACCGGTGCGCCGGGGAATCCCAGGGTAACGATGCCGGTCTGATTCAGTCCGATGAAGGTGAGGAACAATCCGATGCCGACGGCGTAGCTGTATCGGAGCGTGGCGGGGATGGCCTCGACCATCCACTGCCGCAGGCGGAACAGCGTCATGAGAACAAACAGAATTCCGGCCAGGAACACCGCGCCCAGCGCGCTTTGCCACGTGTAGCCGAGCACATGCACCACCGTGAACGCGATGAACGCGTTTTCGCCCATGTACGGACCGATGGCGAACGGACGGTTGGCATAGAAGCCCATCAGCAGCGTTCCGAAAATAGCGGTGAGAATGGTAGCCGTGAGCGAAGCGCCCGCTGGCATGCCCGCGGTTTTCAGGATGGCAGGGTTGACGGCCACGATGTAGGCCATCGTAAAGAAGGTAGTTAGTCCGGCGACGACTTCGCGCCGGACGGTGGTCTGGTGGTGAGAGAGTTCAAAGACCTGATCGAGCCAGCGCTTCAAGTTGTCCTCGGGTGGAAACTCAGGATTGTACATTCCCCGCGTTCGAAGCACGAAACGTTCTGTAGGTTTCCCCTGTGCGACCCTGTGTACCCTGTAGTTAGGTTTTGTTTTACGCTGCGAAGAACGGCAACCACAGGGGACAAAGAGGTTCACAGAGGATAGGAGAAGTGCGTTCCTGACCGACTAGCGATTGCGCAACTCGGCAAGCACCGTGGGATCGATATTCCCGCCGCTGATCACGGCGACGTTGATCTTTGTGTTGGGCAACTCGTCGGCATGAAAAAGAAATGCGGCCGGAGCTACGGCGCCGCTAGGTTCGGCCAGCGTTTGAGCGTTTGTGCTAAGCGCGCGCATGGCCTCGCGAATCTCGTCTTCGGTCACGGTGACGATGTCGTCCACATAGACGCGGATGTGTTCAAAATTAATCGCCCCAATGCTCTGGGTGCGAAGACCGTCGGCTGAAGTTGACGAGACCTGTTCCGCCGGGAAAGAAACGATGCGCCCGGCGCGCAGACTGGCGTGCGCATCCGCGGCAAGTTCGGGTTCGACGCCAATCACCTTCACCTGGGGATTGCTGAGAAGACTGCTGAGCTTGACGGCGGCAGCGACGCCGCTGATCAATCCACCTCCGCCGACAGGGACCAGTATGGTTTCAACGTTGGGCAGGTCTTCAAGAATTTCGAGGCCGACGGTTCCCTGGCCGGCGATAATCTTCTCGTCGTTGTAGGGCGGAATGATCCCGTAGCCGTGCTCGGCCGCCAGTTCTTCAGCGCGCAGCCGCCGTTCTTCACTGCCCGGACCGACGGTAACGATCTCCGCTCCAAGCGCGGCCGTGGCGTCGAGTTTGTTCTTCGGAGCATTGCTCGGCATGACTATGATGGCCTTCACGCCCAGCGCGCGCGCCGCGTAGGCCACACCCTGCGCGTGATTGCCACTGGAATAAGAGATGACTCCGCGGCGGCGCTCCTCAACGGTCAGAGAGGCAACTTTGTTGTAAGCGCCGCGCAGTTTGAAAGCGCCGATGGGCTGAAGGTTTTCGAGCTTAAGGAAGAGCTTGCGCTGATCGGTCGCGGCCGTCCATTCGAATAGGGGAGTGCGGACGGCGATGCCGTTCAGCAACGCACGAGCTTGCTGAATTTCGTGAAGAGACACCATCGATGATCATTACAACACTACTTGAGTCCGCCCTGTTCGTGCATGCTTTGCAATAACTATCTTGTTGATCATGATGGACAATACTTGACATCAAGATGCCAGCAGAAGTAGCATCATAGCATGCGAACCACCCTGTCCCTCGACGACGATGTTGCCCGGCTCTTGGACAAAGAGACCCGCCGCTCCGGCGCCTCTTTCAAGGAGGTGGTCAACCGCTTTCTGCGTCTGGGCTTCATGGCTTCAAAGCAGCCGCCTCGGGCGCCATTTGTCGTCGTCCCCCGTAAACTCGGGCTGCCCCCTGGGCTCAACTACGACAACGTCGCGCAGTTACTCGATGAGTTGGATGGTCCGGCGCACCGGTGATTATCCTCGACGCCAATATTCTTCTCTATGCCTACGACAGCGCATCGCCCAACCACGCGAAAGCCCGCTCCTGGATCGAGTCCGTGTTCTCGGGAGCCACGCTCATAGGATTGCCGTGGCAAACTGTCAGCGCATTTCTGCGGATCATGACCAATCCCAGACTGCCCGGCGAGCGTTTCAGCCTTCCGGAGGCCGTGCAAATTGTGGAGCGCTGGTTGGAGCAGCCAAACGTCCGGCTACTCGCTCCCGGCGACGATCACTGGGCGCTCTTTCGCCAGATGATCGTCGAAGGTCAAGCTCCGGGCCCGCTTATCACCGACGCGCAACTGGCCGCCTTGACGATCGAATATGGCGGCGTGCTCCATACCACCGACCGCGACTTCGCCCGCTTCCCAGGGCTGCGCTGGAAAAACCCGCTGAGCTAGAGGAATGCGATTTCAATGCTGCGGTGCTATAGTGTTATCAGGTAGCACCTTGGAGCACCGCCGATGCCGACGTCTTCTACAACCAGCTTGAAGCTCGATGTCGAAATAAAAGAGCGCCTTCAGCGGCTCGCCTCGGCCCGCCGCCGTTCGCCGCACTGGGTCATGCGCGAAGCCATCGAGCAGTATGTGGAACGCGAAGAGAAGCGCGAGCAATTCCGGCAGGACGCGCTAGCCGCCTGGACCCATTACCAGACAACCGGCCTGCACGCCACCGCCGAGGAAGCCGATGCCTGGCTGGCCAAGCTCGAAGCGGGTAAGGATGCCGCTCCCCCTAAATGTCACGACTGAGATGGTCCCAACCGGCCCTGCTCGATGTGGCCCGGCTCTATAACTTTCTAGTTCCCAAAAGCCGGGATGCGGCCAATCGTGCCATCAAGGCGATCCGGCAGAGCGTAAAAGCACTCGGCAAGCATCCGGAGATTGGTCGTCCTGTCGAAGAGCTGCCGCCGGAGTTTCGCGAGTGGGTGATTGACTTCGGACACGGAGCCTATGTCGCCCTGTACCATTACGACGGAAAACAGATCGTGATACTGGCCGTCCGCCACGGACGCGAAGCCGGATACTGATCTCCTTCCCCCGGTTGCTCCAGGGGCGGATACCATCATTCAGGAATACGAGATCATGGGTAGCATCTGATTCTCTTATAGAGGCAGTCTCGCTCCGTGAAGGCGGCTGCCCGGAAGAGTTAGAGACATGGAGAAATACATTTTGAGAACCGATGAACTTGAGTCTTCTCCGAGGAATCTTTGGGGCCTTCGACCGGCGGCCAGTCTCAAGGATGCGGAGGAGATCTTCCGGAACCACATTACTGGCTGGTACTGCTCGCCAAGTTCAAAGAGCATTCACCTTCGTCGTATGCAAGAGGATCGAGCACTTCGGCTGCGAGAGGACGATTTCGGCGTTGAGCTTCTATAAATTGAAGCAAGGTAGCGAAAGGCGTAAATGGGGTTGAGGTGAAAGAGAGCGGCGCCAAGCCTACTGAGTCATAATGGCGAACTGGTGCAAATCGAAAACCCTAGCTTTTCTCGGCGCTCTCTGCATCTCGGCGGTGAAGAGTCTCTCTAGATCTCCAGTATCACCGGCATAATCAGCGGCCGGCGCTGCGTTTGCCGCGAGATGTAGCGCTTCAGGTCGGTGCGGATTTTCTCTTTGATCACGCCGTAGTCGGCTTTCTCTTCGGCGCTGGAGGCGTCGAGGGTTTCGGTGACGATCTGCCTGATGCGATCGATCTCGATGGTTTCTCCGGGATTGAATCCGCGCGTCACTATCTCAGGCGAGCTTTCGACGCGGCCGGTGTGTTTGTTAATGGCAATGATCGGCATCACAAAGCCGTCTTCGCTGAGGTGGCGGCGGTCTTTGATGACGAGGTCTTCAACCACGTCGGTGCGCGAGCCGGAATCGATGCAGACGCGGCCTACGTTGACGCGTCCGGCCTTGCGGGCGCCGTGCTCATCGATTTCGAGCACGTCTCCACTCTCGATCAGCATCACGCTGCCAACCGCTCCCGTCATGGACGCAGCCAATTCGGCATGCAACTTGAGTTGCCGGTATTCGCCATGGATCGGGATGAAATACTTGGGCCGCACCAGGTTGATGATGAGCTTCAATTCTTCTTGGCTGGCATGTCCGCTGACATGGATCGGCGGGTAAGAGCCGTCGTCATAGATGACAAACGCTTCGCGGCGGAAGAGGTGATCGACCATGCGATAGATGGCTTTTTCGTTGCCCGGGATGATGCGCGATGACAGGACGACGGTATCGCCTTTTTCGATTTTCGCGTGCTTGTGATTATCCACCGCCGCTCGCGACAGCGCCGACATGGGTTCGCCCTGCGTGCCGCTGATCAGGACGCACACTTTTTCGGGCGCGAAGTTTTTCATTTCGCCGGGATGAATCAGCATGCCCTCGGGAATCTGGATATAACCCAGGTCTTCGGCGATTTCGGAGGAATTCTCCATGGAGCGGCCGAGGAAACAGATTTTGCGGCCGTGTTCCCGCGCCATGTCGACGGTCAGCTTGATGCGGTGAATGGAAGACGAGAAGCAGGAGATGAATAGACGCCGCTGGGTGCGGGCAAACACCTCCTCGAACTTGCGGCGAACCGCGCGCTCGCTCGGAGTGTAGCCCTTGCGCTCGACGTTGGTGGAATCCTGCAGCAGCGCCAGCACTCCCTCTTTGCCGTACTCGGCGAAGCCGTGCAGGTCGAAGAGGCGGTTGTCGGTGGGGGTCGGATCGACCTTGAAGTCGCCGGTATGCAGCACCACGCCGAGCGGTGTGTGGATGGCGAGCGCCACGCAATCGACCAGGCTGTGCGTCACCTGCAGCGGATGAATCGTGAACGGCCCAACCTTGAAGCGTTCTCCGGGACGGATTTCACGCAGGTCGGCGTTGTCGAGAAGTTGATGCTCGTCGAGCTTATCTTCGACATAGGCGAGCGTGAACTCGGTGGCCCAGACAGGAACGTTCAGTTCGCTGAGGATCCAGGGCAGGGCGCCGATATGATCTTCGTGGCCGTGCGTAAGCACAATACCGCGCACATGCTTGCGATTTTCGAGCAGGTAAGAAATATCGGGGACGACGATGTCGACGCCCAGCAATTCGGCTTCGGGGAACATCAGCCCGGCGTCAACCACGATGATGTCATCGCCAAAGCGGATGGCCATGCAGTTCATACCGAACTCGCCCATCCCGCCTAACGGAACAATATGCAGTTTTCCTTTTGACATTAGACAAATCGATGCTAGCACAGAGAGGCTGTCGTTGCCGTTTAACCCAGGGCCATGTAGCGTCCCAAATTCTTCAACCACCAAGGACACGAAGGTACACCAAGGTTTAAACGTTCGCTCGGTTTCCTTCGTGATACTTCGTGCCCTTCGTGGTTAAAGATCTCGGCTGATAAACTCATACTCGAAAATGGCGGACGAGAAAAAGTCGTGGATGCGGCGGCGCATCGAAGGAGCAATCCGCACCGGCCTGACTCGCACCTACGACACGATCAAGGTCGATCCGGGGCGCTTCCTGATGCAACTGCGCGTGGCGCACGGGTTGCCGCTGGCCACTTTTCATGGCGTGTACACGCTGCCGGTGGAACGCCTCGACGATGTGGCGGAGTCGGTGATCCGCGGCGGCATGAAGCTGGCGGCGGCGGAGGGAGCCGGATTTGGTCTTGGCGGAATCCTTACGATCGTGCCCGACCTCGGCATTCTCTCTGCCATTACCATGCGCACCATTCAAAAACTCAGCCTGATTTACGGGTTCGAGTTGAACACCGATGACGAGATCGCCGAGCTTTGGATTGCGGCAGCCAGCGCCGCCGGGGTCGACATAGGCCGCGAATTGCTGGAAAAAGAAGTGGTCAACCGCTTCGTGCCGCGCGTGATTCAGCGCATCGCAGTCAAGGCTGGCGCCGAGGTAGCAGAAAAGTGGGCGGGACTCCTGATTCCGGTTGTCAGTTCCGCCATTGGATGCGCGCTCAACTATTACTTCGTGAGGGCGTGGGGAGAGCGGGCACGGGCGCATTTTCGCGCCAAGCATCTGGAAGCGCGGCGTGGGTTTGCGGAGGGACAGGCCAAGCTATCGGCTCCGCCTGCTGCGTCTTCGTTTTCTTGATCGGCGCCGGTGAAAGGGAAGTCTTGCGGAATGCGCGATTCCTCACTCGACTAAACCCAGCCAATGTGCGTTCTGGGAGCACGCCACGCTCAATTCGGAAGCAGTCCGTAGACGTCGACTCAGTGCGGGTACCGACGTAGACCTTTCCATTCGCCACAGTTGGCACTGCAAATTTCACAGCGTTTCCGGCGGTGTCACGGTTACTAGTGTAGTGCGTCAAACAGATCGACGTTTATTGAGGGTACGGCGGGCGCGTTTCACTTTTTCCAGGATGTCGGCGGCTCGCGCGGTCC
>CZLA01000164.1_pt1 | contig 19577 bp, 14 predicted proteins | sample 1122381 | NCBI WGS metagenome assembly CZLA01 (sample SAMEA3539301, study PRJEB10725) | soil metagenome | biome: tundra; feature: field; material: soil | place: USA | collected 2010-05 | depth 0.15 m
CGCAGGTGGCGGAGTCGGTCCGGTCCTGAGGATGGTCATGAATTCCCGAACCATGGAAAACGCCCTCGTTGAAAACGAGCCCGCAGGTCACTCGCCGGGCACGCGGGGCGCGCGTTCTAAGGCTCCCGTCTTTGTGCTGGGCTGTGGACGATCCGGAACCAAGTTCCTGTATCACACGCTGCTTTCGGCGGGCGGCTTCGCCGTCTATCATGCCGAGAGCAACGCCTTCAACCTGCTCGGCCTGCGCTTCGGCAACCTCGCCCGTCGCGGCAACCGCCGCCAACTGCTCGACGAGTATTTCACCAGCAAGCTGTTTCAGCGCACCGGACTTGATCCCAAAGATATCGATGAGCGTGTCATGGAAGATTGCCGCAATGCCGGCGACTTCCTGCGCATCGTGATGGAAGCCATCGCCCGCAAGCAAGGTGTCGGCCGTTGGGCTGAATCCACGCCGCTGCACTTGCTCTATCTTCCGCTGATCAAGAGAGTGATTCCCGACGCTCTCGTCGTTCACATTATTCGCGACGGCCGCGACGTCACCGCTTCATTGCATCGCATCGGCTGGATTCGTCCGCTGCCCTGGGACCGCGCCCGCGCGTTTGTCGTGCCTGCGATTTTCTGGCGCTGGATTGTAAGCAAGGGGCGGCGATACGGTCAGGCGCTAGGCAGCGACTACCTGGAAATTCATTACGAGGATCTGGTGCAGAATCCGCGCGAAACCCTGGCGCACATTGGCAAGTTCATCGAACACGATCTGGACTATGACCGCATCCAGCAGGTTGCGCTCGGATCGGTGCACAATCCGAATTCTTCGTTTCGCGGCGACGGCAAGGAGACCGAAGCCGCCACCATCGGCCGCTGGAAGCGCATGTTCACTCCAGCACAGGTTCGCGACATCGAGTCGAGCCTTGGCAACCTGCTCGTCGACACCGGGTACGCGCTCGAAACGCCGCCCGCAGAGCGGGGTTCGTCGCGATCGGTGCGCTTGATGAATTTTCTCTATCCGTTGTATTTTGACTTCAAACTTTGGCTGAAATCGGATACTCCGCTCGCCCGCATCGCCAACAAGGGGCGCATGGGCATCGCCGAGTCTGACGCCGAGGCCGAGACTAAGCCCGGTGCCAAGTCCGAGGGCCGAGCCCAAAGCTAGGTAGGGTTGAGTCCCAATCGGCAACGAGTTCTGACAGAGTGGTAACGATGAATGCGATCTCCCTAACCTGGCAACCCGACGGCGCGTTTCACCACGTGGGCTTCGTCGTGGCTTCGATTCCGAAGTCGGTGCAGGGATTTGCCAGCATGTTGCAGGCGGATTGGGATGAACACGTTTTTTATGATTCCAACCAGGGCGTTCGCGTCACGTTCCTGAAGAGCCGACGCGCGGGCGATCCGCTGTGGGAACTGGTGGAACCAGCCGATGAACAATCGCCTGTGCATTCCTTCGCCGCCAAGGGTGGCGGCCTGCACCATGTTTGTTATGTCGTGGAGAATCTGGAGCGGGCGCTCGCCGACGCGCGCGCGCTGGGAGCGATCGTCACGCGGCAACCGATGCCGGCAGTCGCGTTCGGCGGCCGGCGCATCGCGTGGATCTACACCAGGAACCGTTTGCTGATCGAGTATCTGGAACGCTGATTTGATTTTCTGACGATGTCCGATTCAATGACCAGTCCAATTTCCAATTCGGCTTCCGCTGAGCACAGCCCCGCGAACCTGCGGGCCGAAGTCGACGCGCTGATCGCCGCGGGCGCTTTCGATCCTGCCTCGCGGCGGCTGGCGGAGCTTTGGCGGCGCGATCCCGCGTCGGGCACGGCGAGCTTCGTGACTTCGCGACTCGACGGGTTGCGTGGCAAGACTGGCGGCAAACTCCCTCTTACAAAATTTAAACTGGCGATTCTGCGCTCGTTCACGGTCGAGCCTATCGTACCGCTCTTGCGGGCGGAAGCATTTGCGTGCGGCATTGATCTGGAAGTCCATGTCGGCGATTTCAATACTTACGTGCAGGACATGCTTGACGGCCAGAGTTCGCTCTATCGCTTCGCGCCGAACGCGGTCCTGCTGGCGGTGCGCACGGACCAGGCGGCTCCCGAACTTTCGCGTGACTTCGCCGATCTGGCGCCGGAGGCCGCGCGGCAAGCCGCCGAGCACGTGGTTCGTGGCTATGAGCAGTGGATCGGCGCATTTCGAAAACACAGCCAATCGGCGCTGATTCTTCATTCGCTGGAGCGCCCGTCATCTCTCAGCCTCGGAGTTCTCGACGCACAGTCCGAGACCGGCCAGTCCGGACTCATCCGGCAGATCAATCGTGAACTGCGGCGCATCGCCGAAGGATTCCACGGAGTGTACGTGCTCGATTACGACGCGCTGGTGGCGCGCCATGGCAGCGAGCATTGGCACGACGAGCGCAAGTGGCTGACGGCGCGGCTTCCCATCGCGGCCGGTTATCTTCTTGCGATGGCGCGCGAGTGGATGCGGTTCATCGTGCCGCTCAGCGGCCGTACCGCCAAAGTTCTGGTCGTCGACCTCGACAACACGCTGTGGGGCGGCGTGATCGGCGAAGATGGCATGGCCAGCATAAAAGTTGGCGCCGAATATCCGGGCGCGGCGTATCAGGCTTTGCAGCGCGCCCTGCTCGATCTGTCGCGCAAAGGAATTCTGCTCGCCGTCTGCAGCAAAAACAATCTCGACGACGCCCTGGAGGCGCTGGAGAAGCATCCCGGAATGCTGGTGCGGGCGAAACATTTCGCGGCGATGCGGGTGAACTGGACGGACAAGGCGCAGAATCTCCGCGAGATCGCACAGGAACTGAATGTCGGCATCGATGCCCTCGCCTTCCTCGACGACAATCCCTTTGAGCGCGAACAGGTTCGCGCCGCGCTTCCCGAAGTTACCGTCATCGATCTGTCGAGCAAGGACTTGCCGAAGAATCCATTGGAATATGCCGCCGCTGTGAGGAATTGCGCGGCGTTTGAGCGGCTGACACTCTCCGCCGAAGACCAGCAGCGCACCGAAATGTATGCCGCGCAGAAGCAGCGCACCGGCGCCGAGCAGACCTTCCAATCGAAGGAAGATTTCTTTCGCTTCCTTGAGCAGGAAGCTGAACTCGAACCCGTGTCGGACCTGACCCTGGCGCGAGTCGCGCAACTGACGCAGAAGACCAACCAGTTCAACTTGACGACGCGGCGCTACACCGAGCCCCAGATCGCGGAGATGGCTAAAAAGCCGGAGTGGCACGTGTTTTCGATCAAGGTTCGAGATCGTTTCGGCGACCACGGACTGGTCGGGGTGGCGATCGCGCACGACAAAGGCGAGCAGTGCGAAGTGGATACTCTCCTGCTGAGCTGCCGCGTCATCGGACGAACGGTGGAAACCGCGCTTCTCGCCCATCTCGCCGAAAGTGCCGCCCAACGCGGCCGCAAGCGGCTGGAAGGCTGGTTTCTGCCGACAAAGAAAAACGCTCCGGCGCGCGATTTTTACCAGCAGCATGGCTTCGAGTGGCAGGTGACCAACTGCGAGGGTTCTCTTTGGACACTCGACCTGAAGAGTTCCACGCTGCGCTGCCCCGATTGGATTAAGCTGAAGGTGACGGAAGCGAAACCCGGAGGAAAGAATTGACAGCCAGTACGTTTGAGCAGGTGCGGAGCGTCGCCAGCGACATTTTAGGCGTTCCGGCGGATAAGATCACGGCGGAATCTTCGCCGGAGACCATCGAGAATTGGGATTCCATGCAGCATCTGAATCTGGTTCTCGCTGTCGAAGAAAAGTTCGGAGTGCAGCTCGATCCCGAAGATATTGAGCAGATGAAGAACATAGGCGCGGTCGCAGCGCTGGTCGAGAAGCTGCAATCGGCCGCGCGCTAAGGTTCGTATCAGGGCATCGCTTCAGCGATACCGCAGGTTCTCGAAATTGATGCCCCTTTAGGGGCTGGGCAGGCGCATCGCTCATCCTCATCACTCATGGCCATCGTCATCCAGCCCTATCGTCCCGAGCACGAACCCGCCGTAGCGGAGTTCAATCAGCGTCTTCGGCAGGCGGGCGAGGACCAGAACATGGTCTTCTACCGCTGGGCCGAGCCGCGCTGGCTGCCGCGTTCAGCCGAGTCCCGCATCTACAATGAATTCTTCGTCGCCGTCGATGGCGGAATCGTGCGCGGCGGCTACGCGCTTAAAAGCCAGGAGTTCTTCTTCCCCGACGGACAGATTCGCTCGATCACCTACTATCACCATCCGCTGTCCGAGGGCATCGTCAACAAGGCCCACGCCATCGTGGGCACGCTACTGTTGCGCGACGCGATACAACGCACACCGCTGCTCTACTGTCTCGGCATGGGCGGATACGACCGCCCGTTGCCGCAGATGCTGGTGCGTTTGGGATGGGCGCATTGCCTGGTGCCGTTCTTCTTTCGCGTCTTGAATCCCTCGCGCTTTCTCAGAAACATGCAGACCCTGCGTTCGTCGCCGATGCGAAGGTCTCTGATGGACCTCGCAGCCTATAGCGGCGCGGGATGGATGGGCTCGAAGCTGTTCCAGGGCTACCGTGCTCTCGGAGCGCCGCGATCGCCGGCAGCCGAGTGCTGCGAGGTCGCGAGCTTCGAAGAATCTGACGCCGCCACGAGCATGCAGTCACTCTGGGAACGGGCGCGGCAGGCTTGCTCGTTCGCGGCGGTGCGGGATGGTGAGGCTTTGCGCACTTTGTATCCTGCGACGCAAACGCGTCTCACGCGAATTGTGATGAAGCGCAACGGCGCCGCGATTGGATGGGCAGTTGTGGGCGAGCGCCGCAAGGATGCGAAGTACGGCGACATGCGCGTAGGGTCGGTGGTCGACTGCTTCGCGCTTCCAGGCGAATTGTTTTCGGTTGTGCGCGGCGCCACCGAGACACTGGAGCGGCAGGGCTTCGATCTGATCCTCAGCAATCAGAGTCACCAGGCTTGGGGCGAAGCGTTCAAGAGCGCAGGCTATCTGCCCGGGCCGTCAAATTTTCTTTTCGCCGCTTCCAAGAAGCTGGCGGAACTGCTCGCTCCGTTTGAAGAAACGCGTCCGCGGATGCATCTGACGCGCGCGGATGGAGACGGGCTGCCGGAGAATTTCTGAAATCCGCTTTTGGCTGTTGGCTCTCAGTTACACACCATCTTCACTGGGTTGCGTGGGTGATTTCCGAACCTTCTTCTTCCGTCTCGGTCGAGAGATTGTAGCCCAGTTGTTTCATGAGCGGCCCCCAGTGGGCCTCCATGTAGGTAACGGTTTTTTCGGGGAGCACGGCTCGCCAGCCTCCGGAAGACGCTTTGCGGACGAAGGGTTTATCGCTGCGGGTGTGGAACGTCGCTACCCATTTCTTGCCTTGCGTCTCTTCCATCTTACGCATGTTGGCGGCGGAACTTCGTTCGATGGCTTGGTTGATACGCTCTGCATCGGGGTTGAGGCCCATGAACTGGGCTATGCGCGCCAGTTCGCGCTGCTGATCTTGCTGCAAATCTTCATAGCGCATCAGGAGGAAGCTGTCGTGTCCCTGGCGCGTTGCCAGCCAACTGTTGACGTGGTCGGCCCAGGAGCCGATACGGCGCCAGAAGTTTCCATCCATCCAGAGCGGAACGAATTCTTCAATCGGACAGCCATCGGGAATCGAACGCAGCTTCATCTCCCAGTGATAGTTGGAAATGGCGACATCGCGCGGGTCGCGCACGATGTAGATGACGCGGCGGTAGCGAGCGTCGAACGACTCGTGGCTCTTGAGCACGCGCGGGCGGGGAAGGCGGCGCAAGACCCAATCGGCGGTCTTGTACATGTCGGGAACCAGGCGTTCGACATTCAGGAAGGTGACGGGCTCGCTTGGATTCACAAAATTGCCGACCAGGAAACGCGTCCACGTGTTGCCGGAACGAGGATAGGACGTGAGGAAAACATCGTCGTCGAAAATGGTGATTTCACGCTCGAGCAGCGTGCGGCGAAACAGCACGTCATGAACCCGCGATAGATGCCGGAATGCCCTGCGAACGAGTAACGCCATCGGTGCTTTTCCTCAGTGATTCTGTTCTTCTGCTATTCTTCGGCCGGGCTGCGTTCGGCCGCAGAACGGTTGCCTTGCAGCCATCCGAGAAACTTTTGTTTGCGCGCAAACATGTTGCGAGCCTCGTTGCGCAACGCGCCTACGATCTGATAACGAGACTTGGTGAACCAGGGCACGCGGTGCGGCGTGCAGCCGTATTTTTCCTTGTAAGTACCTTCGCCGCCCCAGTCGAAGATGGTCACGCCGCGCTTTTTCCAGTAGCGCATAGCGTACCAATGGCAGGCTTCGTTCGGACGCAGGCTTTGGTGCGAACGGAAGCTGGCGTTGCCCCAGAACTCCGCAATCTGGTTGAAGCCGGGATAGATTCCGGTGGCGATGCACTTCCCTTCCGGATCGCGCGCGCGAAGCAGCAAGATGTTGCCGCCCGGTTCGACATTGCGGACCAAAGAGCGGACGCGCTCCACGGAGTAGGTGGGAACTAATGACTGTTTGGCAAAGACGTCCTGGAGTTGCTCGTAATATTCGTCGGCGAAGGCGAGGTCGTGCGCCTCTTCGATCTTGAGGCCGCTCTTGTCCGCTTTGCGAATGCAGCGGCGGCACGCACTCTCCATGCCGTTGAATAAATCTTCTTCCGAGCGCGTCAGGTCGGTGCGGTAGGAGGCGTAGTACTCGGTTTTGAATCGCGCAGCCTCGCCGTCTTCGAAGGTAAAGTTTGGATCGGAGACTTCGAGATGCAGGCACTTGAGATCGTCCCACGCAAATTTTTCCAGAGCTTCGAGCGCGACGCGGCGCGGGACGCCGGGATTGAGATTGAATCCGATATAAGGAGTCGTCCAACCCGGAAAGGAACTGCCCAGAACTTTCATGCCGAATTTGGAGAAGGTGAGCCCGGTAAAGTATCCGAGGACGTCGCTTGATTCGCGCAGCTCGGCGAGCACAGGCAGCGCGTTCTGCGACTGGGCGACGAATTGCAGCCACTCGCGCGTTTGGAAGACGGTGCGGTCGGCGAAGCCGTCGAGGCGTTTCCAGTCGGCCGACTTGATGTCGATGGGATAGAACTTCATTCGTTTTCGAACCGCTTCGTCAAATTCCTGTAGAGACGGGGCTTGCCCCGTCTCACTATCGGCAGAGACGCGGCAAGCCGCGTCTCTACAGAAAATTCCATACTAACTTCCTACCAGCAAATTCCCTCATACGTCCTAGCGCCTTCCGGACGCCGGGTCTTATCCAGATGAATCAGGTCAATCACGATCTGTTCGGGACGCAGATACTTGGCAAGCTGATCTTTGCTCGCCGATTTGTTGCCGAGGATCACGACTTCGGCAGTGCGCAGCGTGCCTTCGAGGTCGGCCGAGAGCACCGATCCGATATGCGGGATGACTTCTTCGATGTACTGGCGGTTAGCGCCGGCGAGGCGGCCGAGAGAAACATCCTCGTCCCACACTTTGACTTCGAGGCCCTCGCCCAGAAGGCGCTTGATCAACTGCACCTGCGGGCTTTCTCGCAAATCGTCGGTTCCGGCTTTGAAGCTCAGGCCGAGCTGCGCAATTTTCTTTTTGCCCGTGCTCAGCACCATTTCCACGGCACGATCGACGTGCTCGGCGTTGCTCGGCATGAGCGATTCGAGCAGCGGAAGCTTGAGGTCAAGTTCTTTCGCTTTGTAGGTAATCGCTCGCAGATCTTTTGGAAGACACGAGCCGCCGAAAGCAAAGCCCGGGGAAAGATATGCGGCAGAAATGTTCAGCTTGGTGTCGGACGTGAAAATTTTTGTGACCGCGTGCGCGTCGACGCCAAGATGCTTGCACATGGTTCCCATCTCGTTGGCGAAGCCGACCTTCAGCGCGTGATAGCAGTTGGAAAAATACTTGACCATTTCGGCGACGGGGATGGTCGTCTCGTAGAGCGTGCCGGGAGTGTTTTTGTAAAGTTCGCGCAGCGGCGCAAGGTGATTGGTGTCGCTGGCTCCAAGAATCGTGTAGGGAGGGTTCAGAAAGTCGGCAACCGCGCTGCCTTCGCGCATGAACTCCGGGTTATAGCAAACGGTGAAATCCTGGCCGCACTTCTTGCCGCTTTCTTTTTCTAGAATGGGGAGCACAACAGTTTCTGTCGTACCGGCCAGCACCGTACTGCGCAGAACGAAAACGTGCGGCGAGTCTTTCTGGCGGATGGCGGCGCCGATTTCCCGCGCCACGCTCTCGATGTGGCTGAGGTCGAGCTTCCCATTTTTCAGGCTGGGCGTTCCGACACAGACGAACGAAACTTCGGAATTCATAACCGCTGCCATCGCGTCGGAGGTCGCGTGCAGAAGTCCAGCGCGGTGCGCTTCGGCGACCATTTCGCTCATGCGCGCTTCGATGATCGGGGTGCGGCCCGAATCCATCATCTCAACTTTGGCGCGGCTCACGTCGACGCCGACGACTTTGTGGCCCATGGATGCGAAGCAGGCGGCCGATACCGAGCCGACGTATCCCAACCCAAAAATGCTGACGGACAAGCCCAAGCAAATTCTCCTGGCAATCGATTGTTCGGGGGCTACCGCGTGGCACTATTTCCCCTCTTCGAACTATACCAACCCCTGGTTAAGCGGTAGCAAGCCGTCCTCCATCAGAGGGCTGGACGGTCTCCCGCGAAGACAATAACATGCTTAGTTTCAATATGTTACAGAATATATTGAAAAGTCATCGAAGTCCGGGCCAGGCGTTGGGGAAAACAGTGGACAACTATTTCCACCAGGTGGGAATTCTGCCGGGTCAAATTGCCCTCGGCATCGATCGTAGCGCAGCGGGCAGAGTCCCCGCCAGAGTTAGAAACTGGCGAAGTAACAACGGTAATCGGTTGGTCGAGAGCGGCCTTTTCAGCATGTAAGATAAGTGAATCTGTGGCTTCTGGATGGCAAAACAAGCTGGCCCGCGTATCCCGTATGAACTGGGAAGAGGTTCGCGTGCGCCTGGGGCAGGAATTGCACAAACAGAGCGACCTGCTCATGCACCGTATGGGCGTGCGCAGCGGAGCGCTGCGGCTGAACTCAGATGCGGCGGCGCGGCTCGGGCAATTCTTTTTTTCTGGCAGTGAAACTTTGAAGCGCGCGGAGTTGCTGCGCAAACATCTGCCCGACGAAGCGACCGAAATTCTGCGGGAGGCCGATGAGATCTGCGGGCATCGCTTTCGCCTGCTGGGCTACGAAAACCTCGACTACGGCCGCGACATCAACTGGCACCTCGATCTGATGCACGGCAAGCGAGCGCCTCTGGAACCGTGGTTCAAGATTCCTTTTCTTGATTTCGCCGTGGTCGGCGACCACAAGGTCACATGGGAATTGAACCGGCACCAGCACCTGGTGACGCTCGCCAAGGCCCGACTGCTGAGCGGGGATGAAAATTATGGCCGCGAACTGACGGCGCAGTGGCGCAGTTGGATCAAGGCGAATCCGTATCCGCTGGGGATCAACTGGGGAAGCTCGCTGGAGGTTGCTTTCCGCAGTTTGTCGTGGATATGGGTGGACCAGTTACTGGCGGGAGTGGGTGAGTACGAAGAGATTCGCGCGGAACTGGTGTCGGCGCTCGCCTTTCACGGGCGTTACATTGAGCGCTATCTATCTACCTATTTCTCTCCAAACACGCACCTGCTGGGGGAAGCGGTTGCGCTGTTCTTTCTGGGCACTTTGTATCCGCAAATGCCGGGGGCTGCGCGCTGGAAGGAATCCGGCTGGCAGATTGTGTTGCACGAGGCAGGGCGGCAGGTGCGTCCGGATGGCGTTTATTTTGAGCAATCGCTGCACTACCACGCTTATGCGCTCGACTTTTTTCTATATGCGCGGTTACTCGCGGCGCGGAATGGAATGGAAATTCCAACGACATACGACGCGGTCCTGGGACGAATGCTGGATGTAGTTGCAGCGCTCGCGCAGGCAGGACCGGCGGAAGGTTTCGGCGACGATGATGGCGGGCGGCTGTGGAATCCGCGGCGCAACCGGACGGAGCGGATGACGGACCCGCTGGCACTTGGTGCAGTGATGTACTCGCGGGAGTTTTCCGCGGCGCGCCTGACGGAGGAAGCGATCTGGTTGTTGGGCGATCAAGCAGTCGCAGAACTTTCGAGCGCACACTCGATCGCGCCAACGACCCAGATTGCGCATTCCCTCGCCTTCCCTGACGGCGGCCTTTACGTGCTGGCGGATTCCCAGCCTTACGCGCAGGTAATGTCGGTGGATGCTGGTCCACAGGGCGTGGGCCGCTCGGGGCACGGGCACGCCGACGCCCTCAGCCTGCGGCTCACCATGGATGGACGACGCTGGCTGGTGGACTCTGGAAGCGGCGTCTACATCGCGAAAGATCCGGTGGACCGGAACACGTTTCGCGGAACGGGTGCGCACAACACATTACGCGTGGATGGAGCAGACCAGGCAGTTGCGGACGATCCTTTTTCATGGACTCACATTCCGACGACGCAAGTAGAACACTGGATCGCGGGAAAAACCTTCACCTACTTTGTGGGCAGTCACAATGGATATGCGCGGCTGGCGGATCCGGTTTTGCACCGGCGGCATGTGCTGAAGATTGCTGGCGGTGTATGGCTGGTACGCGATGTCGCGCTCGGTCGAGCGGAACATGAACTGGAGACACGGTGGCACTTCGCGCCCGATCTCGAGGTTCGAAACGTCGGCTCTGGACGACTGGAAATATCGAGAGTTGGTGCTGCGTCCGGTGAATCGGCACTGAGCCTGATCGTGCCGGAAGAAACGGTCTGGCATGCGGCAACGGAAGTCAGCAGAACTCTGCTTTCGCCGGCGTACGGCGCGTTCCAGCCTGCGCCTCTGGTGCGGTACCACGCGCGGGTATTGTTGCCAGCAGAAACGGCGACTGTGCTGGTGCCGCGCCGCAGTGCACTCCGGCAGGGGGGCGAGCCGCTTATCGAACACGGCATCGAACCACGCTTGGCCAGCATGGCACAGGCAACGGTTCAGGTCTACGAACTCGACTATCATGACGAAAGCCAGGGATTCTTTTTTGCGCTCGGCGACGAGGCGTGGAGTTTCGGTCCGTGGTCTTCGGACGCGCGCGTGCTGTATTGCCGCATCGAACACGAGAAACTCGCGCACCTGGTGGTGATCGGCGGGACCTACGTCGCGTGGCAAGGACAGCCTCTGCTGAAGGCGGCGGGGCCATCTGCATTTTTCGAGTGGCGCAGGCAGGATGCAGGGATGAAGGCGGCGCCGGGCGAGTTTTCCGTTACGGCCTTGTTTGAAGAACTAACGGGCGAAACGCCGGCGTCGGATCATCGTTCGTCACCCTACGCGGAGAAACACTAAATGTGCGGGATCGCTGGGATTCTTGAATTCGGACGAGACGCGCGGGCAAGCGCCGGGGCTCTGCGCGAAATGTGCCGCGTAATCACCCATCGCGGGCCCGACGACGAAGGCTTTTACACGGACGGCGCGGCGGCCATCGGCATGCGGCGGCTCAGCATTGTCGATGTGGCGGGCGGACATCAGCCGCTTTCGAACGAAGACGGCACACTGTGGATCGTGTTCAATGGCGAGATCTACAACCATCTCGCCTTGCGCGAACAACTCATCGCGCGTGGCCACCGCTACGTCACGCATAGTGACACCGAGACCGTCATTCACCTCTTCGAAGAATATGGCGCGGACTGCGTGCAACATCTCCGCGGCATGTTCGCCTTTGCCATCTGGAATCGCAATACGAACACGTTCTTCATCGCGCGCGACCGGCTGGGCATCAAGCCGCTGTATTACAAATTGACGCCGGAAAGGCTGCTGTTCGGGTCGGAAATCAAAGTGCTGTTGGCCCATGGCGGGATTCGTCCAGAGTTTAATCGGGCGGCGCTGCCCGAGTATCTGGCGTTTGGATATTTATCGGGCGAGGAAAGTTTCTACGCCGGAATCCGCAAACTGCTGCCCGGACACACGATGACGATTGGTCCGGAGGGCAAAGCGGAAATCCGGCAGTATTGGGACCTGGATGCTTCGCAGCCGCACGAATCGCGAGATGAAAGTTACTACGTCCAGAGCTACCGCGAGTTGCTGGAAGGCGCGGTTAACAGCCACCTGATGAGCGACGTGCCGCTGGGCGTGTTCCTGAGCGGCGGCGTGGATTCGAGCGCGGTGGCCGCGCTGATGACGAAAATACGCCGCGAACCGGTTGAGACTTTCTCCGTGGGCTACACCGAGCAGACTTATAGCGAACTGCCCTTTGCGCGCACGGTGTCGGATCACATTCATTCACGGCATCATGAAGTGCTGGTCAGCGAGCAGGAATTTTTTGGAGCGTTGCCGCACTTGATCTGGCATGAAGACGAGCCCATCGTCTGGCCATCGTCCATCTCGCTTTATTTTGTCGCCAGGCTGGCTCGCGAGAGAGTAACGGTAGTGCTGACCGGAGAGGGCGCGGATGAAACGCTGGCGGGCTACACGCGCTATGCCTTCACGCTGAAGAATACGGCCATGGATCGTGCCTACCGCAACGTGGTTCCAGGTTTTCTGCGGCGCGGATTGCGCAACAAAGTCGCGACTTCTTCGCTGCTCGGAGCCACCCTGCGCCGCAAGCTGGAACATACGTTTCTCGCCAAAGATGGAAATTCCTGGGCTTCTTTCTATTTCGACAATTTCTTTTCAGCCTTCGGCGAAGCGGAGCAGAGCGAACTGCTGACGGCCGAGTTCGCACGGGAAGTCGCACCCAGCACAGCATACAAGAACGTCGTCGACTACTGGGAGCACTCGTCGGGCGAAATGCTGCAACGGCTGCTCTACACCGACATCAAGACTTACCTTGTGGAACTCCTCATGAAGCAGGACAACATGAGCATGGCCGCCTCCATTGAAAGCCGGGTGCCGTTTCTCGATCATGTGCTGGTCGAATTCGCGACGAGAATTCCGCGCGAAGTGCAGATTCACGGCCTGGCCGGCAAACGGATTCTGAAAAAGGCCGTCGAAGATCTGCTGCCCCACTCGATTCTGTACCGGCCGAAGCTTGGATTCCCGACGCCGTGGAGCGGATGGCTGGCCGGACCGCGGCTGGAAGCAATTCACGAGCTGTTGCTTGAGCCGCGCAGCCTGAATCGCGGATACTTCCGGCGCGAAGCGATCGAGCGGCTATTCAACGAACATCGCGCGAAGCATCGCGACAACTACGATCGCATCTGGCGATTGCTGAATCTTGAGTTGTGGCATCGCGTTTGTCTGGAAGGCGAAGCGCACGGCGAGATCGGTGAGCCCGCAATGAAAATGACTTCCACTCTGTAACGGATTCTTTCCCGCAACCTTCCCGCAACCTGACTGGATCGTTCCGCGACATCTCTGGTGCTATCCTCGTTACCTTATGCGCCGCCTTCGCCTGATCTGCTTCCTCGTCGCATCTACCACGCTCTGTGCTTTTGGCCAGCAACCGTTCCTCAGCACTCGTCAGTGGACGGCACTGCGCGACGAGTCGAGCGGCGCTGCTCCGTACGAGAATCTCCGCTACCTAACCGGCTTGCATCGTGTCCCGGCAACTGCCGATTTCGAGCAGGCGGCACAATTCGTTTTGCAACGCGCGCGCGAGTACGGACTGGCCGACGCTCACAGCGAGCAGTTCGCAATCGATGGCACGAAGCAGTACGGGCTGATGCGTTCGTACCTGGCATGGTCGGTCGAAGAGGCTCGGCTGTGGGAAGTCCGCCCTCAACATCTTCTTCTCGGAGATTGGAAGAGTGATCCTATTCACCTGGCGGACTATAGCCACAGCGCCGAAGTGGAAACGGAGCTAGTTGACGTCGGCAACGGCGCGAGCGAGGGCGACTACTCCAGCAAAGACGTGCGCGGCAAGATCGTGCTCGCCGACGGCGTTCTGGCTCGTGTCCAGGAATTGGCAATCGCGGAGCATGGTGCGGCGGGCATCGTCAGCGATATGCCCAACCAGACCACGGCCTGGTCTGGCCTGGACACAACGATTGTCCGGTGGGGTCACTTGAATGCGCGTCAACCCTCCGGGTTCGCCTTCATGGTCTCGCGCCAAACCGCCGAGGCGCTGCGGTCTCGCTTGCGGAGCGGCGAAGCGGTCGTTCTGAATGCGCACGTGAAAGCCACCGTCGGCCCTGGCCACTGGACGGTCGTCACCGCCACCATTCCCGGCGCGGACTCCGCTGCGGGAGAAATTGTCTATAGCTGCCACCTCGATCACGAGCGTCCGGGAGCAAATGATAACGGGAGCGGATGCGTAACGATTCTTGAGTCGGCGCGCGTGCTGGCCCACTTAATCGAGTCGGGCCAACTGCCGCGCCCCAAGCGCACGCTGCGCTTTGTCTGGGGACCGGAGGTCGAGGGCACGATGGCGTTTCTCGCCAGCCATCCAGAGATCAGGCAAAGGTTGCGTGCCAACATCCACATGGATATGGTCGGCGGCGACCCATTCAAAAACAAATCGGTATTCCACGTCACCGGCACGCCCTGGTCGCTGCCGAGCTTTGTGACCGATGTGGGCGCCCTGTTTCTCGACGCGATTCGCAGTGCCGCCAGCGGATATGCGGCGGGTGAAACGCCAGCTGAGGCAGGCATTGTCGAGACGCGCGCCGGCGGACAGGGCACGCGCAACGAACTAATCGCCGACGTAACTCCCTACTCGAGCGGCAGCGATCATGATGATTACGATTCATCGACCATCGCAGTGCCGTCTCTTTATCTTCGCGACTGGCCAGACATATACATCCACACCGATCACGACAACCTCGATCAGATTGATGCGACGAAGTTGCGCCGCGTGGCGCTTCTGGGAGCGGCCTCGGGATATGTCTACGCGAGCGTCACTGCACAACAACTCCCAACGCTGCTTCCGTTTCTAACTGCCCAAGCCGAAGCTCGCCTTGCGCAGGTCTTCGGAGCGGCGCAGCAGTTAGTAGACGACCCTCAACTCGAGGCGGGCACCGCCTGGTACGAAGCGCGCAACCTGGTAAATCAAACCTTGCAGCGTGACCGGTCAACGCTTCACTCCGTAATCGAATTCACCGGCGGGCCTGCGGAGGCAGATATAGGAGGAGCGAAAGCCCTCGCGGATCAAGCGGCAGGTTTCCAGAAGTGGCTCGATGCCCAAGCGAAACTCCGGGGAACACAAGGAACGGCACCCAGCGCGCCCTGGGCCAGCGAATCGAATGCGAAGCGTGTGCCCATCCGCGTTGGGGAATTCGGGCCGTTGACTTATCAGAACGACAACGTTCTGCTGGCGCGCCTCGGCAAAGAGCGCTACGCAACAATCAAGCTCATCAACAGTGAAGCTACCCAACTGCTGAACGTGCGTGACCAGTCCGAGCTTTACGCCTACGAGATCGTCAACTTCGTAAATGGCAAGCGCACAGTGGGCGAGATACGCGACGCGGTGTCAGCCGAATACGGGCCCTTGCCCGTGAGTCTTGTCGCCGACTACCTGGACGCTTGCGCGGAAGCTGGAGTAATCCAGTGGAAGTAAGGGACATGATGAATGTCACAAGCTCCGCAACAAGATCGGTTGCAAAGCGGGCGCTGTGGCACTAAAGTACGTCGAGGCAGTTGGAAAGGACCGCAAGATTGAAGATCTCGCAAAAAGGGCTTTACGCGCTGCAAGCGATCATGACCCTTGGCCGCCGCTACGGAACTGAGACGGTCAAGATCCGGGACATTGCCTTTGATAGCGACCTGCCGGAAAAATTTCTTGAGTTGATTTTACTGGAGCTCAAGAACGCGCGCATCGTGGAAAGCGTTCGGGGCGCGAAGGGAGGCTACCGGCTGCGGCGCGCGCCCGAGGAGATCAAGCTCAGTGAAATCATTCGCCTGGTTGACGGCCCGCTCGCACCCTTTGGGGATGCGGACCAACTGCGAGGCCTCATCATCACCGATCCCGACCATCGCGCGCTCTATAGTGTGTTTTTGGAGGTGCGCGATGCCGCCGCCAAGATACTGGAGAGCACTACCGTCGCCGACATCATCGGAGATTCCTCCAAATCCCGCAAACGATCGGGCGCAAAGAAGAGAGCGAAGAAAGGTCCTCTTCTCTCGATCATTCACCCGGACACGAAAAGTAAGTAGCAATCACTTGCTCCTCGGACGACTAGGCGAGAACGGCCTCGTACTCGCCATATGCGCCTTTGAAATCGGTGATTTCATGGGTGCCTTCAAAGTGCCAGATTCTGGTCGCGACTTCATCAATCAGATCTTCATCATGCGTCACCAGCAGCACCGTTCCGGGATAGCGCTGTAGCGAAATATTAAGCGCGTTGATCGATTCGAGATCCAGATGGTTGGTGGGTTCGTCCAGCACGAGCACGTTCGGCTTCTGCAGCATCAATTTGCAGAAGAGCAGCCGCGCCGCCTCCCCACCGGAAAGTATGTCGGTTCGCTTCTCGGCATCATCGCGAGGAAACAGCATCATGCCCAGCAAGCCGCGAATTTCCTCGGTCGAAGCCGCGGGATCCCACTGATGGAGCCACTCCAGAACCTTGATGCCTGGCTCGATTAGCGCCTTGTGATCCTGGGCGAAATATCCCACGGCCGCTTCATGGCCCCAGATAACTTTGCCCCCGTCGACAAAAGGGCCCTCGTAGCCGCTGGCTTTGCGCAGCTCCGATTCCGAGGTTGTGGGCGAGTTCGCCAGCAGCGCGTTCACCAGCGTAGTCTTGCCCGAGCCGTTCCGGCCCATCAGCGCGATTTTTTCTCCGCGGATCACGCTCGCCGTGAAGTCGGAAATCACTTTGGCTTCTCCGTACGATTTACTGACACCTTCGATTTCGAGAATGTGTTTTCCGGAAGGCCGCTTCTGCTCGAACTTCAGGAACGGACGCTGGATGTTGGACCGCGCCAGCTCCGTGACCTGCAGGCGCTCGACTTCCTTGCGCCGCGACTGCACCTGGCTGGAGCGGGTTCCGGCGGCGAAGCGCGCGATGAACTCGTTCAACTGGTCAATCTTTTTTTCGCGCTGCGCGTTCTGCGATTCGATCTGCGACCGGATTTGCGTCTTCGCAACCACCATGTCGTCATACGTGCCGGTGTAGGTAATGATCGTCTCGTAATCGATGTCGGCAATGTGGGTGCAGATTCCGTTGAGAAAATGACGGTCGTGCGAGATCACGATCAGCACGCCCTCATACTCATTCAGAAAAGTCTTCAGCCAGTGGATTGAGTCGAGATCAAGGTGGTTGGTAGGCTCGTCGAGCAGCAGCGCCTGCGGATGCCCGAACAGAGCCTGCGCCAGCAGCACGCGCATCTTTTGTCCGCCTGGAATCTCCGACATTTTCCGCTCGTGCATCTCGTCGGGAATGTCGAGACCTTGCAGCAGGATCGCCGCGTCCGTTTCGGCGGTGTAGCCGTCTTCCTCGCCGACAATGCCTTCCAGTTCCCCGAGTTTCATGCCGTCCGCGTCCGTCATCTCATGCTTCGCGTAGATGATTTCGCGTTCTTCGAGCGCGGCCCACAGGCGCCGGTTGCCCATGATGACCGCGTCGATCACGCGATACTTATCAAATGCGAATTGATCCTGGCTCAGAACTCCAAGCTTCCGCGGGCGGACGACCGTTCCCTTCTGCGGATCGAGTTCGCCGGTCAGAAGCTTCATGAACGTGGACTTGCCCGCGCCGTTGGGGCCGGTAAGGCCATAGCGCTTCCCCGGAACAAAGCCGGTGGAAACTTCGTCAAATAGAATTTTAGCGCCGTAGCGCATGGACACTTTGCTGACTGAAATCATGATGTTCAGGGAACTGCGGGAATCGATCCAATCGAAGGAAACGCAGCTGCTCTTATTAGAATATCACGAGTTCAAAATCGACCTTGGTTTCCTTCGTGTACCTTAGTGTCCTCAGTGGTTATCGCCTTCCCCTGTGTCCCGGAGCCTGCGCTGAGTGCAGCGAAGGGTGCCCTCTGTGGTTGCGCCTTTGACTCTGAAACCGCGAGATCGCCGCCGCCGGCCAAGGATTCATGTTAGCCTTTTCAGACGCTTATGAACGATCCTCATATGAACGATCCTCGGCCTTCTTCTCTCAATCTTCAGGCAATGGCACGACAGGTCATGCTGGCGCAGGGCTTCGAGCCAGATTTTCCGCCCGCGACGCAGCAACAACTTGCGGACATCACCGCTCATCCGCCGCAACTGACGCCTTCCGATAAGGTGCGGGATTTGCGTGACCTGCTTTGGTCTTCCATCGACAACGACACTTCGAAAGATCTCGACCAGATCGAAGTCGCCGAGCGCTTGCCGAATGGCGACGTCAAGGTGATGGTCGGTATCGCCGATGTGGATGCTTTCGTTATCAAAGACACGCCCATCGATCAGCACGCAGCCAAGGAGACGACCACGGTTTATGCCGGCATCATCAATTTTGCCATGTTGCCGGAAGCCCTCTCGACGGGCGCTTCGTCTCTGCTCGAAAACGTGGACCGGCCGGGCGTGGTGATTGAGTTCGTGATCGCTGCCGACGGCTCGCTGGGTTCCAGCAGCGTGTACCGAGCCATTGTCCGTAATAAGGCACAACTCACCTACAGCGCGGTCGGAGCGTGGCTGGAAGGCGCGGCGGCGGCTCCACCCAAAGTGGCTGCGTCTTTGGAACTGCAGTCACAGCTCAAACTGCAGGACGAGGTTGCCCAGGCGCTCAAAAAACTGCGCTACGAACATGGCGCGCTCAACATTGACACCAGCGAAGTTCATCCGGTGATTCTCAATTCGCAAGTGGTCGATGTCGTGAAACAAGAGAAGAATCGGGCCACCGAGTTGATCGAAGATTTCATGATCGCGGCCAACGGCGTGGTGGCGCGTCGGCTGGAAAAAGTTTCTTCTTTGCGCCGCATCGTCAAAACTCCCGCGCATTGGGACGGCATTGTGCGACTGGCGGCGGCGCAGGGTGTAACGCTGCCGGCACAGGCTGATTCCAAGGCGCTCAACGATTTTCTCGTGCAGCGCAAAGCCGCCGATCCCGATCACTTCGCCGACCTTTCGCTGGCGACCATCAAGCTGATTGGGCCGGGCGAATATGTGTTGGAGCATCCGGGCGATCCCGAGCAGGGGCACTTCGGGCTGGCCGTGCAGGATTACACGCACTCAACCGCGCCCAACCGGCGCTTTGCCGACATGGTCACGCAAAGGCTGATCAAGGCTTTGCTCGATGGAAAACCCGGGCCCTATTCCGATGACGAACTCGCTGGCATCGCGGCGAACTGCACCCAGAAAGAAGATGCGGCGCGAAAAGTGGAGCGGGAAATGTCGAAGCGGTTAGCCGCCGTCGCGATGAGCCATCGGGTCGGTGAGACATTCGACGCCATCGTCACCGGAGTCACTCCGAAGGGAACGTTTGTGCGCGTCTTGCAGCCGCACATCGAAGGATTGCTGGCTCAGGGAGCGCAGGGGTTGCACGTGGGAGACAAGATCCGGGCAAAGCTTACGCGGACGGATGTGCAGCGTGGCTTTATTGATTTTGTAAGAGCGTAGAAACTAACGACTCGTCTCAGGAATAGCCAGTTACGATGGTTGGTGTAAACACCTGTGGCTGTTGAAAAACTCACTTCCGGAAAATGCTCAGAAAAAACTCTGCGTCAGGATGCCCTACAAACGACTTTCTCGGTTCGGGTA
>CZLA01000230.1_pt3 | contig 19100 bp, 13 predicted proteins | sample 1122381 | NCBI WGS metagenome assembly CZLA01 (sample SAMEA3539301, study PRJEB10725) | soil metagenome | biome: tundra; feature: field; material: soil | place: USA | collected 2010-05 | depth 0.15 m
CCGCCTTTAGACGACCAGCGTCGCTTCACCCTTCTTCCAGTTGCAGGGGCAGAGCTCATCGGTCTGCAACGCATCGAGCACGCGCAAAACTTCCTGCGGATTTCGTCCCACGGAGAGGTCGGTCACCATCACGAAACGGATCACGCCCTCCGGGTCGACGATGAAGGTGGCACGCTGAGCGACGCCCGCTTTGGGATCGAGAATGCCGAGCGACTCGCAGAGGTCCCTTTTGATATCTGCCAACATCGGGAACGGCAGGTTGTGCAGGTCTTCGTGGTGAACGCGCCAGGCCCGGTGCACGAACTCGGAGTCAGTGCTGCCACCGAGAATTTGCGTGTCGCGGTCCAGAAAATCCTTGTTCAGCTTACCGAACGCTGCGATTTCCGTGGGGCAGACGAAAGTGAAGTCCTTGGGCCAGAAAAAATACACCTTCCACTTGCCGGCGTAGTCCTGGTCGGTGGTGGTTTTGAACGCTTTGTCGCTATTGTCGGTGCTGACGGTTGCCGTCAGCGAGTATGAGGGGAATTGTTCGCCTACTGCTAGCATTTCGCTTCTCCTAATAATCCTCTTTAATCGAGTTCTCTTTTCATGCCCGTGAGAGAGCCAAGTCAGAACCCTTTCGGGGAAAGACTTCTAAACACCCTGAAAACAATAACCACAAAATGGTGATCGGTCTGTGATCCGGCTCAATCCTAAGTGTGTTTTGGGGCACACTTACTTCGCGCGGGATGGCGAACTCCCGAAGAAACATATTTCCCAAGAACCAGCGTCATCCATTGTTGCCTAAGGGTTTCGATTCGCGAGGCTCTGCGCCGGATGCAGATTTTTTCGGCGAGAGCTGGCCTCCGAGTCCAGCGAGCCGGGTCAGACCGCCGACGTTCCGCCCAGCGGCGCGCTGGGGACGGCAGAGCTACGAATCTGGATCCGATCGCTCGGCACGTGGTCGGCCGGGCTCCAGCCCAGCACGTTGTAATAAGCCTTTTCGATCGAGCGGGCGATTTCAGGCCACAGATACTGGCCCTGTATTCGCTCGCGTTCCCGGGCGGCGGCCTGACGTCGAAGGTGGGGATTATGGACGAGCAAATCGAGCATGCGCTCCAGATCTGCCTGGTCGCCGCGGTGGAAGGTGAAGCCGGCGCCCTCGACCACTTCATTATTCTCGGGAATATCGCTGGTCAATACGCACACCCCGGCCGCCATGGCATCGAGAAGAGCCAAAGACAGGCCCTCAAGTTCAGACGGCAGCACGAACAGCGCGGCATTGGAGAGAAGCTCCTCGAGGTCACTTCCCGAGACCCAGGGAAGAAAACGGACTTGGTCCGATTCGTGGCGGCGCAGGCTCTCGACGTAGGCATCGGAGTGACTCGATCCTCCGGCGAGCACGAGTTTCATCCCGGTGTGGAGGTTTTCAAAGGCGTTGATCAGCAGGTGGCAATTCTTTTCCGGTGAAAACCTGCCTAGGAAAAGGACGTAGTTGTCCGGGAGGAGATCCCACTCGATTAGTTGCCGTGGGAGTCGCCGGGGCGCCAGCGTGGCTCCGTTCGGGACGTAGATAGTATCGCGCTTGTACTGTTGGCGGAAGTGCTGTTGCAGCGTGCGCGAGACGACCATGGTGGCATCGGGCGAGGACACGGCAGCCGCTTCTCCCCAGCGCAGTACGCGCGACGAGATCCGGCCCCACTTGCCGCGCTGCCAGTCCAGACCTTGCACGGTGACGACCGTCCTCTTACCGGCAAGCCGCGGAAGAAAAGAAAACAGCGCAGGCCCCAGGCAGTGGTAATGGACGACATCGTAGTCCGACGTCATCGCGTGTGCCGTGCTCAGCACAGTGTGGACGACAGTTTCCAGATGCTTGGAGCGTATGGTCGGCAACCTGCGCACGCGCATGCCGTTGTGCGTGTTCATGGGAGGAGTGAAATAAGTGCGGCAATAGACGGTGACTTCGTGCCCCAGGCGAGCCAGTTCGTGGCCAGCCTGCTCGTAATAGGCTTCGATGCCGCTGTACTTCGAGACCAGGCCGCGACCCCCGATGAACGCCACCCGCACGCTACGGCGCGGGCGCGGGTGCTCTGGCGCGGCGGGGAAAGACACGAGCTTCTTGGCGGATGTGAGCCGGTAGTAGAGTTCGAGGAGCTTCTCCATATGTTGCTCGGGGTCGTGGTTGGTTTTCACGCGACTGCGAGCTGCTGTGCCCATCTTCTCGATCAGATCGGGACGGTCAAACAGAAATCCGATGGAATTAGCGAGCTGTTCTCGGTCCCCGTCGGCATAGAGCAGGCCAGTAACGCCATGTTCCACGAGTTCCCGGCGCGACCCCAAATCGGAGGCGATGACGGGCCGTCCCCAGGCATAAGATTCCAAAATGGACTTTCCCAAGGTCTCGTAGGCATGGGAAGGAAAGACGGAGAAGCGGCAACCGGCGACGAGTCTCTGCAGCTTCTCCCCATGGACCATGCCCGCGAACAGAACTTGGCTCAAGTTCAATTCTCGCGCCAGCGCCTCGAGCCGCGGACGCTCGGGGCCATCTCCCGCGATGACGAGCGGTGTATGTGGTAGCCGCACCATGGCGCGCAAGAGCTCATAGACGCCTTTCTCGGAAAAGAGTCGTCCGAAGTCCAAGCCACCCGCTTTTTCGGGTTGTGTGATCGCTCCGTGAGTGGAACCGCGCGTGCCCGACCGGTCCTGGCTCTGCGAGCTCTCCGCCGCCGCGAGCTTGCCGGTTGGCGGAGCAGAGGACACAGGCGCCGAAGCAGGTGACAACACAGTCTCCCGAGCGGAGGCGACCACGGCGAACTGTAGGATGAGCATGCCCGCAGCCCACAAAACGACGTATTTAGTCAACGCATTCATCTCCGGACTCTCACCGTTGCTCTGAACGGCGAACCAAGCAGCTCGGGCGTCTGAGCTGTTTCCAGGAAGGTACCGTGGCGTGCCGAACACAACAAGACTTGGAAAGTATTGTCCACCGCGGTACCGGGCACGTTTCCGCCACTGGGAAAGTGATGAAATCGGCAATCGGGCCGCCAGGGCTGGGTTTCCGGCCTGGGGGCGCTCGCCGGATGGGAGAGTGCTGCTGCCAAAGTTGTGTACAAAAGTAGCCCTCCAAAAGCGGACACACGGCGCGGAATTCATCACCAACAGGGTGTGATGGGGCCTACATCCGGTTCGTGTGCTTTGGGACATGATGGAAGAGTGAAAACCATCCTCTCCGCGAAACCGTCCATACCCACGGGAACCAGTCCGGCCGCAACCGAAAAAGTGCAAGTCCTGGTCGCCGATTCTGGTCCCATTCAGTCTCAACTCTTGACGCGGGCCTTGAAAAGCCGTCGGGACTTTCAGGTTTCCGCCGTCGCTTTGGAGACCTCTGCTCTCCGCAACTACATGCAATCGAATCACGCCGACGTGGTCTTGATTGCGGGCAACCACCTGCCGGATTTGAGCGTGCTGCGCTGGTTGCGCGTTTCGTATCCGAAGGTAGCACCCGTGCTGCTGGCCGAAAGCGATGACCGCGATCTGGTGGTGAATGCCTTTCGCGCCGGAGCGAAGGGCATTTTTCTTTTCACCCACACTACCTTTCCGATGCTCTGCAAGTGCATCCACCAGGTTTTCCAGGGACAGGTTAGGATGAACAGCCAACAGACGAATTACGTCCTGGATGCTTTATCGGAGGTGCCCACGTTGCGTGTGGTCAACTCCAATGGCAGGTTTTTGCTGACGCCTCGCGAAGAGCAGGTGGTCGCGCTCGTCGCCGACGGCTTGACCAACCGCGGAGTCGCCACCGAACTGGGCCTCAGCGAACACACGATCAAGAAATACCTGCTGCGCATCTTCGACAAAGTTGGGATTTCAAGCCGTGTGGAACTGGTGCTCTACGCCATGTCGCATGGCGAGCATCGCCCGGCGGAATGGATGCCGACGAGCAACGCCTGAGCGCAGAAGGAAAGGACGACGGAATACAATGGCAATATGCCCAAAAGGGAGGAGATCGCTCGGTGACGAGTTCCGGGTCCCAGTCCAAATCCGGAGTAGCGCGCCGCTGGACCGTGATTGCTTCCGGTCTGCTCCTGCTGGCGCTGGCGCTGGTCGTGATCTATACCGGGCCGAATGCTTTTTACAGTCCCATCGCTTTGGTGGTAGTGGCCGCAATCGGACTGGCCGCGGTGCTGCTTCAGGTCTGGTTTCGCCGGGATCTTCCAAATATTCATTCTCCCCTCTGGCTGAACGCCCTTGGCATTCTCTGTGCCATGGTTTCGCTGTTCGCGGATTACCTCCGGATGACGCGCCGAATGCTGGATCTGGTTGCGTTTGCCGCCGTCGTCTGCTTCGGCATCAGCGGATCGCTCATCCTGCAGGCACTGCGGCGGCGGGTACCACCTCAATCCCCTGCGACCGAGTAGAGACAGGACGAAATAGCGATCTCATGAATTGTTTTGGGAAGGGCAAGGCTTCACAAGCTAGGGAAAGTCTGATGAAGTCCCTGGGTGTCTCCGTGCACCCCTGTGTACCCCGTGGTTCAAGGTTTTCGATGGTACTGAATCAGAGTTCCCCTAGGGAAAAACTCTGATTCGACCGTGTTCTGGGAAGGGCACGACTTCACAGGCTGCAGAAAAAACTCAAACGGCAGACCGCGAAGGGTTCTAGCAGAGAGAAGAAGATCAAGCGCGGGCTTTCAATCTCTTCCACCGCGTTTCCCATTTACAATGCCGCCATGCGCGTCACGTTATTCGGAGCCTCGGGTTTGCTCGGCCATGACCTGGTGCAGGTACTGAGCGGTGAGCAAGGTCAATTAACCGCGCTGTCTTCCAAAGACGCCGACCTGCGAGACCGCTCCCGCGTTCGAGAGGTGATTCGCGATTCCCGTCCCGACTGGATTCTCCTCGCCGCTGCCTATACCGACGTGGATGGCTGTGAGTCCCATCGCGACCGCGCCTTCGCGGTGAATTGCGAGGGTGCCATCAACGTGGCGCAGGCCGCCCGCGAAGCCGGTTCGCGACTGATGTTCCTGAGCACGGACTACGTTTTCGATGGCGCCAAACGCTCGCCTTACACGACCGACGATCCCAGAAAGCCGGCCAGCGTTTATGGCGAGAGCAAAGCTCGGGCCGAGGAACGGCTGCTCGAGATCCTGCCCGAGGTGTGCATCGCCCGCACTTCGTGGCTGTTCGGGCACGGAGGCAAATGTTTCCCCACAACCCTTCTGAAGCTGGCGTTAACCCGCCCTGAGATTTCCGTGGTGAACGATCAGCGCGGCAGCCCGACTTTCACGCGCGATCTCGCATCGGCTCTCGTGCAGCTTTGCCGTGCGTCCGCTCGCGGCATCGTGCACGTCACCAATTCCGGCAATTGTACGTGGTACGAGTTTGCCTCCGAAATCGTGCGCGCTTCCGGCCTGCCGACCGCGGTCAAGCCCGTGACCACCGCCGAATTCCCGCGTCCGGCGCGGCGGCCCGCCTACTCCGTTCTGTCGCCTGACAGCCTGCACGCTTATAACATCCGCATGCCGCAATGGCAGGATGCGTTGCGCCGCTATCTCGGGAACGCTCCGCTTGCTTCCATCGTCCTGTAGAGTGAATGCCTTCTTGTGATTCATTAACTTTCGCGTCCCAGATCAAGCAGTTCAAACGGAGCGGGCACGATCTCCTCGAAAATCAGCTCCCTGTCAGCCTCGGCCGTCCGCTGACGAGAGCGGCGACAGGACGAACAGCGAAATGAGGCCGGCGCCGATTAACGAGGCCATCACGACCGGGTTCGACAATCCCCACTGCTCCAACTGCGAAGTCAACACCACAAACACAAAGAACCCTAGGACGTAAAACAGCACCCGCAGGACAGCGGAATCGCGGAAGGGCGGGTAGGAACAGGTAAAGGGGATCTTACGAAAGCGAAGAAGCAATATCTCAGTTAGAAGCAGTGAGCAAAGTGTAACGACCATCGCGTGCAGCATGCCCAGCTGCCAACCCCATAGGTATCCGTAGAGCGGGAGGACGATAGCAAATACCCACGGAAGAACAAAGGTCAATATGAATTTTCTTGCAAGAGGACCGCACTCGCGTTTATTTTTGTCGATATAAATTCGGAAAACCCAGTTGGCCTGTATCTCCGTGGGAATGTCGAGCACGAAGCGGACACCTAGGATAATGAAGTAGCTCAAGATCAGTGGAATAGCGAGGATTTCTGACGACGGAACACTGCCAGCCTCTATCGGTTTGCCGTTAAACGAAGCAAAAAGAAACTGAGAAGCCGTCACAACGCCCAGGCCGAAGAATCCTCCGAGTACCAATCCGTGACGTTCGCTGCGCAACAGCGTCCTCATCGCAAATCGGTAGCCGGCCCGCTGGAACGGACTGGTTAGAATCGTGCCGTCAAGTATCGGGAAAATCCACGGCAGTCGCGCGTGGCCGTGCGTTGGAGCCGTTTCTGCGGCCTCCGGGATTTGCACAAAGCACCTCCGATAGCTGAGGGCGTAAATCACTAGCGCGGCCCCGATGACGGTTGCCGTGCCCACTAGAGCAAACCGCCCGAGCGAGACAAGCGGCGGGCTCGCTCGACCTCGAATCAACTGACACAGCCCTAGAAACCATACAGGGGGCAATAACCTTACCGAAGTCGTCGGCAACTGCTCCAGCATGGAGGGTACGACGAAGCTGGTCGCCAGCATCGCCACGAAGCAGGCAATGATTGTGCCGCGCACATAGAGTGAGATGCGCCGAAAGGCCGAATAGGGCAGCGCGACCATCAGTATGCCGACGGTCGCGAATACAGAAGAAAAACTGAAGATGCTTGCCAAGATTACGACCAGGGTGTGTACCCAGAAAAATTGGGCGAAGAAACTGAATGCGCCCTGGAATGCGCTAACGACAAGCGGAAACAGAATGGCGGAGACTGCGTTAACGTCGAGCGCGAGGACAACGGCTAGGAAAAGAATGGCCGCGATGTTCGCAAGAAAGATGCTTCGCATGGAAATCGGAAGCGGAACCAGATTTAAATAGTCACGGCGATCGGGAAATATACTGTCCCACCGCCATACCGCAACCACCCCGGTCACGGTCATCGAAAGCACGATGAAGAAATACTCGTCCGGAAGCGCCGCCGCGAGAGGGTCAAAGTAGTGCCGGCCATGCATCCATTGCAGCAGCGTGGAGTACTTTTCCAACAGGAAAACCGAGTAAAACCCACCAGGTAGCGCGAGAAGAGAGAGCACCAGCCCCATGCTTAAGTCGAGTTCACCATCCGCAGATTCGCCGCTTCCGTGAAAAACCCGGTCGACGAATAGGCGTACGAGCTGAAAAAATGGCTCTTGGGATTTCATGTCCCACTTTCGTCGCATCTGGTTTACGAGGGAAAAAGTCACGCGGCCCCCATTGCGCTGATGATGTCACGCGTGAGTTTGTCGGTATCTACTTCCTCAACCAAGTGCATGAACGTCTTCTCTAGGGAAGAGTGTTCGATGTCGCTGTAAATAGCTTCCGCAGTGTCACAGGCGAGGACTTTGCCGTTTCTCAGGATCAGAACATGGGAACATACTTGCTCCACCACTTCCAGGACGTGAGAGCAATAGAAAACGGCTTTTCCTTGTTGACCAAGCGTCTTCATCAAGTTCTTCAGGATCAAGGCGGTTGTCACATCGAGGCCGGAAAGCGGCTCATCGAAGATCAACAATCTTGGATCGTCCATTAGTGCCGCAATGAGCAGGATGCGCTGCCGCATTCCCTTCGAGTACGATGCAATTGAGGAATGCCGGTGGGAGTGGAGCGAGAAGAGATCGAGAAATGTGTCAATTTTCCGCTCTAGGCTCGAACGAGGCATTCCACGCAATGTTCCGACGAGTTCCAGGTACTCGCGACCGCTCAGGTAAGGGTAGAGATTGGGCTCCTCGGGCACATAACCGAGACGCTTTCTAAAGCCCGCGAGATCTTTTTGGATATCTTGACCGTCGAACAAAACTTTTCCGCGGGTCGGTTCCAGCAGTCCGGTTAACATCTTCACGGTTGTGCTTTTTCCCGATCCGTTGGGGCCGAGGCAGCCCAATACCTGCCCTGGTGACAACGAGAACGTAACGTCCTTTACCGCAGGCACGGACGCATAGGACTTGCTCAGCTCTCTCGCCTCAAGCATAGGACTCCTGTTTGGAAAACCCCACTCCCGGTCAGGACACCGTCGCCGACAAAAAAGTTCCCGGTAGGCTTGAATCGATATACAGATCTAGGCGGTTTTGAATGATCGTCGAAGAGGATGTGGAGCTTGCCTATGCCGGAATGGCAGGACGCGCGATGCCGCTATCTTGGAAGTGTTCCCGCAGCTTCCTCATTCGTCGCCCCGTAGATCCGCTTAGTACCGACTCGCGCTACTTCTGCTTCTTATCCCAATCCTCTCGCGACGTCGCCTTGAGCGGCTCAAGATTCTTGCCCTGCAGGGCTGTATTCAGTGCTGGAACCTGCAAAGTGGCGATCGACTGAAACTTCGCTCCGGCGTCGTCCAATTGTTTCTGGAGCACGGCCGTGCTCTCGATTTGCGATTGCGTTGGACGCCCGGAATAACCGTTGACCGCTCCATACAACTCACCAAGGTTTTCCCGGAGCCTCTTCTCTCCCGTAATCATGCCGCCCTCTTTCACCGCCACGAGCGAAGAGCGGAAGGCCTCCAGTTTCTGAGCCAACCCGCTGAGCTGGTCCTTCAGTTTGTCGTCCGCGGACGCGACCGCCCGCTGCTTCGCCCGTTCGCGGAGTTCGCTGGTGGCATCGACGATATAAGTCAACTGCGCCAGCATGTCGTAGAGCTGGGTGACCGTCTTGTGTTGGAGTTCGCGATCCGCCGCCGTACTCTTCGTTCGCGGATCCGGCACCAGCCGAACCTCGGAAGAATAGGTCTCCTTCCCCTTGGTCAGCTTGACCGTGTACGTTCCTTCCTGCGCCTGCGGTCCGTAGAAAACATATTCATTCTCCACCAATCCGGCAGCCGGCGGCATCTTAGGTGGCTTCGCCCGCTCCGGCCATTGCACGCGATTCAATCCCCGGCGCTTGTCGCCCTGTAACGACGTAAGCAGTTGACCCTTCGCATCGTAGATATCCAGTTTCAGGTCGCCGAAAATGTGCCGCTTCTTCTGGTAATAGACGATGGCTGCCGCCTCCGGCAGAGTTCGCCCTCGAAATTCAGAGTCTCCGTCGAAGCGCTGTTCGCTAGCCGGCAGCACCAGCACCGAGGGCCGCGACGGTAGCATCACCATTTCCTTCGCCAGAAGCTCGGGTGTGAGAGCGCGCATTGGTGTCAGGTCGTCGAGAATGTAGATGCCGCGGCCATGGGTCGCGAGAATTAAATCCGATTCGCGCGACTGGATGGCAATGTCGCGCACCGCCACGTTCGGAAGACTGCCTTTGAACTGCGCCCAGTGTGCGCCGCCATCAAGCGAAATGAAAAGCCCGAACTCAGTCCCCACGAACAGAAGGTTGGCATTCACCAAGTCTTGCCGGACTACATGGGCATAGCCGTTCAACTCTGAGGTTGAGAGTGAAGTCCAAGTCTTCCCATAGTCCTTCGTCTGGTAAACATGCGTCTTCATATCGCCCGCCGCGTGCCCATCAAACGTAGCGTAAGCAGTAGCTGGATCGAAGTGGCTCGCCTCAATGGTCGATACCCATGTCCCCGAAGGCAGCCCGGAAACATTTTTCGCGACATTCGTCCAATGCTTACCGCCATCGCGAGTTACTTGGACATTTCCGTCGTCCGTCCCCACCCAGATCACGTCACCGTTCTTAGAAGACTCGGCGATCGTGTAGATGGTTTCAAACTTCTCCGCGTCCGAATTGTCGATCGTCAAACCGCCAGAGAGCTCCTGATGTTGCCGCGCCGGATCGTTGGTCGTCAGATCCGGCGAAATCCGCTCCCAGGATTCTCCGTGATCATGCGAGCGGAACAAAAATTGCCCGCCCAGGTAAATCGTCCCCGGATGGTTCGCGCTCATATGAATCGGGGCGTTCCAATTAAATCGAAACTCCGGCTCACCTGACCGCGGCAGCGGCTTGATGTCCCTCCTTTCGCCCGTGGACTTCCGGAAGCGCGCGATCTTTCCGCCCTGGTATTCCGCATACGCATAGTCCGCATCGGCAGGATCAAAAAAAGCCCAGAAGCCATCCCCCACGTCGATGTTCCGCCAGTGCCGATTGGCGATTCCATCCGTTGCCCGCGAAGGCCCCATCCACGTGCCGTTGTCCTGCAGTCCGCCATATACGTTGTAAGGCTCCGCCATATCGGCGCTCACGTGATAGAACTGCGACACTGGTAGGTTCGCGATAAACCGCCAATGCGCGGCGCGATCCAATGACTGATACACGCCGCCGTCGGTGCCCAGCAGCATTTGGTCAGGATTCTCGGGATCGATCCACAGCGCGTGGTGATCTCCGTGGTTTCCGCCGCCAGGTCCTTCGCTCGTCGAGAACGCGGCGCTGAAACTCTTGCCGCCGTCTTCGCTGACCGTCAGGAAAAATCCCGGCTTGTACACGCGATCCGCATTCTTGGGATCAACCGTCAGGCGCGCAAAGTAGAACGGCCGCCCGCTGACATTATACGAATTGTTGACCTCGGCCCAACTCGCGCCCGCATCGTCCGACCGGAACAGCGCCGTGTGATTCTTCGCCTCCACCACGGCGTAAACCCGAGCGTGGTTCGAGGGAGCGACAGTAATGCCAATCCGCCCCAAATCGCCCTCCGGCAGCCCTTTTCTCAGCTCATGCCACGTGGCGCCTGAGTCCGTGCTCTTGAACAACCCGCTCCCCGGGCCGCCGGACCGGAAGTTGTGCGGCTCTCGACGCACGTCCCACATGGCGGCATAGAGCACGCTCGAATCTTGCGGGTCCATCGCCATCTCCGCGCAACCGGTGCTGTCGTTGCGGTAGAGAAGCTTCGTCCACGTCTTGCCGCCATCGGTCGTCTTGAACACACCACGCTCCATGTTCGCATTCCAGAGATGACCGAGCGCGCACGCATATACCGTGTTGCTGTCCTTCGGATGCACCACCATACGGCTGACGTGCTCGGAGTCCGGAAGTCCCAGGGCTTCCCAGTTCTCTCCGCCATCGCGCGACCGGTAAACACCCGTTCCCACCGACACGCTGTTGCGCACCCAGGACTCGCCCGTCCCCACCCAAACCGTTTGCGGATTGGAAGGATCAACAGCGATCGACCCGATTGAGAGCGAGGGCTGTTTGTCGAAGATCGGCTTGAAGGTCGTGCCAGCGTCCACTGACTTCCATACGCCGCCGCTGGCCGAGCCGACATAAATCGTCAGCCGCTGCCCCTCGTGAACCGCCGCGATGTCGGCAATACGGCCTCCCATCGCTGCCGGGCCAATGGCGCGGATCGGAAGTCCGCTCAGCGTGTCAGAGTCCAGCGTCACATCCTGCGCGGTAGCGGCCAGGACCAGAGCGATGGCGGAGAAAGCAATCCAGAGAATTCGCGCGCGATTGAACATGTTTCCTCGAAGTGAATCGGAAGTGAAACGATGGAGCGCCGGGCGTCCCCGCCCGGCCCAGTCGCCAGTCCGCTAATTCTTCGGCGGGTCAGTTTTTGGCGGTGCGGGTGCGGGGGGAGCCGCTGCCGGCATCTTGAAAATCGAGTCATCCGCCGGCACATTGAGTTCAACCTTAGTAACGGTCAGCTTCTGCTTCTCCGAGCTTCCCTTCGCTCCGCTCTCGACCGCAAACGGAAAGATGATCCCGCCCACTTCCTTGTAGTCTCCGATCGACGACTCCATCACCTGCTCGCTTCCCCGCACCGTGCGCTTGGTTTCCTCCTTAATCTCAAGGAAGGAATCCGCATCCATGTAGATCGTCTGCACGTCGCCATTCTTGAGGCTGACCTTCAGCTTGTAAGCGTCCGTCCCCTCGATCTTCTCTTTGCCCAGGAGTTCGACCTGGTTCCCTTTGCTCTTGTAGTCCACCCACGGGCCATCGAAGTCGCCCATTTCCTCAACCTCTTTCGCCTCGTCGCCCGACATCAGTTCCGGATCTTTCTTGCCCGTAAAAGGCATGATCTGCCACGCGTTCTTGCCGTCATAGGCTTGCACCATCGTCAAGCCTTGGATGGTGAACTCCAGCCGCGCCAGATTTCCCCGCTTCTGGATCAACACTCCCGGCGCTTCCATCCCCGGCCCCATCGCCATCGTTGCCGTGGACTTGATCGACTGCACGCTCTTCAGCTTGTCCAATCCACCACGTGCTTGAATGTTTTTCGCAATAATATCGTCTACGGTTTGCGCCCATCCGGCCGACGCCAGCACGGCAACCACAATCATTCCAAAACCGAGCTTCCTGAACATGAGTGATCTCCTGAGAATTTTCTTTGGTAAGCAAACGGAGTGAACAAATGACGATAAGACGCGTAGTTCGGGCCTGTCAAATCAATTGCTAGGGGCAGCTACAGCAAGACACTCTGGCAATGTTTAGTTGCAAGCCGCCAGCAGATTGGAGCGGGAGCATCGAGCCCGTGACATCCAACCTGGGAAGCACTCGCAACGACACTCACAGTGACCGCTCTGTCCAATCGCCGTTGCCGTGGTTTATCCTAACCTCTCTTCGAGGACCAACCGTGAATAAGCGCTTCTTGTGGGCTCTGCTCGCCTCGCTCTCCGTTCTTTTCTCTTCCGCGCTTTCCGCCCAGGTGTATGACCCGGCGATGTACCAGGACCTTCACTGGCGCATGATCGGACCCTTTCGCGCCGGCCGCACGGTGGCGATTTCCGGCGTTCCGGGCCAGCCGAATGTCTTCTATATGGCGCCGAATAACGGCGGAGTCTGGAAAACGACGGACGCCGGTCGCATCTGGAATCCGATTTTCGACGATCAACCAACCGGCTCTATCGGAGCGCTCGCCGTCGCGCCGTCGAGTCCGAACACGATCTACGTAGGCAGCGGTGAAGGCCTGCGCCGCCCCGATCTCTCCGTAGGCGACGGTATCTACAAATCGACCGACGCGGGCCGCACCTGGCAGCATCTCGGACTGCGCGACGCCCAGCAGATCGCCTCGATCATCGTCGATCCCAAAGACCCCAATCGCCTCTTCGTAGCCGCACAGGGACATCCCTACGGCTCCAACGCCGAGCGCGGCGTCTTCCGTTCGCTGGACGGTGGTCAAACTTGGCAAAAGGTTTTCTACAAAGACGAAAACGTCGGAGCTATGGACCTGGTTTTCGATCCCCGCAATTCGGCGGTGATCTTCGCCAGCATGTGGGCCTCGCGCCGTCCACCCTGGACCACCGGCAACGGCTACGATGGCCCCGGCAGCGGACTCTACAAATCCACCGACGGCGGCAACACCTGGCGCCAACTCACCAAGGGACTGCCCGGCGAACCCGAAGGCATCGGTCGCATCGGACCCGCCGTTTCTCCCAGCGATCCCGACCGCATGTATGCCTGGGTCAATGCTAAGCAACACAGCGGCATCTACCGCTCCGACGACGCCGGCGAAAGCTGGCAGCCGATGAACGATGAAGAACGAGTCTGGGGACGAGGCAGCGATTTCGGCTGCGTCCGCGTCGATCCAAAGAATAAAGACATGATCTACGTCGCCAACACTTCAACCTACCGCTCCACCGACGCCGGCAAGAATTTCACCGCCATCAAAGGCGCGCCCGGCGGCGACGACTACCACACCATCTGGATCAATCCCGAAAACTCCGACATCATCGCCCTGGCCGTGGACCAGGGCGCGACCATCAGCGTCAATGGCGGACAGACCTGGAGTTCCTGGTACAACCAGCCCACGGCGCAGTTCTATCACGTAATCACCGACAACGAGTTTCCCTACTGGGTCTACGGAGCGCAGCAGGAAAGCGGCTCCATCGGCACCGCCAGCCGCAGCGACTTTGGCGAGATCACCTTTCGCGACTGGACCACGTTAGGCGTAGAAGAATACGGCTACGTAGCCCCCGATCCGCTGCATCCCAACCTGATCTACGGCGGCAAAGTTACCGTATTCGACCGCGACACCGGCCAGACCCGTGACGTTTCCCCGGTGGTTCTGCGCAAAGGCGACTATCGCTTCAATCGCACCGCTCCGCTGATTTTCTCGCCCGCCGATCCGCACATCCTCTATCTCGGATCAAACGTCTTGTTCTCGACACGCGACGGCGGCAACAGTTGGCAGATCATCAGCCCTGACCTGACGCGCGAAGATCCCGGCGTTCCCGCGACTCTCGGCCCGTTCATCGCCGACGACCCCGCGAAAGGCAAGCATCGCGGCGTGATCTATTCGATTGCTCCATCTCCGAAAGACGCCAACCTGATCTGGGCCGGCACCGACGATGGCCTGATTCACGTGACCCGCGACGGCGGCAAGAACTGGCAGAACGTGACTCCGAAGGACTTAACCCCCTGGAGCAAGCTCGCCCAGATGGACGCCTCGCACTTCGATACCGCAATCGCTTACGCGGCGGTGAACCGCTTCCGTCTCGACGATCTGCATCCTTATATCTACCGCACGCACGATGGCGGGAAGTCGTGGCAGAAGATCGTAAGCGGCCTGCCCGAGAATGAGCCCGTCAACACGGTGAGGGAAGATCCGGAACGCAAGGGCCTGCTTTTTGCCGGAACCGAACGCAGCGTGTATGTCTCCTGGGACGATGGCGACCATTGGCAGGCGTTGAAAATGAATCTGCCGCCGACGTCGATCCGCGATCTAGTAATTCATCATGACGATGTTGTAGTAGGAACCCACGGCCGTTCGTTCTGGATCCTCGACAACGTCACCCCGCTGCGGCAGTTCAGTGCCGAAGTCGCAAATGCTACGGCGCATTTTTTCGCGCCGCAGGGCGCGTATCGCGTGCGCCGCAACAACAACACCGACACGCCTCTGCCGCCGGAAGAGCCGGCGGGACAGAATCCTCCCGATGGCGCGATGATCGACTACTGGCTGCAAACTTCAACTTCCGGTCCAGTGACTCTAGGAATCGTCGATGCATCGGGAAGAGTTGTGCGCCACTTTTCCAGCGACGACAAGCCCGATCCAGTCAACGCGAAAGAATTCAACGTTCCGATGTACTGGGTGCGTCCCGCGCGAACGCTGTCGGCGAAGGCTGGCATGCACCGCTTCATTTGGGATCTGACCTATCCCGCCCCGGAAGTGTTGACACGCGACTACCCGATTTCGGCCATCGACCACGACACTCCGCTGTATCCGATGGGCGCGACCGTGTTGCCGGGACGATACAACTTAGTGCTCACCGCTGGCGGCAAGGGCTATACGCAGCCGCTGACGATTCGCATGGATCCGCGGGTGAAAACTTCACCCGAAGATCTGCGCCGCCAATTCGATCTCGACCGCAAGATCGCTGACGCTCTTCATCGCGACTACGAAGCTCTGCAACAGGTGCGCAGTCTGCGCGCGCAGTTGAAAGCGCTCGCGAGCGCGCCGGATGCAATCAAAAAAATAGCGGCTGACCTGGAAGCGAAAGCCGCGCCCATCGAAGGCGAAGAAGGCGGATACGGCACGCGATACCTGAGCACTCCCGAAGGCCGCAGCCTGTCTCGTCTGAACAGCGGCTTCAGCGCGCTCGTCAGCGCTCTCGATACCGCCGACGCTGCTCCGACCACTCAGCAAACCGCGATGTTCGTGGAACTCGACAAGGCGCTCGCCGAGCAGTTGTCGGCCTGGGACCAACTCAAGTCAAAAGACATTCCAGACCTGAACCAGCAACTGAAGAAAGCGGGCCAGCCGACGATCGATCTGCAAAAGCCAGTTCCGGGCGCAGCCGATGCGGCCGCGACCACGTCGCAGGACCGGGACAGGAACGAAGAATAGGCATTTCTCCGGGCTCATGCGGTTGCAATCGGCTTGGACCCCTCTGGTCGTGGTCTTTAAGAATGAAAGACTTAGCGGGCGAGAGTCGCCAGGTCTTTGAGAAATAAGGACTTAGATGTAAAGTATTTATAAATCAATAGTTTAGGTCGAATTTCCGGCTTCTTGTTGGGATCGCTTCCCGCCAAGTCTTTGAGGAATAAATACTTTAGTGGTGATGAGGGGCTGGCGACGCGTGCAGGAGTCCGCGAGAGTGGGCGGACAGGAGTGTCCGCGCTACGTCGTTCTAGCATGCAGGGAGAAGTACGCTACTTTTAAGAACGAAGAAAGAAATCCAATGGATATTTTGCTCTCTATGGCCGAGACCAATAGCTGGAGCCCCGAGGACATCACAATTTTATCGACGCTGCCGGAGGAAGACTATTACGAGATGCTCAAGAAGACCAAGGGTCTAGATGTACAAAGGGTCATTGCGGTAGTGGTGCAACTGCACCACTACCCAAAAAGCTGGGGGTATCCAAGAGCTACACCGGAAACTCGCGCAGCACAAACTCCATCGCCGCCTCGCGTGACGTAAGTCGGCCCTCCAGTTGAGCGTCTTCGACGGCGGCCAGTATCTCTGTGAAGCGCGGACCAGGTTCATAGCCTGCTTCAATCAAATCGCGGCCCGTAATCAGCGGAGTAGGACGAATCGCTTCCGGAGGCAACGAGCGCAACTGCTCGCGCGAGTACTCATACGAGTCGAGATTGCCGTTGCTGGAGAGGCAGTCGATGCGGTGCAACTCCAGATGCTCGTCAAAGGCATGCAGGCGAAGAAGCTTTTTGAGCGTAGATTGCTTCATGCGCTGCACGTCGGCGAAGCGCATGTGATTCGCCACCAGCGCCAGAATCTGGTCGGTCTCGTAGTTGGAGAAGCGCAGGCGGCGGCAGATTTCAGCAGCCATCTTCACGCCGACTTCGACGTGTCCATCGAAGCGGATGCGGTCGGGCGCGACGCGGAACGTTGGCGGCTTGCCCACATCGTGCAGCAGCGCTCCCCATGCCAGAGTTTTCGAGCTGCCCGTTTGCAATTTCTCGAGCAGAAGCAGCGTGTGTACGAAGACATCGCCTTCGGGATGATATTGCGGAGGCTGCTCCACGCCTTTCATGGCAGCGATTTCCGGCAAGACTTCGCACAACAAGCCGCTTGCATCGAGTAACTGAAACGCGCCGCGGGCGCGGCCTTCCGTAAGCATCTTGGTCAGTTCGTCGCGCACGCGCTCGCACGAGACCTGGTGAATTTGAGCTGCCAACTTTTGGATCGCCGCCATCGTTGCCGGATCGATCGTGTAACCGAAGCGCGCCGCAAAACGAGCGGCTCGCAGCATACGCAGTTTGTCTTCCGCAAAGCGGCGTTCGGGCTCGCCGATGGCGCGGATGATTCCGGCTTTCAGATCGTCGCGGCCGCCGACAAAATCCAAGACCTCGTCGGTCGCCGGATCGAGCAGCATGCCGTTGATGGTGAAATCGCGGCGCTGCACGTCTTCGCGCGGGTCTTTGGTGAAGCGAACCTCGTCGGGATGACGGCCATCGGAGTAGCCTACGTCGGAGCGAAAGGTCGCTACCTCGACGGCTCCCTTGCCGCGCTCGCCTTGACGGGCGAGGACGCCCGTCGCTCCACTGGATTCTGGCACTAGCACGACTCCGAATTGTTCGCCTACGGCGTAAGTCTGCGGGAAGACTTGCATGACCTGCCGCGGAGTTGCATCGGTGGCAACGTCGTAATCGGCGGGTTCGCGGCTGAGAAGAAGATCGCGAACGCATCCTCCGGCGAAGTAAGCCTGGTGCCCGCGTGCGCGCAACGTGCGGACGATTTCGGCGGCGAGTTGTTTGGCGTCTGGCAAGGCAAGCCTCGATGGACTGGCGCTAGGCGCTATTCTATCCGCAACGCCACGCGGACCTTCAGCGCCACCACTCTAGTTGTGTTCTCGGAATCTGTTGCGGAGATTCCGAACCCCGAAATCTGGATGCACCTGCATGCTGAATCCAGGGCGAGTGAGTCGCGGGAGACTGTGACCTAAACCCTTGCAGGCCAGAGGTGTGAAAGAGTAGGCTCCAACGGATATTTCTTTCTCTCAGGAGGATGCACGATGTGGCGCCGCGTCGGCAAAAAGAGCCTTCTGCTCTCTCTTTTCGTCATTTTGACTTACTGCCTGCCGGGACAAGAGCCGAATGTTCCGCCCGAGGCGCAGAAAGCGCCAGAGGCCAGCTCACAGGCACAACCGGATCCTGTCCCTGCGGGGATTCCGGTGACTCAGACTTCCGCGCCGCAGGCTGGTGCCCAGGGAACGGCGGAGAAGCTTGCTGCTCCCAGAAACTCGCAAGACTTTAAGTTCGGCAAGGTCGATCTTGAGCTCTTGAGACAGGTCAACGCCTTTGACACCTACATGGAGGAGAAGGGATGGGTTTACAACGATCCCGAGACCAACGCCTACCTCGACAAACTTGGTTCTTCGCTGGTGCCCGCGCAAACACCGGAGAACGTGACATGGCGTTTCCGGGCGATCCGCGATCTGGAGGTCAACGCCTTTGCGCTCCCCAACGGATCCATCTACGTGAACTCGGGGCTGTTGTCGCGCATGGAGAACGAGGCGCAGGTCGCCGGCGTGCTCGCGCATGAGGTCACGCACGTCGTCAATCGGCACACCTACCTGGAATACCGCAGTTCGCGCAAGAAGATGATCGCCATCGACATCATGATCGCTGCCGCCAGTGCCGCTTATTACGCTGGCGTCAATCCCGGTATCGTCAACGCCATAGGTAACCTGCTCCCGATGATCGTGGTCAGTACCGTTTTCGGGTACAGCCGGGAACTGGAACATGAAGCGGACGTTTACGCCGTCAACACTCTGCAAGTGCAAGGGTACGATCTTCGGGAATTCTCCCGTGGATTCGAGCTTCTGCGAAAAGGACCCGAAGTCGAACTGAGCAAAGAACCGGTGTTCTGGGCAAGCCATCCCAAGCTTGCGGATCGCGTGCAGTACGTGTCCACGATGGCGGCGCAACTGCAGCCGAACCACGCCTCTCTGCGGATCGGCGAGCCAGAGTATCGCGCGGCCACCAAGAGTGCGATCCGTCACAATGCGGGTTTGGCCCTGTTGTTAGGACGGCCTCGGACCGCAGCGGCGATCGCGAATCGCCTGATGTCCGAGGAGCCCAACAACCCGGAGAATCTGGCGCTGCTCGGGGACGCCTACCGGACGCTGGGAGCGCGCACGCCTGTCCCGGAGGAAGAGGAGCTGACCGACCACGCCAAGGACGAAGCCCGCAAACGC
>CZLA01000121.1_pt1 | contig 18960 bp, 11 predicted proteins | sample 1122381 | NCBI WGS metagenome assembly CZLA01 (sample SAMEA3539301, study PRJEB10725) | soil metagenome | biome: tundra; feature: field; material: soil | place: USA | collected 2010-05 | depth 0.15 m
GTCGAAGGAAGTGTCGGCGCCACACGAATCTTTTCTTGGGGAAACTCTATCAGATGGTCATGTTTGGGATCTTGAAGAAGTTCGAGTTTCGGTTGGTACGCAACCGGTTTGCGGCTGCGATGCTGGCGGTTCTGCTGGTGGCTTCAACTGCGATGCTCGCCGCTGCTCAATCGGCCGAAAAGGCCGCGCCTGACCATACTGCCGATCATGGCGTCGATCATTATTATGAGCCCCTCCCGCAGGAAACGGGTTCGACGGGACTGAAGTTGATGCTGCGACGCTTGCAGACCACGGCGCGGCTGATGCAAGTGGATGCGCATCCCGACGACGAAGACGGCAGCATGCTGACGCTGGAGGCTCGCGGGAAAGGCGTCTCGACGGTGCTGATGACGCTGACCCGCGGCGAAGGTGGGCAGAACAAAACAGGAAGTAACTTGTTCGACGAGTTAGGGGTGCTGCGCACCCTGGAAGTGCTCGCGGCCGATCGCTATTACGGAATCGAGCAGCGGTTCTCGCAAGTGGCGGACTTTGGTTATTCGAAGAGTCCGGAGGAAACATTTCAGAAGTGGCAGGGGCATGACATCGCGTTGGCGGACGTGGTGCGGGTGATTCGAACCTTTCGGCCGGATGTGCTGGTGGCGCGGTTTTCGGGGACGGATCGCGATGGGCATGGGCATCATCAGGCGTCGGCGATATTGACGAAAGAGGCGTTCCGCGCCGCTGGAGACCCGAAGCGGTTTCCGGAGCAAATTGCAGAGGGACTTCAGCCCTGGCAGCCGAAGAAGTTGTACATCGGCAATGTGTGCGGCTTCGGAGCGATGACTTGTGACGCGGTGAACTACACGCTGCGGCTGAACACGGGAGTGGTCGATCCAGTGCTGGGAACTTCATACGTACAGTTTTACTTGCAAGGGCTGCGACATCAGGAATCGCAGGGTGTGGGAAATTTCACGATACCTGCGGGGGATCGATTCACGTTCTACAAGCTGGTGGATTCGGTGGTCGAGTCGTTAAAAGACAAAGATGGCCACGAGCAGAGTTTCTTTGACGGGATTGATACGACGCTGTCAGGCTTGGCTTCGCGGCTGGGTGAGGAAGAGAAGAAGGTGCCTTGGCTGCGGGGCGAGTTGGAATCGATTGCCGCTGAAATCAAGCGTGCTGCCGACAAAGTCGACTCGGATTCGAGTAGCGCTGCTGATCCACTCTCGAAGACGGTATTGGGCCTGGATTCAGTGACGGCTCGGCTAAGCGAAAGCGGCCTGATGCAGACTGCGACCGGAGACTCGCTGGCGACTCTCCGGGAAAAACGGGAGCAGGCACAGACGGCTCTTAGCCTGGCGTTGGGTGTGTCCTTAAGAGCGAATGTCACTCCGTTCACAGATCCCCGGAAAGCAGCGCCAGCATTGAAAGATGCCCTTACCGTTGTTTCTCCGACGCAAACATTCCAAGTGGTTGCCAGGTTGCACAACGGGTCGAAAGATTGGTTGATTGTGGACAATGCCGACCTGGGAGAGTCCAGGGACTGGGTAAAGCAAACGGATGCCGGTGAAATGGCGATCGGTCCCGGCCAAGACTACTATGCTAACTTCGCGCTAAAGATTCCGGTCGACGCGCCTTCTACTCGTCCATACTGGCATCGTGACAACCCCGAAACTGAGGCACTCAACACCGTTGATGAAGAGAGATACCTAACCCTGGCTCTGCCTCCACCGCCGGTGCGGGTCGATCTGCGGTACGAGACCGTCGGCCGGGACGGGAGGCACTCGCTGTTACCAGATGTAATCAGGAACCGCGGGGCCAAGAAAGCCGCCCCCGCGGGAGAGATTTCTGCCACTGTGATGGTCCCGTTTGTCGATGAAGCAGGCAAGACGCAAAAACTTCCACTTGCGCTTGCACCCGCATTCTCTCTGAATCTCGAACCCAACGAACAAGTATTGCCCGTCGCGGATGGAAAGGAGATAACCGTTAAGGTCGGCGTCAGTTCCAATCTCAGCGGAGCCCCAAATGGAATACTGCGACTGAAGCTTCCGGATGGCTGGACATCCGAACCGCGTGAATTGACAGTAAGTCTGCCGAAACGCGGGGACAAGAAGGATTTTGAGTTCAAGCTCTTCCCCGCCAGTTTGAAAGAGGAAAGGACTCAGCTTCGCGCCGTTCTTGAGGCGGGCGACAAGAAATACAGCGAGGGTTATACGTTGGTGACGCGCGAAGACCTTGGAGCCGCCTACTACTATCAGCCGGCGATCCAGCGCGTCAGCGTTGTAGATGTGAAGGTTCCGGAAGACCTGAAGGTCGGCTACATCATGGGCGCGGGGGATGAGATTCCTACGGTGCTGCAGCAAATTGGGATGGATGTGACGCTGATTCCGCCGGAGAAGCTGGGCTCGGAAGACTTGAGCCGGTATCAAACGATTGTGCTGGGGATTCGCGCCTACGACACGCAGAAAGATGTGATTGCGAATAACAAACGGCTGCTCGACTTTGTACAGGCGGGCGGGCGGCTGTTGGTGCAGTACAACACCGTGGGGTACAACGCAGCAGCGGGAGACTTCAATACCGGCAAATTCACGCCCTATCCGGCAACGCTGAGCCGGGCGCGGGTTTCGGTGGAAGAGGCGCCGGTTGCGATTCTCGACCCAGCGAACCCGATCTTTCACTCTCCTAACGAAATTACACAGAAAGATTTTGCGGGATGGGTGCAGGAGCGCGGGCTTTACTTTATGTCGCAGTGGGATGCGAACTTTACACCTCTCCTCGAATCGCATGATCCGGGCGAAGGCGAGCAGAAGGGCGGACTGCTGGTGGCGCACTACGGCAAGGGGACTTATATCTATACGGGATACGCGTTCTTTCGGCAATTACCGGCGGGCGTGCCGGGAGCGGTGCGGCTGTTTGTAAATCTGCTGAGTCGCGAGTAGCGGGAACCACGTCCTTCGCTGTTCGTTGCCCGCTTGGTCTTTGGTCGTTGGTCGTTCGGAGACTAGTTGCGAACGACGAATAGCGAACAGCGAGGGGCGCAAGTCATCCATGCGAACTACCGACAAGTCCGGGCACTCCGCGTCTGCCGGGACTCCGCTGGTCCGCGGCATTGGCCTCGGCTCTGCTACTGCCCTGAACATGATTGACATGATTGGCGTGGGACCGTTTATTACGATTCCGCTGATTGTGACCGTGATGGGCGGGCCGCAGGCAATGCTGGGGTGGATACTGGGCGCGGTGCTGGCCGCCTGCGATGGACTGGTTTGGGCGGAACTGGGCGCGGCTATGCCGGGCTCGGGCGGGTCTTACCGGTATTTGAAAGAGATCTACGGGCCGCAAAAGTTGGGGCGCGCCGTTTCCTTCCTCTTTATCTGGCAACTCTCATTCAGCGCTCCGCTTTCGATTGCATCGGGGGCGGTGGGGCTCTCGCAATACGCTGCTTTTTTCTGGCCGGGGCTGGAGCGAGTTTGGGCTTCGCGCACCTTGGGCCTGAATCTGCCTTTGCTGGGTCCACTACAAGTTACTTGGGTGGCGATGCCCGCCACTTTGCTGGCGATTGGCGTCTGCCTGTTCACGGCGTTTCTGCTTTACCGGCGGATCACGGCGATCTCGTGGCTTTCGAAGCTGCTTTGGGTCGGGGTGATGGGGACGATCGGGTGGATCATCTTCGCTGGGCTCACTCATTTCAATGCGCGGCAGGCATTTGATTTTCCTGCGGGCGCGTTTTCACTTTCGCACGATTTTTTTCGTGGGCTGGGCGGAGCAATGCTGATCGCCGCCTACGATTATTGGGGCTATTACAACGTGTGTTTCCTTGGGGATGAGGTCAAGAATCCGGGGAAAAATATTCCGCGGGCGTTGTTGCTATCCATTCTGGCGGTGGCGTGTCTATATGTAGTAATGAACGTCAGCATTCTCGGGGTGGTGCCTTGGCGGGAACTGGCGCAGTCGGGAGCGTCGAACAGCAAGCTGTACGTAATTTCAACTTTCATGCAGAGAGTGTACGGGCATAGGGCGGCGTCAGTGGTGTCGGCGCTGGTCATGTGGACGGCGTTTGCTTCGGTGTTCTCGCTGACTTTGGGTTATTCGCGGGTGCCATACGCGGCGGCGGTGGATGGAAATTACTTTCGGGCGTTTGCGCGGGTGCACCCGGTGCATCAGTTTCCTTATGTTTCTTTGCTGGCGCTGGCGGGCGTGGCGGCGCTGTTTTGTTTTCTACGGCTGGCGGATTTGATTGCGGCGCTGGTGGTGATTCGGATTATTTTGCAATTTCTGGTGCAGAGCATTGGCGTGATTGTGCTGCGGATACGGCGTCCGGAGATGGCGCGGCCGTTTCGTATGTGGCTTTATCCGGTGCCGGCGTTGGTGGCGGCGGGGAGCTTCGTTTTTATTCTGATTTCGCGCGCGGGATTTCTGCGGGAGATTCGGTACGCGGCGGTGATTCTCCTCGTGGGGATTGTGGTTTATTGTGTGCGGGCCTGGCGGCGGCGGGAGTGGCCGTTTGGAGAGCCCGTCGTTAGTCGTTAGTCGTTCGCTGTTCGCGGGGAAGTCAAGGGCTAACCGCAGAGGGCGCGAAAGGACGCGGAGAAAGTACTGTGGGGCCGGCTTGCACCGGCCTTATTTTTTTGCGGGGGGATGATGCTTCTTCCAGTCGGCCCCATCGCGTCCACCGTGGAGCGCGATCTCGGTGAGAATGAGTTCGGCGGCAAGCCGGCGCTTGGTGAGGTGAGCAGCGACTCTCTGCTTCGCCTTCTTCGCTGGAACCTTCGGATCGAGGAACACGAGCACGGACGGACCCGCTCCGCTGAGGGCGGCGCCGAGGATGCCGGAATCTCCGGTGAGTTCCTTGAGCACGGGCAGCAGCGGACAGAGCGGCGCGCGATAGGGCTGGTGGATGCGGTCTTCGAGCGCCGAGGGAAGCAGGTCACGGCGGTCTTGCGTGAAGGCCGCGAGCAAGAGCATTGAGTTCTGAATGTTGGTGACGGCGTCGGCGCGCGAGTACTGGAGTGGCAGCACGCGGCGGGCTTGCTCGGTCGAGAGCAAGGCATCGGGAACCACCAGCAGCAGCGGCCACTTCCCTTTCGGCTTCACTTCCACAACCTGCGCCTGCACCTGGTTGGCCATGCGAGCCACGGTGAGCGCGCCCATCCAGCAGGCAGAGGCGTTGTCGGGATGGTGCTCGCGCATGGAAGCTTCGCCAACGATGCGGTCGTTCTTCCAGCGCAGATGTCCGAAATGTACCGCCAGCGCGATTCCAGCGAGGCGGGCGGCGGCGGACGATCCGCAACCTCTGCCAATGGGAATCTCGTTTTCGATGTGGATGCGCAAAGGCGCGATCTTGCGGTTCTCCGATTCGAGGACCTCGCAGTAGGTGGTGACGATGAGGTGGTTTTCCATGCGGGCGCAGATCTGCGCGTCGCGGCCTTCGGCGGTGACGAAGAAGTCGGGCGCACGCTCGGCGCGCAGGCGAAGATGGAAATCCAGGGCGAGGGCGGCGGCGTCAAACGCAGGACCCAGATTGGCGGAGGTCGCCGGCAGCGCCAAGCGCAACGAGCGGTCTAAAGATGTAGGGCGTGAAGGCATAGGTTAGAGAGCAAACTCCTCGGACCGGCATCAGGGCGGCCCGAAACGATAGAAATGAAAGGTTTTAGCCCGGTCCGGCCGCAGCAGAATCCCCTGCAATCGACACTGACATTGAACTGTTTTTTATACACGAGTTTGCAGGGAACTGCTACGAATTTCTCTCGGCCGCGTCGAGGGAGGCAATGACGGCCCCCAGATTGGCACCGAGCACCACCGGGGCACGCTGCAGATATTTTGCCTGGGCAGCCTCGGTCTCCTCGGGCGTTCCGGCGAATAAATCGCCGCGGTGGAACTTGATGGTGAAGTCTGGGTCTTTGAGCAAATGGCCGGTCAGGATCAGGACGACGGACTCGCCGGGTTTGACGAAGCCGCTCTGGCGCAGTTTCTTGAGTCCAGCCAGGGTAACGGCGGAAGCAGGTTCGCAACCGATGCCATCGGCGCCGATTTCGGCTTTCGCAGCGGCGATCTCAACTTCCGTGACTTCTTCGACCTCACCGCCAGTCGCCTGGAGCACGCGCAAGGCTTTCTTCCACGATGCCGGATTGCCGATGCGTATGGCGGTCGCGAGCGTGTCGGCCGTCATCGGTTCGAGCTTCTTGCCGCCGAACTCGCGCACGCTGCGGTAGAACGGATTCGCACCTTTTGCCTGGATGATGGAAAGCTTGGGCAGGCGCGAGATCAACTTGAGCTCACGCATTTCGAGAAGCGCCTTGCCGATCGCGGAACTGTTTCCGAGATTGCCTCCGGGGACGATGATGTGGTCGGGCGGCTCCCACGCGAGTTGCTCCATCAGTTCGATGGCGGCGGTTTTCTGGCCTTCGATGCGATACGGGTTCACTGAATTCAGCAGGTAGACCGGCTTCTGGCGGACCAGGTCGTTGAGGATCCGGACGCATCCGTCGAAATCGGTGCGGAGTTGGCAGGTGAGGGCTCCGTAGTCGAGCGATTGCGAGAGCTTGCCCCAGGAAATCTTGCCTTCCGGGATCAGCACCAGGCTGTGCATGTTGCCGCGCGCGGCATAGGCGGCCATGGACGCTGACGTGTTGCCGGTGGAGGCGCAGGCCACCCATTTAAATTTTCCCTGGTGCGCCGACGAGGCAGCGAACGTCATGCCCGTGTCTTTGAATGACGCGGTCGGGTTCATACCCTGATGCTTGGCTTGGAGATTCTCGACACCGGTCGCGCGCGCACACCGTGGCAGGTGGTAGAGCGGCGTGTTGCCTTCACGCAGTGTGATGGCATGCTCTTCGGCAATGTGGGGCAGGAGTTCGCGGAAACGCCAGACGCCGCTCTGGTCTAGAGCAGCGCTGGAGGTGCGGCGGGTGAGCCAGAGAGATTTCAGGGCCGCGGGGTCGAAGGCTGGCTGACCGGAGGTCCATCCGGGAAAGAAGAATTCCAGCAGATCGCCGCACGCGGTGCAACGGAAATCCTGGCTGGCGGAATCAGGGGTGTCGCCGCAGTTTATGCAGCGCAGGCGGCAGACGGTTTCAGCGATTCGAGGGGTCGACAAGGGCACGGTCCGGTGAAAGGCGGCCACTGATAGCACTCGCCCATAGACATGATACGGCACGCCCGCATCGGCGAGCGCCGATTACGCGGTTGAATTTTCAAACGCTGCCCACGCAAGCAGGAGAGTCCGCGCCACACTTACGATAGCTTGCCGCGGCTGGGCAGCGCAGGTAATCTTAAGGAACTCCAGCGCTATTAAGGAAAACATGGGAACTGCCCGCTACATATGGATTCATGATTCTTTGAAGCCCGCCAGCGAAGGCGTGGTCCCGTTTTTGAGTGCCGGAATGCAGTACGGTTTCAGCGTATTTGAAGGCATCCGCTGCTACTCGACCGATCGGGGGCCGGCCGTGTTCCGTATGAACGAACACGTGGAACGCTTGCTGGACTCCGCTCACATCATCGGCTTTCGCGAGTTGCGGGTTACCGCCGAGCAGGTCAAGACGGCCATCAACCAGACGATTGCCGCGAACGAATTCGCATCGTGCTATATCCGCCCGATGATTTACCTGGACGGCGCGATGAGCCTGACCGTCGAGGCCGGCCAGCCGCGCTTCGTGGTCGCGGTGTGGGAGTGGAAGACTTTTCTGGGGGCCGAGGCGAAGGAACGCGGCATTCGCGCCAATATTGCGTCGTTCACGCGGCTGCATCCGAATATCATGATGACCAAGGCCAAGGTCTCGGGAAATTATGTGAGCTCGATTCTGGCCAAGACGGAGTCGCACCGCGCCGGATTCGATGAGGCGATCATGCTGGGGCCCGATGGCTACGTCGCGGAATGCACCGGCGAAAATCTTTTCATCGTGCGTAACAAAGTCATCTGCACCACGCCGCGGGCGGGGATTCTGGAAGGCATTACTCGCGACACGCTGATCACGCTGGCTCGGGATTTGGGCTACTCCGTGGTCGAAGAGCCCATCTCGCGCGATCAGCTCTATATTGCCGACGAAGTATTTGTGTGCGGCACGGCGGCGGAAGTCATCGGGCTGCGCGAAATTGATTTTCGCATGATCGGTGACGGTAAGGCTGGGCCCGTAACCCGCGCCTTGCAACAGGAGTTCGACAAACTGGTGAGCGGCCGGCATGTTCGCTCGGCGCAGTGGCTTGCGCCGGTGCCCGCACGGAATGCGGTGGCACGAAGCTAGCGGGGGTCGTGTAGAGACGGGGCTTGCCCCGTCTCCCACCGCGAATGGAGACGCGGCAAGCCGCGTCTCTACAGGAGATTTGAAATGAAGAAGCACAAGTTCCGTCAGGAAACCGAGGCGGTACGCGGCGGCACCAGCCTCGCCAAAAAGAACGGTCCACTCTCCACGCCGATCTATCAGACTTCGACCTTCGAAGTCACCGACATGCAGGAGCAGGTGCGCGCCACGCCTACCGACAGCTACTACACGCGCTACGGCAATCCGACGAATACGGTTGCCGAGAATGCCATTGCCGAACTGGAGGGCACGGATGCGGCGCTGCTGTTTTCTTCGGGCATGGCCGCAATCACGACTTCGATTCTGGCGCTGGTGAAAGCGGGCGACCATATCGTGGCGCAGCGCGATATTTATGGCGGCGTGATCAAGGTCCTTTCGCAGTGGCTGCCGAAGCTGGGAATTGAAACCACGTTCGTGGACACCAACGACATGGAGCAGCACGAGGGCGCCATTCGGCCAAACACAAAAATCCTGCATATCGAGTCGCCGACGAATCCGACAGTGCGGGTCGTCGATCTGGAGAAAATTGCAACGCTGGCGCGCAAGCACGGCCTGATCTCGACGATCGATTCGACTTTTGCCACGCCGATCAATTGCCGTCCGGCGGAGTGGGGCATCGATCTGGTGCTGCATTCGGGGACGAAGTATTTTGGCGGACATTCCGACATCATTTGTGGCATCGCGGCAGGACGGCGCGATTTGATCGAGCAAATTCATCACGCGCGCACCACGCTCGGCGCCTGCATGGATCCGCACGCGGCGTTTCTGCTGCTGCGCGGGATCAAGACGCTGGCCGTCCGAGTCGAGCGCCAGAACGAAAGCGCGCTGCGGATTGCCGAGTTCCTGAGCCGGCATCCCAAGGTGACGCGGGTGCACTATCCCATGCTGAAGGGGCATCCAGACTACGCGATCGCGAAGAAGCAAATGGCGGGCGCGGGCGGCGTTGTTAGCTTCGAGGTGGAAGGCAACGGTGCTGACGCATGCCGCGTAGCCGAGGCACTGAATCTATTTACCCTGGCGCCAAGCCTCGGCGGAGTGGATTCGCTGGTGACCATCCCGGTGCTGACCTCGCACTACAAGATCGATCCGGCGGTGCTGAAAAAGATGGGCGTCACCGAGCAGATGATTCGGCTGTCGGTGGGCGTGGAGCATGTCGAGGATTTGATTGGCGATTTGGAGAAAGGGCTTGGTCAGCTGTCTGGTATCAGCGATCAGGCGTCAGTTCTCAGGCATCAATAGAGTGGGGTTGTTGCCCCTCCCTGTTCCGGTCTTTTGGAATCAAAGACTTAGCAACAGCAGCGACGCTAGGTCTTTGATGTTAAAGGAATTAAATGTAAAGTATTTTGGAATCAGCAACTTACGTGGGAAATAGAAATCCTGGCTCTTGGCGAGCCAGGATTTTCTTGCTTGCGCGATGCTTCTCGCCTAGAAGATGAACTTCAAGGCTAGTTGAAGGATACGCGGGTTGTGAGCCGCGCCAGGGCGCATGAAGTTGCCGAGAAGGCAACTATTGGGGTCGGATGTGGAGGTTCCGGGATACCCCGCGTTGCCATCGGGTCCATAGCAACCCACCGAGCCCGACCCACCGGTATACGAACCATTCCCACCGGCCGACCCGGCGCCACCACCAATGTAGCCCCACTCGGTATGGTTGAAAACGTTGAACGCTTCGGCGCGGAATTCGAACGCCGCACTCTCCTTGATGGCGAAATGCTTAAAGATCGCCATATCGAAATTGATTTGGTGCGGGTTGCGCGCGATATTCCTCGGCGTATTGCCGTAGGTGAGTCCCTGGGGCGCAGCAAAGGCCGTCGGATTCACTAACAGTGGGCCAGCGTTGTTCGCACCGTACAAGACACCCGCTGGGATTGCGCCATGAGGGTTGCCGACGAGGTCCGGACGAGAACCTGTGCCAATTCCGTTGGCGACCCCGGCGTTGTCGGAGGAAATATACTGCGTGGCGTTGCTGACGCCTCCGTTGGTAACGTTAAAAGGCGACCCGGTCGAGAACGCAGTAATACCAGAGTATTGCCAGCCGCCAAGCAGCGAATGAGTCAGGCCGCCAGTCTTGAAGAACGGCAGGTCGTAGATGTAGCTGAAGCTGAAGACATGCCGCTGGTCGAAATTGGAACTGGCTCGATTGCCCTTGAAGTTGTAAGAGTCGACGAATCCGCCGTCCCCAGCGGACGAAGCGTCGTCGATGGAGTGGCTGTAGGTATAGGAAGCGCTCATCTGAAGCGCACCTACCGTTTTCCGTGCCGACATCTCGAGCCCGTGATAAATGGACGAACCCGCGTTGAACCTGGCATGGACGGTGCCATACCCAGGATACGGACGGAAGAACGCCGCACTGCCGCCGCAAGCGAGATACATGTTTATGCCAACCCCGGATTGATCCGCCGGCAGCATGTCAGTATTGAAGCCAGGGATGGTGGGGCCTCCTGGGCCTGCTGTCCCTGATGCGCAATCACCGGGGTACTCGGTAGTGGGGTTGGGGCCTGCCATGGCCTGACCGGGCTTGTACGGATTCGTAAGCCCCTGCTCGGCCACCGACTTAAGTTGATTGATATCGCTTTGCATTCCTAAATGAGTGCCCTTGCTCCCCACATAGGAGATGATGCCCACAATATGCGCCGGCAATTGACGCTCGATATCGAAGTGCCATTGCTGCACGTAAGGCCAAATCTGCTTTTGCGGAAGAGATATGATTCCGCTCTCTGGGTATGCTGCACCAAGGTTGGCGCCAACTAGCGAATAGCCGGAGATCGCGATCTGGCCGGTGCTGCTGAACGTCGTCCCGATTGGACCCTGGATCGGATTTTGCACTCCAGGCGGCGAACCTTCCAATTGGGTGACAACCGCTTCGTTGCCGTTGGTGTGCTCAAAGAAAATGCCGTATCCACCGCGGATGGCCGTTTTACCATTCCCCTGTGGATCGTAAGCGAAACCAATACGGGGAGCGGGATTGAACAAATGCCCCTGCGCGCAGCCGGTTGGGATCCCGCCGGCGCCGCACTTAACCATTCCGTTGAATGAACCGTCCATTCCGGGCAAGGTGTTGTACGGGTTGTGATAGGTTCCACTCACGGTGCCGTCGGGATTGATCACGGTCGCGCCCGGCGTGTGATCGTACTTTGCCGGATCGAAGCTGTATCCAATCCCTGCACCCGGTCCCAAATCCAACCTGTCGTGCACGGTGCCAAACAAACTGATTCGCAGGCCGAGATTGAGGGTCAAGTGCGAATTGACGTGCCAGTCGTCCTGGAAGTACGGCTCGAAAATTTTGTAACGCAGATAATACTTAGGCTGGCCACTCGCCTGTTGGAAGGTATCGACGCTTCCGGCCAGAAAATCCGCGAAGGGGTTCCCAGTTGAACCGGGAAAGCCCGTGCTAAATGAGGCAAGCCCACCTACCGATGGGTTGACTTGCGGAATCTCGTTCTTCTGGGAAGCCACAAAATATCCGCCGATCGTCAAGTTGTGCCTGCCGACGATCTTCGAGAGGTTGTCACGGTAGGTATAACTCGGGTTCGAATTCACCGGCCCGTTGGGCACATAGCCGACGTCTTCGGCCAGCCCGGCGAAATTTTGGCCTCCGCCCAGCGAAACTCCCGGCAACCTGCCCCCGCCAAAGCCATTCTGGAAGAGACCCAGGTTGTAGTTTTGGGGCCGCTTCCATGCTCCCTGATTTTGCATCACAATGTGGTTGGTGGAATAACCGGCAACAAACTCGTTTAGGAGGGTTGGTGTAATGGTCGCAGTGAGATGGACCACCAGGCTGGTCGTGGGTTGTTGGTAAGAGGTCTGGATCGTCGGATAACTCGTGCCATCGGTCCACAATGGAGTGGGGCTTATCGATGTCCAGGAATCGTGAATGTAGCGGACATTGGCGTGCAATTTTGAATTGATGTTGTGGTCGATCCGGAACAGTTCTTCAGTGAAGTTCGTTGGGCTGGGGAATCCCTGGTTGTAATACCAGTACCCGCTATTCGGATCCTGGGCATTGGGATAGGGGAACATCGCCAACAGAGGTACGGAAGTGGGATCGATGGGAACCTGGTTGTTGGTGAACGGCTGGGGAACGCCACCTACGACGTTATTTGGATTGGTCGGGCAGTCCGGCCCCGGACAGAGCTCGCTGAAGTTGCCGAAGGCGCTCTGTGTCCCGGTGCAACCGACACCACCCGTACCAGCCGTCAGTCCGCGCTCCGCGCAAGAGGGCACGATGGCGTTGAAGTTCTGACCCGGCACCCGATCCCGCCGCCATTCCTGCGAGTAGAAGAAGAAGGTCTTATCCTTGCTCTTGTTGTACAGCCCCGGGATGGTCACCGGGCCGCCGATGGTAAAGCCGAAATCGTTCTTCTTGTAGGGATCGACCGAGCTCGAGAAGTAATTGCGGGCATTGAATTTGTCGTTGCGAACATACTCGAACAGATCGCCATGAAACTTCTTGGTGCCGGACTTGGTCTCAACTTCGACCGTACCGGAGCTGTTTCTGCCATACTGCGCGCCATAGTTCGAGGAGAGAACGCGAACCTCGGCGATGGAGTCGAGACTGGGATAGGACATCAACGTGGTGTTGCTGCCGTCATCCATGTTGTTGCCGCCGTCGATCTCCCAGTTGTTGTATTCGGTACGGCCGCCATTGACGCTGTAGGAGACGGTGGACAAACCCGTACCCGCTTCGTCCTGACCCGACTGGTTGGTCGCACCGGGAGACAGCGCAAGCAACTGCGTGAAGTTGCGCCCGTTGAGCTGGAGCTGACTGATCTGCTTTCCGGTGACGGTTCCCGACAGGTCGGAAGATTGGGTTTCGACCTGATTCAGTTCCTCGCCCTGCACCACGATCTCGGTGGTGATGTCTCCTATGGCGAGGGCGGCGTCCACTCTAGCTTTTTGGCCGACGCGCAATACGACGCCGTTGCCTCTGAAGGTCCTGAAACCCTTCGCGCTGATGGACAGGTTGTAAGTGCCACCGGGCAGACCGGCGGCCAGATAATCGCCATCGGAGTTGGTGGTGGTCGCGCGCTCGATGCCGCCCGCAGCGCCGCTGATTTTTACGTCAGCACCCTGAATCACCGCTCCGCTGTTGTCTCGGACCGTGCCCGTGATCGTGCCGGTGTCTTGGGCGCAAAGGTTCACTGCGGAGAACATTCCGAACAGCACCACGATTCCACAACAGAGACGGATTCTCATCGATAACTCCCTCGTCGATTCGACGTCGAACGAATGCCAGATGCTTTTCATCAACAAACTCTCACTGGTTCTCTGCCGGGCTCACGCGCTCCATCCTCCCGGCAATTCCAGCGTTCCATCAAAAAACGGTCAAATGCCTTTATTAAAACGTATCAATAGTGCTTCAGTCCCGGTAAGCTGTCAAGCAAATTTGGGACCGTTCGAGGAAAAGCTGCTACTTTACGCTGCGGGTGGACTCGCGCACGATGAGCTCGGGGACGATGGTGCGGTGGATCGGGCGGGTGGGTTTCTTTTCGAGATTCGCGGTGATGGCGTCGAGCACGATGGTCGCGGCGGCGGTTCCCATCACTTCCATGGGCTGGCGCACGGTGGTTAGCGCGGGAGAATAGATAGCAGCGGGCGAGACGTCGTCAAAACCCACCACCGAGCACTGCTCGGGGACGCGAATGCCGGCTTTGCCCAAAGCGCGGATGGCGCCGAAGGCCGTCATGTCGTCAAAAGCCATTAGCGCGGTAAAGGGACGGCGGCGGTGCAGCAATTCCTCCGTTAATTTGTATCCTTGTTCAAAACTCGAGAACGGATCTCCAGATTCTGGTAGATCGACGATCAGGCGCGAGTCGAGTTCGAGGTCACGTTCGCGGGCGAGAGCTCGCACGCCGCGCCACCGCGGTTCAGTATCGGACAACTGGCGGGGGCCGCGGATGAACGCGATCTTGCGATGGCCTAGCGAGTGGAGATGTTCGAGGGCGGCGTGGGCTCCGGCAGTATTGTCGACGATCACGGAGCTGATTTTGTCGTTCTTCAGTTCGCGGCCCACGGTGGCGGTGGGAATGTTGTTTTTCTCCAAATCGGCCAAGACGTTGATGTCAACGAACAGCCAGTTGGCTAGGACTACCAACCCTTCGATGCGGCGGTCGAGCAGCATTTCCAGATAGCGCTCGAAGCGGCTGCGCTCGTTGTGGACATCGGTGAGGATGGGGAGATACGACGACTGGTAGAGCGTGTTCTCGATGCCGCGCAGCACCAGCGTGCAGTACGGATCGGTCATGTCGAAGACCATGACGCCGACGGTGTGGCTGCGGCGGCCCCGCAGCGAGCGCGCAAACAGGTTGGGACGGTAGCCTAGATGCTGGGCCGAGCGATGGATTTTTTCTTTGGTGATGTCGGGAATGTAGCGGGCGAGCGGCGCGTTGTTCAGGACGATGGAAACGGTGGCGGAAGAAAATCCGCTGCGCTCGGCGACATCGCGGATGGTAACGACGGCCGGCTGCGACTTTTTGCGGGCGGGCTCGGACGTAGGGCGGGATTTCGCCGAGGAGGAGGCAGTTCGCGTCGGCTTCGAATCGGCGGATTCCATGGACTCCTTGAATTTGGCCTCTTGCTGGCGGACACTACAGGACGATGAATCCAGTGTCAAGCATCCGCGTGCTCGCCGTTTTCCTCTTACTGCTTTTTCTTTCGTGTGGGGTAACGAGTACGATCAGCGCGCAGAGCGCTCCGTCGACCGCACCCGATCCGCAGAAACTGTTTGCCGCCGGAGAAGCCGCGCTCCATGCGGGCAAGCTCGATGAAGCTGAGGGCGCGTTCCGGCAGGTGGTGGCGATCAACCCAGGCGTGGCGGGAGCTTACGCGAATCTGGGCGTGATTTATATGCGGCGCAAGCAGTGGCCGCAGGCTCTCGAAATGCTGCACAAAGCGGAGAAGCTGGCGCCGGGCATAGCGGGAATCCGGTTGAATATCGGACTCGCTTATTTTCGGCAGAACGATTTCTTGCGGGCGATCCATCCCTTTGAATCGGTGGTGCAGCAGTCGCCGGATTCCTATCAGGCTCGTTATCTGCTGGGCCTTTGCTATTTCTTCAACGATCGCTGGGCGGATGCGGTCAACACCTTGGAACCATTGTGGGGAAGAGCGTCGGGCCAGTTGAATTATCTCTACGTGCTGGAGCATGCGGCGGACAAGGCCAAGAACCCGGTGCTGGAGGAAAAAGCGGCGGCGCGGCTGGTGGAGATCGGAGAAGGTTCTGCGGAATTTCATCTGCTGATGGGCAAGGCGCATCTGAATCGTGGTGAGTACGACGACGCGGTGAAGGAACTGGACGCGGCGGCGCAGGCCGATCCGAAGCTGCCGTTCGTGCACTTCAATCTGGGGCTGGCTTATGTGCACCAGCAGGACTATGAGCGGGCGCGCACCGAGTTTCATAAGGACATCGCGATGGAGCCGGACGTGCCCTTCGCCTACGAACAACTGGGAGGTTTGGAATCAACGGCCGGGAACGAGGACGAGGCGGCGAAGAATTATCGCAGTGCGCTGAAGCTCGATCCGCAGCGGATCAGTTCGCACATGGGGCTGGCGAAGATTGAAGAACACCGCCGACATTATGTGGCGGCGCTGGCTGAACTGGATCACGTCATCCGGCTGGATAGCGGGAATGCTGGTGCCCGCTATTTACGCGGGCAGGTGTTGGTGCGCATGGGACGCGAAAAAGAAGGGCGCGCGGAATTGGCATCGGCAACGAAGATGTTGAATGGACAGCGGGCGGCACGGCACAAGGAACTGGAGGGAGAGACGGTGCCAAGTCCGGAACTGGCGCGGGAGCCGGAGTAGAGATTCGATTTTCCGCCCGAGTGAGACGGGGCAAGCCCCGTCTCTACGGCGCCGCCTGCACGCACTCCAGGATTTCGGCTTCGCTCAGCGTGTGGTCGCTCGATTTGGCACGCTTGTAGATGCGCTCGACTACCTCGTCGTTCGCCGAAAGGCCGCGGTGCTCCAACCAGAAATGCACATTTGATTTCCCGCTCATCGGGCCGATGTCGATAATTTGATCGAGGCCGAAATATTGCGCGGGCACTCCGGAATAGACGGTGTTCGCGAGTTCAACATCGTTTTTCTTGTACGCTTTGATGACTGCGGCGGCGTGCACGCCGGTGGCGGTACGGAACGCGTCCTCACCCACCACAGGATAGTTCGCCGGAATCGGAACACCGGTGGCAGCGGAAACGGCTTCGCAATATTGTTTAAGTTTGGTCAGGTCCTGCCGATCCCACGGTGCGACGCCCATGAGTTTCAGGTTGACGAGCATCTGATCCATCTGCGTGTTGCCGACGCGCTCTCCCAGGCCGAGCGCGGTCGCATGAATGCAATCCGCGCCCGCCACCAAAGCGGCCATGGCGTTAGCGGTTGCCAATCCCCGGTCGCAGTGCCCGTGCCAGTCGACGCGAATTTTTTCGCCGGAGGGCTTGACCACTTGTTCGAGCACGAACTTGACCAGCGCGACCGTGCCCATGGGCGTCGCGTGTCCGGCGGTGTCGCAGAGCACCAGAGCGTGCGCGCCACAGTTGATGGCCGCCGAGTTGAGTTGCTTCACCGTCTCCGGATCGCAGCGGGTGGTGTCTTCGGTCACGTACATGACTTCGAGGCCAAGCGAGACCGCGTACTTGACGGCCTTTTCGGTGGTTTGAAGGAGGAAGTCGCTGGTCCAGCCCTCGGTGTAGCGGCGGATGGGGCTGGTTCCAAGAAACGCGGCAACCTCGATGGGGAGGCCGGTTTTCTGCACGATCTCGGCGATGGGCCGGATGTCGTTCTCGTGCGTGCGGGCGGCGCAGTACGCCGTGATTTTCATTTTGTGGGCGACGATTTCGCGCGCCAGCGCCGTGACATGTTCGACCGCGCGCGGACCCGCTCCCGGAAGCCCGAGGTCGAGCTTGTCAATTCCGAGCGCTTCCATCAAGTGCAGGATTTCGATTTTCTGCTCGATGGAGGGGTCGCGGACGGAAGGCGATTGCAAGCCGTCGCGCAGCGTCTCATCGATCAGGCGCACCGGGCCCGGCGGATGCAGCGACTTGGGATACAGAAGATTCCAATCGTAGATAAGTTCAGAAATGTCCACAGGCAGCGCCGGCACCCCTACCGGCTTGAGATTTCGATCACACCGCAGCGCCTGACGGCGCATTCATAACCCAACACACGCGGCATGCCTGAAGGCATGCCCTGATACGAATCGCGTTTGCACCTAGACCTTTTTCTCTTCTTTGGGCTTCTCTTCCTTCGGAGGAACGGTCAGCCCGAAAATCGAAAGCTGCCCGGGACCCGCGACGTTCATTCCCCGCGCATCTTCGGGGCTGGGCAAGTAAAGCGTCTGGCAGAATTCGCAGCGGTAGACTTCGGCGTCCCGCCCCCAGGCCTTCTCCACGCAGCCGCACTCCTGCTCGATCACATCAGCGACGTAGAACCAGCGCTTCAGATGTCCGCCGCAGAACTTGCCCTTTTCGTTTTTTTCGTTGCAGGCGCGCTGGCCGGTCTTCTTGATCTTGACTTTGTGGTTGGGAAGTTGCGGAATCGTGCTTGTGACGGCGGTCGCCGTTTCACCGGAAGCCATTCAGTCTCCTGTGCGCCTTTGTAGGCCGCTTGCCGCTATTTTACTCAGAGTCAGACGCCAGACCAAGGACGCTTCGCCTAGCTATTCGTCCTTTGCGATGGAGCGCAGCCACGAAGTAAACTCGCGCATCGGACGGCTGACCAGATGCCGCCGCGCTCGAATATAGCCGATCCGCCGATAGCTCTTAGTACGCAAACGAACCAGAGTGCAGCCGGCGGCATTCGACGACGCCATCTCCGGCACCACGCTCAGCCCAAATCCCGATCGCACCAGTTCGAAGATACTTTCCATTTGGTTAGTCTCGAACACCGATCGCAGTTCCGCCTTGGCGCGGGTGCAGGCCGTCAGCACATCGTCGCGCAAACAATGTCCTTCTTTTAAAAGCAGCAGGCGCTCGTTGCGCAGGTCCTGCAGATTGATCAGGGAATGCCCGGCCAGCGGATGTTTGCGCGGAACCACCAGCAGCAACTCTTCGCGAAACAGTTCGCTGCACACGATATCCGCCTTCGGCACCGGTAGACTCACCACCGCCAGATCAATCTCTCCCGCCTGCAGAGCCTCTACCAGTTGCGACGTGGTTTCTTCTCTAAATTGGGGATTGACCCGCGGAAATCGGTGGAGGAAGTCACCGATTCTGCGCGCAATAAAATAGGGCATGATGGTTGGGATCACGCCGACGCGCAGGCTGTCGTAGCCTTCGTTCAAAGCGGCGATGCGGCTCTCGGCCTCGGCCACCTGCTGCAGGATTCCGAGCGCCATCTGGTGCAGACCCTCGCCCGAAGAGGTCAGCCGAACGGAGCGCCCCAGCCGTTGGAACAGCGTAGTTCCCAGATCCTTTTCGAGCCGCTTGATCTGTTGCGACAGAGAAGGCTGCGCAATGCCGAGCTGTTTCGCCGCCCGGGTAAAGCTACCGGCACGAACAATCGCACAGAAATAGCGCAGCTGGTGGAGTTCCATGTAGATCTGTCATCCCGAGCGAAGCGAAGGACCCCTACTTGCCCGAAAATGTGTGCCGGGAGTAGGGGTCCTCATGAGTTCACGAATCAAGTGCAACACCGTACAAAGGTGTTGCCATGGAAAGAAGACGGTATGAGCAGTTGAGCCTCGGGGAGC
>CZLA01000044.1_pt1 | contig 18402 bp, 13 predicted proteins | sample 1122381 | NCBI WGS metagenome assembly CZLA01 (sample SAMEA3539301, study PRJEB10725) | soil metagenome | biome: tundra; feature: field; material: soil | place: USA | collected 2010-05 | depth 0.15 m
ACCCAGATCACGCCAGGGCGTATGATCGTTGGGTTATCCTGTACCGCGAGAAAACCCATGAGCTGGCTCCAGAACAGATTCGAAAAGAATTTCATGATCTCGACGGTGGACTACGTCTTCAACTGGGCGCGCAAGTCGGCGCTCTGGCCGATGACGTTTGGGCTGGCGTGCTGCGCCATCGAGATGATTGCGTCTTCGACTTCGCGGTTCGACATCGCGCGTTTCGGGTCGGAGGTGTTTCGGCCCAGCCCGCGGCAGTCGGATCTGATGATCGTCTCCGGCACGGTCACGCTGAAGATGGCGCCGGTGGTGAAGCGCATTTACGACCAGATGCCCGAGCCGAAGTGGGTGATTTCGATGGGCGCGTGCTCGTCGGTCGGCGGCCCGTTCAATACTTATGCCGTGCTGCAGGGCGTGGATCGCATCGTGCCGGTGGATGTGTATGTGATCGGATGCCCGCCGCGTCCAGAGAATTTGTTTTACGCGCTGCTCAAACTGCAGGACAAGATCGACACCATGACGCTCGCCAAGCGCCCCACCGAAGTGCGGCTCGAAGAGCACATGATGGAGAATTTCAAGCGCCAGGTGATGGTGGCGCAGACGATGCAGCCGAAGTAGCCGTCAGCTGTCAGCCGTCAGCTTTCAGTTAAACCGCCCCTATACGCTTTTGTCATTCCTATATACTTTTGTCATCCTGACCCTGAGCTTGCCGAAGGGGAAGGACCTGCTTCTTGCTGGCGCTATAGATGGGCTATGCCATTCATTAAGATCGCCTCCCAATCCGATCTCCCCTCGAACAACGAAGCCAAAGAATTCCCCTGCGGCGATAAGACCATCTGCGTCGCCAACGTGAACGGTGAAATCAGCGCCATGGACAACATCTGCCTGCATCGCGGAGGCCCCCTCGGCGCGGGGGTGATCTCAGGTGGGAAAGTTGTCTGTCCGTGGCATGGCTGGGAGTGGGACCCGAAGACGGGCGAGGCCGGTCCGCCGGGGGCGAAGGTGGCGGTATATCCGGTGAAGATTGAGGGCGGGGATGTGCTGATCGAACTTTGATCACATGAGCCCGGCCACTCACTTTCTCACGGGATGGGTCCTTGCAAACTCGGCATCATTGAGTCGCAGGGAGCGTGCTCTGGTCACTCTGGCGTGTGTTGTGCCCGATGTTGACGGTCTTGGGATCGTCGCGGAATATCTGACGCGCAACTCGCATCATCCGCTAGCGAGCTGAGCTGGCGCGGACAATGGGCGCTGAATGCCTGGCCCAATTTTGCAATCACAATTTCGCTGTTGCTGATGACGTTCTATCTTGCGTGGTCGAGGGGATTTTCTCCGTTGGAGATGGTCTCGTTTAAGGCTGATGCTGCTTTTGTCATGGCACTTTGGAAGCGAATCCCGGCTTCGTAGATCTACGTACTAGGGCGCGATTCCAGTTTGTCAGCCGGGCTCCGCCCGGCTTGGACGGGCGAGGGCGCCCGTCCCCACACGTGCTACCCCAACAGTTTTACGAACTGCCCCGGCTGCCCATCAAATCCCGGAAACACCGTCTTCAAATCCCTGTTCCCCAGATAGCGCGACACGACTTCGCTGAGCACCAGCCGGAAGTCGGTCGTTACCGCCAGATCGCGTCCTTCGTATAACTGCGACTGATCGAGCCCCGGCCACCGGCCATAGACTCTGCCACCTTTTACAGGACCGCCCAGGACGAACATCACATTAGCGTGGCCGTGGTCGGTGCCGCGGTTCCCATTTTCACGTGCTGTCCGGCCGAATTCGGACATCGTTGCGACCACCGTGTCTTCTCCGAGATCGCCGAGGTCGGTCCAGAATGCGGCAATCGATTGCGAGAAATCGCCGAGCACGTTGGCGATCTGGCCCTCGGTGCTGCCTTCGTTGACGTGGTGGTCCCAGCCCCCGATGTCGGCAAATGCCACCTGCACGCCGAGATTCGCTTTGATCAGTTGCGCCAGTTGCTTCAGGCTGTCGCCGAAGCGTCCTTTTGGATAGTTCGCGTTCGCTGCGGGTGTGTAGTGCGCGGGATCGGCAGCCTTCAGCGTCTTGACTGCCTCGAAAGTTTCCTGCCCGGTGCCGTGCAGCATGGCGTCGACCGAGTGGTCATACATGGCTTCGAAGGTGTTCGACATCGGCGCCGCCTTCGGATTTTTCCCGCCGACGCTAAAATCGTTCAGATTACTAATTGCGACGGCCCGCTCTTTGCCGGAGAGAATGCGCGGCAGCGACGGCCCAAGCGCGATCGCACGGAAGGCCGACTTGCCTGATTCGGATTTGTCGGCAGAAAGCTCGTGCAGCGCGCGGTTCAACCAGCCATCGTCGGTGACCTTCACGCCGGGCGTGCCGGATTCCATGAAATCCTGTGCATCGAAGTGCGAACGCGTCGGGTCGGGTGATCCCGCAGCGTGCACGATGGCGAGATGTTTCTGTTTCCAGAGCGGCTGAAACGCCGCCATCGCCGGATGCAATCCGAAAAAGCCGTCGAGGTCGAGCACGGATTTCTTGGGAATATTGATGGTCGGCCTCATGGCGAAATAACTGGGCTCGCCGTGGGGGACAACGATGTTGAGTCCGTCCGCCGCTCCGCGCTGAAAGATCACAACCAGGCGCTTGTTGCGAACGCCAGGGTCGGACGCGCCCAAGGCCGCGCGCGTCAGAAAACTTGGCAGCGCGGTCGTGCCGACCACAGCTAGCGCGCCGTTGCTGAGGAAGATGCGTCGAGTGATGGACATGGAAAATAGGTCTTCAGTTGTCAGTCATCAGTTTTCAGTAAACAAAACTGAGAACTGATGACTGACAACTGACAACTACCTCCTTTGAAACTCTGGCGACCCCAGAATCAATCCTGTAATCGCGGCTATGTTTGGCGGACGCTTGGGGTCATCCAATCGTCGCTGGCTGATCTGTGAGTCCTCTAGCTGCTTGCTGATGGTATCGTGCGTTTGCTTCGAAACATCGCCTGATAACAGCAAATTTTCCAGAGTCGCTAACGTTTGCTGCGCGTCGGCCGTTCCTGGTGCTCCGGTTCCCGCTGCCAGGTTGACTGAATCGACCTTGACTCCCCGTATTTTTCCGGCGGCCAACGCCAGCGTGAAATTCATGCGTCCCAAAAGCGCCGAGGAGTTCACCCAAACGTCGGCTTTCATCGAGTAGCCCGTTGGCGGCATCATGCCATACGGCATCATTCCCATGTTGTTGAGCGTGCCGACGAGGGCGCGGGCGTCATCGACTTCGGCACCGCTGGCACGCACGGCAGAGACCACGAAATCGAGCGGTGTTTTCACTTTGGCGCGGTAGGCCTCGGACGACCAGAACTCGGGCGATTTAAACATGGTGCGCAGAACTTCGCGAATGTCCCCATCCTTCTTCAAGTATGTCTGGGTCATGCGATCGACCAGCGCGGCGGGAGGATCGTCGGAGACAAAGCGCATCGCCAGTTTCTGCGAAATGAAGTGCGCCGTCTTTGGATTGCGCGCCAGCAGGTGCAGCACTTCCAGGCCTTCCTTCTCGCCGTTTTGCTTGATGCGACGTCCGAGGACGATCTTGTCGCCGGGCTCATGCATGCGCGGCTCAAAGCGGAAGTCGCCGCCCAAGTTTGGCTGATCAAGCGTCCAGCCGGTGAACACCTTGGCCAATTCGGTGACGTCTTTCTGCGAGTAGCCTCCGTTGACGCTGAGCGTGTGCAGTTCCATGAGTTCGCGGCCGTAGTTTTCGTTCAGGCCCCGGGCTTGCTTGGCCTTGCCGCGCGGACGCTGCGGACGATTGTCATGACCGCGGCCGCGGCGATTGGGACGATGCGGACCAATTCCGAGCCCGACTTCCGACTCCGGCCCCACGCTCAGCCAGTTATCGAGATAGAAGAGCATCGCCGGACTCTTCGCGGTTGCCACCAGCAGGTCTTCAAATTTCCCCAGCACGTGCGGGCGGATGGCGTCGCGCTCGTAGCTGGTGAGCAGGTAGCGGTCGGCGCCCTTATTGATAAACACGTTGAAGTGGTTGAACCAGAAGTCGGTCATTACTTCATCGAGTGGCCGTTCACTATAAATCGCGCGCAGCATCTTGGCCTGCATCAACTCATCGACCACCACTTGCTCGGGATTTTTGAGCGCCATCATCGTTTCTTTTTGCTGTGGGCTCATTCCCTCCATCAACGCGTCTGCCTTGGCGCCTTTGCTGGTGGTCGCGATCGCGCGCCGCTCTTCGGGCGACATTCTTAGTATCTCCTTCATGCGTTCGTCGGCCGGCAGATCGAGAAGTTCCTGCGTCTTGAGATTTGCGCGCCGGCGTTCGTCGCGGCGCCGCATCTGCTCGGGATCGGCAGCCGCGCCGCTATCGCTTTTGTTGTCGGGATCGTTGCCGCTGGATGCATTGCCCACGCTCGGAGCATTCTGCGGATTGCCGCCAGCCGCTCCGCTTTTGGCTGCTTCTTCTTTCCGCTCCTGCTTGTCTTCATAACGCTGCAGTTGCGCCTCGTAAACCGCGCGTTTCGTGGGATCGGGCGGCAACGAGACTTTCCCGTCGGCAATCTGCTTGATCAACTGGTTGGGTGGAAAATTCTCGACGATCTCTTTCGTCCCCATACGTAGCGTACGAAACGGACTAAGCCTGGCTTCGAGCGCCGAGTCATCAATCTTATCGGGATGGAGTTGGAGTTCGATCCACTTGTCAACGCCCATCCGGGTGACGCGTTCGACGTCGGCTGGCCGTGGACCAAAGGTTAGCCGGTTGAGGGCGTGGACGGCGCGTTTTTGCTCATCCATCGTCATCGCCCCGGCGGGCTTGTCTTTCTTACGGCCGAGAGCGAGTTGAGCCGTAAGCCCGGCCGCCACAAGCAAAGCAGCTGCCAATAGCAAGCGGTGTCTGCGCAAAGGCATTTCCATCCTGATTGGCCTCACTAGGAATGAACCCCAACCGCGGGAAAAGTTGCTGGCAAGATTTACCTGGAACTTAAGGTTAGGTTGGAAGGGGGCCTAGCCCTTTAATTTTGCCACATAGGCTTTACCGCTTTGCGACTTGCGGGCGGTGCTCTCGACAAATTTCAGAAATTCCCGCAGGTGTTCCTTTTCCGACAGTTCCGCCTCCGAGAATTTCACACGGACGCCAAACGAGGGCGCGCTGCGCGTCGCGACTCCGCTGATGATGACGCCTTTCACCCAGATCTTTCCGCTGGAGACCCATAAGCCGATTTCCAGCGCCTTGCCCGCGGGCACGGGGCTGGCGGTCTCGACCAGGCATCCACCGCGGCCCACATTCGCCAGATTGCCCCAGACGGGCTCGTCGATTCCCTCAACGTGAATTTCCACCGCCACGTAGCACTTGATCCGCTGAAAACGGCGGCGGTCCGATTCCAATTGCGATTTGAATAAATCCGGTTCAAACGGCGGTGTTTCATCAACTGGTTCAGGATGAGGAAGTTCGGCGGGTGGCGCCGGATTCGCGGTAGCGGGTAAGTCTTGCCGCGCTTCGCGGTCTTTGACGGCAGCATCTTTGATCTCGCGCATCGCCCGCAGAAGCGCCGCTTCGCGTTTTTCCGGAGACACCTCGCGGTAGGTCTGGAGCAACTTCCCGAGGTGGCTGACCAGATCGGGATCCGTGAGTAGGCGCGTCCAGTCCGATCCTTTAGGCGGCACTTTCGTGGCTTCACTCATACGTACAACTTCACTCACGCAGTTTTCCCTCACCGGGAAACGCTTTGACTCGCTTTATAGATTGATCTTTGGGCGGAGGTTACACAAGATGACCAAGGTCACAGTGGCCAGTCATGTGTCCCGCCGGCCGTGCCCGGGGGAGCGGATGGGCAATAGGGTATGGGTTCGCGCTCGATCGGGAGGCGGTTCAATAATTTGCATCGGGCATTCCGCGCAAAGAGTCCATAAGACTTGCCGGTTTGCTTTGTCAGGATGCGGGCCCACGTTCCGGGGTCCCTGGGTTGTCCCGCTTGCCAATGGTGGGCGTGTGTACATGCCGCAGGCGCGCTGGCTTGCTTGCCGGTGAGAAGTGCGGTTAGAATCTAACTAACTGGTTAATTACGATGATGAGATCTGTTATTTTCCGCACTGTTTTGCCGATTGTGCCCTTTGTTATCTTTCCGGTCTGGATTGGCGCTCAAAGCTCGACTTCGGTTTCCGGAATGACCGCGAGTTCGGCGGGCGGGGCCTCACAGGTTCAAACTTCGGCACAGAACCCAGTATTTGGCAGCGTGGCGGATGCCAAAAACACGCCGGGTGTCCTGCCGCTGACCTTCAGCGGCGCGATTGAACGGGCGCTGCGCAATAATCTGGCTGGCCTTTTATCGGAGTACAACACCATCGAGGCCCGCGGAGAGAAATGGCAGAAGCTCAGCGACTTGCTACCCAACGTCAACGGGACGGTGCAGGAAGCCAGAGAGAAGGTGAGTTTGGAAGCGGAAGGACTTCGCAGCGGTGGGCCTCTGGGGAATCTCCCGCGCGTCATCGGGCCTTTCTCCTATTTTGACATTCGCGCCTCGGCGACGCAGCGCGTCTTCGACTGGAAGGCAATCCAGAAATATCGTTCATCCGTGATCGGCGAAAGCACGGCTCAGTTCAATCTGAAGGACGCGCGCGATCTGGTTGTGCTCGCGACCGGCAACGCATACCTGCAGGCGATTGCCGGGGCAGCCCGTGTGGAAACCGCGCAAGCCCAGGTAGAGACGGCACGCGCGCTCTTCAAGAAGGCGGTGGCACAGCAGGAGGCGGGCGTCGCTCCGGCCATCGACACCCTCCGGGCCCAGGTCGAATACCAGACGCGCCAACAGCAGTTGATCGCCGCTACGAACGATTACGCCAAGCAGAAAATTTCGCTGGCACGTGTGATTGGACTCGCGCCCGGCCAGGAATTCGAAATGGCCGACAAAGCTCCTTACCAGGTCTTTCCCATCCCCGATCTTGAAACCAGTTTGCAGCGCGCGTATTCTCTGCGCTCCGATTACAAAGCCGCGCGGGATCGTTTGGTTGCCGCGCAACTGGAGCACAGCGCAGCCACCGCCGGGTATTTTCCCACGCTCGATCTGGCGGTAGATTACGGCGACATCGGCAAGGTTCCCGGCAGCCTGCTGCCTACGTACCATGTCTTCGGCACGTTGAACATTCCGATCTTCGAGGGTGGCAAGGTCCATGGAGACGTTCTGAAGGCCGATGCCAGCTTGCGGCAGGCGCAGGCGCAAATGGCGGACGTGCGCGGTCAGATCGATCAGGACATCCGCAACGCGCTGCTCGACCTGAAGTCGTCCGGCGATCAGGTGGAAGTTGCCGAGAGTTCGGTGAATCTGGCTGAGCAGGCGCTCACCCAGTCGCAAGATCGTTTTTCCGCCGGGGTTACCGACAACCTCGAAGTGGTTCAAGCGCAGGAAGCGGTGGCCACGGCGCACGAGAATTTCATCTCGAGCCTCTACTTTCACAACCTGGCCAAGGTTTCCTTTGCCCGCGCCCTGGGACGCGCCGAAGAGGGCATTCACGAATACTTGAAAGGGAAGTAACCAATGGAACCAAGCAGCAACGAGCCCAAACCGCAACCGGAAGCGCGTGCGCCGCAGTCCCAGTCTGACAGCGAAGCCCGCTATCAGCGGCGAGCCGCGTTTTTCAGCCATCCGCGCACGAAGTTGGGATTCATTCTCGTGGCCCTCGTAATTCTGGTCGGCGTTTTCTTTCTGTGGCGCTACCTCGGAAGCTACGAATCCACCGACGACGCGCAGATTGACGGGCACGTGAACTCGGTGAGCGCGCGGGTGAGCGGCCATGTGCTGAAGCTCAACGTGCAAGACAACCAGTTCGTGGAAAAGGAGACGGTGCTGGTGGAAATCGATCCTGCCGACGACGAAGTCGCCGTGGCCCAGGCACGCGCTGAATATGCCGATGCCCAGGCGCAGGCCGCCGCCGCCGGCATTAACGTCCCCATCACCAACGTGAGCACATCGAGCCAGGTGATCGGCGCGCAGGCCGGCGTTTCCAGCGCGAATGCTGGAATCGCGGCTGCCCGCCAGCAGTTTGAAGCGGCCAAGTCGCAGGTGGTGGAAGCGGAAGCCAATAATACGAAAGCGCAGAATGATCTGGTTCGCTACAAGGAACTGATCGACAAGCAGGAGATCTCGCAGCAGCAGTACGATCAAGCCATCGCCAGCGCCCATGCCGCCGCCGCAACCGTGCAAGAGGCGCGCGCCAGTGCCGACGCTTTCAAGGCGCAGATCGAACAGGCGCAGGACAAACTGGCGCAGGCCGGCGCCGATCTTCGGACCGCGGGCACAGCGCCGCAAACGATGCGAGCCACGCGCGCCCGCGCCCTTTCCGCGCAAGCCAATGCCGATCGCAAGAAAGCTCAACTAGACCAAGCCGAATTGAACCTCCAATACACCAAAGTGACTGCGCCGGTAACCGGAATCGTCAGCAACCGCACGGTCGAGGTTGGTCAAAACGTGCAACCCGGCCAGGAGATGATGAAGGTCATCCCGCTCGATGAGGGAAACATCTGGGTTACGGCAAATTTCAAGGAGACGCAACTCAAGAACATCAAGCCGGGCCAGTCGGCGGAAATCGCGGTGGATGCGACCGGCAAGACTTACAAGGGGCATGTCGATTCCATTGCCGGCGCCAGTGGAGATCGCTTCAGCCTGCTGCCCGCCGAAAACGCAACTGGCAACTACGTCAAAGTGGTACAGCGCATCCCGGTAAGGCTCTTGTTCGAGAAGGGCGAGATCAAGGAACATGAGCTCCGCCCCGGAATGTCGGTGGTGCCGAAGGTCTGGATTAAATAGAGACATTGAATCATTTAGTCATTTAGACAGTGAGTCATTGAGAGACTGAAATCACCCGATTCAAATGATTCAATGGTTAAATGATTCAATGACTCAATGATTCAGCCCGTAGCTCGAAGCAGAGGTCGTAATAACAATGGGCGCTGCTGCGATCACCATGAATGAGGCCGCCGAATGGCGTCCGGCGATCAATCCGTGGATCATTGCGCTCACGGTGACGCTGGCCACGTTCATGGAGGTGCTCGATACCAGCATCGCCAACGTGGCGCTGCCCCATATCGCCGGCAGTCTTTCCGCGGGTCAGGACGAAAGTACGTGGGTGCTGACGTCGTATCTCGTCTCCAATGCCATCGTGCTGCCGCTAAGCGGCTGGTTGTCTTCGATCATGGGCCGCAAGCGTTTTTACATGAGCTGTGTCGCGCTCTTCACCATCAGTTCGTTCTTGTGCGGATTCGCGCCCAATCTCGCCATGCTGATCGTCTTCCGCATTCTTCAGGGTGTGGGCGGCGGGGGCCTGCAGCCGAGCGAGCAGGCCATTCTCGCGGATACTTTTGTTCCCGCCAAGCGCGGCATGGCATTCGCCGTCTACGGCATCGCGGTGGTGATGGCCCCGGCCATCGGTCCCACACTCGGCGGCTGGATCACCGACAACTTTAGTTGGCGCTGGATTTTCTTCATCAATATCCCAGTCGGCATTATTTCGCTCTTGCTGACGTCGCGGCTCATCCAGGATCCTCCTTATCTCAAGCGCCGCAAGCTGAGCGAAACCCGGATCGACTACACCGGGCTGGGTTTCGTTGCGCTCGGCCTCGGAACGCTGCAGGTGATCCTCGACAAAGGACAGCGCGAAGACTGGTTTGAATCGCACTTCATCGTGTGGCTGACCGTGGTCTCGGCCGCGTCGCTGATCTTCGTAGTCCTCTGGGAGTGGCGGCACAAAGACCCCATCATCGACCTGCATTTATTTCGCAACCGCACCTTCGCCGCCGCCAACTTCCTGATGTTCATGCTGGGATTTGCCCTGCTCGGCAGCACTCTGCTGCTGCCGCTTTTCATGCAGACCATCCTGGGTTACACTGCCGAGCGGTCCGGGATGGCGCTCATGCCGGGTGGTTTCACGATTATGCTGGCCATGCCGCTGGTCGGCTTTCTGCTTTCGCGCTACAACCCGCGCTGGCTCATGCTGTTTGGTTTGTCGATGCTCTCCTGGTCGCTGTTTCATATGACGGCGTTCGACCTGAGTGTGGATTTCCGCACCGTTACGATGGCCCGCGTCTATCAGGCGATGGGACTCGCTTTTCTGTTCGTGCCCATTAACACCGCCGCGTATTCGGGGCTGCCACGGGACAAGAACAACGCCGCCTCCGGCTTGATGAACCTCGCCAGAAATATTGGAGGCAGCGTCGGGATTTCTTTTGTCACCACCGGACTGGCCCGCCGTGCCCAGGTTCACCAGGTGCAACTGGTCGAAAAACTGAGCGCCGCCAATCCCCAGTTTCAGGCCAGGCTGCACGGGTTGACGGGTGTTTTTTCGGGCGGCGGCTCCGGACCTGGCTCCGGGCCGGGGACGGCGTTGCAGCATGCCTATGCCATGACGCAGGCGAATGTCATCCGGCAGGCGACCATGCTGGCCTACATTGATAATTTCTGGGTGCTCGGCGTTGCGATCGCCTGCTTGATTCCCTGTGCGTTCCTGATCAAGAAGGCGAAGCCGGGAGGCGGGATGGTGGTTCACTAGTGGAGAGCCGGGCGTCCCCGCCCGTCACTCCATCGTAGGACGGAAAGGAGGTTCACCATGTTTCGCATCGTTACTATCGAACGCGAATTCGGCAGCGGCTGCGGAGCCATTGCCTGCGAACTGGCTCGCCGCCTAGGCTGGAAGCTCTGGGATCAGCAACTGACCAGCGAGATTGCCCAGCGCGCGCGGGTGTCGGAATCGGCGGTGGCCTTGTGCGACGAGCGTGTCGACAGCCGGCTCTACCGCTTAGCGAAATCCTTCTGGCGTGGCAGTTACGAACGTGGAATTCCTCTGGCCGACTCGCACGCGTTTGATACGGATCGCATGATGGCCATGGTGGGAGAAATCATGCGCACCATCGCCGCGGAAGGAAATGCCGTGATTGTCGGTCGTGGCGCACCGTTTTTCCTGCGCGAACGCGAAGACACTTTCCGCGTCTTCACCTACGCTCCCCGCGACGAAAAAATTCGCCGCCTAGTCGCCCTGGGCAAGAGCCGCGCAGAGGCCGAAGACCTGGTGGAGAACGTAGATAAGGAGCGCATCGCCTACATCAAACACTACTTCAATGCCGACTGGCCGGTGCGCAGCCTCTATCACCTGATGATCAACACGGTAGTCGGGGACGAGAACGTGATCACAACGATTATGAACGGCATGCAGACGCTCGCGGCTCATCCCCCCGAAACCACCCTCCGCGGCATTCGCTGAAACGCGCCAGCTAGTTGGGTTTCTTCTTGCCGAACAGCCCCCCCAAGCCGCCCAAAGGGTTGCCTTTGCCTCCAGGTATGAGGCCTTTGAGTTGATTGCCCATCATCCCTTTCATATCTGGCATGAAGGTAGGGTTCGAAGTGGTGCCCCCAATGGCCACGGGGATGCCGCCCGCACCCATGCCCGCAACGTTCGTAAGACCGCCGGCAACACCGCCGCTCAGGTTGGCCACCATCTTAAAGGCGAGTTCATTGCTAGGGCTCACGGTGCCCGCTCCGGTGACGGTTCCAAGCGCCGGAATCACCAGGTTGATTTTGTCGAGGCGCGTGACTTCGGGCGCGTACCACACATCGGAACTCAGGTTCTGGATGCCGGTGTCGCTGCCAGTCTGCTTGCCGGTGAGGGCGGAGATTGCCGATAGCTTGGATCCGAGATTGAAGCCGGTGAGGGCCGTGTTGCTCATCTTCACCCAGCCGGTTGAGACCAGCTTGTCAAGTGGACCCGCAGAGTCGAGTTCGACCGAAAGCGTTCCGCCTTTGAGCCGCGAACCGGTGGGAAGGATTACGCCAAGTGCGGGCAGCATGGCTTCGAGGTCGTCGACCGGCATGGCTTGTCCGTTGAGTTTTGTGTGGATCGAAGTGGTCTCGCCATGCATATCGTAAGTGCCAGTGAGTTTGGCCAGCGCCTTGCCGAGGGCGACGTCGCCCTGCATCAGCTTTCCGGCCTCAGTCTGCAAGTTATGCTCGACGGCGAAGACAACCTGGACGGGTACCGCAGATGGAGAGCCCTTGGGAACCAGCTTTAACGACGTGGCCTTCAAGGTTCCGTTGGCCTTTGCGCTGCGGCCGTCGGAACTCAGCGTGCCGTCGAAGTCCGCCGAGCCGGTGATGCCCAGCTCCGGGTCGACCAGCGCCGACTGCGCGAGATCGAGTTTGTTGAGGTTCACCTTTGCCTGCACCGGCGTGAGCGCAGTATCGGTCGAATTGATCGGACCGGCGGAGCCATCAATTTTCAAGCTGCCGCCACCAGGGAGGCCGGCGGAAGCGATCACCGGAAACGCGCTGGTAAAAGAAAAATTGCGTACGGCAACGTTGACCTTGTTGTACACGATGGGCTTACGTTTGCCGGAAAGGGAGCCGACCGTGACGGCCCCGTCGGTCAGGTCGAGCTTGGCCACGTTCACGTTCGCCGGCGCGCTGGACGTCTTTTCGGCCGCTTTGGCGGGTTGCGCCGATTGATTTCCGAGCGACGAGAAATTCCAAACTCCCTCGCGGTTGCGCAGCAACGTGATTTCCGGATGATCGATGAGAATGTTGGTGACGTTGAGCTGTTTGCTGAAAATGAGCGGCATCAATTCGACGCCCACGCGAAGCGATTTCGCCTGGATAAACGGGGCGTTGCTGAACTTGGGATCGTCGGCGATGGAAAGCTGGTCGGCGCCTAGGCTGCCGGAAAGGACGCCAAGGCTTAAATTGCCGACTTTCACTGGCCGTTCCAGGGCCGAGCTGAGGCTCGACTCAATCTGGGGACGGAAGCTGTTGACATTTACCAGGAACGGGAGCGCGATGACAACCACAATCAACAGGACGACGACGATGCCGATAACTTTGAGGACGGTTTTCACGTTGATATCTCCTATGACGGGTGGGGAGCGAAGAGGCTCGGAAGTCGAGGACAGTCTATCAAAACCAAGCGCAAATGGGCCGAGCGCGGCAGAAGACCGAGGCCAAAGTTGCCGGTGGAGCGCCGGGCGTCCCCGCCCGGCTGCGATGCTGCTGCAGGCGCACGCGCGACGGGCGACGCCCGTCCTCCCACCGAATGCCAAGTACTCGCTCGCCGTCCGCCGCCGACGTTATAAGATAGGCGCAAAGCATGGAGTCGACTCCGCAAGTGGCAGCTTCTGATTTGTATCCCCCGGTGCAGGAGGCAGTGGCGCGGCTCGCCGGCTTGCCGGAAGTGCGCGCCGCATTTGAACGCTTCCGCTCCGAGGAATCGCAGTTTGCGCTGTGGCAGGCGGAGGCGACGCGGGTGCCCGCGCCCCCTTTCGGAGAGACGGCACGCGGTGTCTGGCTAGCCGACCGTTTTCGCGAGCTCGGGCTCACCGACGTGCAGGTGGATGAAGTCGGCAACGTGTTCGGCGTTCGCCCTGGCTACGGCAGCCGTTTCGTGGCGCTCAGCGCCCATATCGATACCGTGTTTCCGGCGGCGACGCCCTTGAATATCCGCCAGCAGGGCAGCCGCCTGTATGGACCGGGAGTCTCCGACAATGGTGCGGGCATTGCCGCGATGTTGGCCGTTGCCAGCGTGCTCGGCAGCTCTCGAATTTCGCATGGTCTGCCCTTTGTATTCATCGGAAACGTCGGAGAAGAAGGCGAAGGCGATCTGCGCGGCATGCGGCACGTTTTCGCGACGCCGCGCTGGCGCGACGCGATTGCCTACAGCGTGGTCGTCGATGGCGCTGGAGCGGACACCGTGGTGGCCGAAGCCCTGGGCAGCCGTCGCTTTGAAGTGATCGTGCGCGGTCCGGGCGGACACTCCTGGAGCGACTTCGGCACGCCCAATCCCATTCTTGCGCTCGCCCGCGCGATTGAGGTCTTCAGTCAAACGCCGGTGCCGACCTCGCCGAAAACCACGTTTAACGTCGGCGTGATTCGGGGCGGCACCTCGGTGAATTCGATTCCGGAATCCGCCAGCATGCGGGTTGATCTGCGCTCCACGTCGATGGCGGAAATTGATCGCCTGGAGCGGGCGTTGCGCAGCGCGCTGGACGCGGCGGTCGCATTGGAAAATCGCGCCGCTGCTCAGCACGGAACGCGGAAGCCGCAAGTGGCACAGAGCGAAGTGATCGAGATTGGAAATCGTCCCGCAGGCGAACTGGCGCCGGATGCGCGCCTTCTGAAGGTGATCCGCGCCGTGGATGCGCAATTGGGCAACACAGCGCAGGTGCAGCGGGCCTCGACCGACGCCAATATTCCGCTTTCGCTCGGTCGCGAGGCCATCGCCATCGGTGGTGGCGGCTCCGGAGGCGGCGCGCACACGTTGCAAGAATGGTTCGACTGCCATGGACGAGAGCTAGGACTAAGGCGCATTCTGCTTACAATGCTCACACTGTCGGGAGTTGGAGAATGATGAAGCGAATCGCACCGATTCTGCTGTTGGCCGTGGCCTCTGGCGTGCCGGCGCAGAGCGTTCCTAAGCCGAAAGCGGACCTGATCTTTACCCACGGCAACATCTATACCGGAGCGATCGATGCGGCAGCGTCGCTCGGGGCGGGCAAGCGCTCGGAGGCGTTGGCCGTCCTTGGCGACCGCATCCTCGCCGTGGGCGCGCGCGACGAGGTCATGAAGTTGAAGGGGCCAGAGACCAAGATCGTCGATCTCGATGGTCGCTTCGTCATGCCCGGATTCAACGATGCTCACCTGCACCTGGCCAGCGCCGGTCTGGAAAAGATGAACGTGAACCTGGTCGGCGTGAAAACCCTGGACGAGTTTCGCGAGCGCCTGCGCTCCAAGGTCGAAGCTGCCGGGCTTGGAGAATGGGTCGTCGGTGAAGGCTGGGACGAGACTCTGTGGCCGGTCAAGGTGCTGCCCACACGCTGGGATTTGGACGAAGTAAGCGGCAAACATCCGGTTTATCTCGTACGCGTCGACGGACACATTGGCGTAGCCAACACGCGCGCCCTGCAACTGGCCAGTGTCACGGTTGCCACTCGCGATCCCGAGGGTGGAAAAATCGATCGGGACGACGCCGGAACGCCCAATGGAATTCTGCGCGAGACCGCGCAAGAAGCGGTCCACGCGGTGATTCCCAAACCAACGCCCGAGAAGCGTCGGCAGGCCATCGAACTCGCTCTCGCGGATCTGGCGAGTCATGGCATCACTTCCGCGCAGGACAACTCGCAGTGGCAGGACTTCCAGATCTACGAGGAACTCGAGCACGAAGGAAAGCTGACCGCGAGGATTTCAGAGTGGCTGCCTTTCGACGACTCGATTGAAGACCTGAACACCAAGCGCAGCTCGCATCCCGCTTCCGACAACATGCTCCACACCGGAATGCTGAAGGGCTTTATGGACGGTTCGCTCGGCTCGAAGACGGCCGCATTGCTCGAGCCCTACAGCGATGATCCGAAGAACAGCGGTCTGCCGCAGTACGACGCAGCCAAGCTGAATGAGATGACCCGGGAGCGAGTGCTGGCCGGATATCAGATCGGCTTTCACGCCATCGGCGACAAAGGAGTGCAGTTGGCGCTCGACGCGTTTGCCGAGGCGGAGAAGGCCGCCAAAGAAGGCAAGGTGAAGGCGGCCGACGGAGGCTCTGATTTCCGCCTTCGCATCGAGCACGCTCAGGTCACCACGCCGCAGCAGATTGCGCGGTTCAGAGATCTGAAGGTGATCGCCTCCATGCAGCCGAACCATTTGCTCACCGATATGGGCTGGGCCGAGTCGCGGCTGGGAGAAAAGCGCGCCGAGCATACCTACACGTGGGCCGAGTTCCTGCGACGCGGGGTGGTGCTGGCTTTTGGTACGGATTATCCCGTCGAACCGGTTACGCCGTTCCGCGGCATCTACGCGGCGCTTACCCGCACGAGCGAAGACGGAAAGAGAAGTTACTACCCCGCGCAGAAACTCAACATCGAGCAGGCCATCGCCGCCTACACGACAGGCTCAGCTTTCGCCGAGTTTGCCGAAAAGCAAAAAGGCAAACTGGAGCCCGGGATGCTTGCCGACTTTGTCGTTCTTGATCAGGACATTACCGCAGCGGTGCCGCCGAAAATTCTGGAGACAAAAGTTCTGCGTACAGTGGTCGGCGGCAAGACCGTGTACAGCGTTGAATCATTGAGGCATTGAGGCATTGAATCATTGGCTGATCGTTGATGATCTGATGATCCGATTGAAATGATTCAATGACTAAGTGGTTCAATGACTCAATATAAAGAGCGGGAACGCGCGTTCATGATCGGCGCCCCGCTGGCCATCGTTCCCGCACTGTCCGTGCTCCCAGCCACGGTGTTCCTGGTGATGATTCCCCGAGTGGCGCACGGGTGTGTGATTGGGGTGGTCGTGTTGCTGGCCTGTGCGCTGGCGGGCAGCCTCGGATTGTGGAAACTGGCAATGGGCGCGGTGCAGAAGCCCTGGGGAATCTTCAACGTTTTGAGTTTTGGCGCGCTGCTGGTCTTGCTGGTCATCGCCGGCTATACCGGATTGTTCCTGGCGCTGATGACACTGAAACTGTAGAGACGGGGCTTGCCACGTGTCCGCCGCGGGCAAAGCCGCGGCAGGCCGCGTCTCTACAGCAAATTACCGCCAACGCCAACCCGGTTTTCTGCGTCTAAGTCATTTAGCGCCTTCGAACCGACCCCTGCCCGGGTCGAAGGTATAATAAGAAATTGGTCAGTTTCAGGAGGAAATAAATGGATTCGCGCGAAAGCGCTTTTTGGGCTCGTCTCAAAGCCAACCGCTGGGCCTACACTTTTACGATTCTGGCGACACTGACGGTGGGAATTCTGATTGGCACCGTTGTCTCCTATGGAGTGAAGGGCAAGGAGGGACAGAAGTCGTCGGATGCGACCCCGCTGACCATCCCCGCTCCGCAACAACTCTCCACCGCCTTCTCCCAGATTTCCAAGCAGCTTGAGCCGAGCGTGGTGAACATCAATACCGAATCGACGATCAAGAACCCTCACCATCGAGGGCGTTCGGTGCGTCCCGATCCGGACCAGGAACAGGGCAACGGCGATGAAGACACTCCGTTCCAGGATTTTTTTGACAAGTTCTTCGGCGGTCAAGGCGGTCAGGGCGGAGACGTGGGCACCATCCGCCAGCGCTCGCTCGGTTCTGGCGTCATTGTCGATTCCAAAGGCTACATCGTCACCAACCGGCACGTGGTCGAGAAGGCAGATCGCATTCGTGTGAAGTTGCAGGATGAAAACCCGGCCTCTCCAGGTCACGATGCCAAGTTGATCGGCATGGACCAGGAAACCGACCTGGCAGTGATCAAGATTGAAGTCGATCACGCGTTGCCTGCTGCCAAACTCGGCAACTCCGACGGCATGCAAGTGGGCGACTGGGTGCTGGCCATCGGCAGTCCTTTCGGACTGCAGGAAACCGTGACCGCAGGCATCGTGTCGGCCAAGGGACGCAACATCGTCCCGAACCGGCAATTCCAATCCTTCATTCAAACCGATGCGGCCATTAACCCGGGAAATTCCGGTGGGCCGCTGGTAAACATGGCGGCTGAAGTCATCGGCATCAATACCGCCATCCTCACCGAGACCAGTTCGTACGCGGGCGTGGGATTTGCCATGCCTTCGAACACGGTGGCGACGGTCTACAACCAGCTGATCGGGCCCGAACACCGGGTTTCGCGCGGCTCCATCGGTATCGAGTTTTCAGCCCAGCCGAACCCGGCCATCGCCCGCATCTACGGCTCGGGTGTGACGGTGTCCAACGTTGTGTCCGGCAGTCCGGCCGACCAGGCGGGCCTGAAGATCGGCGACACCATCACCTCCGTCGATGGCAAGGACGTAAAGAGCGGCGACGACCTGGTGGCGGACATCGCTTCCCGCAAGCCCGGCTCGAAAGCCAAGCTCAACTTTGTACGCAATGGCAAGAAGGAAGACACCACGGTGACCATCGCCGATCGCTCGAAACTGTTCGCTGCCCGTCTGGGCGAAGAAGACGAAAATCAGAGCGAGGAAGCGCCCAAGGCCAGCAAGTTCGGAGTTACGGTTCGCGCCATCACTCCCGATCTGGCCGACCGCCTGAGCATTGCCGCAGGCAAAGGCGTGGTCGTGCAGGACGTGAAGCAAGGATCGTTTGCCGAGGATCTCGGTTTGAATCGCGGCGACGTGGTCCTGGAAGTGAACAAGCAGCCCGTGAACAATCCCGACGACTTCATCAAGATCGAGGCGTCGCTGAAGAGCGGGCAGGATGTCGTGTTCCTGGTGCGTCCGCGAGGCTCACGCGCTCAGGATGGAACGATTTTCCTGGCAGGTACACTTCCGTAACCAAAGGAAACTCCGGCGAGACTGGCACTCTGTCCCGATTTCGGGGACCATAAGGGTGAGCCGATCTCGCCGGTTTTTTTGTTTGGAACGTATCTGGGAATCTTGTGTAGAGACGGGGCTTGCCCCGTCTCTTGTGGACGCGGCGACGGACGCAGCAAGAGACGCGGCAAG
>CZLA01000033.1_pt1 | contig 17349 bp, 11 predicted proteins | sample 1122381 | NCBI WGS metagenome assembly CZLA01 (sample SAMEA3539301, study PRJEB10725) | soil metagenome | biome: tundra; feature: field; material: soil | place: USA | collected 2010-05 | depth 0.15 m
CTTCTCTGCTAGGCTTCTACCTGCTTTCGCATCGGCTCGAAGTCCCGCTGCATTCGATCAACGCCCACCGAGATGCAGTCGATGAGTGAGAACGATTTCGAGTGTTTTGCCAACACTGGCGTAAAGACCACTCAAATGGCCATGCACCCAAAAGGGCAACGCGAGGGCAATTACGATTCCAATAGGTTCTAAATAAGGACATTACGTTACTCTTTGCGCCGCGTAAGTCCATTAGATTCCGTTAATTGGCTCATAACCCAAAGGTCGGTGGTTCAAATCCACCCCCGCAACCAAACCTAAGACACACAAAGACAATCACTTGGGCAGGATCGCGTGAGGCCCAAGGTTCATCTGCTTATTGCCTGTTCGCTCCCGTTGGTGGGAGGCTACGCCTCAGAGGCAATTTCATTGACATAGAACTCAGACCACCATGCCGTTCGCGGCGCGCTTCTGCTCGGAAACTGCTTGGGTGTAAATGTTCATGGTGCTCTGGATGGTTGCGTGCCGGAGCAATTCTTGTTGCACCTTAGATGTCGGTGCCTGCACCTCTCAATATCGTGGAGTACGAATGCCGAAAAGTGTGCCAGCCGATCTTTCCGATTCCAGCCCGTAGCGCTGCCGATCTCAAGTGGCGCCGGAGGATATCCTGCTGAGCCTCGGTCGGCCCGCGCGGTTTGAAAAAACCCAGTCTTGAGGGCTTTTGTGCGAACTGCGATTCCACAACTCTTCTAGAGAATGGGCGAGCCGAGGATCGATGGGCAGTGGCCTTTTGGGAGGCTTCAGTTTTGGTGTCGCCCGCCCTGCCGTTCACAACTCCCCGCCGAATCAAGACCGTGAAATCCTCCCAGTTGAAGTCCCGCCACTGTAGGCCCATGATTTCGCTGGCGCGCAGGCCTAGACATGCAGCAACCATAACCATCGTGTGGTATGGCTCAGCTAGAGCATTCGAAGCTGCATTAGGGCGAGTTGCCGCCACCGAGTCAATCAGCTTACTCTGGCTGGTCCACGCCTACGTGCGCCTTCATCCCGAACACCGTCTTCCGGTACTTCGGAACCCAGACCAGATGAACCCTTCAGGTCGCTCTTCGTGCGCGCCCCCAGTCGGTAATGGCGGCTGCCTTCCGGAAAGACGGAAGTATGTTGTCAAAGTGCACGGACTCTCGGCCGTGCAATGCACTGTCACGTTAAGTCATGCCATTCCCACTCAGGGGTGGGATTACAGCCGAATGAATGAGTATTGGCCGTGACGATCACAGACGACGGCAGAGAGAATATGCCTGATCATCGAACCCGTCACCAAGGCAGGCGAGGGACGTCCGGCAAGGGCGGTTCCAGTTCGTCGGTAGCATGTGACGGATTCTGTAATCCAGAAATCGACAACGAGCATCGTGTGGTTGGGTAGTGAGCCAGGTCCACTTCCTGCGGTTGAGATCGAAAGTCCGTAGAAGCGTCCCAAGTTCCGGAGGAAGGCTGTATTGAGGAACCGTGCCAAACCTTCCGCGTGATCTTGATCGCGCTCAGATCGAGCAGCAAGTTTCGCGTCGGCAAGCCGCAGGCTTCGCCGCACCGGATTCCAGATTCGGCGAGAATCTTCAGGCCGGCGACCCAATGGCCGTTTAGTTTTTTGCCACCGAATTACGGCCTGAACGCTACCTGACACGGTAGAGGTCGCTGTCCAGTCCTACCTGCCATGGTGTCCATACGGACCTTATCGGGCTGTGATGCGGTAGTTGTCATCTGCGCGAATAGAAGACAGTCTTGCGGCTATGCCGGAAAGCTCTTCCGTGTGCAACCCCGTGCTCGCCGGGTTCTGAAGCCACTTGGGTCAGGCCCCATGAGCCACTGCTTCGAAGTTGGTTCGGCTTCTTTGGACAAGGAGCGCGTTCAATTTCGCCAGCACTTCAAATGCATCGGCTACATATAGCACATCTGCTTTTCCCCGTGCCCATCCGCAGTTTGGGTCAAGATTCACCGCGCGGCGTTCGTTGACGAATCGCCAGCCCACGACGTGGGGCTCCTCGCCGTGGCAGCACGTGGACAAACCCTTGGGATGGCGCGGCGTCGATCCGGTCTGGCCGACCTGATTCAGATGGGTCATGAAGCCGAGCACCGCCTGACTCTCTCCGGTTTGATCTACCAGCGATTTGCTGCCGCCGAGCGACGCACCCGACGCACGAAGAAAGCCGAGAATCAAAGTTTCCGCTTGATCGATGTGCGGTTTCCCATCGGTCTGCTTCTTGGTCCAACCCGCGCCAGCGACAAACAGCAAATCGGCGTCGGGCCGGATGGTTTGTGCGTCGCTTTTCGGAGCTCGGACTCCGGTGACCACCGTTCGTGTGGCCGCTTTCGGGAGATTCACCGGAATCTGTTCGACCTTGGCCGCGCCAATTGCACCGGTCCAAGGGGCATTACAGCCGGATTCCAGCAACACGATCCAAGGCCTGGTGTCACGCCGAATGACCGCTTCAATGCGCTGGCGATAGTGCCAGCGCGTAGCATGCAGTTCGCCGTTGACGGCTTCGAGCGCTGTTACATGGGTGTCCGCACATCCGTTCAGACGATGCGCGACTCCCGCGAGAACGCGCATGAACCTCGAGGTCGCGGGCGCGAGAACTAATTCGGCTCCGGCTGACCGGCAGATCGCCTCCGCGGCTGCCACATCGCTCGCGTAGCGCGCAGTGGCGAAATCCGGCCCTGTGACCGCAAGGATTCGTTCGGCTCCAGCGTTGGCAACCGTCCCCGACGCGGCAGTCACGTCCGCACCAATCAGACCGATCGTCAGCTTGGCATTGAGCTGTTTCGTCAACTTCAAAGCGGCGCCTAGAACTTCATAGGATGCCTTTGGGAGCGCGTCACCAGCTTCGGAAACGTGGGCTAGGAATAGGATGCTTCCTGACATTGGGGTGTTGATCTCCGGTATTTGTTGTTACTTGCCGATCCATTCCGCAATCTCTTGCGCGACCTGCTCGGGTGACAGGTCTTTCGCCACGCGAGTTTGGCGCCGTTGTTTCGGCGGGCTCGCACTCAGGAAGTGCAACCCACCAGCCGGCAGCGGCACCGACTTCGCCCGCTGCAGCGCGGGCATCACCGTCCGCATATTCGCCATTCCAACTTGGGGATTGTTGCGGGGCTCGGGCAGATTGCCAGTCGCCCAGCCGAACAGAGCCGGCGGACCAGGGCAGGCCGAAACCTGATGACGCCCACCCTCGATCCGCTCCAGAACTTCGAGCGAACCATCCGCCTGGACATTGAGCTGGTCCACTCCCTGGAACTGATCGAGAATCTCAAGCCGCTCCCCGACCAACTGCATGGTGGCGCCCGCTCCTCGCGAAGCCGATTCCCAGCCACCGAAGACGAGCAGGCGCGAGCGATCAAGACCGGCGATTCCCTGAATTGTTTCCGCCAAAAGCGCGGCCGTCGAGTGCGCATCGGCAAAGCCGCTGGCGCTGGAATCGACCGGGACAAGTTCAAAACTCACTTTCTGGGCAATCGTCATCATCACTTGCTGGAGCTTTGCTTTTGGCCCAACACTTACGAGCCAGACCTTGCTGCAGGCAACGTTGGATGCCAGGTTGGCGGCTTCATAAAGTGCGTGCCCCGCCCAGGGGTCGAGTACGGCGGGAAGCATCATTTCGTTCTTCAGCGCGGGACCAGTTGGAGCCTGCACTGGCTCGAGGGTTTGCAACGGGTCGGGGACGATGCTGCCGCACACCACAATGTGATATCCGTTTGTCATTAGTGTTCTGTCCACCCGGTAGTCAAATCAATTCAGCGCCGAGTGCAATCCTCCCGCACCGGCGTTAAATTCGATATTTCCGTGGGTACCGTCACTGTCGGCTTGGCAATTCCACAGGCATGCGCCGCAAAACACACATTTCTCGCGATCAAAGGCGGGCACTTCGGTGTCGCCGCGGGTGATCGCCTGGCCTGAGCACATTTCCACGCACAACTTGGTTTCACAGGCGCGGCAGAGGTCTGGACGACGGAAGCTTACGTGATTCGCATAGCCGGACGATGCCTGCACGCCTCCGCCCATGAGCAGAGCGTCCTGGTGTGAGATAAGCAGCTTGCCATCCATTGAAATCTGCGGCCAACCACAACGGTCCATGATACGGTCGTGCAGCGAAGTGCCCTTGGCGGCGCATTCCTCTTGCATTTGTTTGAGTTCGTTCGGCGCAATCCGCGAGCCGTAAGCCTCCTCAAGCGAGGGCATCCCGCGAGGCGCTGGACGCGCGGCTGGCGTCACACGTCCGCCGGTCAAACCCGCGACGGCCATGCCGATCATTCCCGTGACGACGCCCCTCTGGAATCCATTGCGTGCGTCGGCCGCGATCTTCGATTCGTCATCGACCCAGCTCGCCCGGCGGCGGTGGACGTAGGTTGCTTCGAGGTTCTCGCGAGTGAACGCGCGTTTCTGTTCCGCCAGTTCAATGACAGCTTCCGCCAGATCCACTCCCGTGGTCCAGGCTTCATCCACTCCCGACCCGGCGAGCACGTTCGTGCTTCCCGAGCCCTCACCGATGCGGGCGTAGCCATTGCCCGCGAGAAATGGCTCGCCGTGGCGGCCCGATTCCTGCAGCGACTTGGCTCCCCAGGACTTCAGGGTTCCGCCTTCGAGATAACGCCATAAATAAGGATGAAGCATGAAGTGCTGCAGATAACGATAGGCAGTACGAACCGGACTGCGGAACCACGACGGAACAAAGATGCCAATCGAAGCCAGCCTTTCGGGATGAACATAGAGAAAACCGAAGATTTCCGGCTCAGGGAACCCGATGGTGTGCAAAACCGTGCCGGGCTCCAGCCCACTATCTTCGCGGAGTTCGATCACCATCTTCATTCCGAGCGCCCATTCGCGCGACTCGTGACCCGGCGGCATTCCGATATTCGCGTCCGCGTCGATTTTTCGGCCGACCGCTCCCACCGGACCGTCGCCCACAACCGTCAGCGCCGCGCGCAGATCCATGCCGAGTGTGAAACCTGCCTCAGGACGGCCCTGAAAATCGGTCCCCTGATCGGCGAGCCGCACACCTGTAACTGCATCTCCTACAATTAGGGGTTCGGCGACGGGCATACCCGGCCAGATTTGTACTAGGCCGGACGCTGCAATTTGATCGCTGACCCACTGATTGAACTGGCCAAGTGACAGCACCAGGCCCTCGTGCTTTTGCATGAACGGTGGCGTGTATGGCAGTTCGAACGCCTGGTGCTTTAGTCCGAAGATAAAGCCAAGCGAGCGGAGCGCGCGGTCAGCAGCCCTGAACGCAAAGGAGCGGTGGCTTGCTCGTGTGGGATCGAGCAGATATACGAGCTTCTCCTTCTTCACAGCCGACGACATTGGAATCTGCGTGAGGTCTACATCGGGGAAACTGCCGCGTATCCCACGCGCCCGCGTGACCGCGCCCGAGACTCCGAAGCCCAGCCCGTCGGCTCGCTCGTAGCAAATGACTTGCAGAGGCAAATCCTGAGACGTTGCACTCTCCAGTCGCACGGATCCATCGGGGTTCATCAGGTTGCGGCTCAACGTCGTCAGGAAACCGCCCATCGCGGGACCGAAGCCCACGCAAGCGATGTCGACCGACACCTGCTGCCGCTCGATCTTTTCATGTTCGATCGCGGCGCCCGTTTCTTGGGGAGCGTCGCTCATGCGGGGTAGTCCAGCGCCTCCGGAATCATGAGCCGGGAAATCGCCTCGGCAGCCCGGTCTTTGGATAGACGGCAGCCGGTGAGGCAGGTGGCGAGCTTGGTTTGCAGCGAGAGAAACTGCTCGGCTCCATTGCACTTCGCACACGGGCCAGCCTTTCTGGGATGCGAGCCATCGTTGCCGATGACATCCAGGCCGTAGGAACCAATGCCGGGAATGACGCCCTCAAGAGAATCCAATTCATCCTGTTGGTAGCAGCCCCGGTATCCCGCTTCGTCCCACGCGGGGTGACGATTGTATCCGAACACCAGCTCAGCGCAGATGCGAGCCACTTCTCCACTGGCCCGCGCCGACTGCACGTGGCACAGGTCGGTCATAAAATTCACGAGGCCAGCCAACCCTTCGGCAACGGCGGGATCGCCGGGTCCGCGCCGCTCCAGTTCGATGGCATCGAGAATCTGGCAGCGCGCCGCGAGCAGCCAGCAGAGCGCGTCGGCCAGCGGGAACGTCACACCCTGACGCGCGCTCTGATACAGACGGCCACCGTCAGCATCGGTCGAGTGCTGCAAACGCTCCAGCGTCCACAGCCACATTCCCATGGCCGTGGCCAGCGCGCATGCACCGGTGCCGGGACGCTCGCTCGCGATCCCGCGCATCTCCCTGATCCACGCCTGGAATTGCGCCCGGAAGAGCGGGTTCGTCATGGTGATGGAGAGTTGGCGCCGTTGAACCGCTTCCGGTCCCTCGTAGGTCGCTTCCAGTTGCGCGTCCATCCACTTGTTGCCGAGGAAGCCTGGGCAGTCCTCCGTGATGCCGTACCCGCCCATCAGGCTGACCGCTTCGCGCATCATCTGCGCGCCCCAGCCGGTGTTCCACAGCTTGGTGGCGGGGCAGAGCACGTCGGCCAGCGAATCCAAAAGAACGAAACGCAGAAGCGGATCCGATTCCAGTTGCGCTCGGTTGGCGTCGTTGGCAGGCAAGCCGGCGGGCAAGCGGACGAGATCCGCCGCCCGTTCCGACGCTTCACGTTGCAGCTTCGCGCGCGCTCTCGCGCTGGTGACTCCTTGCGCAGCCAGCAGTTTGTCAGCCTCGCGCTCCAGCGGATCGAGTTCATCAAAGGCTCGCGCCGCCGCAAATCCTAGCGATGCGCCGGCCTCGCCCGTCGCCCAGACGTCCACCAACCGATGAAGCGCGTCTTCGCGCGCCTGCAGCCCGAGTTCGTAACGCACCGATCCTGGCGTCGCCGTCTCCGCGCCACGGAACCGCCCGCGCTGATACCGTATGACCGGCTCAACCGCGGAGAGCAATTTCGCCGCAGTCATGATCCCGACGGTTACGCGCGTACGGCGAAACACGGCTTCAATGACCTCGCTGTGGTTGTAGCGCGGCACGATGACACCATCTTTCACGTCGTAGCCGCCGACAATCCGGCTGGCCGGGATGCGCAGGCTGAAAATCGGATCGCCGGTCGAAGAAAGCTGATGCACCAGCTTTCGCGTGGGCGTGCCGCGATCGAAGGTGCCGGGATCGCCCTCTTCCAGAATCACCATGCAGCTTCCCTTGATGCGCTCATCGCCCGAATCCACCGCCGCCGTGACAAAATTAGCAAACCCAATATTAGTGATGAAGCGCCCTCGCTTTTCCACCTGCAGCGTCGGCTCCTCCCCGTCTTTCCACTCGGCGATGCGGATTTTTCCGTTGAGCATGCCGGTATCCACGCCGACATAAGGAATGGGTTCGGTCAGGCAGAATGCTCCCCGCCAGGGTTTGCGGTCCTCTCCGGGCTGAGGCGGCGCGGCCAACTGCATGTATTTTGTTTGCTGCTCCGGCGTGCCGCGCTCGTGAATCGGCGACAAGGCCAGACAGCCGGCCAGGCTGGCAGTTGCGGCTCCGCCATCCACCCATGCCAGTTCAAACGCTACCAGCGCCAGTGCCAAGTTCTTGGGGCCGGCGATGAATCCACCCTGCTCCGGCTCCATGAAGACCGCCGTGATCCCGGATGCATCAAAGGCTGACAATAATTCGGCCTTGGCCGGCGTCCAATCATGCGAATTGCGGCCACCGCTGGCGACCAGGCGCGCCACCGGACCACGGGCCACCGATCGCGCCGACTGCACCAGCATCTGTAGATCGTAGCGGTCGGCGAATCGCCATTGAATCTGGCGCGCGGCATCGGATGGAAGCGTTCGTAGCAATTCTGGCTTGATGGGAGTGGCAGCGGAAGCCATGGCCTTACTCCTTTTGCGAAATGGTCTACCCATTCTGCCGTTGTGTGACCGCCGGGTCTGTGATGTACGTCATGAGGGCCTGTGACCCTAGGCACGTCGAACCGCGAACTGCATGGCTGCGGTCAAAGGGAGCCGTGCGGGAGTGCGCCTAGCGGCGATCGGCTGGCAGTAATACTTTCTTCGGGGCATGACTTGCGGGCCCGCGTCCCAACAAGGTTGCACCAGCCGAAGCCCAAGAAAGCTGTTGACTTCGGCATTATTTCGTTATTACTTTTTATTCCCTTAGGTATGGATAGATGTAACGAGAACGTTTCCCAGTAATCCGGAAACACTGGCCCCCGGAAAGCGATCTGCCTGCTGAATGGCGTGCCATGAACAGCGATTTGGGGGCCAGGGAAAACTCATTCAGCGAGGATGTACCCTATTTCATCCCCCGCTTTTGTGACGCCATTACGGAAATCCCGGACACGCAGGCCATCGAGCGATTCCAGGTAATGGTGCGGCCTCCAACAGTACTCAGGCGCTTTTCTTTGAGGCAATGGCGGAGAAGACAGACTAGTGGCGCTTGCGTATTTTCGACACGGCACTGCTTCTATACTGGTTCTATGGCGGTGATGATAGAGATGCATCTCACGGGCTGCGCGCCTGCAGTGCGGTCGGAAATTGCGGCGATTATCGAGCATGCGGTGGCGGATCGGCCCGGGGATTGGCGGGTTTTGATCATCGGCTCTCAGGCGAACGACCGGTGGGAAATGAAGATCACGGGACCGCACGCATTCGAACGGTCTTATGTGCTGGAAGGCTCGTCCGGCGAGCATGAACCGCAAATCATCGGGAGGATTGTTGCGAGGATGGTGTCGGTGACGGGACGTTGATCGAAAATTTCACCAGTTGCTTGTGCCTCTGACGGTGCCGGGGCCTGAGTTTCCAACTTCTTCCGAAGTGCGGAGCATTCTGGAGTTGGCCGTACTGGGGTTTGCGTTTAAGCGGCTTGCCAATTGCGACCAGGAAGATGGCACTTTTGTCTCCTGCGTGCATGTTTCTTCTTGTTCCGTGTCTTCATGAATTGCACGCTGGACGCCCTCGACCGTACCGATTGTTCGTCCGAAGGCAATCTCAGGCGAACTGCCCACAACGATTCGCAGCGCTCCTTTCCAAGCCAAGCCTTTCCTAGAATCCGGTCGTCTGATATTGCAGGACTGCCAGGGCGAGGCGGTAATCGTAGGCGGCCTGCGCGTTACTAATTTGAGCCTGCGTCTGCTGGAGTTGTGCTTGACTGAGTTCAACAATGGAACTCAGCCCCAAGCGGTAACGTGTTTGGGCAAGATCGAGTGCGAGGCTTGACTGATCCAACAGTTGCTGAGTGACGCTGAGTCGCGCGTAAGCGGTATTTGCATTAAGCCAACCGGTGCGCACATCGCGTGAAATCTGATTACGAAGGTCAAGCAGTCGATCGTGGGCCGCTTGCGCTCTCAGACTCGCCTCACGAGATCTCGCCGTATAGAGAAAACCGTTAAATAAAGGGATTTCAACGTTCACACCCACTGCACCATACCAATTCGAGAGAACCGGGTTTCGTACTGGTGTGTCCCCTACGGCACCCACCGCACGGATATTTGGGAGAAGTAAATCGCGTTCGGCGGTCTGAAACTTCTTAGCAGATTGCTCCCGGAATTCCAGCGACAATATTTCCGGGCGCATTGTGAATGCCTGGGAAGTAAGATCATCCACATTGCTGGGAGGGGAACCGATCGCCGTCACGTCCTCGACTAACTTAAAATCCTGTGTCTTGGAATAGCCCAGTATCATAGACAGCGTAGCGAGTGCCCCGTTCTCGTTGTTCTCCGCGTCTAAGACAAGCAGTTTGGCTTGAGCGAGGTTGACGTTGGCAAAACTGAAATCCAGTTCGGACCTTAGCTTGCTCTTGAACAATGCTTCTACTTGATCGGTAACTGTCTGCCGTGCACCCACGGTTTGCCGAGCCACGGTCAGCACCGCATGAGCTTGCAGCGCACCGTAAAAAGCTTGATCCACCTCCAGAAGAATCTGCTCTTTCGTAGCTGCGGCATTTTGATCCTCAGCTTTGGCCGCTAGGTTGGCACTTGAGACCAAATTCGTGGTACGTCCGAAGTCCGTGATCAGCTGGCTGACCACGACACCAGCTGCGGCACGTTGATAAATGATGGGATTGTTGAGTCCACCCGCCGTAATGCGACTGTTAGCCTGGGAATCTACGCCCGTCAGATTAGCGTTTGCAGCGGGCCACAAACTTGACCGCACTTCCCGCGTGACCTGCTGCGATGCCAGAGCCATCAGCCGAGCCACGGAGATCTGAGGGTTGTTCTTCAACGCAAGTGCTTCCGCTTGCTTCAACGACAGAGATACTGCTGGCCCAGGATTATCCTGGGAAGCGGAGGCTGGCTGCCCATTTAGAGACGTACTGGACGCAGTTCGATCGGGAGCTGCCTGCGGCGCAGGGGCCGAAGGCAAATTCTGAGTCGCCATGTCGAACGATGCCTGCGCATGACTGCCGAGACAAAGGAACAGAATAGATAAGACGACCAAAGTGTTGCTCCTCACGCTGGCACCTCTGGTGGTTGTAATTCCTCTCTCTGGTGTACCCAGAGATAAGCTGCCGGGACGAGATAGATCGTAACTACCACCGAAAGGGAGAGTCCGCCGATGATGGCCCGCGCCAGTGGCGCATAGGCCTCGGCGCCCGTACCGAGCTTGAGGGCCATCGGTATCAAGCCAATCACGGTGGCCAGCGAAGTCATCAGTACTGGACGTAAGCGAATCCGGCTGGCGACCGTCACTGCTTCCTTCAAGAGTGTCCCTCCACGCCACAAGCTGCGTGAAAAATCCACGATCAGGATGCTGTTCGAGACCACGATTCCAACCATCATCACTAGTCCCATTAGCGACATGATGTTCAGCGTCGTCCCGGTGAATAGCAGCATGAACAAGACCCCGGCAAGTCCCGGTGGAACAGCGAAAAGAATGATGAACGGGTCGAGGAAAGACTCGAATTGTGCGACCAGGATCAAGTAAACCAAGGCTACAGAAAGCAAGAGTCCCAACCCGAAACTCTTGAAGGAAGAGAGCATGCCCTGCACGGATCCCCGCAAGTCCACGCGAACTCCTTCCGGCAACTTGGTTTGAGCAACAAGTCTAAGAATCGAGCCACTCAGTTCACCCAGATCTTCGCCTTTAGGAGCCACGTAAACATCGATCACGCGCCGTAGCTGGTAATGGTCGACTTCCGTGGGAGAGTCGATAGGAGCGATGTTCGCCACCGCATCAAGTTGCGTTGTTTGACGGCTGGACAAGCCACGGATCGGAATCTGCTTCAAATCGTTGAGCGAATGCACCTCGGCTTCCGGATATTGCACTGTTAACAAGTAGTCATTGCCACTTTTTGGATCGACCCAGTAGCTGGGAGCGATCATCCCGTTGGAGGTGAGGGCGGTGATGACGTTGTCAACCACCTCCTTCTGGCTAAGGCCCGCCAGGCTGGCCCGTTCGCGATCAATATTGAGGCGCAAGGCGGGATAATCAATGTCCTGAGGAATCAAAACGTCACTCACCCCTTTCAGATGGCGGATGTTATTGGCAATTCCACTCGCCGTCTGGTAAGTCTTGTCCATATCCATCCCACTGACTTGTACATCAATCGGCGCGGGTAATCCGAGATTCAGGACCGAGTCAACCAGGCCGCCCGCTTGGAAATACGTGCTGAGTTCGGGCAGGTCATTGCGTAATGCCAGCCGTACGCGGTTCATATACTCGTAACTGCCAACTTTGTGACCCTCTTTCAGGCTAACTTGGATAAAGGCTGTGTGGGCTGCGGAGTTTGGCGTATAGATCGCCGAAAATCCGGGCGTGACCCCAATGTTGGAGACAATCATGCCTAGTTCATTGGGAGGGACTATCTGCCGGATCTTGTCTTCCACGCGCTTCACACTTTGTTCCGTCAATTCAATCCGCGTCCCCGAAGGAGCCTTCAAGTTGATTACGAATTGGCCAGGATCGGTGCGAGGGAAATAGGCCACACCGACTAGCGGGTACAAGGAGAGGCTTAGAAGCGCAATGCCCACCAAACCAACTGTTGTGGCTGCAGGCCGCAACAAAGACCGGCCGAGTGTGTGGTCGTAGTACCGGACAAGTTTTTCAAAATAGCGGTTAAACGTGGAAACAACATGGCCGAAACGGGACCAGGTTACCTGGTGTTCGTGCACAAGGTGAGGCGACTTGATCAACTTGGCGCAGAACAACGGCACCACCGTCATGGCAACGAAGAACGAGGCCAACATCGAGAGCACAACCGCCATTGCCAGTGCGATAAACAAGAATCGGCTCACGCCATAGAGAAACACGACCGGGAAAAAGACCACAATCGTGGTTAACGTGGCGGCGAGAACTGGCCGGGCGACTTCCTGGCCTCCTTTGTCGGCCGCCACTTCCGGCGGTTCGCCCATTTCCATGTGCCGGAATATGTTCTCCAGGACAACTACCGAGTTATCAATTAGGCGTGAAAAAGCGAGCGCTAAACCACCGAGCACCATGGTGTTGACGGTTCCGCCAGTTGCGCTAATCGCGAGAAAAGTCGCGAACACCGAAAGAGGAATCGACAGAAAAACGGCAGCGGTCGCTCGCATGCTTCCGAGGAACAGCAGGATCATCAAGCCCGTGAGAACCAGTCCAATGGCGCCTTCATGTAATAGGTTGTCAATCGCCTTCTTCACGAAAACGGATTGGTCGAATACGACTTTCGCGACAAGTTGTTTGGGAATACCGGTCAATCCGCTGACGGCATCCTGGATCCCGTTCACCACCGAGATTGTATTGGTATCGCCCCCCTGCTTGAGGATGGGCAGGTAGACCGATGGCTGACCATCCACCCGCACGATGTTGGTCTGGATGGCGTGCCCGTCTATCGCTTTTCCGATGTCTTGCACCATAACAGAGGAATTGCCGACTGTTTTCAGGGGCAGGTGATCGATTTCCTCCGTAGTCGGCAACTGACTGTTGGTGTACAGGTTGTAGTCGATGGGGCCAATTTTCACGTCCCCCGCGGGCAGAATCAGATTGCTGTCGTTCACTGTCCGGACCACATCCATGACACTGAGTTCGTGCGCCTGCAGCTTCAAGGGATCGACATAGACCATGATTTGCCGGTAGCGGCCGCCGAACGGCTGCGGCACCGAAGCGCCGGCAACATTCGCGACTTGGTTTCGCACGTTGTATTGACCGAGGTCGCGAAGCTGCGTCTCGTTCAGCCCCTCTCCCTTGAGGGTAATGAGGCACACTGGCAGGCTGGAAGCGTCGAACTTCAGAACAACCGGTGGCAGAGTACCGGGAGGGAGCTTTCTCAAGTCTGCCATGGCCAGATTTGAAATTTCGCTCAGATCCGCATCAGCATTTGTTCCTGGCTGAAAATAGATCTTGATCAAGCTGACGCCTGGCAAGGAACGCGACTCGATGTGATCAATATTACTGCCCAGCGTGAAGAAGCGTTCGAAGCGGCCCGTAATGTCAGTTTCAATCTGTTCGGGCGGCATCCCCGAGTAAAAAGTGGCAACCACAACCACCGGAATGTTGATGGGTGGAAACAAATCCACTGGCATACGGACCAGCACAGCGGCGCCGACGATGGCGATGACCAGACAGCAAACAATGATGAAATATGGATTCCTGATCGCAAACCCTGACATTAGTACTGGGCCTCTTTGCTTTCCGCAATCGCTTTGGGTTTAACCTGATCTCCAGGCCGGAAGTCGCCACGGGAACCAATCACCACACGATCCTTCGGGGCGAGGCCGGAGACAATTTCCACCTGATTCACGCCCTCCATACCCAAGCGCACAGCGCGCTCTTCAATGCGGTCTTGCGAGTTCACGAGGAGTACAGTCGTCTCGGAACCGTTGCGGTTGACCGCTTGGATGGGAACGGCCAGCACATTGACCTTGTTCGCCAGGGTTAGTGCGACTTCGGCGTACATACCTTCGACGATGGTACCGTCGGCATTGTGAACGTCCACCTCGGTATGCATGGTGCGCGTCTCTTGGTTGACCGCGTCGGCGAAGCGAGCTACCTTCCCTTCAAAGTCGCGGTTCAGCGCCTGCACATGGACTGTGACGGTCGTGCCCAGCCGAATCATCGGAACGGCGGATTCTGGCACAGGCAGCGTTAGCCGGAACAGGTCGGTTTGCGCCACGCTGACCACCGGCTGAGCCTGGGCATTTGAGCTGGTGCCGGCCTGCACCAGCGCACCCGTATCTGCGCCGCGTTTGGTAATGACCCCGTCGAACGGAGCAACAATGCGGGCGTAGCCACTCATAGCGCTCAACTGTTTCTGTTCGGCGAAGGCTACGTCCAACTGATTCTGTGCCTCGGAGAGTGCGGCTTCATCAGCGGAAATCTGAGCTTCCCCTTCCTTGTCCTTAGCCATTGCATTGTCCAATTCTTGCTCCGCGACGAGTCCCGGGCGCGCTTCGGACGCCTGCTTCAGGCGGGCATAATCCAAGTGAGTGGCGTGATGCATCGACTCTGCCCAATCCTGATTGCCCTTGGCCCGGCGCACCGCGTCTTTGCTACGCCGTATCGCCGCGTCCGCACCCTGAAGTTGGGCATCCAGTTCCGGAACCTCAAGGACGGCGAGGGTCTGTCCGGTTTTCACGTGGTCTCCCACATCCACGTAGATCTTGCGGATATAGCCCGCGACCTTGGCGTGCACGTCAACCTCCTGGAAGGGGCGGAAGTCTCCGGACAGAGTAACCGTGTTGGAGATGGGAGTAAGCTCTGCTAAGGCTACGGCGACAGGACGGAGGGAGGTCTCCTCGCCTTTTTCAGTTCCGGCATTTGTTTTCCACAGCCCCAGAATCACGATCAGAGCAAGCGCAGCGATTCCAACGAGAATGAAAAATGATCTCTTACGCATGTTTGCTGTCACCCATTTCCAACTCGACCTACCTGGATTGAAGGTCGTGCAAATTAACGGCCGGCCTTACAAGAATCCCCCGCAACGGGATCACGCCGGACGATGCGAAGCTTGACTTCACCGGTGCCCGGAACCTTGACATATAACCAGGGTTTTTCGGGGCTGACTTCAACGGACTGGCCTGCCACAAACACACCGGGCAGGTAGTCGATTGCTGATTTGTAGCGGCCGAGATACACCACACAGTTCAAACGGATCGAGACGTTGGCATCGTATTCACTCAAAGGCGCTGGGGCGTCCGTGATCTTCCTATGAAGAGCAACTTCGGGTTCATGTTTCTCCACCTTGACTACGACCGCCGTCTGAAATTGCCGGGTCGAGGCATTTGACAGAACGGCAGATCCGCCAAACACGATTAAGCAGCAAATCGCTAAGCCACAAGTTCTTCGCACAATAACCTCCGCGATGCACGGTTGACAAAAATGGAGAATGGGATAAACGGGGCGTCGCGCGATAGTGTTCTTCGGGCCACACCCCGCAAGGACTAGTTCCTGACCATGCAGGATTCGTCCTTAACACTGCGGCGACCGTCGATCCCCATCCGCAGCGTACGATCACCGGGAAGGCTCACATCCATGACACGTTTTCGCAGATTGACTTCGACTGCGTGATTGGGAGCAAAGACTGACGGCAGATAGTCGAAAGCCGAGTCATAACGTGTTCGGTAGACAGTGCAGCCCAGTCGTATGCCGATGTCATAGGAGTAGACCACCGACTGAAGCGGCGCATCGGATGGGTTACTACCGGCGTAATTGGATGGAGTCTCGTGATTTTCGACACTGACCACCGTTGCCGGTTGATATTCCGGTTTCGTTGTGGCGTGCATGCTTACTAGCAGCACGCAGGAAATGACCGCAAATAGTACGAAAGTCTTCTTCATATCTCCTCCTGGAGAAGGCCAGCGAACGCTGTCCGCAGCCTGAGTCCCCGGAAATGGCGAGCAGTTCATCGCCCGTGATCCGAAGACTCATTTTTCGCACTGCGATCGAACTCGATCAAGCCGCGCTCGACACTCAACCCCAGTCATGGAAATTGACTGAGGCAGCTCCGCTTGATCAAGGCGCAGTGATTGACTGCAAAAAGGGGAAAGCTAGCAGGTAGGAGGAGGCCGGTTATAAAGCCAGCTCTCGGAACTAAGGTTCGTAGATGGTACGACCACTGAGACGGCAAAGACGGAAGAACGTGGCGGTTGAAACAGGGTGAGACTCGCAGCCGGAGCCGTCCACTGCACTGCGTTGCTAAGCAGGCGCTGCCTATGAGCGTCGGGAGATTGAGATTTGACGGTTGCTACATTCTGGACCTGGTCACCCAGCGAAACGTAACGAGTCGCGACGCTTGCCGTGAGAGAAAAAACTGCTAGAACAACAATCGCGATCCGGCACCAAGACCCAATACTTACTCGCGCGCGAGAATGTTTTATCGTAAGCATTTCGAATCTATGCGAGGATTGAATACTAGCACATTGTACATTGGCGCCGCAGCACGGCCAGATCACGCACACGCCAGATCACGCAAGTCACTGCTATCCACTTGCTTTGACGCTTCGAGACCGGCTTAGGGTGCAAGCACGAATTCCGCATCCGGCGTAAGCCCGTCCGCGCAATGGCAAATCGCTCCAATGTGGTGGTTTCCACATTGGAGCGAGAGATGCCGTTCCGGCTTTAAAAACAATCCCTCGTCCCCAATTGGCAAAAGGAGAGAAACACAGGGACGAGGGTACCGCACTACGGCAAGTAGTAGCGGAACGAGGTCATAAACATGTTGTCGATTCCGTGCGGCGCACCACCGCTGCCCGCCCACGCATTTCGGCTCACGTAGGAATACTGGGGGCCAAATTGCAATCTTCCCTTGGGACCGCTATGCAGTTTGATCCAGAACCCGAACGTACCCTCGAGGACGCTTTGAGTATCGGCCTGACACTTCGAGAGCGCTCCGAAACCGTAGCCGTTGCCCGATGAGGGCAAGGGTTCGGCGTAGCAGTCCGCGACGGTTGTGTCAAAGCTCGGGGCCCCGTACCCTACCGTCTTAAGGGAGACGGGATCAACTTGATATCGCCGGCGTAAGTATTCCTCACCGCCATTAAGGTACACATCGAATCTAGGCATGTGCCACTCCAGCGTGGCCAGACCCTGATAACTCCGCAGCGGAGCCAGGGTGCCATTGGGGTTTACAGTGGCATCCGGCAGACCCGACGTGCCGTATCGACCTACGCCGTTCCCGTAGAGGGCGTGAAGCCCGAAATCCACATGCTTAAACAGAGTGAAGCGGGCGTTTCCTCCCACTCCACCGCCATTTTTCGAACTGTTGTAGGCGCCTTGGGTGGAAACGACGCCGCCATTGCACAGAGTGGTATCAACGGGCGGTTCCTCGCAGGGATAAACGCGATCGCGGAAGCGGCTCAAGATGCCGAAGATTTCATAGTGGCCGAAACCGGGTTCAAACGCCGCCTTGACGATGACGTCCGGCGTCGCGTTGAA
>CZLA01000149.1_pt2 | contig 17191 bp, 16 predicted proteins | sample 1122381 | NCBI WGS metagenome assembly CZLA01 (sample SAMEA3539301, study PRJEB10725) | soil metagenome | biome: tundra; feature: field; material: soil | place: USA | collected 2010-05 | depth 0.15 m
CAGATTGCAGAGGTAAAAGCTCCGGGGCTTGTTGAACCTCTGCAATCTGACCTCTGACCTCCAGTGCTACACTTTTTTGTTCCGCGGAGGCACGTTATGCGGCGTTTTGTTTTTCTTTTCGTTCTTCTCTTTTCCCTTCCTGCATTTTCCCAAGCCAAGCACCCTTTCACTTTCGAAGACATGATGAAGCTGAAGCGCGTCGGCGAGCCGGTGCCTTCGCCCGATGGCAAGTGGGTGCTGTTCAGCGCGGTCGATGTGGATTTGGCCGCAAACAAGAAGACCCCGCACATCTGGATCGTCCCCCTAAATCAGAATAGTGGAGCGACGGGCGTCCCGCCCGTCCCGCCAGACTCCAAAGGACAGGAGCGAGTCCTAATCCCCGATCAGGATGGCGATCGCCCGCGCTGGGCGCCGGATGGCAAGCGCTTCTCCTTCTTGTCGACCAAGGAAGGTGGGTCGCAAATCTGGATCGCCGATTTCGATGGCGCGGCTGGTGCGGTCAGCAGCCTACACAAGCTGACTTCAATCGCCACCGAAGCGGGCGGCGAACTGTGGTCGCCGGATGGGAAGAATATCGTCTTTACCTCCGATGTGTACCCTGAGTGCGACGGTGCCCCTAAGGAAGAAGAAGCCTGCAATGCCAAGAAGGTGGAGGAAACCGCAAAATCGAAAGTGAAGGCGTTGATTTTCGACCGCCTGCTTTATCGCCACTGGAATGCGTACAAAGAAGGCAAGCGTAGCCACATTTTCCTGCAAGCGATACCATTTGGAGTTTCGCGCCACGACAGTGCTGGGCGGGAGTACGACACTCTCGGTTTTACTCCGCTTGATGTTGTCCCCCGCGACCTCACGCCTGGCGACTACGATGCACCTCCGTTCTCGCTGGGCGGACAGGACAACTACGCCTTCTCGCCTGACGGGCAGGAGATTTGCTACACCTCGAACCACGACAAGGTCGAAGCCACTTCCACCAACAACGATCTCTGGATCGTCCCGGTCAATGGTGGGACGGGCGGGGCGCCCGTCGCTCCACAGAACATCACCGCCGACAATCCCGCCAGCGACTCGACTCCGCTCTATTCTCCCGATGGCAAGTACATCGCCTACCGCGTCCAGCAGCGTCCGGGATACGAGAGCGACCGCTTTCGGCTGATGCTGTACGACCGCAAGACGGGAGAGAAGAGGAATCTGACGGAAGACTTCGATCGATGGGTCGGTACCTTCACCTGGTCGCCGAATTCGTCTCGCATTTATTTCAACTCCGAGAATGAGGGCAAGGCTCCTATTTATTCTCTCCTTATTGCGACAGGAAAACGCGTCGAGGTCCCGACCTTGATCATGGCGACACAGGATGACATGGTCGTCATACCGAACGGCGAAGACGTTTACTTCACAAACAACTCCCTTGAAAACCCGAACGACATATATGTGTTCATGCTTTGCCCAACTGGGTGCGGCGATCCTCCTCCTCCACCCCCCAAACAGCTCACGCACGTCAACGACGAGGTCCTCTCGCATGTGGCCATGTCCGAGCTCAATTTTTTCATCTTCAACGGAGCCAACAACGACAAAGTCGAGGGTTTCCTCGTCAAGCCGCCGAACTTCGACCCCTCCAAGAAGTACCCCGTGAAGTTCCTCATTCACGGCGGCCCCGAGGGCGCTTGGGGAGACGACTGGTCTTATCGCTGGAATCCTGAACTCTTTGCCGCCAACGGATACGTGGTTATCATGATCAACTTCCACGGCTCGACCGGATACGGGCAGAAGTTCATTGACGCGATCAATGGCGACTGGGGCGGCGCTCCGTTCGAAGACCTGATGAAGGGGCTCGACTACGCGGAGAAGACTTACCCGTTCATCGACAAAGACCGCGAGTGCGCGCTGGGCGCTAGCTACGGCGGATACATGGCGAACTGGGTGCTTGGGCATACCGACCGCTTCAAGTGCATCGTGTCGCACGACGGCATGTTCAATACCGACTCCGCCTGGGGCACGACCGAAGAACTCTGGTTCAATAACTGGGAGTTCAAGGGCACTCCTTACACCAACCCGGAGATGTACGAGAAGTGGTCTCCGCGGAACTCGGCTAAGAATTTCAAGACGCCTACGCTGGTCATCCACGGGCAGTTCGACTACCGGCTCGACGTCAGTGAAGGCTTCCAGCTATTCACCACGCTCCAGACTATGGGCGTGCCGTCGAAAATGCTCTACTTCCCCGACGAAGGACATTGGGTGCTGAAGCCGCAGAATTCGCAGCTTTGGTACAAGACGGTCAATGACTGGGTCGATCAGTGGACTAAGAAGTAGGTGGGATCCGACGTCTCGAAAACCTCGAGACGTGCGGCACCCCCTATGAATCAAGGCAAGGGTCCATCTCCGGCCAACGTCCGGCAACTTCGTTTGTCCGCAGGAAGCCAACTGCTGGACGCAGGGTTGGATTTCGTCTCCACCGAACCGGGTGCATTTGCGGGGGCGACGTCACTCTCAACTCGCACCACCTTCTTAAGAACTTTGGCTTCGGCCGGCTTCGATCTTGTGCAGGGTGGAGGAAATTTCTCGTTCCCTGCGGCGTTCGACGGCACGCCTCCCTGACCGCTGGAAGCATCGCCCGCAGATAATTCCGGGCAAGCACTCCCGTGCGAATCCGCCTGCGGATCGTTGTTTGGAATGTTGTTTGGAGCGCCTCCAGAAACGGCAAACAGCACTTCCGGCACACCTTGTGGCGCGGATGTTTGCGAAGCAGAATTCGGAATAAAATATGGACCGCGTTGCATGGTCGGGGCTTTGGCGCGGATGTTTCTCGGAGTGCAGGCGGGGCCAGCTAGAGAGACGTATTTGATGATTGACCATAGTCGGTGACCATGGTACTATATTGCAAAGAGAACTCGACATGGAAGAAATTGCCATCTCCAAATTCAAAGCCACCTGCTTGGCCGTGCTTGAGAGGGTGCGCAAAACCGGGAAGCCAGTTCTGGTGACACGTTTCGGCGAACCGATGGCTGAGCTTGTCCCTCCTCGTACGTCCAAAAAGCCGAAAAACTGGGTAGGTTCTCTGGCGGGAACCGGTCAAATCACAGGCGACATCGTTTCTCCTGCCAGCGAAGAAGACGATTGGGAAGCCCTGCGCGGATGAGACTGCTGCTCGATACTCATATCTGGTTGTGGAGCGCGCTGGATCGAGCGCGTCTTTCAAGCCGTGTGACTGCCACACTCGAGGACCCCAGCAATGAGTTGTGGCTTTCTCCCATCTCGTTGTGGGAGGTTCTGACTCTGTGCCAGAAAAACAGGTTGACTCTGCATCCGAATCCCCAAGCGTGGATTGCCAATGCGCTGGACGCGATTCCCATGCGGGAAGCTCAGATCACTTACCAGGTCGCGCAAGAAACTGCCCGGGTACAACTCCCCCACCGCGACCCCGCCGACCGTTTTCTGGTGGCCACCGCGCGTGTATTCGATCTGACCCTGGTTACAACCGATGAGCAACTACTTAAGGCTCGCCAGGTGCCAGTCATAGCAAACCGCTAGACCAGATCAAACTTGAAAACTATACAGCGCTATGCCGCGCCTTCTTGGCTGCCTTCCGTTGCGCCTTCTCATATTTCTTCATGGATTTCCGCTGTTTCTTATTCATCTTCTTCAACATTTTTTCGTGTTGCTTGGCCCCCTTCTTGGCGCGGCGCATATTTTCGGCGGTGGCGGCGGTATTTTCAGCTTGGGCCGGTAGCGAGTACGCAACGCTCAGGGCGATTAGCAGCATGAAAGCGACAATTCGTCTCATAACCTCTCCGTGCGGAATTCCTGCACAGATCTTACACTGAAGCTGTGGCGGACTGGCGCTTAAGGTGTTGGTTCTGTTATCTGCCTTATAGAGTGACGGGGCCGGGCGGGGACGCCCGGCGCTCCATTGACCGACTTGAATCGAGGGCAGTGACAATCGAGCGGCCGCGAGCTAGTGAATCGTTTTCGTCTTCCGCGACATGTAGTCCATCAACAAATACTGGCCGAGCGTGTAGGGCGTAGTGAAATAGGCCTTGCCGCGGCACATTTCAGTCACTTTCTGAACGAACTGCACCAGTCCATAGTCTGACGCCAGCATGAACGTATTGATCAGAACACCTGCCCGTTTGCACTTCGAAACTTCTTCCAGCGTCTGGCTGACTACCAGCGGATCGAGGCCGAACGCGTTCTTGTAGATGCGTCCGTCTTCGAGTGTGAGCGCGGAGGGCTTGCCGTCCGTGATCATGACGATCTGCTTCATGTCCTTGCGCTGGCGCTGCAGAATGCGTTGCGCCATGCGCAGACCCTCGCGCGTGTTCGTGTAATAAGGACCAACCTTCACCCTTGCCAGTTGCGAGAGCGGAACTTCTTCCGCCGAATCGTGAAACAGCACCAGCGACAACGAGTCTCCCGGATACTGCGTCCGAATCAGTTGCGACAGCGCCATCGCAACTTTCTTCGCCGGAGTGAAGCGGTCTTCGCCATACAGAATCATCGAATGCGAACAGTCGAGCATCAGCACCGTCGCGCACGACGACTGATACTCGCACTGACGCACTTGCAAGTCGCGGTATTCGAGGTTCAGCGGAAGCCCGAGGCCTTCGCGCTGAATCGCGCTTGAAAGCGTCGCCGTAATGTCGAGGTTCAAGGTGTCGCCAAACTCATACTGCTTCGAAGCGCCGCTTGCTTCGATGCCGGTGGCCATGTCGCGCGTGTCATGGCGTCCGAAACTCGACTTGCCGAGCGAGCCCAGCAAATCGCGTAGCGCCTTGAATCCCAAAAAGTCGAGGCTCTTGTCGGTGATCTCGAACTTCGCCTGCTGCTGCGCGTCGCCGACTTGTCCGCCCACACCCGACTGCTTCGCACGATCGTGCGGCTGGTCGATCGAGATGTAATCTTCCTGCTGCATGCGCTCGATCAGCTTTTCGATCAATTCCTCGAGTTCGCCCTCCATCTGCATCTGCTGCAACTGGTCGCGCATTTCTTCGTCAAACATCTCGCCGTTGAGCAGGGCTTGTTCGAGCGCGCGCCGCAACTCGTCGAGCGTCTGCTCGCCATCGGGCAGTTCGTACCAGAAATTGTCGTTGAATCCGCTCTGCAGAAAATAGTCGGAGAGTGCGCTGAGCAAGTCTTCCATGCTCATGTCGCTGGCCGGGTCGGGGACGTATTTGGAGTAACGGATGCGTTTCATGAATAGCCCTCAGCCATCAGCCGTCAGGTAAACCCGCCGCAATCCGCCGACTAGTGGCGTACGTCATTGAATCAAACTTGGAAACGTTCTTCCTGACGGCTGATGGCTGACGGCTAATTAAACCCTCTCTTCCGTCCAAAGCCCGGCTCGTCCCGCTCAAACGTTGGCTGCTTCTCCGCAACCTTGATTGGCTTCTCTCCCGCCGTAAACACGCGCTCTTCATTGCGTCCGATTTTCTTGTGGGCGTGCAGGCCTTCGAGGATGAACTCCGCCGCGGATACCTGCATCTCCGCGCTGTCTTTAGGGCCGACGTTCAGTTTGGTTAGTTTGTCCATCAGGCCCTGAATCTGGCTTAGGCCTACGAGCACTTCCTCGGCTCCGGCATTGTCGCTGAGCTGAATCTCGCCGCCCAGATCGAACCACTGCACCACCTGATTCATGTTCGCGCCGTGAAGATATGTGTCGAACGTCTTCGCGACCGCGGTGCGGATCAACTCGCGGCTCACGTGATCCGCGCCCTTCATCTCGCCTTCGTACTCCAGTTCGAGCTTGCCCGTGATCGCCGGCAGGGCCGCGTAGATGTCGCTGATGCGGGGCACGATCAATTTTTCGTCATGCGTCAGCGCGCGCCGCTCGGCGTTCGAAACAACGTTCTCGATTGCCGAGATCGGCAACCGCTGGCTTACGCCCGACCGCTTGTCGATTTTCTTGTCGTCGCGGGCCGCGAAAGCGATGCGCTCGATCACCTCGTTCACATACTTCGGGATGCGCAGCTGTGAGCCGTCGCGTTCATTCTTAAGATCATGATCGCGATCGAGCCACGCTTCCTGCGCGGTAATCGTCATGCCTTCTTCTACCGTCGCCGGATAGTGGGTGCGGATCTCCGACCCGATGCGATCCTTCAGCGGCGTAATGATTTTCCCGCGCGCAGTGTAGTCTTCCGGGTTCGCGCTGAACACAATCGCGACATCCAGCGGCAGCCGGATCGGATATCCCTTAATCTGCACGTCGCCTTCCTGCATGATGTTGAAGAGGCCGACCTGAATCTTGCCGGCGAGATCGGGCAACTCGTTGATCGCAAAAATTCCGCGGTTGGCGCGAGGCAGCAATCCGTAATGCACGGTGAACTCGCTCGATAGTTCGTGGCCACCGCGCGCCGCCTTGATGGGATCGATATCGCCGATCAGGTCCGCGATGGTTACATCCGGCGTGGCCAGCTTTTCCACATAGCGATGGTCAGGAGCAAGCCAGGAAATCGGCGTTGCGTCCGCTTCTTTCGCAATCAACTCGCGACACCGCCGGCAGATCGGGGCATACGGATTATCGTGAATCTCGCAGCCCGCAACGTAAGGCATCTGCGGATCAAGCAGCGCAGTCAGCGCCCGTAGAATGCGGCTCTTCGCCTGCCCGCGCAACCCGAGCAGAATAAAATTATGCCGCGAGAGGATCGCGTTCACGATCTGGGGCACCACTGTGTCGTCGTATCCCACGATGCCCGGAAATATCTGGCTGCCCTCGCGCAGCCGCGACATCAGGTTCTCGCGCAGCTCATCTTTTACCCGCCGGGAACCGAGACGCTGTGCCGTGAAAGGACTTTGGCGCAACTCGCCTAGAGTCCGTGCAACACTCATGGTGGGAACCCCCCAAAGGAAAAGCCTTACGCGGATTATACCGCCGGGGAACGCTGTTATCTTTCAGTCGTCAGTTGTCAGTAAAACCCGATTTGACTGATAACTGAGAACTGAGAGCTGACGGCTGACAGCTAATTCCAGCGCGCTTTCGACGCCCGCCGCAAACCAGGCAGAATCGCTTCCAGATAGCCGACCACCGCCTCCAGGCGCTTTGCTTCCGAGAGAGTCGAGAGCAGGCTCTGCTTAAAGTCGAGGTCGAGCGGAAGCGAGCCTGCGAGTAGGAACGAAAGATTGCGGGCATGCTCGTCGGGCCCAGAGGGCTCAGTTCCCGCCAGCTTCGCGATCTCGGCGTGCAAGCGCACGGCCTGCGTGACCATCTGTTCTGCCGACTTGCCGGGCTCGTCTTCGTCTTCGTCTTGCACCACCGAAATCTCGGCCTGCAAAAACTCTCGATCTTCGTTGACCTGGATCACTTCAAAGCGCTCGACCCCGCGCGTCAGGATGTCCATGCGCCCATCGTCATATTTCTTGGTGACCGACATGATCTCGGCCGTGCAGCCGATGTCGGCGACTCCATCGGAAGACGCCCGCACCACCCCGAACGGCTTTTTCTGTTCCAGGCATTCCGCGATCATCTCCTTGTACCGCGGCTCGAAGATGTGCAACGGCAGCGGCACGCCGGGCAGCAACACCAGTTCGAGCGGGAAGATGGGCAACAGCGGATTCACGGCGCGCTCCTCCGATGCAGACGATTTTACGCTAGCCACGATTTGTTGATAGGCCGCGCCCTAAAATCATTCACCACCAAGGACACGAAGGTCCACGAAGAGCTTGAGTCCCTCAAGGTTTTCCTTCGTGCTACTTCGTGTTCCCTTCGTGCCCTTCGTGGTGGAATTGACTTGCCAGCACTGCACGCGATACAAGGGTCGCCATGGATATGGCAGGGAAAGTCGTGGTGGTGACCGGAGCTTCCATGGGTATTGGGGAAGCCATTGCCAAGATTTTTGCCGACGCTGGGGCCAGCGTGGTGTTGCTGTCGCGCGATGCCAGTCGCGCCGAGGCCGCGCGTCACCGCGTCGGCCACACCGACCGCACACTCGCCCTAGCCTGCGATGTTCGCAATCGCGAAGAAATCGACCGCGCGCTGGCACTGACGCTGCACCATTTCGATCGCGTCGATGTGTGGGTGAATAACGCGGGCGTCGGCATCCGCGACTCGGTCGCCGATATGGAGCCGTCCGCATTGCGTGAATTGTTCGAGACCAATTTTTTCGGCGCGGTTGCTTGCATGCAGGCGGTGGTCCCGGCCATGCGCGAAGAAGGCGGCGGGACCATCATCAACATATCGAGCGTTGCCGGACACATTTCAGTACCGTTTATGGCCTTGTACTCTGCCAGCAAGTTCGCCGTGAACGCCATCGGCAAAGGCGCCCGGCTGGAGCTGAAACGCGACAATATTCACGTGCTGACGGTTTGTCCCGGGTACGTGAGCACCGACTTCGGCACGCACTTGGTTGCCAACCGCCAAGGCAATATCCGCCCGCAATCGGTGCGCGGCGTAACTGCTGAGCGGGTGGCGCAAGCGGCTTATCGCGGATATCGCAAGAGAAAACGCGAGGTCGTCGTGCCCTGGACCATGATTCCAGTCATAAAGCTTTATCAGCTGTTCCCGGGATTGGTCGAGTGGGGAATGGCGAGAGCGATGCGGAGTTCGTTCAAAGGTAAAGAAAAGTAAATCTGCAAATCTTCCGACGCTTGCCGCATCCAATGAAATAGGCAGAACTGCAGTCTTCCACCCCCTCCAAAAAGGCCGTTTGCACGGCGGCTTTGGGGGTGGAGGCTGCCGTTAATCTTTTCGTGCTCCCTTTTCGTTAGAATAGAGGTTCATGACATTCCAGTCCCGATCTGCGCGGTTGACGTTTCCCTTGCTGCTTTCGCTGGCCGCACTGTTTAGCGCGCTTTTGCCTGCCCTCATGCTGTCCCAGTCGGCACACGCGCAGGAAGGCACCCTCGACAAGTCCGAGCCCAAGGAAATCACGGTCGAGGCCATCATCAAACGCTTCGCCGCCAAAGAAAAAGAGTTCAAGGAAGCGCGCGATCAGTACACCTTCCGGCAGGACGTCAAGGTGATGACGCTCGACGGTGACACCCCGGACGGCAACTACCAGCAAGTGTTCGACGTGACCTTCGACGACAAGGGACGCAAGGTCAAGAACGTGGTCTTCGCCCCGCAGCCCACGCTGCAGCGCATCCAGATGACCGAAGAAGATATTGACGACATCGAGAACCGCCTCCCGTTCGTGCTCACTGCGGATGAAATCGGGGAATACGACATCCTGTATGTCGGTCAGCAAAAGCAAGACGAACTGAACACTTACGTTTTCGACGTTGCCCCCAAGCAGATCGTTGGCAAGAAGCGCTATTTCCAGGGACGAATCTGGGTGGACAATAAGGATTTTCAGATTGTGGAAACTTATGGCAAGACCGTGCCCGACATCCGGAAGAAGAAGGGCAACGAAAACCTGTTTCCGAAGTTCACCACCTGGCGCGAACAGATTGACGGCCAATACTGGTTTCCCACCTACACGCGCGCCGAGGACACGCTGAAGTTCTCCATGGGCGACATCAAAATCCGCGAGATCATCAAGTACACGAACTACAAACGCTTCGGATCAAAGAGCAAGATCATCTACGAAGGCAAGGAAGTGGAGAAGGCGCAGCCGAAGCCGGAAGCTCAGAAGACGGTTGAGCCGCCGAAGCCGCAGTAGGGCGAAAGGTGCCATGACAAGTTCCCGGTTCTCAGTTCTCAGAAAAAGCCGACACCAGGGGGCGGACGAATATCGTCGCGATTTTCGCAAGCTGCCTCGTGAAGAGCGGGCTGGCCGCATCGATGACGAACCGGTAGACTGGCACGCATGCGCCCTCGCCACCTTTCTCCTGTAACCAATGCATTCACTGCTCTGGTTTTGATCCTGCCATTCCTGCTGGCCGTGCTGGCGGATGGACAAGAGACAGAATCGTTCAAGTCCAACGAAGTACACGCCGACGGAAGCATCACGTTCCGCTACAAAGATCCTGCCGCCGGTAAGGTCCTCCTCCGCTTGGACGGATTGAAAGATCCGCTTGCCATGCAGAAAAACACCGAGGGAGTGTGGAGCGTGGTCACGCCTCCGCTCGCGCCGGAGATTTACGGATATGCATTCGAAGTCGATGGGCAGCCGCGGCTCGATCCGAAGAATCTGATGGTTAAGCCGAACCTGATCTATCTCGGGAACTCGGTAAGCGTACCGGACAACACTCCCCAACTATGGGAGGCTCGCAACGTGCCGCACGGTGTGGTTCATCACCACTTTTATACTTCCAAAGTCGTGAGCGGCCTGGTCGACGGGCAGAGCGAGTACTACGTCTATACGCCTCCGAATTACGATCCGAAAAACAAACGGCGATATCCGGTGCTCTATCTGTTGCACGGTTGGAGCGATCTGGCGAATGGCTGGACCGAGATCGGACAAGCGAATTTCATTCTCGACAGCCTGCTCGCCGAAGGCAAAGTGAAGCCGATGCTCGTGGTGATGCCACTTGGCTATGGCGACATGAAGTTTGTAAATAGCGGGTATGAAGTGTGGGACGATGACGCGGTGATCGACCACAACGTGGACCTTTTCAGCCAGGCGCTGCTGACCGAAATACTGCCGCAGGTGGAGTCCGAGTATCGCGCTTCGAAGAACCGGAATGATCGGGCGATTACGGGACTCTCCATGGGAGGTTTGGAAAGTCTGACAATTGGAATGACTCACCCCGAGCAATTCGGCTGGGTTGGAGGATTCAGCTCAGCGCTAGGACACGGCGAGGAAAAACAGCTCGCCGCGCTCAACGGAAAGACCGCGAATCTGCACTTGCTCTGGATTGCTTGCGGAACCGAAGATGACCTCATCACACCAAACCGCAAATTCATCGCGTGGCTCAAGTCCAAGGACGTTCCGGTAACCGCCATCGAAACTCCCGGCATGCATGACTGGATGGTGTGGCGAGATAATCTGGCGCACTTCGCGCAATTGCTGTTTCAGAAGAAGTAACCACAACCCGGGCTCCATGGCGAGACAACGTAGAATTTTCATCTAGCGAAGCGAAGGGACCGCTTTCGCCGACGCGCGACACAGCAGGTCCTTCGCTTCGCGAAGGATGACAAATTTAACTTTGCAACCTTGAAACCTCAATAAAACAAATACTTCCTCCACTTATCATCCGAGTGCCCCATCAAGCGCATGATGTGGCGACTGGTGTGGAGGTTGAAGGAGCGAGGTTCGCGCGAGGGCTTCATGTTGGCTTCGTGAGGAAGCTGGTTGCCTTTGCGGCGGTTGCAGGGATGGCAGCAGGCGACGAGGTTCTCCCAGGTGGAGAGGCCGCCGCGCGACCGCGGAATCACGTGGTCCAGCGTAAGTTCGCCCGACGGGAGCGTGGTGCTGCAATACTGGCAGGTATTACGGTCGCGCAGCAGGATGTTTTTCCGCGAGAGAGCGCGCGATTGATGCGGAATCCGGCGATACTCCAACAGGCGGATCACGGAGGGCACGCGCATGGCGACGCGGGCGGCGTGCAGGAAATGCCCGTTCTCTTCTTCCGTCATGGCGACGCCCTTCAGCACCAGCACGATGGCACGGCGCGCCGCACAGACGTTGATCGGCTCATAGGAGGCGTTCAGCACCAGCACCGGCTGATGCAGCGCGTGGCCATCTCCTTCGGAACGTATGCCCGAGGCGAGCATCGCCGCCGGAAGGTGCGATCGCATGCTGCCACCGAAATTGTGTAATCGCAACGACATGATCTTTCTTAATCTTTGAATTTTACCCGTGAGCCGCCACGTCCAGGCGACCTTCGCTCCCCTCCGCGCTCCCGCCTTCCTCGGAAATCTCGGGCATGACGTCGGACATAACACCGGGCATAGCAACGAGATCGGAAGTCTTCAATGTTCGCGCCACGGTCGCCACCCAAACCCGCGCCGCTCCCGCCCGCAAAAGCACTCGCGCACACTCGGAGACCGTGGTTCCCGTAGTGACGACGTCATCGACGAGTAAGATATCGCGTTTCAAGAAGCGCGTCGGATCGCTCACCGCAAAAGCGCCCCGCATGTTCTCGCGCCGTTGATGGCTGGTCAGACCAATTTGGCTTTCGGTCTCGCGCTGGCGCACCAGCACTCCCACGCATAGATCAAATCTCTTCGGGCGCGACAACTCCTTCAACGCGTCCCGCGCAATCATCTCCGCTTGGTTGAATCCACGCTGTGCCCGCTTGCGCTTATGCAGAGGGACTGGAATGACCGCAATCTTTCCGACGGGCATCGCCCGCTCCAGGTCCGCAATCGCCTCCGCCAGCACGCGCCCCAGTACGGCCGCCGCCGGACGAACTTGCTGGAACTTAAGCACATGAATCAAGTCGCGCAGCCCGCCCTCATAGCTGCCGTAGGCAACCGCCCGCTCATACGGAGGATCGACGCGCTGACAGAGCAGGCACCGCACGTCGCCGCCATCCGCCGCAGTGGGGGCAATATAATCAGGCATGTGCATCGCAGCTCCGCAGACAGCGCAGTACGATCCCTTCAGTGGGCGAAGCGCGTGCAGACAGGTCTCGCAAACAGGAAGGCGGGAAACTCGAAGCATTGGGGAACCACAGATACGGCAATCGGCAGGGAAAAAAGTGAAGAATAAAGTCGCAGCCGCGCACTCGGCAAAGCCAGCGAACCCATGCTCTGCCAACCCATGGTCAGCCAAATCATGGTCCGCCGCTTGGCCCTGGGCAGCCCGTATTCGAAACCCAGTACTGCTGAAGACGGCCTCCGCGCTCAACCAGTCGGACACGCTTGGTTGGGCTACACTCCGCCAGTATAGCCGCGGCGCAGTCCCTATGCAACGCGACTGCCGGACGTGGAAGGATCTTGCTTTTGACTCTGTGATTTCTTGCCTTCGTGCTGAACGCGTTCGGGTACCGGAATCGTGCGCACGACGTAGCTGCGTAGAAGGCAACGCTCACACCGAACTGTTTGCAGCAACAAAAGCGGAAGCACACGCTTCTCGAAGAAGCCGCGAGGGCGAGAGCGAAACGCTTCTAGCGCGCCACATCCCCGGCAGTGGAATTCCTCGAAAAATCGCTCCAAAGAGGCAAGAGGAGTCAGAAAATGTCTCCTGGACAGAACTATCGTAACCCTGATTAAGATGCAAAGTTGCGGACAAAAGACGATATTTTGGCACCGCTGACGGTTTCCCGGCAGGATGCCGAAAGACTCGGGCACCGTCTCAGGGAATCGCCTTAGGAAAACTCTGATTCAGTACCATCGAAAACCTTGAACCACGGGGTACACAGGGGTGCACGGAGGCACCCAGGGACTCTTCATCAGAACTTTCCGGGGGCCCCGGGTCCAGCACAATTAACGCAGCAAGCCATGTCTCTACAGACAAGCAACTGGCCCAATCGGGGCGGGCGGCGAATTTCCTTCACTTTCCTCAGTGAGGGCTGCACTTGTAAAGCTGCCTTTCGGCATGGTAAGGTGCGCCGTCTCTGCTAATGTGAATCGGCAATGAAATTCCTGGTGACCACGAGGATCCTATGAGCACCCCCGCGGCGAATGAAGCCCCCCGCAAGCATCGTCCCTATGTTCCCGAAACGATGGAAATGAAGGAGTTTACCTTCCGGGCCGTACTGATCGGCCTGTTCCTGACCGCCCTCTTGGGCTCTGCGAACGCATACCTCGGTCTCAAGGCGGGGATGACGATTGCCGCGACCTATCCGGCAGCCGTTATCTCGATGGCATTGCTGCGCTTGATGAAGGGTTCGCTGCTGGAAGAGAACATCGCGAGAACCGTAGGCTCGATCGGCGAGTCGGTAGCGGCCGGAGCCATCTTCACGATTCCTGCCTTTGTGATGGCGGGTCTGTGGCCGACACTGACTCCTAGTTTCAGAACACCAGAATACTGGAAGTCGGTTGCCCTGATGGTGATTGGTGGCACACTCGGCATCCTGTTCGTGACGCTTCTGCGCCGCGTGATGGTGGAGGACCCCGACCTGCCGTTTCCCGAGTCCGTCGCCGCCTCCGAAATTCACAAGGCCGGACAGCAGGGATCGAAAGCCGCGAAAATTCTGTTTGCCAACATGGGCTTCGGCGCCTTCATGTATCTGCTCGGAGCCGTTAACGTTTTCAATCCCAGCAACACTTTCCCCATGAAGATCAGCGACCTCGGGAAGAAGTTGCTGCTCCGTACCAGCACGAACCCAAACGTGGCTACGACGATTACGGGTGGCGCCACGCTGATGACGGCACCTGACATTAGCCCCGCCTATCTCGGCGTGGGGTACATCATCGGCCCCAGACTCGCCGCCTTGAACTTCGCGGGCGGGGTGCTGGCATGGGGTCTGTTGGTTCCGCTCCTAACCTTCACCATCGGTCCGTACATTCAGGCATCGATGCCGGAAGGACAGACGATCGCCTGGCCCCTGCTGGCACAAGCCATCTACTTTTCGATTGTGCGACCGATCGCCGTCGGCGGCATGTTAGTGGGCGCGTCCTACACGCTTTTCAAAATGCGTAAACAGTTGGCCCTCGGTATGGGCCGCGCCGTTTCAGACTTGAAAAAGTCGGCGGCAGTACAAGCCGCGACCAATCGCACCGAACGTGATTTGCCCGCGAAGGCGGTGTTTGCCGGTATCGCCGTCGTATTCGTGGCCATGATTCTGCTTTACTACTATTTCATCAGCGGAGCAGGGACGCTTTCCAGTTCCCGGATATTGTCTGGCTCCCTCGTGGCAGCCGGCGTGATGATCATCGTCGGATTTTTCTTCGCCGCAGTTTCTGGGAATCTGGTCGGCATGATCGGTTCCTCGAACAATCCAGTTTCAGGCCTTACGTTGTGCACGCTGGTGATCGCAGCGCTGCTCATGGTCGCGCTTGGCGTTTCTGGAACTGGTGGAGTGGCAGCGGTACTGGGAGTAGCAGCCGTGGTGTGCGTTTCTTCCGCTGTTGCGGGTGAGATGTTGCAAGATCTGAAAGTTGGGCACATCCTCGGCGGCACACCCTCCAAAATGCAAGTCGGAGATCTTCTCGGTATCGTCGTGGCATCGCTCGTCCTGTTCTTCCCGATCGCGATCCTTGCCAAGGCATACACCTTTGGCAGCCCCGCGCTCCCGGCTCCACAGGCGGGACTAATGGCCATGCTCTCCAAAGGAATCGTGGGCGGAGACATGGCGTGGCCGCTCGTGATCGTTGGCATCCTGCTGGGACTGGCGATGATCATGATCGAGGTCAAGAGCGTGATGCTCTTCGCGGTCGGCATGTATCTGCCGTTAGGCACAACTTTTGCCATTTTTCTCGGAGGCGTGATTCGCTGGATCACCGACAAATTGCGCGATCGCCGTGGCTTGAACGATGCACAGAAGGCGCGCGTGGAAAACTCTGGCGTCCTGACCGCCTCGGGTCTGATCGCGGGCGAAGCGCTGTGCGGCCTGCTCATCGCGGCCCTGGTGGGATCTGGCCACGACGTAACCCTGTTCAAGTGGACCCCGCCATTTTTTCTGGCGCTGGGCGCGCTCGCCGTGCTGGCGATTGTCATGATCCGAGTTCCGCTGGCGAACGCCGGTCGGCCCGAAGATCCGGCCCCGCCGACCGCCATTATGTGAGGTAAGAAGTTCTTAACCACGAAGGACACGAAGGTTCACGAAGGAAGCCAGTTCAGTAGAGATTCTCCTTCGTGATACTTTGTGTCCTTCGTGGTTTTCGCTTTATGTCGATTGCAGAAAATATTGCTCAGGCGCGGGAGCGGATCGCCGCAGCAGCGCAGCGGGCCGCCCGCAATCCAGAAAGAATCACCTTGATGGGAGTCAGCAAGACGTTTCCGGTAGAAAGCATCCGCGAGGCGTACGCCGCCGGCCTCCGCATTTTCGGCGAAAACAGGGTGCAGGAGTTTGCCGGCAAGGCGGATGCCCTGCGCGACCTGTCTGACGCCGAATGGCACTTGATCGGACATCTGCAAACAAACAAAGCCGCGAAGGCCGCAGAATTGTTTGGCGCGGTGGATTCAGTTGACTCGGCGCGAATGGCGGAAAAGCTGAATGCGTTCGCAGAAAGCGCGGGCAAAACACTATCCGTCCTGATCGAGATCAACGTCGGTGGTGAGACGGCGAAAAGCGGAATCGCACCCGGCTCCAGCGAACTGGAGCAGATTCTGCAAGGCGTGCGGCAGTGGGGAAATTTGAAAATTCAAGGCCTGATGGCCGTCCCGCCTTACACAGAAGATCCGGAAGGCTCGCGCGCCTATTTCCGCCAGCTCCGTCAGATTCGGGACAGCATTGCCGCGCGTGGCCTTCCGCAGATCGGCATGGCAGTTCTTTCCATGGGCATGTCGCATGATTTCGAGGTCGCGATTGAAGAGGGAGCAACGTGCGTGCGCGTGGGGACGGCGATCTTTGGGGAAAGAGCAAGAGCTTAACCACAGGGCCCACAGGGGAACACAGAGGAAGAACAAATGGAAGCTACCGGCGCTAAGCAGTTCCTTATTTCGAAGGTGATCGAGGAGTCTAAGGTTGAGAAAGTCAACCTCTCCGAAGTCGAGAAGAAAATGCTCCACTTCACCGAGGTGCATCCCTCGCTTCCCGACATCTACGAAGTCAACGCTGAGTTCGAACGTGACTATGATAGCGACCAGTACGAGACAAAAATCGCCGCCCTTCTGAAGAACGCCCGCGACCGGGACCGCCAATCATCCCCCAGCCGGGAACAAGATTGGAAAGATGCGCTCGGCGCACTGAAAAAGGAGGATCACTATATCTTGGTCATGGTCGGGCAAGCTTTTGGAGTCGGTTCGGTTTCCGCCGACGGACATCGCACCCGAGATGTTTTGATTTACATTGGCGTGGGGATCGGTATCGTTCTGCTCTCAGTTCTTAAAGTCTTCTGGGGGGTGCGCCACTGACGCCGCGGCCATGATCCCAGTTCGCGACACAGACGTAGGAACGACCTTCGCGGTCAAAGTCCACCCCCGCGCGAAGAAGAATGCCATCACCGGTGAAGTGGGCGACGCGCTGAAGCTCTCCCTCACCGCCCCTCCGGTCGATGGCAAGGCCAACGACGCCTGCATAGATTTCTTTGCAAAGCTTTTGAAGGTACCGCGTTCCTCCGTTACTATTGCAGCCGGCCAGACCAGCCGGAATAAAGTGATTCGCGTGGCGGGCTTGTCGGCGGAGGAAGTCCGAAGGCGGCTTGCACACTGACCCTTGGAATACACTCGCGAAAACAGGCCGCAAAAAGAGGTCTTTGCCATGCTACAGGTGCACGATTCCGCAGCGGTGCTGGCGGACAAACTGCGGCAGATCAAACTACTGCATACGG
>CZLA01000107.1_pt1 | contig 16898 bp, 16 predicted proteins | sample 1122381 | NCBI WGS metagenome assembly CZLA01 (sample SAMEA3539301, study PRJEB10725) | soil metagenome | biome: tundra; feature: field; material: soil | place: USA | collected 2010-05 | depth 0.15 m
TCAGGCTCGCCATGTGGAGCGCGCCTGGCAACGAATCCAGCAAGAGACTGGGAAGCTCGGGAATTCCTGATGCCGTGTGGCTCGTGTGGGGACGGGTCTCTGACCCGTCCAAGCCGAGCGCAGCCCGGCAACCGGCAGAGTCATGGCAACTCGCGATTCACTGTAAGCTGTCAACTATGCCACGGGAAATCTCAGCGGGCGGCGTCGTGCTTCGCCAGGTATCGGGAGTCTGGCACGTCGCCTTGATTGAGCCGCAGAAAAGTGAGCCGCAGAAAGAGACTCCCAACCCTGCAACCGCAAAGACGCCGCGCAAGCGCAGCCGCGCCGTATTAGCCCTTCCCAAGGGCCTGGTGGATCCAGGCGAAAAACCGCAGGCTGCTGCCGTACGGGAAGTGCAGGAAGAGACCGGCATCGTGGCCGAACCGGTCACGAAACTTTCGGACAACAAGTATGTCTACGTCCGCACCTGGGGCGATGGCAAACGAGTTTTTAAGATTGTGAGTTTCTACCTGATGCGCTATGTGTCCGGAGAAATCGATAACCTCACCTCCGACATGCGGATCGAAGTCAAGCAAGCTCTCTGGGTGCCCCTGGCCGACGCGCCCCGCCAGCTTGCGTACAGCAACGAGCGCAAGGTGCTACGCCAGGCACAGGAGTACCTGGAATCACATGGCCTCTCTTGAGCGAAGCAAACGTAGGGGCAGCCGCCCCCGGCTGCCCGCGGAGCGAATCCCCGCCACGCTCGTGAGTGCGAGGATGGCGAAACGAAACCCGAAGCGAGCTGCGCTCGCTTGGACAGCCGAGGGCGGCTGTCCTTACGCCAGCTTTTGCAGCGCCCGATCAATCGCCTTCTTCTCCTCCGCGGTCAACCGTCGCGCCGACCCCTTCTTCAGCTCTCCCAACTCGATCGGCCCAATCGATACTCGTACTAGACGCAAGACTCGAACTCCGAGCGCATCGAGCAGACGCCGAATTTGCCGATTCTTGCCTTCGTCCAGCGTAATCTCCAGCCAGCTATTCTTACTACCGTGCCGAAGCAGGCGGGCGCCCTTAGCGCGCAAATGCTCGCCGGAGTCGCCTTCACCCAATTCGCCCTCAACCGCGACCCCGCGAGTAATTCTCGCCAGCAGATCGGCGTCCGCAACGCAGTCCACCTGCACGTGATACTTCTTGTCCAGATAACTGGCGGGCTCGGTAATCTTCGCCGCCCACTCCGAATCATTGGACAATAGCAGCAGGCCTTCGCTCGCCTTATCCAACCGTCCCACGGGACCAACCCAAGGCAACCCCGGCTCCAGCAGATCGTAAACCGTCTTGCGCCCCTTCTCATCAGACGCGGTCGTCACCACGCCGCGCGGTTTATTCATGATGACGTAGATCGCCGGAGCCTGATCGAGCGGCGAGCCGTCAATCTCAATCCGGTCCTGGGGCAAGCACACAGGGCTCTCCGGATCCCGCGTGATACGCCCATGCAGTGTGACACGTCCGGCGCGAATCAACACCGCCGCCTGCGACCGCGAGCAATAGCCCATCCTGGAAAGCGCCCGCGCCAGGCCAATTCGCTTCTGTGTTGTCACATCTCTATGCTAAATGGATCCGCGCTCACCGACTCGCTCGAAGAATTTCTCTTCTCAAGATTCGCGCAATCCCAGTTTCCGAAGCAGGAACATCGCGGGGCACCAGTTCGTGAGTCCGGATTGGAACAGGTTCAGCCCGACAAACGCAGTGAACAGATACCAGTAGGGGCTCAGCCAATGTCCTAAAGCAACCGAGAGGAGAATGAACGCTCCGGCCATCAACCGAAGTCCACGTTCTACGGACATACTTGTACCTCCTGTAAGTGAGATTCCGCGGCGTCCGCCTTTGTCTTGCTTCGTCGCTCGCTCATGTAGTAGAGAACGGGCACCGCCATGCGCGAGAGCACCGTGGACGCTACTTCGCCTGCCATCAGGGAGAGAGCGAGACCTTGGAAGATAGGATCAAACAAGATCACACTGGCGCCCACGACTACGGCAGCCGCGGTCAGCAGCATGGGGCGGAAACGCACCGCGCCCGCATCCACGACGGCTTCTTCCAACGGCATACCCTGCGCACGCCGGAGTTCGATGAAATCGACGAGGATGATCGAGTGACGCACGATGATTCCCGCGCCGGCGATGAATCCAATCATCGAGGTTGCGGTGAAGAAGGCGCCCATCAGGGCGTGGGCCGGCAGAATGCCGACCAGCGTTAATGGAATCGGCGCCATGATGACCAGCGGCGTGACGAACGAGCGGAACCAGCCTACGACCAATACATAAATAAGAACCAGGACCGCTGCGAATGCCAAGCCCAAGTCTCGAAATACTTCGACCGTGATGTGCCACTCGCCGTCCCACTTCATGGAGAAGCGGTCGGTACGATCGGGCATGGTCGTGCCCTTGTATTGCTTTACCCCGTAGCCGTCGGGCAATTTGATCTTTTCGATCGCGTCGCTCATCTTCATGATGGCGTACACAGGGCTTTCTTCTCCGCCCGCAACATCTCCCGTCACGTAGACCACGGGCTGCAGATTCTTGCGATACACGCTGGTATCGATGGTGGTCTGCTGCAGATTCGTCACTTCTTGCAGAGCGATCTGACCTCCAGAAGGAGTGGGGAGCTTGAGGTTGGCAAGGTCATGAATGCCCGAACGGTCGGGCCGTGACAGGCGCACCTTGATCGGAACATCCTCGCGAGACTGGGGATCGTGCAGCAGGCCGGCGTCAGCGCCACGCAATCCCACCTGCAATGTCCTGGTAACGTCCGCGGCGGAAATCCCGTGCAGCGACGCCTTGTCGAGATCCACTTTCAGGTCGTACTTGGTCTGCGGGTCCTCAACATACCAATCGACGTCTACCACGCCCGGCGTTTGCTGAAAGACCTTTTTAATTTGGGCTGCCAGTTCAATCTGGCCTTTGTAGTCTGGTCCGTAAACTTCGGCGACCAAGGTTTGCAGCACCGGCGGACCGGGCGGAACTTCGGCGACCTTGATGCGCGCGCCGTAAGGTTCAGCAATCTTGTCTAACTGCGGCCGCAAACGCCGCACGATTTCGTGGCTTTGCGCTTTGCGATCGTGACGGGACAACAGATTCACCTGAATGTCTGCTTGATTAGGCTGGCTACGCAGGAAATAGTGCCGCACCAAACCGTTGAAGTTATAGGGGCCGGAGGTGCCGGCATAGATCTGGTAATTGATGACCTCGGACTGCTTGCCCAGATATTGTCCCAGTGCCTGCGCCACCCGCGTCGTTTGCTCCAGCGGCGTGCCATCGGGCATATCGATGATGACCTGAAACTCGCTCTTATTGTCGAAGGGCAGCATTTTCACACGGACCCACTTCAACGGAACGAAAGCAACCGCCGCGAGCAACAGAATTACTACCCCACCGAGAAACATCCAGCGGCGGCGCGCATTGAGAATCAGCGGGTTCATGATCTTGCGATAGAGCCGCGTGGTCCATCCCTCGGCCTCGTGGTGGCCGTGTCCACCGTCGTCGGCGTAGTGCCGCAACAACCGCAACGCCGCCCAGGGCGAGACCACGAACGCCACGATCAGGGAGAACACCATGGCCGCGGACGCGCCGACTGGGATCGGACGCATGTACGGTCCCATGAGGCCGCGAACAAACGCCATCGGCAGAATCGCGCCTATCACCGCGAATGTGGCCAGAATCGTGGGATTTCCCACCTCGTCCACGGCCTCGACCGCGACGTCCACCAACGACCGCCCGCGACTCTCCGGCAAGCGAAAATGGCGGACGATGTTTTCCACCACCACAATGGCGTCGTCGACCAGGATGCCGATGGAGAAAATGAGCGCGAATAAAGTCACCCGGTTCAGCGTGTACCCGAACAGATAGAAGATTGCCAGCGTGAAGGCTAGGGTCACGGGCACGGCGAGCAGAACCACGCCTGACTCGCGCCAGCCCAACGCCAATGCGATCAATAGGGTAACGGACAGCGTTGCGATGAACAGATGCTTGAGAAGTTCGTTCGACTTGTCCTTGGCGGTCTCGCCGTAGTTTCGTGTGACCGTGATATTCAGGTCCTGGGGCAGCATGTAGCCACGCAGATCACCGATCTTTTCGAGAACATGGTCCGCGATAACGCTTGCGTTTGTGCCCTTGCGCTTGGCGAGAGTGATCGTTACCGCGGGATATTCAGGATTCGCCGCCTGAGCGGTGGTCCCCTTGGCATTTGCTAATAGCACGTAGTTATCGGGCTCGGCCGGGCCATCCTCGATTTTCTCCACCACGTCGCGCAAATAGATGGGCCGGCCGCCGTGAACTCCGACTACAACTTGCTGCAGATCCTCGGCACGTTGAAAGAATAAGCCCGCTTCTACTTGGAATTCGCGGTTGTCGCGGGAGAAGCTTCCAGCTTGTCCGCGACTGTTCGCGCTCTGCAACTGGCCCACGACGGCCCCGGGCGTGAGACCGTAGGCAGCGAGCCGCTGTGTATCCAGGACCACACGCACCTGGCGCGGTTGTCCGCCGATGATCGTCGTCTCCGAAACGTCATCAAGCTTCTTAAGCGAGTTTTCCAGCTCGCCTGCGACACGCCGCAGACGATAGGAATCATAATTTTTTCCCCAAAGCGTCAAGGCCATGATCGGGACGTCGTTAATCGAACGGACTTTAATGACCGGTTGCGAGACGCCGGGCGGGATTCGGTCAAAATTCGAGTAGAGCTTGTTGTAGGTCTGTATGATCGCGTCTTCTTCTTTTGTGCCCACATAAAAGCGCACGATTAACAGGCTCACGCCGGGATGGCTGATTGAATAGATGTATTCGACTCCAGGCACTTCGCGGAGCAGCTTCTCCACGGGCAGACTGACGCGCTGGGCAACCTCCTGCGAGGACGCGCCCGGCATCTGCACAAAAACGTCGAGCATTGGAACCACGATTTGCGGTTCCTCTTCGCGCGGCGTTTCGAGGATGGCGAATGCACCCAGGAGGAGAGCGGCGACGATGACGAGCGGAGTCAGCTTGGAATCGATAAAGGTGTGAGCGATTTGCCCGGCTAGGCGCAGCGCTGGGTGCTGGTTAGCCTGTCCGGAATTGCTCTTAGTAGTGCTCATCCATGGCTCCTAGAGTGACTCCTAGCGTGGCTCAATCTTCTTGCCGCTGAGTTCCCGGCTGCCGGGATCGGAAATTAGCGTTTCGCCTGCTTGCAAGCCGGCAAGCACCTCCACCTGCGCGCCGGATGGTTTACCGAGCGTGATATAGCGCAAGTTGGCAATTTTGTTCTGATCGAGCACGTAGATTCCCTGCAATTGCCCGCGCTGCAGCACCGCGGTGCGCGGAATAGAAAGAGATGACCTCTCCCCGCGAGAGAACTGCGCCCGGCCAAAAAGCCCGGAGCGTAGTGCCGGATCAGAGGGCATTTCGATCTTCACCAGAAAGCTGCGGCTGGCTGAGTCTGCCGCGGGAACGATCTCGACAACTCGTCCTTTGAGCTCTTTGTCTCCGACGGCATCGATGACGACGGGAATCTGCTGGCCCATGCGGACGTAGCGCAGATCGGTCTCGTTGACGGTGGCTTCCAAGCGGTAGCGGTGCAGGTCTTCTACGGTGAAGATCGCCATCCCTGGGCTCGCGAGCGTGCCGACATCGGCTTTCTTCTCGGTGACAATGCCATCGAACGGAGCCAGAATCCGCGTGTACCCGAGAGCGGTGTGCGCCTGCTGGACGGCCGCCTTGGCCTGCGACTGCCCGGAGCGGGCTATGTCGTGCCGCGCTTGCGCCCCCTGGTAGCGCGCCTTCACCTCATCGAACTCCTGCGGGCTGACCGATTTTTTGTCATACAGGGTTTGATAGCGCTTGAAGGTGGCTTCGGCTAACGCAAGATCGGAATCAGACGCCACGATTCCCTGTTGCGATGCGAGATCCGCCGCGGTGGCGCGGTCGAGAACCGCACGCGGCTGGGCATCGTCGAGTACGGCTAATACTTGCCCGCGCTGGATCCGGTCGCCTTCATGCACTCGAATTTCGACAATGTTGCCCATCATCTGGCTGGCTAACTGGCTCGTCTGGGCCGCGCGCAACGTTCCCACGGCTTCCACCAGGTCCGGAACATTGGCCGACTGCACGGACAACAGCGACACGTTGCTTACGGTTTCCGGCGTCGCGCTGGCGGGTTCACGCTCGCTTGAGCAGCCCACCATGGCCGCCACTATGGTCACAAGCGCGAGCAACAGGAAACCCGCTGTCACTACAGGCGCGCGTTTCGTTCGGCTTGTTTGTTTCGCAGTAGGTTTCGCAGTAGAAATCAGATTCATGGATTGTCGATTCATGGATTGACCGCCGGTGATTGCAGATTCAAGGTCCCACTCGCCAACTCCAAGTTGGCGGAGCTGATGTGAAACTGATAGACCGCCTGCCAGTAGTCGGTCTGGCTGCGGCGGGCCGCTTCCTCCGCACCCAGGAGATCGGTGAGCGTGGTCAGGCCGCCATCGTAGCGATCCTGGTTAATGCGCAGACTTTCTTGTGCCTGGGAAATTGCCACGCGTGCCACTCCCACCTGCTGGCGGTTGGAATCCAGATCGTAGTAGGCTTGGCGCACCTCCAACCGAACCGCGTCGCCGGCGGCTTGCTTCAGCGCCGCGATCTTTTCGGCGATGGCGTGTTCGCGCGACAGAGCGGCTCTTTTCCCGCCGCCCTGAAAGATATCGAACTGCATCTCGATCCCCCCGAGCCAGTTGTTGCCGCCACCACCAGCCAGCAGCGTGGGATTATCCATCTCCCAACCGGCAAAAGCGTTCAGGCGCGGACCGAACGATGATTTGGCGATCGCGATACTCAGTTGTTGTGCGGACTGCTCGGACTCGATGCGCTTGAGATCGGGCCGGCTCGCGAGTGCTTTTTGCTCCACGCCAGCGAGCGCGGGAGCCGCGAGACTCGGTTCGGCAAGCGGGTCTGCGGGTTGGTATAAAGCATCCACAGGAACACCCATCGCAGAATTCAATTGGGCGCGGGCGAGTTCCAGGTTGTTTCTGGCGCGAATGAGTTCTTGATTGCGGCTTGCCAGGCGGACCTTGGCAGTAAGCAGGTCCGACTCCACGACCAGCCCGCTGTCGAATCTCGCTTGGCTCCGTTCGATGATCGACTTCGCCGTTTTCTCCGATTGTTCGGCCACCTCCACTTGCTTGGTATCCAGCAGCACGCCGTAGTAAGACTGCACCACGCGGAACAGTATCTCCTGTTCCGTCCGTTCCAACTGATGCTCGGCGGCAGTATTCATAGCTCGTGCACGACTGACCCCATGCCAGGAAGCGAAAGAGTCAAATAGGTTCCAGGTTCCGCCAAAGCGGGTGGTGAAGTTTCCGTACGGCCGTGGCGTGTTCAACTGGTTCAAGAAGAAGTCGTTCGTTGTGAAACGCTGCTGCCGCAGCTTGCTGCCGAACACGTACACGGGATCGTCGCCCCGGGTGGCGAGTTCCGAGAAGGTCAGATGCGGCATGAGGAACGATTGCGCCTCGCTCACTCCTGCCGAAGCCGCCTTGGTGTCTGCCAGCGCCGCCTTGCCCAATGGGTTCTTCTCCAGCGCCATGCTCGCCGCCTGCTGCAAAGAGAGTGAGGAGGGCTCGGGTGGCGTCTGGGAAAACATCGACACGGCAAGACAAAGGACAACCACGACCAGTTGCAGCACTGGCCAAGAATGACGAAAGCCAAAATGAACGCTCATCGGTTTCGGACCAGATTGAGAGACGAACCGGTGCGCCTCGTGATTTAGGTCAACGCGCTGGAATGGATTCTGTTTCATGGGGAGATTTTTTCAGGCCTCGGTTTTTGCCGGGGGCGAGTTCTTCATCCACTCCGTTGTGTCCGGGACGATTTCGTAGGTGGTATGCAGGCTCGCGGTCTTTTGCACCATTGCCCCAACCGAACAGTACTTCTGTTCTGACAAGCGAATCGCCTCCTCAATGGCCGCCGCATCGATGTCGACCCCTTTGACGACATGATGAATACGAACGGTCGTGAACACTTGCGGCGGACGCTCCGCCTGGTCGGCTTCCACCCGTACTTCATACCCGGTAATCTTCTGGTGATGTTTCTGGCGCAGAATGGTGATCACGTCGAAGGCTGTGCATCCGGCCAGCCCCGCCGCAACCAGTTCAATCGGTTTAGGCCCGGTGCCTCCGGCACTGTCGTCCAGCAGGAAATAATGCTCACCGCCAGTTTGCGCAACGAACTGTCTTTGCTGGCTTAACGGCTGTGTCAATTCGACCTTGGCGGAAATCATTTGTACCCCTTATCGGCTCCTGGTCGGAACCACATAAACAAATGCAAGCCTGGGGAATTTGTTACAAGAAAAAATAACGGGGTATCGGGTGATGTGGGGGATGGACTGGGTCGGGAAGAAGCGTGGCCGGGATCACTTCCCCGCGTTGGCAAGTGCCCGGCTGTAGGTCGCCAGCAGTTGCTTTCGCAGTGCCGCCGCCTGGTTCGGATCTGGGCGCTCCGTGGAGGAGTGCTGGCAGCGCTTAATGGCAGTCTCCAGACTGCGAAGGAACTTCTTGCACGGCTGGCAACCGTCAAGGTGGGTTTCTATTTCTGCACAGGAAAAGTCGTCCAGTTGCCCGTCGAGATAGTCCGACAGCCCGGCGAACATCTTCTTGCAGCGGCGGCTGCGAACTGGAGCTTCCACGTCTTTGGGTGCAACGCTGTTCCTCGTGCCGGCGTTCCGCTTTGCCAGCTCCCTACGCACGAAGAGGCGAGCCCGGTGCAGGCGCACACGGATTGTGCTTGGGAGCAAACCGGTAATTTCCGCGACCTCTTCATCCGTGAGACCTTCCATGTCGCGCAATACGATCACAATCCGATAGTGTGGTGGCAGACTCCGCAAAGCCTCGCGTAACCGCCGGCCTTGTTCACCACGAATGGCGGCCCCTTCCGGGCTCACGTTGATACGGCCGTCGAGCCGCTCGAAATCGTCCCGGTCGGGCATCAGCTCTTCCAGAGAGAGCTCCACTTTCGGCGCGAATTTACTCTTCCGACGACTCATGAGGCAGCGGTTCTTCGCCACCTTGTATAACCACACAGCCAGTGCCTTGGAACTATCGAACTTCGCCAGGTGCGGCAGCGACTTCACCAAAACTTCCTGCATGGTGTCTTCCGCATCCTGGCGCTGGCCGCACACTCTCATGCTGAAGGCAAATACGGAACGTTGCAGCAGGGCCACCGCTTTGTCCATGGCACCGGCACCACCGCGTTTCAGCAAAAGGATGGCTTGTTCGATATCCGACCGCATTCGAGCAACTCCCGCCCGCGTGTCTTTGTACCTTAACTATATGCCTGTATAATTATATAGTGAACCATGCGCACTGCCGCCCGCATCCAGACAGGACGAAGAATATGATTCACGGGAAGATGATCGAGCTAGTTGCCCGACGGTTCCAAGTCCTCGGCGAGCCTTTCCGCCTCCGTATCCTGCAAGCCCTTCAGGGTAGAGCGATGACCGTCAACCAGATCGTCGAGAGGTTGGAAGCAAATCAGCCGAACATATCGAAACACCTTCAAATCCTCTTCGATGCGGGACTGGTCGGCAGGGAGCGTTCCGGCAACAGTGTCTTCTACAGCATTACCGATCCGGTCGTGTTCAAGCTCTGCGAACTGGTTTGCCGCAGCACGGCACGGCAGGCCGCTCACGTGCAACGATACGCGGTTGGTGCACCCCAAAGGAACGGAATCCGCACAGAAACGAGCCGTCACAGATCAAAGGGCTCGTTGCAAGGAGCAAACTAAATGCCGGACTGGGCATGGATCGTTGTTTTTGTGGTCGCTTACCTGGTGTTGACCCAATGGCTGCTGCCCAAGTTGGGTGTGCCGACTTGACGCACCAACTCCTGTTCTGTCGAGTCTCGACGGAGTGAAAAGCCCGGCAATAAAGGTACCCACTAGAAATCACCAGGGACGACCGCATTTTTAAGACCACAGGACGCACCTAAACTCGATGATCCCGAACGGCAGATCTGGCTTCCGGTTGGCGATTTCATGAACCTTTTCTTCGCGTGGTGATCGATACACTCCGGCGCCGCTGAGTGAAGAGGGTGCACTCCTCATGGAAATCGACAATTGTTTGCAGTGCGCTCGCGGTTAGAAGCGAGGGGTGCCACAGGGGTGTGTGACGCAGATCATATTCTGCGGGGCAGTTTGGTGCGATAAGGATAGGGTGGCAAACGTGAAAACAAAAAAGGGTGTGATCGGAATCCTCACTGGCGGCGGCGACGTGCCCGGCTTGAACCCCGCCATCCGCGCCGTAACCATTCGCGCGCTGCGCGAGGGCTGCCAAGTGATTGGCATCCGCCGGGGGTGGGCCGGGTTGGTCGACATGGTCCGCGAAAAAGACTACGACAATAGCGAGAACTTCCAAACGCTGTCGGAGGATCTGGTCAACCGGACCGGCCGCACCGGTGGTACGTTCCTGCACACTTCGCGCACCAACCCAAGCAAGGTGAAGAAGTCCAGCGTGCCTGCTCACCTGCAGCCTGCTTATAGCGCCGAGAAGAACGACCTGACCGCGGAAGTTTTGAAGAACCTGGATTGGCTTGGCATCGACTACCTCATTCCCATTGGGGGCGATGACACGCTGAGCTACGGCGTGCGGCTTAATAAGGAAGGCGTGAAGGTAGTCGCGATTCCGAAGACCATGGACAATGATGTTCCGGGCACCGACTACTGCATCGGTTTCAGCACCTGTGTGACGCGCACCATTTCCATGACCAACAGCCTGCGCACCAGCGCGGGCTCCCACGAACGCTTCATGGTCCTGGAAGTCTTCGGCCGTTATGCCGGGTTCAGTGCGATGCTGCCCACGATGGCCGGAGCCGCGAACCGCTGCGTGATCCCGGAGCACAAATTCGACATTGAGCGACTCACCGAGTTACTCGTATCTGACCGCCAGAAGAACCCCAACCGCTATTCCATTGTCCTGGTTTCGGAGGGAGCGATGTTCCAAGGCGGAGACATGGTTTTCGAGGGGGAGAGCACGGACGCCTTTGGCCACAAGAAACTCGGCGGCATCGGGGACATGGTTTCCGAGAAGCTGAAGGAGCTTTCCCCGAAATACAACAACGGTAAAGCGATCGACATCATCAACCAGAAACTCGGCTACCTGGTCCGCTGCGGCGATCCCGACGCCATCGACTCTATCGTCCCGATGGCCTACGGCAACCTCGCACTCGACTTGCTTCTGGGCAAGAGCTACGGACGACTTGTCGTCCTCAGGAACGGTTGTTACGACAACATTCCCATCGACACCATTACTGCCTCGAAAAAAATCGTCGACGTAAACGAGCATTACAACATCGACCGCCTACGGCCCCACTATAAGAGCTTCGAAAAGAAGCCGCTCTTCATCCTGACCAGCGAAATGGGATAGTGCTTTTGATGGTTGGAACAAGCACGCCCATGGCGACGTAGGTTCGGTCGTCCATGTTCACGGAACTCGCATGACTTTTCCCAACTCAACGACCTTCAATACTTTGTCCAGTTGCAACGGGCGCTGAGGGAAGGCTAGCAGGAACGAATCGGTCGGTAGACACCGGTTGTTGGCGTTTCAAGTAGCGCCCGTTCGAGATCTCGAGTATCTCACTCGCAGAGCGCCGCGGCGCCGGCAATCCCGGCGTCTTCGCCGTAGTGTGCAAGCAGCAGTGGGATGTCCAGCGGGCGGGGATTGATGCATGCGCCTCGCCAGCGTTCACGAATCTCACCAAGATAGGGCGCGAGGAGCGAAGAGACTCCTCCGCCGATCACGATGGCGTCAGGCTCCATGAGATCGATGATGCTTCCGAGCCAATAGGCCAACAGGTCCAGAGTCTCGCGCATTACTTCTTTAGCGACAGGATCATTTAGAGCATGAGCCTTTCCCACCATTTCGCTGCTTACGGCCTGAATATCGCCGCCCGCCATTTCCCAAAGGACGGAATTCGGATTCTGTCCAAGTTTCTGACGTGCTCGTCGGGCGATCGCGGGACCTGCTGCCAGCGTTTCGATGCAGCCGCGTTTCCCGCAATTGCAAACCGGTCCGTTGATATCGATCCCCAGGTGCCCGCCTTCCCCGGCAGCGCCTGTCCTTCCATGAAAAATGCTGCCATCGAGGATAATTCCTGTGCCGATTCCGGTGCCCACGCTGGCGTAAAAGACGTTCGGATAGCCACGCCCCGCGCCCCACTTCGCTTCCGCCAGCGCCGCGGCATTGGCGTCGTTGTCGACTCGTATCGGCACATTATGCAAGCGGCGCATTTCCTCGGCCAGCGGGTAGTTATGCCAGATCGTGAGATTGGGAGGATTGATGATGACGCCAGTTTTCGGATTCAGTGGCCCCGGGGCGCAGATGCCGATGGCTGCGATCTGGTTCTGCGATGACGCGCCGGGGAAAAGTCCGCTAATCGCTGTAGAGACCGCGGCCAGACCGTTTGAGGGCGCACCCGTGGTCAGCATCGGGGTCCTGTTTCGTGCGAGAATCTCGCCGTCGGAATTCACCAAACCAGCCGCAACTTTGGTTCCGCCGATGTCTACTCCAACAACGATTCGGGATTCGTTTTTCAGATATACCTACAGTGCTGGTGCGGTTGCGACACCGATGTGTTTGTCCGCAGCGCCGTAGTAAAACAGCCAGCGGTCGCCGTCCCGAACCATGCCCTCCACAAATACGACGTTCGGAACTTGCCCCACCCTTTCCCATTCTTTCTTGGGCGCAAACACCGGTTCCTCCGAGCGCGCCAGGACTTTCGTGGGATCGTTCTTGTCGAAGAGAACCCAGCCCGTTGAATAAACCAGCTTGTCATTCGGCGCCGTTGTAAATCAGGAAGATGCCCTGCGGCGTTATGATCGGCGGCGGACCCGGCTCTACGACTTGCGAGTCAAATGAACCTGCGCGGCTCGCCAGAACTGGGTGGTCGAGGGCCTCGGTCCAGTGAAGCAGGTCGTCGGAGTAAGCCACTCCCATTTGTGTGTCCTTGCCCTTCGCGTCGGCCAGATAGTACATCCAATACTTGCCGTTGACTCTTTCTGGAACAATGGCGCCGGACTTCGTCCATTTCACATTCCATTTTCCCTTGAAACTCGGAATGATAACGCCCTGCCGCCGCCAATGAATCAGATCCGTGGAGGTAGCCAGGCATAGTTGAGCATCTTTCTTGTCCGGCGCTGCGCCATCCACATTGTTGTATCCGGTATAGGTCAGGTAGTAGGTGTCACCAATCTCTTGCAATCTCGGGTCTTCCACCCCGCCGCCTTTTTCATATGGTGCCTCAGAAACCATGACCGGGTCTGGCCGGCGAGTGAAATGAAAGCCGTCGTCGCTGGTGGCATAGCCGAGCGACGAAGTGCCCTGCCGATCCTGCGCACGGTAAAGCATCACGAACTTTCGATCCTTCTTTATAACAGCAGGATTAAATGTTCCCGCGGACTCGAAGGTATCTCCCTTTGGAGAGACGATAGGTTCGGCCGAAAGCCAGGTCCACTTCCCAAAAGGCGGAGCAAAGGAAACGGCAGCAACCGCAGCAAGAGCGATGAGGACCAAGGCAGATACACTTGCTGTTCGCGCTGCGCGCTTTGCAGAGAAACGAACTTTGATCATTACGAGACTTCCTTCCTTACGAACTAACTGGACATAGAAACAATCACTGTGAGTGCGTTCGAGCCGATTCGGAGCAACACTACTGGCCGATCAAAACTCGGCCGCAAGCTGGATGAAAGACTGTCTCGGAAGCTGCAACGTCGCCTCGCTGGCCTTGCCATTCACACTCAAGCGAGCAGTGCGTTCTTTCGCCGCTGGAATCTTAATGTCTGCAGACCGGGCAATCGGAGTGGGATTATACAAAATGAAATTCAACTTTCGCGGCGGAAACTCTCTCATGTGGGCCGCATCGAGAAGGTCGAGATTTACCAGCATTAACTCCCGGTCGCTAACTTGGCCCAGCGCTTCAAACATGAGGTACATCCAAATCGATTCACCGGCGCCGTATCCCACTGCTCGCTCCGGTAATCATATCTGACATCTAGGTCCTCCCAGGGGCCCCGCTTGGCTTGACTCTGGCAACGCCGTTTCCCCCAGGGCCGTGATGGTAATGTTTTTCCGTTGCGCCGCAAGATTGTGATTATAGCGAAGGGGGCTAGTCTTGAAGTCTTGCGATATCGGCGCTTACCATCGATACGTCCCGGCTAGCCGGCAAGCGTTTACTAATCGCGTCCGTTCCGGTCGGATAACGGGCAACTCTTCCACAATCTTGTAAGGGAAGGTTTGCCGACGATGCGCTCAAGATGTGCCCGGCATCATCTCACCAGTTCTGCGCATCAAGCCGCTGCACGGCTCCCAGAAGCACGTTCGCCCCGTTGACAATATCCTGCGGGCGCGAAAACTCTTCCGGCGCATGACTGATACCGCCTATGCTCGGAACAAAAATCATCCCGGCGGGAGCCAGCCGTGCCATGCTTTGCGCGTCGTGCGTAGCTCCGCTGGGGAGCAGCTTGGTGCTCAGGTTCAATTGTTTCGCCGCATCTGCGATGATCTGGCGCAAACGCGGGTCGGTCAGCGCCGGCTTGTCCGCGACCACCTGGTGAAAGCTGAACTTTGTTCCACTCGCTTGCCCGATCTGCTCTGCCTCGTCGCGCATTTTGCTAAGCAACGTATCAATCTTCTCTTGGTCCAGATCGCGGACATCCAGACCCAGCAACACTCTTCCGGGAACCACGTTGTAAGCCCCGGGGATCGCCTGAATCTTGCCCACCGTGCCCACTTGGCGACCGGGAATGCTGGTCACGATCCGGTTCACTGCCTCAATGAACTTCGCCCCCGCCAGCAGCGCATCGTGCCGCTGGTTCATGGGTGTGGTGCCGGCGTGATTCGCAAAGCCGTCAATTGTCACATCCCACCGGCCATTGCCGACGATCCCTTCCACCACGCCGATGTCGATCTTCTCGGCAGCGAGCGTGCCCCCTTGCTCAATATGCAACTCAAGGTAGGCAAAGATGTCGCCGCGCTTGCGGCGTACGCTGGCCAGGCTACTGGGATCACCCCCAATGAATGCAATCCCGTCACGCAGCGTCTTGCCGCTGCGGGTCGTCTCATTCAGGTTTTCTTCGCGCAACTCACCGGAGATCGCCCGACTCCCCTGCAAGCCCCCTTCCTCATTCTGGAAAATCAGGACCTCCAGGGTATGGCGCAACGCCACGTGGCCGTCGTCTAAAGACTGGGCAACCTCGATCGCACCCAGGGAACCAACGATGCCATCGTAGTTGCCGCCTTGCGGCACCGAATCGACATGCGATCCGATAACCAGCACCGGCAATCCCGGATCACTGCCCACCCGCCGCCCCGATATATTGCCGGCCGCGTCGATATTCACCGTAAGCCCCGCGGCCCGCATCAAGCCCGTCACATATTCTCTGCCCTGGCGGTCGGCATCCGTGTAGGCCACACGGCTGTAACCTCCGGTCGGATCTTTCCCAAGCGCGCCCATGGCGTTCAAGTGCTCGATCATGCGGTCTCCATTGACATGTGGAGAAGACTGCGAACGGAGCGCTGGCGGCGCAATGATCACCGCCACAAGAAGCAAGAGAAATAAACTGAGGGGCAGCCTATCGCGATCCATAGGCCGACAGTCTCTCATTATTGTGGTTCGCCTGTATAGCGTTCAAGCGAACGCCTCGTCTTGTAGATCTCACGAGTGGATTGCTTTGTCACCCTGGCGATTCTGCCTGAGTAACGGGCAAACCGGTAGTAACCTCGGCGGGCTGAGAATTGTTGGATCCAAGTGGCGAAGTCACACCGGCTGCGGATTTAATCTGTCAACCATGTGTTTCCTCTGACGCTTACTTTGCAAAAATATATTTTGATGCTTTTGCTGCTCAAATCGTTCCTTAATTGGTAGCAGGGGCGCTTTCGCAATGACGGAGGAGGCGTACGAGGTAGCGCTGCTCGATCCGAGTGGCGCTGAACTCCTCGGCGCGAGTACCACGGCTAAACTCGAAGATCAGATTGTGGTCCTGAGGGCTAACGTTGATCTCGCGGCATCTCTCTGGGTTCGTATTTCCTCGGCTTGCGGCAGCCAGGCTTGGAATGGATGCGATTTCCTATTCGCGTGCTCTGAGGGCACAACCCGAGAAGGCTCGGAATCTCTGGCGGAGAACGCGTTCATGGTCACAACGACCACGATGTTTACGAACAGGTGCCTTGGGGGTTTCGCAGTATAATACCGGCAATAGTGAGCCGCTCTTCGTCCCCGGAGGTTCTGCCATGTGGATTCTCGTTCCCTGCGCGGACGTGGCCGAAAAGACTAAGCAAACAAATCAGCAAAAAGAGATCTCCGAGGGTCTCACTGACTCGGAGTCCGAGTCGCTTTGTGGGAGTGCTTAGGTTGTCCCGCTTGCGCAACACCCGTTTTCACGGAGGGGAGCTGCGCGATGGTCGCACTTGGAGCAAAGGGGTCCTTTCCTTCAAGCAGCGACGAGGCAACGAAACTAACCAGTAGCATCCCACTCAGCAATCCCCACGCGAGAACAACTGGCTTCCAGAAATGCTCAAGCGACTGGGCGCAAGATAGCACTTCCTCGACTGGCTCGGACGGCTGCAGGAGATTTCTTCGGTCACGATGCATTGTGCGATCTGCTGACAAGAACTCGTGAGCTATCCCCCGCGATGGCGGCAGACTCGATCATTACTTCTATCCGCCAATGGTCGGAAAAACAGGATGACGATCTGACCATTCTCATTTGCGACTACATCTCAAAGAGAAATCAGTGTAGTGAAAGGACTCACCCTCGTTGCTAGCTGGGGAGTGTTGGATTTGCGGTGGCACGGAAAAGAGTACTCGGAGTCCGAAGCGTCTCGAACCCCAAAATCGGTGCACAAAGGATCACCATGGCACAAGT